>WNGC01003171.1_pt1 | contig 10840 bp, 10 predicted proteins | sample 5400051 | NCBI WGS metagenome assembly WNGC01 (sample SAMN13153368, study PRJNA577476) | soil metagenome | isolation source: 20 cm soil or saprolite under grassland replicate 2 | place: USA:California | collected 2016-06-15 | reverse complement strand
ACCACCCTATGCCCGACAGTTTCGTGCGATTCGGCACAAACCTTCCCTTCCGCGACGCGTCGGGGCTGGCGAAGTTTCCTGTTGACGGGCCGCAGCTTCCGCAGTCGCGCGTGGTCATTCGAGTCTATGAGCCAGAAAGCCATTTCACACGTGCGCTTGTGATTCCGCAGTTCAAGCTGAAAGATTGGGAGGCCCAATAAGCTCTCCTCCCTTCCTAAGAGCCACCGTCGCCCTGTTGCTAGGAAAACGTGTATGCCAGAACCCCATCATGATGCAGTTGCGCAGCCGGCTCTCTTAAAGTAGCCGAATTAACTCCCGCTCCGGCAGGAAGCGCTTAGACCAGTCGGGACCTTCCCCCGGCCATCCATGGTGGTCCTTTTCTCATTTCCTGCTGGACGGGCATGACCCCCGAATTTGACAAACGCGGGATTCCCAGGCAAAATCTCCATGGCGAATAAAAAGCGAAACTTGTCCTTTTCCTCCACCTCGCCCAAACACCATGCACTCGAAATCTGCCGCCGTGCGCCTCTATGTTGAGTCCGCTCTTGCCGGACGCATTGCGTCACCGTTCCGCCCGCCTCCATCGCAGCCGCCTCGCGCGGTCCCTGCGGGAATCCCGGTTCTAGATGAAGTCACAGGCGGCTTGCCGCGGGGCGGTCTCACGGAGATCTATGGCCCTTCTTGTTCAGGAAAAACTTCGTTTCTGCAGTCTGCCCTGGCCACCCGCACGGCGAGTTCGGAAGTGTGCGCCCTGATCGATGCGCACGACTCCTTTGATCCTGCCGGCGCCGAATCCGCAGGCGTTGCCCTGCGCCAGTTGCTCTGGATTCGTTGTAAAAATCTCGACCACGCATTCCGTTCCGTCGATGTTCTTCTTCACGGCGGCGGATTCGGCATGGTGGCCATGGACTTAAGTGACGCCCCGGCGCGTCTCGTTCGCCAAATTCCGCTAAACATATGGTTCCGGCTGCGGCGCACCGTCGAAAACACTTCCACGATTCTCTTGGTGCTCTCGCAGGAATCGAACGCGAAAACATGCGCCTCTCTGGTCCTGCGTCTTGAAAAAGAAGCCGCAGCCTGGTCGCTCGAGGAGCGTTCCTTGCCGTCGCCCGCTCTTCACACCCCAGCCTGCTTGCTCGACGGCTGGGCGTCAACCGGCGAAGTTATTCGCTCCCGTGCGCGGCCGAAGAATCTCCATTTCCTCAACCACTCCGCAATTCCGGAAAGCAAAGACCTCGTTCGTTTTGACCTGCGAATGAAAGAGGCCCGGTCGCTTTTCTCGGAGGAAGAAAGGATGACCGACCCTGGTTGAGCTTCCCGGAGTTCTCTCGGAGCCATGGCGATCATTTATGTCCTTTGCAGCGATTTTCGTTCCCAATTTTACATTTCAGGCCATCGCGCGCGGTGAACCGGAACTGCGGATCGAACCCGTCGTCGTCATCGAAGGACAACCGCCGACCTACCGCGTCACCGCGCTAAACCAGCTAGCGGAGAAATTAGGCGTGACCGTCGGAATGACCAAGGCCAACGTCGAACAATTCCCGCAAGTTCAAATCCGCAACCGCAGCAAGGCCCAGGAAGAGATGGCGCACCAGGCTCTCCTTGACGCGGCATGGTCGATCTCGTCGCGGGTGGAAGACAGAGCGCGTGACACCTTGCTCCTGGATTTGTCTGGCCTGTCACGGCTATTCGGCGGGAAGGAGGACATTGCTCATCGAATCCTTTGCCGAACTTCCGAATTGGGAATGGATGTTCACATCGCGGTATCCGCGAACGTGGAGACGGCCCGAATTGTGGCGCGCGCGTTGTTCGGAATAACGGTGGTGCCGGACGGACTGGAAGGCCGATTTCTCGAATCCTTGCCGGTCACCATGCTTTCTCCCAGCCCGCAACTGGCGGAAATCTTCGAACGCTGGGGCGTGAGCACCTGCAAGTCTCTCGCTTCGCTGCCGGTGCTTGCCCTTTCCGAACGTGCCGGACAAGAAGGCGTTCATTTACACGCTCTGGCGGGTGGAAGAGCAACCCGTCCTCTTCTCATCGTTCAGCCCACGGATTGTTTTGAGGAATGCTTTGAATTGGAAGATGCGGTCGACAATCTCGAGCCACTTTCGTTTCTACTGGGCAGACTCCTTCAACAGGTGTGCGTCCGTATCTCCGCGCGAGGCCTGGCCATCGGCGCGATCCACGTAACTTTTGAGCTGCAAACCGCGTTCGAGAGCACGGTCCTTTTCTCACCCGACGCTATTAGCGCAAGGAAATCACCGAGAACCTTTTCCTGCGCCTTGCAATTACCTGTTCCCTCCCAGGATTCCACGCTGCTCTTGAAACTTCTGCGGCTTCGCCTGCAAGCAAAACCCCCCGGCGCTCCGGTGAGGAAAATCCACTTGCTCGCAGAGCCGGGTCGCTCCCGTGCGACTCAGAGTGGCCTGTTCGTTCCTGCTTCGCCCGACCCGCAAAAGCTAGAGCTCACGCTCGCCCGCATCGCCGCTGTCGTCGGAGAAGGAAATGTCGGCTCGCCGCACTTGCTTGACACCCACCGTCCCGATGCTTTTCACATGCGGAAATTCTTCGTCCCCCCAGCGGCGACTCCCCATCGAGGACCGCGAAGCGGCGCACAAACTGCATTTCGCGTTTTCCGCCCTGCGCTTCCTCTGTGGGTCCAGTTGCAGAAAAAAGTCCCGGCGCGCGTCGCTTTTCAGGGAATGCTGGGCACGGTCATTCGTGCCTCTGGGCCCTGGCGCAGTTCGGGAGATTGGTGGGAAGACCAGCCTTGGCAGGAAGATGCCTGGGACGTGGAGATTCAATTCACCTCCGAATCCAGGACCGTACAAGGCCTATATCGCATTTCCTTCGACCTTCGTTTCGAACAGTGGTGGGTGCGCGGAGTCTATGATTGATGTATGTCGAACTCCATGCTCGCTCCGCTTTCAGCTTTCTCGAAGGCGCTTCGACCCCCGAGGCGCTGATTGCGGCATGCGCCGCCTACGGCATGCCATCCATGGCGCTGCTCGACCGCGATGGGCTGTATGGCGCACCGCGGTTTTATCTCGCGGCGAAAAAAGCGGGCCTGCAGGCGCACATCGGCGCGGAAGTCAGTTGCGTGGGCGGATGGCGCTACCCGTTGCTCGTCGCCATGCGGCAGGGATATCACAATCTCTGTTGCCTGATCACGCGCATGAAACTGCGTTCGAAAAAAGGCCAAGGCGCAATCGAAGCGCAAGAGTTGGAAGAATTTAGCAGCGGATTGATTTGTCTGACAGGCGGTAGAGAAGGCCCACTCGCCCATGCGCTGCGCGCTGGAGGAAAGGCGAAAGCGAGAAAGTGTCTTGAAGAACTATGCGCGACATTCGGCAAACACAACGTCTACGTGGAACTGCAGCGACATTTTTCGATTGAAGAAGAACGCCGCAACCAGACGGCCATCGAATTCGCTCGCAGCATGCACCTTCCGCTTCTCGCGACCAACGGCGTCTGCCACGTCGCCCCGCAAGACCGAGAACTCTTGGATGTCTTCACCTGCATTCGCCATCATCGTGTGCTTTCAAACGCCGGAGGCCTTCTCTCCGCCAACAGCGAACGCTATTTCAAGTCCTCGGCGCAGATGGCCATGCTCTTTGCTGACTTGCCCGAAGCCATCCGGAACACCGCAGTGCTTGCCTCGCGCTTGCTGTTTACCCTGAAGGATCTTGGCTACCAGTTTCCCCGCTATCCGACGCCCAACAACGAATCGCAAATCGCCTTTCTTCGCAAACGCACACTGGAAGGCATGATCCAGCGCTATGGCGCAACTGATCAGAACGCTTCCCGGCAAATCGAGCACGAATTGTCGGTCATCCAAAAACTCGACCTAGCCGGCTATTTCCTCATCGTGTGGGACATCGTTCGCTTCTGCCGGGAAAAGAACATTCTCGTGCAAGGCCGAGGTTCCGCGGCGAACAGCGCGGTCTGTTATTCCCTGGGAATCACGGCCGTCGATCCGGTGGGAATGAATCTTCTCTTTGAACGGTTCCTTTCCGAAGAACGCGGGGAATGGCCGGACATTGATCTCGACCTCCCGAGTGGCGACCAGCGGGAACGCGCGATCCAATACGTATACGAACGCTACGGACAGCTGGGAGCCGCGATGACAGCGAACGTCATCACCTATCGCGGCAAGTCCGCCGCTCGCGAAGTTGGAAAAGTCCTTTCCTTCGACTCCGAAACTCTGGACCGCCTGGCCAGTCTCGTGAGCGCCTGGGAATACACGGATTCCAAGGACACGCTCACGCGGCAGTTTCAAGATGCAGGTCTGGACCTCCGGCAGCATCGCATTGGCAAATTTTTTGAGCTCTGCCAAAAAGTGCAGGATTTGCCGCGGCACCTCGGCCAGCATTCGGGAGGCATGGTCGTTTGCCAGGGACAGCTCAATTCCGTCGTTCCTCTAGAGCCCGCTACTATGCCCGGCCGCGTGGTCGTGCAGTGGGACAAAGAAGACTGCGCCGACATGGGCATCGTCAAAGTGGATCTTCTTGGTCTGGGGATGATGGCGGTACTCGAAGATTCGCTGCAGCTCATCCGACGTCACCACGGTGAGGAAATCGATTTGGGCCATCTGCCTCAGAACGACCCTGCTGTCTACTCCGCTCTCGAACGCGCCGATACCATTGGCTTATTTCAAGTGGAAAGCCGCGCGCAGATGTCCTGCCTCCCGCGGCTCAAACCGAAATGTTTCTACGACATCGTCGTGCAAGTAGCCATCATCCGGCCCGGTCCGATTGTCGGAAAAATGGTTCACCCCTACCTGAACCGCCGCCAGGGACGCGAACCAGCGGTGAGCCTCCATCCTCTTCTCGAGTCCACTTTATCGCGGACGCTCGGGGTGCCGCTGTTTCAGGAACAGCTCTTACGCATCGCCATGATCGCGGCTGGATTCTCTGGTGGCGAAGCTGAGGAACTTCGCCGCGCGTTCGGATTCAAACGCTCCGAAGCGCGGATGAAAGAAGTCGAAATCAAACTGCGACGGGGCATGGAAGCGAAGGGAATCACCGGTGAAACGCAGGACCGCATCATTCAGGCCATTACCTCCTTTGCGCTTTACGGATTTCCCGAGTCGCACGCGGCCAGCTTTGCGCTCATCGCCTACGCCAGTGCGTTTCTGAAATGCCACTACCTCGCCGCGTTCACCGCCGCCATGTTGAACAACCAGCCGCTGGGCTTCTACCAGCCCGCGACCCTAATAAAGGATGCGCAGCGCCACGGTCTACAATTCAAGCCGATCGACGTGACGTGCTCCGACTGGGACTGCACGCTGGAAGAAGGCCCCCAGGGCTTGCGCGTACGCATCGGACTTCGGTATGTGAAGACCCTACGCAAGGAAACGGCTCTGGAAATCGTCGAGCAGCGCAATGCCAGGCCTCTTGCTTCGATCGAAGACTTGAAACAACGCGTCCCTCAAATTCAAAAAGACGAATTCCGGGCCCTTGCGAGTGTGGGTGCGTTGAATTTCATTTCCGGCAAAGCGCCTGTTCATCGCCGCACCGCTTTGTGGCAGGTGGAGTGCGCAAGCCGGCCTTGCGGGCCGTTGTTCAAAGCTCAGCAGAAAGTCGCAGACGCCGAACGTTCCTCCTTTTTGTCGCCGCTCGAGCCCATGAATCGCGAGGAGCGGATTACCGCTGATTTTCGCGGGACGGCACTCACTCTGGGGCCCCATCCCCTCGCGCAACACCGCTCCCGCCTCGATCGCCAAGGAGTTGTGCCCTGTTCAAAATTGGCGTCGTTGCCGGACGGCACATTCGTGTCGGTGGCCGGTGCCGTCATCGCTCGCCAACGCCCCGGCACTGCCAAAGGGTTTGTGTTTCTCAGTCTTGAGGATGAAACCGGCATTGCCAACATCATCATCGCGCCGCCGCTTTTCGAAAAGGAACACACCACGGTTGTGCGCCAGTCTTTCCTCATCGTTAGGGGCACACTGCAAAACCAGGACGGCGTTATCTCCGTGAAAGCCGGTCGGATTGAGCCATTTGTTTTCCTGCAAACGAAAATGTCCTCTCACGACTTTCATTGACTCTCTCACGAGCGGCGCACGATCTAAGCAGAAACACCTCGATGAGCCTCAATCTCCCGCGGCGCTCGCGCTGCTCCCTGAGATTACAATTGACCTCCTCCCCTTCCTGAAGGAAGGGGATTCCTGCTGGCTCCATGCCCAAGCATGAATGCCTTCGGTGGGGTTCTTGGGCCGACGCCCTTACTTCAGGCAAAGTATCTCCACAAGCTAACAAGGCCGAGGATAAGGCTCCCCCGCCGGCGCGAAAGACGCGCCCGGGGCCCACCGAGCCTGCCAGCTTGTAAGCGATATGACACGATGATATAATCGTGCCACATTGCGAGAGGAATGACATGAACCCAGAAACTCGCCTGCGCGTCAACGAAAACGGCCGAGTCGTCATCCCCGCCTCATTTCGTAAGGCCCTTGGCATCAATGTCGGGGATGAAATCGTATTACGGATCGAAGATGACGAGTTGCGGATCACTACGCTGAAACGCCGCATCGAGCGAGCGCAGCGGCTTGTCCGCCAGCACGTGAAACCAGGTACGTCGCTGGTCGATGAGTTGATTGCAGAACGGCGCGAGGCGGCCAGAAATGAATAGAATCGTCCTGGATGCCTCTGTGCTTCTAGCAGTGCTCAATCGCGAACCAGGCGCGGACAAACTGACTCCGCAACTGCTCAACCTCGCTACCAGTAGCACTGTCAATCTAGCCGAAGTGCAAAGCAAACTCGTGCGCCGCGGCCTTAGTCCGCAGGAGGCGTGGGAAGCTACCCTTAGCCCGATTCGGGAGCCTACAGCATTTACTGCCGAGCAGGCTATGACCGCCGGAAACCTTATTGTCCAAGCCCGCGCACTTGGCTTGTCATTGGGAGACCGGGCTTGTTTAGCCCTCGGACTTGCATTAAGTGCTCCCGTCTATACCGCGGACAAATCATGGCAGAGCCTGAAACTGGGGCTCCAGATCCATGTCATCCGCTGATGGTCCTTGGGGCAGAGCTAGTGGCGTGTCCAATGCGAATTTGTCGCCAGCCTGCAAAATGCCTAACTAAACGCACGTGGCAAGTGGACTAATCCTGCCCTCTGACCTTTGCAGCCCTGTTTAGCCTGTAGAAAGTGCTCCTTCCGCCGGCCTCTTCTTGTTCAATCACACCTGCAGCGATCAGCTCCTCGATGTCTCGAAAAGCAGCTCGCGGCGCAACGTCGACCACAGAGAGAAGCTGCAAGGGAAACGACTTCGAAACCCGTTCTACCTTTTCCTGCGAGGTGGCCACGCGCTCGGCGCGCGAAGGTACCGAGCCAAACGAACGGTTGAGCCGGGAGAACAGAGAGCCTGGCATCGTGTACCTCCTTGAAGCGCTGATGATACTGAATCCTGACAGAAGTTTGGATCAGCATCGCGGCGAACTGCAGGCCGGCGGAGTCCTTCATATACCTATGGCCTGGAATTATTTTTCTCCGGCTGTTCGAACGGAGAATCACGATGACGTTGACCATCAGTTGGGCAAGGCTACGCGAAAATCGGCATACTAGAGTAGCTGACTTGAAACACGACGGTTGCCAGATGAACGCCCGCAAAATCGTGCATATCGACATGGACGCCTTTTATGCATCCGTGGAACAGCGGGACGACCCGCAACTGCGCGGCAAACCCGTAGTTGTTGCTTGGCGAGGCAACCGCTCTGTCGTCTGCGCTGCCTCGTACGAAGCCAGACGTTTCGGGGTGCGCTCGGCAATGCCGGCGATTCGCGCCGAACGGATTTGTCCTGATGCCGTTTTCTTGCCTCCCGATTTCCCACGCTACCGGGCCGTCTCGGGTCTCGCGCGCGAAATCTTCAGGCGTCACACCGATCTGGTCGAGCCACTCTCTCTTGATGAAGCGTACCTCGATGTTACGGAGAACAAGACTGGCTTGCCTACCGCCACGCGCGTGGCGCGCATCATTCGCGAGCAGATCCGCGAAGAATTGAATTTGACGGCCTCGGCTGGCGTAGCGCCGAACAAGTTTCTAGCAAAGATCGCTTCGGACTGGCGAAAGCCGGATGGGCTCTTCGTGATTCAACCTGAGGAAGTGGATTCTTTTTTGTTGCCGCTGCCTGTAGGGCGCCTTCCCGGTGTAGGCAAGGTGACGGAAGAAAAGTTGAAGAGGTTCGAGATAGAGACGGTGAAGGATTTGCGCAAGCTGGATTTATCGGCGCTCGAAGATCGTTTCGGTCGCTATGGCGTTCGTCTCTATGAGTTGGCCCGCGGTATCGACAAGAGTGAAGTCATCCCGGACAGACCAACACAGTCCGTATCGGCTGAAGACACGTTTGAGCACGACGTACCGCTAACCGAGACCGAGTCGATGATCCGGCGTCTCGCAGAAAAGACCTGGACCGCATCGCGCAAGGAGTTGCGTGTTGCACGTACCGTCGTCCTCAAACTGAAGACCAGCGAGTTCAAGATTCTCACTCGCAGCCATACGCCACACGCACCTCCTTCGTCTTGTGAGGAACTGACCAGCATCGCTCTGTCGCTGCGCGAGCGCATAGACCTGAGTCCAAAGCAACGCTTTCGCTTGGTTGGCGTTGGGTTGAGCAATTTTAGCGATCCCGATGATGCATCTGCCCAGCCAGCTCTTTTCGAGTAGTTGGGTCGTGCTACAAATGCAGCAGTTCGAACGGCCTGACCCTGCGATGGCCGGGAAAACTCTGCAGCAGACCGCGGCCGTCTGGAAATACTCCGGTCGAGGCCTACATGCGCGATGATCAAGGCGACCGAATCAAAGGTCGCCGGTGGCGAAGAACAAGAGGAAGTCATAGGAACGTCCATGAGCGAAGACGAATGTTCGCTGGTTTATCGCAAATCCTCGCATCATGTTTTGCGGCGACGGTGAACTCCACGGTGCTCACCACCGGGGGCGGGTTCCTTCCCAGGGTTCTGGGACGATACGTTCGTGAACAGCGCGTCCTCCCCTCGGAAACTGCGATCCGCAAGATGACTTTGATGTCAGCCGAGCAACTCAGCCTTAAAGATCGCGGCCGCATCGCACAAGGTTATATTGCGGACTTGGTTTTGTTCGACCCTTCAACTGTCAGGAATCAGGCACTACGCCAGCCGTGGCCATCAGCGGGGCGGTCACGCCAACCGTTTCTTTTCGAGCTTTTGAACGGACACCCACGAAAAAATGGGTGTTGTTGGCGTCGTTGAGCGGATGTATCATGCGGGCCAGTTTCCTCGGTACCCGGAACGACTTTTTTGCGTGGTATTCAGAAAGGAGAAAAACCGTGAATTTCGGGGCTCTTGCAGGCTGGAAAGCTACTAGCTTAACCAGCGTCCCTGATTCAACTCACCATGACATTGCTGCGCGCCGGCTCCCGGTCCCTATCTCTCGGCGTCAGTTCGCACGCACAGCAACGGGAAGCGCGTTTGCTGCCGCTGTTGGCTCCAGGTTATGGTCCCCGAGCCTGGTGGAAGCGGCGTCATTTGCTCCGGTTCCGATCCCCGGTGGCTCGCCGGCGCTCGGTGGAGCTTACCACGTGTTTGGACCGGCAGCGTTCGACCCCATCGATGCAGAACCCGTCACAATCACAAATCTTGATGCCTTTGTCGGACTGGCGTACGTCAGCGGCATGGTGACGCAAACCAATTCCAAAACGGGCGAGGTGGTACGTTTGCCGTTCGTCAATTCGGACATGAGATTCATGCAGGGCGTGTTCCGTGGCACGGACGGGAAAGTTCACCCAGGCGCTTTTGCGTTTGTTTGAGTCGATGTCTATTTGCCCGGTCCGGGCAATCAGATTCATGACCTCAATCCGAGTGCCTTTCCTCCCGTCGGACTGTTCTGGACCACCGAGATTCCAGTTGCTGGGGTCGACGTGCATCTTGGAAAGGGAAGCGCATCCCTCCAAGCGTGTAGCGATCCTCGATTACGGAAATATCCCGAATGCATTGTTCGGCGGCGGGCCGCCGCCCACGTCAGGAACGGTGTCGTTCAAGGTGGTCTGGAGTGGAGTGGACGAGAGGCTGAATATCAAGAACACCGACCCGGTGTACGGCGGGTTCGCGGGCGAATTCGTCCGCAACAGCGCGCGGATGGAGTGGAGCGCCGCAGTAGGGGATTACACGTTTGTTTCGGATCCCATTGCGACTTCCTCCAGCTCATTTGCCGAAATCGGCCACGAACGGAACGGATCGTTCTTCCCGTAGACGGCACTCGCCTTGGCGCTGCGTCACGGATTGCACTCAAGTTTCTAAATACGTGCCGCCGCGTAACCCGAATCAAAGGCATCGGAAGTCGGATACTCGCGCATTGTCCGAACAGGCGAGAAAAGAAGCCATAGACTCGACAGCATTAAACCTATGGCACCAACTGTCAGTGTTGGACGCATTCCCATCGATCCGGATAATGCACCGGCACAGATGGAGCCGACCGGCAAGAGCCCCCGAAATAGCATTTGCATCACTGCATTCACTCGGCCTAGCAAATCGTCCGGGGTTATCGCCTGCCGTAAGCTAAGCTCGCAAACGTTATAGATCGGCCAGCCGACGTCACCCACCTGCGCAGCCATCAGAAAAGCGGTCGCAGCCACGACGGAACCACGCGCCAGGGGAATCATCAGGGTCGCAGTTCCCATTACCAAGATCGACCCAATAAGGGTCACTCCCAGACCAAATCGCCGCATGAGGCGTGGGGCCATCGCCGCCCCCAAAATATTTCCGACTCCACCGAGAGCTATCACCACACCCAGGAGTGCCGGGCTGAGGTGCAAATATCGGATCGCGTACAAAACATACAGAGACGCGAAGAATCCCCCAAAAAATCCAGCCGTTG
>WNGC01002671.1_pt1 | contig 10843 bp, 13 predicted proteins | sample 5400051 | NCBI WGS metagenome assembly WNGC01 (sample SAMN13153368, study PRJNA577476) | soil metagenome | isolation source: 20 cm soil or saprolite under grassland replicate 2 | place: USA:California | collected 2016-06-15 | reverse complement strand
AGCCGGTGTCGAGGCTTGCCTACGTCTCGTGTGATCCCGCGACCCTGGCGCGCGACCTGCACCGGTTGAGCGCGAATTACCGCCTGATCGCCGTGCGGGCGTTCGATCTGTTCCCGCAGACGGCGCATGTGGAGACGGTGGCGGTCTTGGAGGCGGCATGATAGGAACGCGGAACGCGGAAATCGGAACACCGAAACGCGGAACGCGGAACGCGGAACGCGGAACATTAGTGGGAGGTACGCTCGTGGAGCGACCTTCCATTTCTGTTCCGCGTTCCGACTTCCGACTTCCGCGTTGGGTTGGCGGGGCGGCGCGGTGAAGTATTTCGTCACCATCGGCGCCCAAACCATCGAAGTGGATGTGGACGGCGACCGCGTGCTGGTGGGCGGGGAGGCAGTCGACGTCCATCTCGCCCCGCTCGCCGGGACGCCGCTGTATCACTTGCTGCTCGCGGGAGCCTCGTGGACCGTGGCCGCCCAGCCGCTCGAGGGCGACGGGCGCTGGGCGATGGGAGTGGTGGGCGAACGAGTGGAAGTGGCGGTCCACGACGAGCGGACCCGGGCGGCGCAGGCGGCCAGCGGCACCGAGGCGAGCCCGAGCGACGCCGGGCCCGCCGTGGTGCGCGCGCCCATGCCCGGCCTGGTGGTCCGGGTGGAGGTCGCGGATGGGCAGCGGGTCGAAGCCGGGGCCGGCCTGGTGGTGGTGGAGGCGATGAAAATGGAGAACGAGCTGCGCGCGCCGCGCGCGGGCGTGGTGCAGACGGTGCACGTCGCGGTGGGGCAGGCGGTCGAAAAAGGGATGCCGCTCGTCACCGTCGCGAGCCCGGAACCTTCTGGTTGACACGGCCTTACGGCCCGGGTATAGTTCGCGGCTGCCACCGACCGGCTACGCGAGGAAGGCCTTGGGATGAAGACGTTCAGCTTGCGGAAAGAAGACGTGACGCACCGCTGGTTCCTGGTGGACGCGACCGGGCAGCCGCTGGGGCGATTGGCGAGCCAGGTGGCGCAGATCCTGCGCGGCAAGCACAAGCCCACGTTCACGCCGCATGTGAACGGCGGCGACTGCGTGGTGATCGTGAACGCGGCGAAGGTGAAGCTCACCGGGCGCAAGCTCGAGCAGAAGCGCTATTTCCGGCACACCGGCTACATGGGGCACGAGCGGTTCACGCCGCTCAAGGACATGCTGGAGAAGCACCCGGAGCGCGTGATCGAGCGGGCGGTCTGGGGCATGCTTCCCAAGACCACGCTGTCGCGCCAGAAGGTGAAACAGATGCTGAAAGTGTACGGCGGGCCCGATCATCCCCACGCGGCCCAGCAGCCTCAGCCGCTCGGCGCAGCGGCGGCGCGGGCGGCCGCTGGGGTGGGGACGCCGGCGGCGGCGGCGGCCCGATGAGCAGCGGCATCACACCGGAGCTGCGCTGGCACGCGGTCGGACGCCGCAAGGTGGGCGTGGCACGCGTGTATCTGACGCCCGGGTCGGGCAAGTGGAACATCAACGGGCGCACGCTGGGAGACTACTTCCCGCGACCGTCGCTGGTGTCGCACATCCAGCAGCCGTTCACGGCCACCGACACGCTCGGCGCCTTCGACGTGCGGGCGCTGTGCCGGGGCGGAGGCGTGACGGGGCAGGCGGGGGCGCTGCGGCTGGCGATCGCACGGGCGCTGTGCCTGGCGGACGAGCAGCACCGCAAGAAGCTGCGGGAGCAGGGACTCCTGACGCGCGATCCGCGCGTGGTGGAGCGCAAGAAGCCGGGCCGGGCGGGAGCGCGCAAGCGGTTCCAGTTCAGTAAGCGGTGAGCGGTGCGCGGTGGGCGGTTGCCCCCGGTGATCACCTGGGAACGCTGCGCCGGGCGTTGCACCGGCGACAACCGCGCACTGCGCACCGCGCAGTTGAGACGTAAAATCACTCACGTCGCCCGATCCGGTGCCGGGTCCCTGCGGGGTGGCATCTGGAGATGACGGCGGCGGCGGATCAAAACCCACGAGAGGGAGTGCATGGCGCAGCCTCAGTTGCAGGACCTGCTGGAAGCGGGCGTCCATTTCGGTCATCAGACGCGCCGCTGGAATCCCAAAATGCGCCGGTTCATCTTCGCCGAGCGCTCCGGCATCTACATCATCGACCTCCAGAAGACGCTGCGGCAGATCGAGACGGCGCAGGACCTGCTGCGCGGCGTAGTGCTGAAGGGTGAGAACGTCTTGTTCGTCTGCACCAAGAAGCAGCTCAAGAACATCCTCCAGGTGGAGGCGCAGCGCTGCGGGGCGTTCTACGTGACGGAGCGGTGGCTGGGCGGCACGCTCACGAACTTCCAGACGATCAAGAAACAGATCAAGCGGCTGAAGGAGCTCGACCAGGGCACGGCGGAAGGCGAGTTCGAGAACTACACCAAGAAAGAGCAGCTGCTGTTCGACCGGGAGCGGGTGAAGCTGGAGAAGTATCTCTCCGGCATCAAGAACATGAGCCGGCTGCCGGGGGCGCTGTTCATTGTGGACTCGAAGAAGGAGCGGATCGCCGTCGCCGAGGCGAACAAACTGGGGATTCCGGTGGTCGCGATCGTGGACACGAACGCGGATCCGGAGCTGATCACGGTGCCGATTCCCGGGAACGATGACGCGATCCGGGCCGTCTCGCTGATCACGGCGGCGATTTCGGACCTGATCGGCGAAGCGCGGCGCCAGATGCCCTTGCACGAGGCCGCCGAGGAAGGCGAAGGCGTGACCTACTCGACCGAGACGGGGGTCGAGGCGGAGGGCGAAGGCGACAAGAAGAAGAAGCCGGCGCGGCGCAAGCGCCGCGCCAAGCCGGAAGCCATTGCCGCGCGGCTCAAGACGGAGGAGGCGCCGGCCCCCGCCCCGGCGGAATCGAGCGGCGGAGCCGAAGGCGAAGGCTGAGTCCGGACGTTCCCCGTTTCGGTGGACAACCGACCGCCGCCCTCCGAGCCCAACGGCGCGAGGGCGGCGTTTTTGCGAGGAGTGAGGAGCGTGGCGACTGTGAAAGAGATTCCGGCAAAGCTCGTGGCCGAGCTGCGCGCCCGCACCGGCGCCGGCATGATGGACTGCAAAAAGGCGCTGGAGGAGACGGCGGGCGACCTGGAGAAGGCCGTCGACGTGCTGCGCACCAAGGGCGCCGCCAAGGCCGACAAGCGGGCCGGGCGTGAAGCGTCACAGGGCCTGATCGGCCACTACGTCCACCACGACGGCAAGATCGGCGTGCTGGTGGAGCTCAACTGCGAGACCGACTTCGTGGCGCGGACCGACGACTTCAAGACGCTGGCCCGCGACCTCGCCGTGCACATCGCCGCGACCAACCCGTTCGCTGTCCGGATCGAGGACCTCCCGCCCGAGCTGGTGCAGCGCGAGCGCCAGGTCTACGAAGCCCAGGTGGCCGAGCAGAAGAAGCCCGAGCCGATCCGCGCCAAGATCGTGGACGGGATGCTCAAGAAGTTCTACGAGGAGCGGGTGCTGCTCGAGCAGAAGTTCGTGAAGGACGACAAGCGTACCGTGGGCGAGCTGGTCAAGGAGCTCTCGGCCAAGACCGGAGAGAAGATCGCCGTGCGGCGATTCACCCGCCTGAAGGTCGGAGAAGACTGAGTGGCGACGGCCCCCGCCTCCCGCGCGCGGCTCGCCTACCCGCGGGCCCTGCTCAAGCTGTCGGGGGAGGCGTTCGCGGGAGACCGGGGGGCGGGCGGCGGCATCGATTTCGGGGTGATCGACCGCCTGGGAGACGAGCTCAAGAGCGTGGCCGCGCTGGGCGTGCAGCTGGGGCTGGTGGTGGGCGGCGGCAACATCCTGCGTGGCACGGCGGCGAGCGAGCAGGGCATGGATCGCGTGTCCGCGGACTACATGGGCATGCTCGCCACCGTGATCAACGCCCTCGCCCTGCAGGACATCCTCGAGAAGAAGGGCGTGGACACGCGCGTCATGACGGCGATCCGGATGGAAGAGCTGGCGGAGCCTTACATCCGGCGGCGGGCCGTGCGGCACCTGGAAAAGGGTCGTATGGTGATCTTCGCCGGCGGCACCGGGAACCCGTACTTTTCCACCGACACGGCGGCGGTGCTGCGGGCGCTCGAGGTCGAGGCGAAACTGATCCTCAAGGCGACGAACGTGGACGGGGTGTACACGGCGGATCCGAAGCAGGACCCCAAGGCGAAGTTCCTTCCGGAGCTCTCGTTCCGCGACGCCCTGGTGAACGGCTACGCCGTGATGGACGCCAACGCGTTTGGGTTGTGCAAGGAGAACAAGCTCCCCATCGTGGTGTTCAACATCAACCAGCCGGGCGCGACGGCCAGGGTCTTGGCCGGCGAGCGTGTCGGCACCATCGTGCAATGACCCCCCCCACCCTCGCGGACCACGTCAAGCAGGCCAAGCAGGCGATGGACAAGGCGGTGGAAGCGGTGAAGCGGGAGTTCGCCACCGTGCGCACCGGCAAGGCGACGACCGCGCTGCTGGACCTGGTGCGCGTCGAAGCCTACGGCAACGAGATGCCGCTCAACCAGGTCGCGAGCGTGGCGGCGCCCGAGCCGAAGCTCCTCACGGTCCAGCCCTGGGACAAGTCGCTCCTCAAGGCGGTGGAAAAGGCGATCCTCGCGTCCGATCTCGGTCTCACCCCTTCCAACGACGGCAACCTGATCCGCATTCCGCTGCCGCCGCTCACCGAAGAGCGGCGTCGCGAGCTGGTGAAGGTGGTGCACAAGTTCGCCGAGGAAGGACGCGTGGCGGTGCGGCACGCGCGCACCGAGGCGATCAGTCGCACCAAGAAGGCCGAGCACGTCTCGGAGGACGAGAAGAAGCACACGGAAAAGGACATCCAGAAGCTCCACGACGAGCGCCTCAAGCTGGTGGACGAGGCGGTCAAGGCGAAGGAAGCGGAGATCATGGAGGTCTAGCATGGCGGACGACCTGCTCGCGCAGATTCGCGGCAATGGGGTCGTCCCGCGCCACGTGGCCGTCATCATGGACGGCAACGGGCGCTGGGCCCGGGAGCGGAGCCTGCCGCGTCCCCTGGGTCATCGCGCCGGGATGAAGGCGGTGCGCGAGGTGATCGAGGGGGCGATCGCGGCGGGCGTCGAGGTGCTCACGCTGTTCGCGTTCTCGGCCGAGAACTGGCAGCGCCCGCCCACTGAGATCTCGGCGTTGATGGAGCTGCTCGAGGAGTACATCGCGCGCGAGGTGGCTGAGCTGCGGGATCAGGGTGTCGCCGTGCACGTGCTGGGCGACCGCACGCGGCTCGGGTCCGGCGCGCGGGAGGCGGTGGAGCGCGTCGAGCGGGAGACGCGCGACGGCCCCAAGCTGGCGCTGAACCTGTGCATTTCGTACTCGTCGCGCGCCGAGCTGGCGCGCGCCGCCCGCCTCCTGGCCGAGGACGTGCTCAAGGGGGCGAAGCGGCTCGAGGACATCGGGGAAGATGCGCTGCGCGAAAAGCTGTACACCGCTCCCTGGGGCGACCCCGATCTGCTGATCCGCACTTCCGGCGAGTACCGGCTGTCGAACTTCCTGCTGTGGCAGCTCGCCTATACCGAGCTGTACGTCACCCCCGTTCTCTGGCCCGACGTGACGCGCCGCGATCTGTTCGAGGCGATCCTCGACTACCAGCGGCGCGATCGGCGCTTCGGAAAAGTCCCGGTGTGATGTCCCGCAATCTGCTGGTGCGCGTCGCGTTCGCCGTCCCCGCCATCGCCGTGTCGCTGCTGCTGTTGTGGCTGGGCGGGTGGGCGCTCGCCGGCGTGCTGGCGGTGCTGGGTGTGCTCGGCACCCGCGAGGTGTACGACCTGGCGCGCGCGCAGGGTATCGAGCCGCTCGAATGGATCGGCTTCATCGGCGCGGCCGTGTGCCCGCTCGCGGTTTACTGGGTGAAGGGCTACGCCGAGTGGGAGCCGGTGGTCTACGTGGGCGCCATCTGGCTCCTGGTGGTGCTGGTGGTGGGGGCCGCCCGGGGGCCGGACCATCGGCCCCTCACCGCGGTGGCCGTGACGGTGTTCGGCGGCCTGTACGCGTCGGCCATGTTGTCGTTCGTGGTGGCGATCCGCCATGGGCCGCACAGCGACGCCCATCCGCGCGGCTCCGTCGCGCTCGTCGTGTTGCCGCTGGTCGTGACCTGGGTGTGCGACACGTGCGCGATGGCGGCGGGGACGCTGGTGGGCGGGCCGAAGCTCGCCCCGGTACTGTCGCCGCGGAAGACCTGGGCCGGCGCCGTCGGCGGTCTCGTGGGCGGGCTGGTCGCGGCGCTGGCGTACGGCCCGCTGGTGCTGGATCGCGTCGCCTTGCGGCTCGAGCTGTGGCAGCTGGTGACGGTGGGGTTGGTGGTCGCCCTGGCGGCACAGGTGGGCGACGTGGCCGAGTCGCTATTCAAGCGCGAAGCGGGCGTGAAGGACTCCTCGTCGCTCATCCCGGGTCACGGCGGCGTGCTCGATCGGCTCGATTCCCTGTACTTCGTGCTGCCGCTCACGGCCGGCCTGTTCCGCCTGTTCGGCGTCGCATGAGCCTCGGCGTCGCGATCCTGGGCTCGACCGGCTCGATCGGGTGCTCTACCCTCCAGGTGCTCGGGCGCCAGCGCGAGCGGTTCCGCGTCACGGCGCTCACCGCCCATTCGAACGCCGAATTGCTCCAGCAGCAGGCAAGCGAATTCCACCCGTCCTACATCGGTATCGTAAACGGGACGGGGGACGGGGGACGGGGGACGGGGCGCGGCGTGGAGTGCCTCGTCGAGGCCGCGACGCATCCCGACGTCGATATCGTGGTGAATGCGATCGTCGGCGCCGCGGGGCTCGAGGCGACGCTGGCGGCCCTCAAGGCCGGCAAGCGCGTGGCGCTCGCCAACAAGGAGACGCTGGTGATGGCGGGTGAGCTCGTCACCCGCACGGCGCGCGAGGGCGGCGGCGAGATCGTGCCGATCGACTCGGAGCACAGCGCCGTGCTGCAGTGCGTCACCGGACGGCGGCCGGCGGAGCTGGCGCGGCTGATCCTCACGGCGTCGGGCGGGCCGTTCCGCACCTGGACGCCCGAGCGCGTCGCGGGCGCGACGGTGGACGAGGCGCTGCGCCATCCCACGTGGAAAATGGGAAAGAAGATCACGGTCGATTCCGCCACCCTCGTCAACAAGGCGCTCGAGGTGATCGAGGCGCACTTCCTGTTCGGGCTGCCGTACGACGCGGTCGAGGTGGTGGTGCATCCCCAGTCGGTGGTGCACGCCTTCGTCGAGTTCGTGGACGGCTCGGTGCTGGCGCAGATGGGGTTTCCCACGATGGAGCTGCCGATCCTGTACGCCCTCACGCACCCGACCCGCGTGCCCGACGCCGGCACGCGACGGTTCGACCCGGTGGCGGCGGGCACGCTCACGTTCGAGCCCGTGTCGGCCGATCTCTATCCGGCGTACGGGTTGGGGCGGGCGGCGGCGGCCGCGGGCGGCACGGCGGCGACGGCGTTCAACGCGGCGAACGAGGTAGCGGTGGAGCTGTTCCTCGCCGGAAAGATCCCCTTCGGCCGCATCGGCGAGACGATCGCGCGGGTGCTGGACGGCTACCAGGCGACCGGGGCGGGAACGCTCGAGGCGGTGCTCGCCGCCGACGCGGAAGCGCGCCGCCTGGCGCGGGAGGCCGCGTGCCGCTGACGCTGGCCGCGTTCGTCGTGGTGATCGGCGTGCTGATCTTCATTCACGAAGCGGGCCACTTTGTCGTCGCCAAGGCGGTCGGCATCCAGGTGCTGCGGTTCTCGCTCGGTTTCGGCCGGCCGATCGTGCGGTGGCGCCGCGGGGAGACGGAGTACTGGATCTCGTGGATTCCGTTCGGGGGCTACGTGAAGATGGCGGGCCTCGAGGACGAAGGGATGGCGGGCGAGCTGGAGGGGGGCGCGAGCGCCGAGCCGATCGATCCCGCCCGCGCCTTCGACAAGAAGCCCGTGGTGATGCGGCTGCTGGTCGTATGCGCCGGCGTGACGATGAACGCCCTCCTGGCGTTCGTCATCTTCGCGGTGCTGGCCGGCAGTGTGGGCACACCCGAGCTGAACACCACCCAAGTGGACTCCGTGGTCACGGCGCCGCTGCCGTCCGGCGCGCGTGCGCTGGCGTCGCTCGCGCCGGGCGACCGTATCGTGCGCATCAACGACGACTCGATCCGCACGTGGGACGACGTGGTGCAGATGATCGTGAGCGGTCCGGCCGAGCAGCGCTTCTACATCGCCGGGCGGGCGGAGCCCGTGGTGATCGACCTGGGACCGGGCGGGCTGGCGGCGCGCCAGGCCGTGGCGGAGGCGCTCGTGCCCCGCGTGCCCGTCGTGGTGCAGCGTCTGGAAGAGGGGCGGCCGGCGGTGCGGGCGGGGATCAAGCCCGGCGACGTCGTGGTCGCGGTGGACGGCGTGCCCGTGCGGTCGGTCGAGCGTTTCCTCGAGCAGATCTGGACCAGCGGGGGGCGGCCGGTGCCGTTCGAGGTGCTGCGCGGCGGCGCGCGCCTCTCCGTCACGATCGTGCCCGACACGGCGAGCGGCGTGGACCCGCAGTATCCCAAGCGTCCCCGCAGCTACGGGTTCATCGGCGCACAGGTGCAGCCGGGCGTCACCCGGGTGCGCAAGCCGGTGGGGGAGGCGATCGCGAGCGGGTGGCAGGAGACGACGCGCACCGCCGTCATCATCCTCGGCTTCCTCAAGGGCCTCGTGCTGGGCCAGATCTCGGTGCGAGAGCTGGGCGGTCCCATTCTGGTGGCGCAGGCGTCGGGACAGGCGGCGCGGCTGGGCATCGACTGGCTGCTGCGCTTCATGGCGTTCTTCTCGATCAACCTGGCCATCCTCAACCTGCTGCCGATCCCGATCCTGGACGGCGGCCAGGTGGTGTTCCTGCTGGCCGAAGCCGTGCGCCGCAAGCCGCTGCCGCTCGAGCTGCGGCTGCGGCTCACGCAGATCGGCTTCGTGGTGCTGCTGGGCATCATGATCCTGGCGACGTCGAACGACCTGCTACGGTGGTTGGGCCATGTCTTCAAGCGTTAGGCGGGAGGTGGAGGGGTTCGTCGCCGGGCGGGTGAAAGCGGAGCGGCTCGTGATCGCGGTGGCGGCGGCGTACTACCGGGAAGCGGGAAACGGGAAGCGGGAAACGTTACGGCCTCTCATCGACGTGATCGATCGGGCGTCGCCGGGGATCGTGGAGCTGGGCATCGTGCCGCGCGGCGCGGGGTTCGAGGTCAGGCTTGCGGAGCGGCCGTTTCCGAAGGAATACGAACGGGAACTCAGGCAAGCGGCGGAGGCGGTACTCACGGGAATCGGGAAACGGGAAACGGGAAGGGTGGAGCCCAAGAAGGGCAACCGCCTCTGGGCTTGGATCCGGAGCGTGTTCAGCCGCGCGTCACCCTGACCACCAGCGCCGCAGGCGTTGCAGCAGCCCCGGCGGCGCCGTTCCGTCTTTCGCGCCGAGATCTCCCAGCAGCTCCGATGCGTCGCGGTAGCGGTCGTCCGGATGCTTCGCGAGACATTTCATCACGATGCGCTCGAACCGCTTGGACAGCTCCGGCCGTCTCTTGCGGAGCGAGGGGGGCGTGTCTTCCACGTGCATGCGGGCCAGCTCGAACCAGTCGCTCGACGCGAACGGTACCTCGCCCGCCGCGGCCTTGAACAGCGTGATGCCCAGGGCGTAGAAGTCCAGGCGCGCGTCGAGCGGGCGTCCCTGGGCCTGCTCGGGGGACAGGTACTGCGGCGTCCCGATCGCCATGTCCACACCGGTAGAGGCGACGTGGCCGGAGAGCGCGCGGGCGATGCCGAAGTCCGAGATCACGGCGCTGCCGTCGGAGCGGAGCAGGATGTTGTCGGGCTTCAGGTCGCGGTGGATCACGCCGCGGCCGTGGGCGAAGCGGAGCCCCTGGGCCACGTCTTCCGTGATCTGCACGATGTCCGGCTCGGGAAGGGGACCTTCGCGCTGCAGCCGGGCGGCGAGCGAATCGGCGCACAGGTCCATGCCGAAATACACGTAACTGCCGGAGCGGGCCACGAAGCGGATGCGGATGATGTTGGGGTGCTGCAGCTGCGCCGCCATCTCGGCCTCGTTGCGGAAGCGGCGCTCGAACTGGGGATCGCCCGCGTAGCGCGGCTTCAGGACTTTCACGGCGACGGGGCTGCCGTCCAGCTCACGGCCGCGGAACACCCACGCGAAGCCGCCCTGGCCGAGCACGCCCTCGAGGTCGTAGGGGCCGACCGTGCGGCCGACCAGGTCGGTGGGCGAGGGGGCGGGGGGCGTGTGGGTCACAAGGGCTTTACAAATCGGTACCGGCGGTCTAAGTTACTGCGCTCTCAACAATTAGGGAACTGGAACAGATGTACGACAAGACGACGCCGGTCAGGAAGTACGGGCGGCACGAGGGGGACACGGGGTCGGCCCCGGTCCAGATCGCGCTGCTCACCGAGCGGATCAACAGCCTCACCGACCACTTTCGGGTCCACGCCAAGGACTTTCACGGACAGCGCGGCCTGCTGCGGATGGTCTCGCAGCGCCGCCGCCTGCTCGAGTACCTGAAGCGCGCCGACCTGGAACGGTATCGGCAGCTCATCGAAGAGCTCGGTCTCCGCCATTAATACCGCTGGCGTCGCGTTGGGCGTCCCGGAAGAGCACCGGGGCGCCTCGCGCATTTCTTTGTGCTCTAGACAGGCAATCTGGTGAAACACGTCGAACGCAATTTCGCCGGCCGCACCCTGAGGCTCGAGGCGGGACGGCTGGCCAAGCAGGCCGCCGGCTCGTGTCTGCTGCAATTCGGGGAGACGGTCGTGCTGGCGGCGGTGACGGTGTCGGACAACGTCTCGACCCTCCCGTTCTTTCCCCTGACCGTCGAATACCGCGAGAAGGCGTACGCCGCCGGCAAGATCCCCGGCGGCTT
>WNGC01006833.1_pt1 | contig 10847 bp, 8 predicted proteins | sample 5400051 | NCBI WGS metagenome assembly WNGC01 (sample SAMN13153368, study PRJNA577476) | soil metagenome | isolation source: 20 cm soil or saprolite under grassland replicate 2 | place: USA:California | collected 2016-06-15 | reverse complement strand
CGGGGTTGTGATCTCACGGCGCCGATTGCAGGAGCCCCCTTTGTTTTGTATGGGATCCGAGAAATTCCATTGACGCCGGCGACGTTGCTCGGTTTTCCGGGTCGCCCGTTGCGAACCACGGCGATCGACTTTAACTGGATGCCGCTCTTCGTGATCAAGCGAGTCTTGCGCAGTCTTCGACACGAAGAGGCACCCGTGTCCACAATTCTAATGCACAGTAGCTCCTTGTGTATGCGTCTTGGATCAAAGCGATTTCCGTATCGCCCTTCTCGTCTCAGGAAACTTGAAAAGATGCTGAGTTTTCTGCGCGATGAACGTTTTGCGGTAACCTGTGTCGCTGATTGCGAGTCACTAGGGTTATGGGAACGCGGCTACTCTCGGCCAATTGCGTACGTGGAAAAAAATCTCGGTGTTCAGTATCTGACCCTGCTGTTCCAGAGTTTCGTTGGAGCAACATTCAAGCGACGCTTTGCCTATTTTATCGCTGCTAACGCGGCTGTAGCTGCAGCTATGCTGATTGCGGCGCTGGTATACCTAATACGTTAGAGTCCATTGTGATTAGCAGACCGAACCACATGAGAGTTGCAGTTTCCCAGAGATACCTGCCGCATTATCGTGTTGCATTTTTTGAGGAAGTGCAGCGGCTGCTCCGTGAGCGCGGAGGTTCGGTGCGGTTGTTTTATAGCTTGGAGTTGGGCAAGGTCGATGCTCCTCCGGCCGGGGCTCGCCGTATCAAAGGTTGGAGCATAGAGCTGCCGCTGGCAGAAATTTCAGAAAGTGCACTTTTTGCGCCAGGTCTCGTGGGGCATCTGATAGCATTTCGTCCAGATGTGGTCGTGTTGGAGGATCTCTCGGGGCTTGTTAACAGTTTATTTGCGTCCTTGTACTGTCGTCTCTTCTCAAAGCCATACCTGATATGGGGTTTGGGAAACGTTCCCAAGAAGAAACGGTCACGTTTGCGCACGCTTCTTGCTCCATTCATCAAGTTTTTGTATGCGGGGTCGTCTGGGTTCATCTGTTATAGCGGTTACGCCCGGGGGGTGTACGCCAAGTACGGGAAGCCTACGTTTGTTGCGCCCAATGCGTATCTTCCCAAGATGGGTCCTCAGGAACTCGAGGCTGTCAAACGCAGAATCGAGTGTCGTTGCCGCGAGAGTGTCATTCGCCTGGTTTCCATAGGAGCCTTCAAGGCGCAAAAGAGATTTGACGTCTTGTTGAAGGCCATTTCTGAACTGTCAGATATCAATCTCGAATTGCATCTCATTGGCGATGGTTTGCTGAGGAATGAGTTGCAACTGCAGTGTGCAGACTTGGGACTGCAGAACAGGGTCTTTTTCCATGGTGCGCTCTACGGCGGGGACGAAAAGGCGCGTATTTTCCGGGAATGTCATCTAGGAGTCATGCCTGGTCGAGGAGGTCTCGCGATCCAGGAGATGATGGCACACGGTATTCCCGTGGTCAGTGGCCTAGCGGACGGAACCGAGCGCGACCTCATTTGCAACGGACGGAACGGCTACCTTGTCGATGACCTTCTCACGTCGGAGGACATTGCACTTCGGATTCGCGAGTTTGCGATGCTCTCGCTAGAGCAAAAGCGTGCGATTGCGGAACAAGCCCTCGAGACGGTACTCCATATGGGAAATGTAGAGACGATGGCGCAAGGGTTTGTGGAGGCGGTAGCCGCCACATCCCTGGGCACAGTAGTTCTGCATGAGCCTGCAGCCGAAGGGAACTAACCGGTTCTTATGTCGCCGTCCTCAGGTTTTCAAGTTTTCATGATCGGTGCGTTTCCGCCTCCAACGGATGGGAGGTCATTGATAAGTTCCGCAGTAAGGGAGAGGCTCATTGAGCGCAGGATTCCCGTACGGTCCATCGATTTGGCTTCTAGGTCCCTGAGGCGAACATGGAGTGCCCGCCTTGGACTTTCGAGAATCGCAAAGATTGTGGGAGGGCTCTTACGATACTGGGCAGCGGCACGGGAACACCCGGGCTCGGCACTCTATATCGGATTATCGGGAGGAGCCGGTCAGGCATTCGAATTGCTGTTTACGCTCATTGGGCGATTGACAAGCGCACGCATCTATTTCCATCACCACAGTTTCGCTTATATCGATCGACCAAATATTCTCACCCGATTGCTGATCTGGTGCGCAGGGCGACAGGCTACGCACATCGTTCTTTGTGCGAATATGGCGAGTTCTTTGAAGGCGCCATATCCAACGATCGAAAAACTACTCGCTATTTCGAATGCGTCGCTGCTGCCAACAGATACACCGCGCCCAAACCGTGAGAGGTGTATTCTGGATCGATTGGGCTTCCTAGGGAACATATCCGTCGAGAAGGGAATATTGGAATTCTTGGATGTCATGCAGACATTGTGCGCTAGCGATGTGGGGATAAAAGGATATCTCGCGGGGCCATTTCAAGATACCAAGGTGGAGAAAGAAGTTAAGAATAGACTAAACGATCTTCCGTATGTGGAGTACGTTGGGCCCAAGTATGGCGGAGATAAGACCGATTTCTTCAAGTCGATAGACGTTTTGCTCTTTCCCACAAAATATGCCCATGAAGCTGAGCCCGTTACGGTCTTGGAAGCCTTGGCGCATGGGGTTCCCGTAATCGGATGGGAGCGCGGCTGCCTCTCGAGCATAATTGCGGGTCCGGAGGGCTTCTTGGTTCCTAAGTCATCGAACTTTGTACCTGCTGCGGTGCAGCAAGTCCTTACCTGGAGGAATGCACCTCAAACTTATCGTGAAGCTTCGAAGGCCGCAGTCGACCAGTTTCTCCGGATCGGGGTTCGTGACGCTGGAACTCTTGACGAACTCTTGCGCGACCTTCCGACAGCCATGGCTCCGCGGCGAAAAGGCTGAATGTGCGGAAAACATCGGAAGTCTAATCACACTATGCCAATTTTCTGTTTGGGGAATTCATGAACTACGCGGAACTCTATAACCGCCAGTATGCGCACGGTAGCATTGTTGGAGCGAAGGTTCCATTTGCCCGTTTACGGCGCATGCTAGCGCCTCTCAACGTTGATTTGACAGTGGAACAGCTAGCGACACGATTGCTTCCGCCGGGCGGTGTATTCGTAGATGCCGGTTGCGGTGAGGGTGCGCTCTGTTTCCTCGTCCACGAATCTTACGACAAAGTTATCGGCGTAGATGTTGCGCCTGTGAGACTCGCTAGAGCTCGTGAGAAGGCGAGCACAGCCAGGGATTCAAGCAAGTTTTCTTTCCGTGAGGCTGATCTGGACCGGCCGTTGCCCGTTGAGGATAGCTCGGTAGACGTCCTATGCAGTCTGAACGTAATCGAGCACGTTTTTGACATTTATTCGCTAGTTGCCGATTTCTACCGAGTCTTAAAACCGGGAGCATTTGCTCTATTCCAAGTCCCGAACATTGGCTATCTCAAGCACAGGGTGCGGCTGCTTTTCGGGAATTTGCCAGTTACGTCAAGTCCGCACAACTGGCCCGAGATCGGCTGGGACGGAGGGCACTTGCATTACTTCACCATGAATACGTTCTGCGGGTTACTGAGGCATGGGGGTTTTGAGATAGTTCGGCGAACCGGAACAGGTTTGATGGGCAGCTGGCGCAATTGGCACCCGTCGCTGCTCACCGGAGATTTAGTCGTGTTAGTGCGAAAGGCAACGCGCGAGCCTCTTTCACGGGCCGGTCGCCGGTAGAGATAGTGTCTCCCTCCACTCCGTAGCGAGAAAGCGAAAATGAAAAAAGCATTGATCACCGGCATCACCGGCCAGGATGGGGCATACTTGGCCGAGTTCTTGCTCGAAAAGGGCTACGAAGTCCATGGCATCAAACGCCGCGCTTCGTCGTTCAACACTTCGCGCATCGACCATCTCTATCAGGACCCACATGATCTCGATGTTAGATTCAGTCTGCACTATGGGGACATGACGGACGCCAACAGTCTGACGCGAGTAATTCAGGCTGTGCAACCGCACGAGATCTACAATCTTGCGGCGCAGGCTGTGCAGCCGCAAGAAATCTACAATCTGGCGGCGCAAAGTCATGTTGGCGTTTCCTTCGAATCGCCGGAATACACCGCCGACGTGGACGCGCTTGGCACTCTGCGAATTCTCGATGCCCTACAGACTCTTGGCATGACGCGGGACGTGCGGTTCTATCAGGCCTCCACTTCCGAGCTTTACGGACTGGTGCAACAAACCCCGCAAACCGAAACCACGCCGTTCCATCCGCGATCACCCTACGGAGTAGCGAAACTGTACGCCTATTGGATCACGATTAACTACCGCGAATCCTACGGCATGTATGCTTGCAACGGAATTCTGTTCAACCACGAATCTCCTGTGCGTGGCGAAACCTTTGTGACCCGCAAAATCACTCGGGGGCTGGCACGTGTCAAGGTCGGTTTGCAGGATTGCGTGTTCCTCGGCAACCTGGATGCGAAACGCGACTGGGGCCACGCGCGTGATTACGTCGAGATGCAGTGGCTCATGTTGCAACAGGATGAACCGGATGACTATGTAATTGCCACCGGGCTGCAATACTCCGTGCGAGACTTCGTGAATGCTGCGGCCGAGGAGTTGGGAATCCGGCTCGCATGGTACGGGAGCGGCGTCCAAGAAAAAGCGTTTGATGGCCGTGGGAACTGCGTCGTTGCCGTCGATCCACACTATTTCCGGCCTGCGGAAGTGGACACTCTCGTGGGTGACCCTAGCAAAGCACGAGCCAAGTTGGGCTGGCAGCCAAAAGTAAGCTTTCGCGAGCTTGTCTCGGAAATGGTGGCCGGAGATTTGAAAATTGCCGAACGCGACCAACTGGTCGCCAATTCAGGATACCGTGTCCATAGCCACTCCGACTAATCCATGAACAGAGACGCAAGGATCTATGTGGCAGGGCATCAGGGACTGGTTGGCTCCGCCTTGGTGCGCCAACTAAGAGCTACTCATCGCGGCAATCTGCTCCTCCGAACGCATAGGGAACTTGATTTAACCAATCAGAATGAGGTACAGGAATTCTTTTCACGAGAGCGTCCCGAATATGTTTTCCTGGCTGCAGCGAAAGTTGGGGGAATTCTTGCGAATTCCACTTACCCGGCTGAATTTATCTATCAGAATCTGCTTATTCAGACCAACGTGATCCACGAGGCTTATCGAAGTGGGGCTAAAAGGCTTCTCTTCCTGGGCTCGAGTTGTATTTACCCCAAACACGCGCTTCAGCCGATGAAAGAAGAGTACTTGCTTACAGGATCTCTTGAGCCGACGAATCGCCCTTATTCAATGGCGAAGATCTCCGGCGTCGAGATGTGCTGGTCATATAACCGGCAGTACGGCACGCACTTCCTTGTGGCGATGCCAACCAACCTATACGGCCGCGGGGACCACTACGACTTGCATAATTCGCACGTGATTGCTGCATTGATTCGCAAGATGCATGAAGCCAAGATGAGCGGCGCGAATCAGGTTGTCATCTGGGGAACCGGAACTCCACGGCGGGAATTCTTGTACGGCGACGACGCTGCCGAGGCGTGTGTGTTTCTCATGGACATGCCAGAACGTAATCTAGATTCGATTGTCCGCGATGATCGGTTGGGCCCGATTCTCAATATCGGTTGCGGTGAAGACTTGACTGTCCGGGAATTGGCCGACCTTATCGCTGAGGTAGTGGGATTCACTGGAAGCATGGTGTTTGACACTTCGAAACCCGACGGTATTCCGAGAAAACTTCTGGACACAAGTCGATTGACCGCGCTTGGCTGGAAGCACGCGATGCCTCTGCGCAAAGGGCTGGGTCAGACTTACCGAGATTTCTTGGAGCACCAAGCGTTCACCGCGGCTGGGCAGTTTCGACAAGCGCCAGCCGGTTGACTCAGTGTGCGAAGGATCGACAGGGTTTAGTGGATTGCCCGCGTTCATGAAAAAGTTGGGGAGAAGGGAGAAGCAGTGCGTCAATCTGCTAACAGACTGAGCGAGATGTCGAATGCAGAGGTGCCCCAAGCCGTTCCAATGTCATCAGAGGCACGGAAGGAGACGTGCATTTTGTGTGGGTCGGCACTTGAAAGAATTCTAAATGACTTGACCGATACCCGTTTTGGAACGCCGGGATCGTATGAGGTTCATCGGTGTAGTGAATGCGGCCTGGAGCAAACATGGCCGGTACCCTCGTTAGCAGATCTGAAGACGCTCTATGAGGCTCAGTACAACTTTGGGGGAGAAACAGGGACGCTGTACACCCGATGGAGAGAGCGATTCCTGATGTCATTTCTCTATAGCCTTTGGATCCGTCTTGATGGCGATATCTCGTTTCACTCGAGGGATGGCTCGGGTCGCCTCCTTGACGTTGGTTGCAACGAAGGCCGCGGCCTTCGGATCTATGCAAGGAACGGATTTCAGGCAGAGGGACTGGAACTCAACGAGCGCGCCGCAATGCAGGCAAAGAATTCAGGTTTCAACGTATATACCTGCTTACTTGGAGATTATATGCCTGCGATTCCGTACGATGTAGCGGTGCTGTCTAATGTCTTGGAGCACTCACTGGATCCCCAGCAGATGCTCCGCGATGTTCATCGAATTCTCAACAATAACGGCAAAGTATGGATCAGCTGTCCCAGTGGCCAGAGTTGGTTGCGCAAGATTTTTGGGACTTCTTGGATCAACTGGCACGTCCCTTTTCACATTTTTCACTTCTCACCGCAGACTCTCCGGGAGTTACTCGCAGATACAGGTTTCACATGTATCGAGGTTCGTCAGATCACCCCTGCCTTGTGGGTGGCCCAGTCTTTGATTGCCTACTGCTTTGCAAGAAAAGGCAGAAAGACTCGGCAATTAAGAAATCCGTTCCTAACAGTGTTTCTTATGCTGTTCGCGAGATTCCTCCTATTTCCTGCACTATGGATCGGGAACCGAATCGGACGCGGTGATTGCATGTTGGCAGTCGCGGCCAAAGCGTGAGCGATGCGCATTCTAATCTACGGGATTAACTTTCATCCGGAACCCACCGGGATCGGCAAGTATACAGGCGAAATGACCAACTGGCTCGTGGGCCGAGGTCATGAAGTGCGGGTTGTTACGGCGCCGCCATTTTATCCGCAGTGGCGCGTCCTCCCGGGGTCCCGTGCTTGGAAGTATTCCAGGGAGCGATTTCGTTTGCAAAATGGAAATGGAAATGGAAAGACAGCCAGTGGCCAGCATGCTCAAGGACCATACGCAGAGATATTTCGTTGCCCAATCTGGGTTCCCGAAAACCCGAAAGGTGCGAAGCGGCTACTTCACCTAGCGAGCTTCGGACTGAGTAGTGTGCCCCAGATTGTGCGGCAGGTACGGTGGTTACCAGACATTGTGCTACTGGTTGAGCCAACGTTGTTCTGTGCACTCCAGACACTGCTCGTGGCGCGCTGGTCGGGCGCCAAAGCATGGTTACACATTCAAGATTTCGAAATTGATGCAGCCTTTGAACTCGGCGACTTCTCTTCGTCTCGGGTGCGAGATTGGGCACTTGCTGTTGAGCGGAGGATGTTATCGGTTTTCGATCGGGTTTCGGCAATATCCAATCGCATGGTCGATCACCTTTGCGCAAAGGGAGTCGATCCCTCCCGACGTATATTGTTTCCTAATTGGGTGGACACAGCTGAAATTTATCCACTTGCGGGCCCCAGTCCTTTTCGAAGGGAACTCGGCATCGCAGAGTCCACCGTCGTCGCGCTTTATTCTGGAAGCATGGGTAAGAAGCAAGGATTGGATCTTCTGGTGGATGCTGCACGCCAGTTGTCGCACCGTCCCGACTTGCGATTTGTTTTTTGTGGGGAAGGACCCGGCCGGCAGATATCCGTGGATAACGCTAAGGACCTGCCCAATGTTTCTCTGCTCCCAGTCCAGCCGGCCGACCGATTGAATGACTTACTGAATCTTGCGGATATCCATCTTTTGCCGCAGTTATCGGCCACCGCAGATCTGGTGATGCCTTCCAAATTGACCGGCATGATGGCAAGTGGTCGGGCGATTGTCGCGACGGCACATCCCGGAACTCAACTATTCGGGGCGCTTGAAGGCAGGGGGATAGTCACGCCTCCGGGAGATGTGGACTCGTTTGTGTCAACTCTGTTGCGACTCGCTGAGAACCTCCCTCTGCGAGAGCAGTTAGGGCAAGAAGCGAGAAGGTATGCTGTTTCTCATCTGGGCCGCGAGGAAATTCTCTACCGATTCGAGCAATCAATGTTGAGCGCTTGCGGTATTCCCTGCTTAGAAGCTGGAACTGAGCCATTTGCGACGGGGAAAGGCAAACTTGCCGTCGAAAAGAGTCCGATGGCAGTAGGAAACATCGGCGACGACTGACCCGGAAAGGCCCTTGCTTACCTTAATCGAACCATCCAAGGGTTCTTGGTGGTTAATTTTCATCACATTCTTGCTGGAGGCCAAAAAGGAGATGTTGTGGCTGCGCCTGCAGGGCTAAGATGTGCGTCCGCTGCCGTGGCACCTTGTTTTCTTCTGTTGTGATTTTTCGGATTTTAATCTTAACAAGACACAAGTATCGTTCCTCATTTGTCGAATTCCACTCTTACAAGCATTCAGTTAGGGTTGGCATGCTTCAGAACTCCGAAACGTTTTCGCAAGTCTCTTAGATCTCTGTCGAATACAAAAACAATGCCTATCGCTGCACTCGTCCATGTGCAGGCTTCCTGGTCTGGGAATAACTGTGTTGGCCCTGCAAGTGCACAGTGAAACCTGCTTTCGTTAGGAGATCTATGTCCACTGTCATGATGGCGCCCGAACGCCCTCCGGTGCCGTTGAACGGAAACAAGTTGTCTGACCAGCCACCGCGGGCACGCATCCTGTCTCGTCAAGTAATTTGCGTCTTCGTTCTCGCCCTGACAGACATGGTCGCGATTGCCTGTTCTCTCGAGTTGGCGATCCTCATGAGAAAATATCTCGTTCGCCACGTAGACAGTTATCTCCAGCCCTCTACATTTCCGTTCGCACATTACCTGCTCTTCGGGTGGCTTTGGCTAGTGCCTCTTGTATTTTTCTGCGTCGAAGGTCTTTACACTCGGCGTCGTTCACTATGGAACGAAGTAGGCTACTTAATAAAAGCTGTTGCCTTAAGTCTAATCGCCATGTTGGCAGCCCTCGCCTTAACTGAGCTGAGCCCCCTTGTGTCCCGCACGACCATTCTTTTGATGGCAATCAATCTGTTTTTTGTCTTGCCCATCGTGCGCTATTGGACAAAACGCCTCCTTGGGTCGCTGGGTCCGTGGAGAAAACGGATTTTGATTCTGGGAGCAACGGATATGGCGTTGCTCGCAATGCGAGGATTGACGGCTGATCCGTTTTTGGGCTACGAAGTTGCAGGACTGCTCGATGACGATCCGAATAGGAAAGGCAAGTGTATCGGAGCTTGCAAAGGCAGGCCTATGCATGTTTTAGGGAAGCTTTCGGAGGTTCGTGAGCAAATGGAGCGAACAGACTCCAGAGACATATTAATTGCTATGCCGAATCTGCTTGAAGAGAAGCTATTGGCTCTCATTCACGAGCTGCAACCATACTGCGACAATATCTATGTTGTTCCACAACTGTGGGGTCTACCCATGATGAATTTACAAGTCGACGGCTTTCTCCGTGAGCGAGTGATGATGCTCAAACTTTCAAATAACTTGGCCAAGCCTTGGAATGGGTGGTTAAAGCGTGCCCTCGATTTGATGCTCGGTACAGTCCTAACGCTCATTGCGCTTCCAATATGCATGATCGTTGCTATTCTGGTTAAATTGGATTCCAAGGGACCTGCGCTGTTCGTTCAAGATCGGCTCGGATATCGGGGACGAAATTTCCGTTGCCTCAAGTTCCGGACGATGCGTGTGGGTGGTGAAGAAATGCTCGCCCAATATCTGAAATCCAATCCGCATGCAATGGATGAATGGCAGAAGTACGCGAAATTGAGGCAATACGATCCTCGCCTCACGCGACTGGGTGGCTTCCTGCGGCGATGGAGCCTTGACGAACTGCCCCAGCTGTTCAACGTTCTTAAAGGCGAGATGAGCCTGGTAGGTCCTCGCCCGTATCTCCCTCCCGAACTCAGCCGCATCGGCATTGACCTTCACACTATTCTATCTGCCCGACCCGGAATGACTGGGTTCTGGCAAGTGAGTGGCAGAAATCAACTGACTCTCGAAGATCGCGTCAAGCTCGAGGCTTGGTATGTCCGCAATTGGACCGCGTGGTTGGATTGTATTGTTTTTGCCAAGACATTCAGGATCATCCTGTTTCCAGAGAACGGATTCCGAAGCCAAAATACCGCGAGTGTGGATTCAACGGGCCGCGAAGGCTCAACCTCAGTGGCGGTCTCATCGGCGCTCTCCGAAAAGCCGAGCAAGACTATGCATCACAGCGCCAGAGCTTGAAGACAGCCGTCCAATAGCCGAGTATTCGGAATTCCAATTTCTTTTCCCTCTCACAGGAAGCCTTCACTTGACAATTGCTCGAAGCAGACTCAGCACATCCGTAGTTTCTGATTTTACGTCATCGCAGACATTGATGTCATCACCATACTTTTACCGAGAAAGTGTCGCTTCTGTCATTCCCGTAGAAAAGCGTAAATGCGTATTCTCCTGAGAAGTCATTTAAAGGAGAAGCCCGGAATCTTTTAGCGAAAAGGTTCAGGGCACAGGAGGAATACGCCATGGCGAAGACTAGCACTGCGATGGAAGCGGGCCAAGAGGGTTCTCTGCGAGAGGGATTGGAGGCAGCGATTCGAGAGCGGGTGCGGGAGATCATCGAGATGGTGTTGCAGGAGGAAGTGGAAGCAGCGCTGGGTACGGGGCGCAACCAGCGGGTGGCGGAGCGAGCCGGCTACAGGCATGGATGGAGGCCCCGG
>WNGC01002667.1_pt1 | contig 10848 bp, 9 predicted proteins | sample 5400051 | NCBI WGS metagenome assembly WNGC01 (sample SAMN13153368, study PRJNA577476) | soil metagenome | isolation source: 20 cm soil or saprolite under grassland replicate 2 | place: USA:California | collected 2016-06-15 | reverse complement strand
CTGGCGGCGTTTGCACAGTTCGGCTCGGATTTGGATGCGGCGACGAAAGCGCGGCTCGATCGCGGGCAGCGTATCGTCGAACTGTTTAAACAGATCCAATATAATCCAATCCCGGTGGAGCTGCAGGTGGCGGTGATGTGGGCGATGCAGAATGGATTCATCGATCCGGTGCCGGTAGAGCGAGTGAAAGAATTCCAAAACAAACTTCAGGATTTTCTGCAGACGCGTAAGGAATCCCTCCTAGCGTCAATCCGCCAGAAAAAGCAGCTCGATGCTGAGCTCGAAGCCAACCTCAAGGCAACACTGGAAGAGTTTACCGCAACCAAGCCAGTCGGTTAACAGGAATCAGACGACGTGCCTACGCCTTGGAAAAAAATCATCGCTGTGCGCGTGCGCTGTCCCCAGCCATTCCGCAATTCGCAATCCGCAATCCGCAATCCGTAGATGGCCAACACCCAGGACATTCGACGCCGAATCAAATCGATTCGCAATACCGCGCAGATCACCAAGGCGATGCAAATGGTGGCGGCGTCAAAAATGCGCAAAGCGCAGCAGCATGCGCTGGCTGGCCGTCCCTACGCGGCGTTGATGAACAAGGTCCTGGTTTCGCTGCAACAGCGGACCGATCCCAGACTTCATCCCTTGCTCCAGGTGCGCGAAGTAAAAAAGGAGATGGTCATCGTTATCAGTACCGACAAAGGCTTGGCAGGCGCGCTCAACACGAACCTGCTGCGCGAGGCGGCGCGTTTTGAAGCAAGCAAGTCCAGCTACGTCGCGGTTGGCCGAAAGGCACGCCAATTCCTGGCGCGGACAAAGCGCGAGTTGCTCGCCGATTTCGAGTTGAAGGACGCGCCGACCTTTGTCGAAACCAAGTCGATCGCCAAGTTCGCGACGGAAAAATTTCTCGCCGGAGAAGTCGACAAGGTTTCTGTGGTTTACACCCACTTTATCAACACGATTAATCAACGGCCGACGGTGCAGACGCTTTTGCCCATCGAGCACGGTGAGCTTCCCAAGAATGAGGCAGCCTTGGCGAATGATCCTTTGCTTGGATATATCTTTGAACCAACTGCCGAAGGAGTATTAGAAGTGATGCTGCCCTATTATCTCCAGTATCAAATTTTTCAGATGATTCTTGATGCGCGCGCGTCTGAGCATAGCGCACGAATGGTCGCGATGAAGAACGCGACTGATAATGCGCATCAGTTTATCAAGGATCTGACGTTGGAGTATAACAAAATGCGACAGGCAAGTATCACGACCGAGTTGCTCGAAATCGCGACCGCACAGATGGCGCTCGGCCAGTAACTAACGAGATTTATGAATACAGGAAATATTGTTCAAGTTATCGGCCCGGTGGTTGATGTCGAGTTTGGCGGCGGCAGCGGCTTGCCCAAAATCTACAACGCGCTCGAAATCGAGTACGAGGTTAACGGTAATCCCACCAAGCTCACGCTCGAAGTACAACAGCATCTCGGCGAAAACTGGGTCCGCTCGATCGCCATGTCGTCGACCGAAGGTTTGAAGCGTGGGATGAGCGTGAACGACACCGGCGGACCAATCAGCGTGCCGGTAGGCGAAGGCGTGCTCGGTCGCTTGTTCAATGTCACGGGCGAAGCGGTCGATAATCGCGGCCCGGTAAAATTCACCAAACGCTATCCGATTCACCGCCCAGCGCCGGAATTGACCGCGCAAGACACGAAAATCCAAATCCTTGAGACCGGAATCAAGGTTATCGACTTGATTTGTCCGTTCTCGAAAGGTGGCAAGGTCGGAGCATTCGGTGGTGCCGGCGTCGGCAAGACCGTTGTCATCATGGAGCTGATCAACAACATCGCCAAAGGCCACGGCGGCGTTTCCATGTTCGCCGGAGTGGGCGAGCGCACGCGCGAAGGCAACGACCTCTACAAGGAAATGAGCGAGGCGGGCGTGATCGATCAAAAGGATTTGTCGAAGTCGAAAGTGGGAATGGTTTTCGGCCAGATGAACGAGCCGCCGGGAGCGCGTTTGCGCGTGGGACTGTCCGCATTGGCGATGACGGAATTTTTCCGGGACGAGCGCAATCAGGACGTGCTTCTCTTCATCGACAATATCTTTCGGTTCTCGCAAGCCGGCTCGGAAGTTTCGGCTTTGTTAGGCCGAACGCCGAGCGCGGTCGGTTATCAACCAACGCTTTCGGCTGAGATGGGCGATTTGCAGGAACGAATCACCTCGACCAAGAAAGGCTCGATCACTTCGTTCCAAGCGGTTTACGTTCCGGCGGACGATCTGACTGATCCCGCGCCCGCGAACACGTTCGCGCATTTGGATTCTACCATCGTGCTCGAGCGCTCAATCGCTGAGCTTGGAATTTATCCGGCGGTCGATCCGCTGGCTTCGACTTCCAAATCGCTCGCCCCGGAAATCGTCGGCGAAGAACATTACGGCGTTGCCCGCGGTGTGCAGAAAGTTTTGCAACGCTACAAAGATTTGCAGGACATCATCGCCATTCTCGGAATGGACGAACTAAGTCCAGAGGACAAACTGACCGTCTATCGCGCGCGCAAGATCCAAAGATTTCTGAGTCAACCGTTTCACGTCGCGGAAGTTTTCACCGGCACCAAAGGCCAGTACGTCTCGATTCAAGAGACGGTGAAAGGCTTCAAAGAAATTCTCGATGGCAAACATGATGATGTTCCGGAAACGAACTTCTACATGAAAGGCAACATCGACATGATCAAAGAGGATCAGTCCAAGTAATATGGCTGCCACGCTCAAACTCGAGATCGTTACGCCCGAGGAAAAAATTTATTCCGAGGACGTAAACATGGTCACGTTGCCTGGAGCGGAAGGCGAGCTTGGCGTTTATCCTAAACACGTTCCGGTGTTAACGACGTTGAAACCGGGTGAGCTTCGCGTGATCAAAGACGGCCGCGAAACTGCGATGGCGGTTGGCGAAGGCTTCGTCGAAATCAAAGCGGACGGTGTTTCAGTCTTGACCGACATGGCGCTCGAGCCTGAAAAGATCGACATCGCCGCGGCGGAAAAGGCCGTGGAACGCGCCCAGGCAGCGATGAAAGAAGATCACACCGCCGAAGAAGTCGCCGCGATTCAGGCTTCGTTGCAAAAGGCGCTCGCGCAATTGCACGTGAAACGCCGCCGCCACGGCTAGGAGATTGCAGAGGCGACCGCCTGCATATGCTAGATTAAAAGCTTGGCACAAGCACCGCTACAAATTCTCGGAATCATCGCGGGCAACGGCGTTTATCCAAGAATTCTCGTCGCCGCTGCGCGCAAAGCCGGCGTTAACAAAATTGTCGCTGCGGCCTTCACCAATGAAACCGATTCTTCGATCGACAAGCACGTCGATGTTGTGGAATGGCTACGCGTCGGACAACTGAGCCGATTGCTGAAGTTTTTTCTGGAACACGAAGTTCATCTGGCGATCATGGCGGGCCAGATCGCGCCGAAGAATCTTTTCGATCTGCGCCCGGATGTGAAAGCGCTGGTCGTGCTTGCAAAGCTTAAGCAACGCAATGCCGAATCAATCTTCACCGCAATCGCTGATGAGTTGAAAAAAGTGGATGTCGATCTTTTGCCGGCGACAACTTTTCTGGAAGATAATCTAGCTGCAAAAGGTTTGATCGCCGGAGCGAAATTGTCGCGTGCGGAGGAGGAAGATGTCGATCTTGCCTGGAACGTCGCCAAGGAAATTGCGCGGCTCGATATCGGGCAGACCATCATTATCAAAAACGGGACTGTGCTCGCGGTTGAAGCTTTCGAAGGAACCAACGACGCGATCAAACGCGGCGGCGCGCTCGCCCGCGAAGGCGCAGTCATGATCAAAGTCGCAAAGCCAAACCAGGACATGCGCTTCGACGTTCCAGTGATCGGCGTCGAGACTATCAAAATTGCTGCCGACGCAAAATTGCGCGTTATCGCGGTTGAATCGGGAAAAACGTTGCTCCTCGAGCGCGACGCGATTGTCGAGCTTGCCAGGCGCGCAAACATTTCGATCGTCGCGCGCTAGTTGCAATCAGCGCTCGAAAATCGCCTTGCTAGAACCAAGTGCAGTCTGATCTTCCCGTGTATGAGATACCGGCCGCCGACGGTTAAGCTGCCAATGCCTGCTGAAAAGATCGAGGGGCATACTGTGACGTTCAGGCCGGTGAGGGACGGAATAGATTCGGAAGTATCGGGTGTAATGCAAGTCATCGAAAACCCGAACGGATTCAATGTGAATGCTTCGTACATCGTTAGTCAGAATCCACCGTTGTCTCGCGTTTATTGGTTCGATCAGTCTGAGATCGATGCTATCGCCAGGTCGGCGGCCAAAGAAAAGCGACGTATCCTGATTATTGATGACGACCGGGAAAGCACCCACCTGGTCAAAATACTTCTCGAAAAGGCCGGCTCCTATCTCGTACTCGAAGAGAACGACTCTACAAAGGCGCATCAAAGTGCCCAGAATTTTAGACCGGACGTGATCTTGCTAGACATCATGATGCCAAAGACAGACGGAGGCGAAGTAGCCGCACAAATCGAAGCCGATGCGGAATTGCAGAGAACGCCGATCATCTTTCTCACCGCGCTAGTCACGGAGCCTGAGACAAAGATCGGCCTCCGCATTCAAGGGCGTCGATCTCTCGCCAAGCCGATCAACATTCCCGAGTTGATCAACGAGATTGAAAAAAATCTACGCGCGCAATAGCGCGTCATCACGGTCGAAGCAGGAAAAACGCCGCTCCTCGAGCGCGAAGCGATTGTCGATCTTGCCAAGCGCGCAAACATTTCGATGGTTGCGCGCTAGTTGCCGAGCCTAGGGGATTACGCACCCTGCTAGTGCATCCGATAGTGTTGCCCTTTTGTTGGACTGCGGCTCCACTTTTTCAAAGTGGAGCCTAGGGGATTCGAACCCCTGACCTCCTCAATGCCATTGAGGCGCTCTACCAACTGAGCTAAGACCCCCGTAAAGAACACCGAACGCTTTCGCGTGCTCGCGACTAATGTCGGAGTTGTAGAGTTTAGATTTCCAATTGTAGATTGCAACCGCCGGAGTCACCAATGGAACAACCCAAACTTCACGACAGCAAGATTGTGCGGAGCGAGGAGCCTCTGAATCTCGAAATGCCGTTTGAGAACCTCGATGGTTTCATTACGCCGACGAAATCGTTTTACGTCCGGACGCATTTTCCCATTCCGAAAATCGACAAGAACAGATGGCGGCTGAGAGTCGAAGGCGAAGTCGAAAGGCCGTTCGAAATTAATTACGGCGAGCTGATCAAGCTGGAATCGCAAAAAATTCCCGTGACGCTCGAGTGCGCCGGCAATAATCGGAATTTTCTCGATCCGAAAGTCAAAGGGGTGCAGTGGGGATTGGGCGCAGTTGGGAACGCAGAATGGACCGGCGTTCCGTTGTCGATCCTGCTCGATCGGGCCGGAATCAAGCCGAGCGCGCGCGAAATCATTCTGGAAGGCGCAGATCGCGGCAAGCTCGAAGATCCGAAAAGTCCGGCCGGCGAAATAAAATTCTCGCGCAGCATTCCGTTGGAAAAAGCGCGCGATGTTTTGCTCGCCTACAAAATGAACGATGTCGATCTTCCGGCGGAACACGGTTTTCCGGTGCGCGCGATTGTGCCCGGGTGGTACGCGATGGCGTCGATCAAATGGTTGCAGCGCGTCGCTGTGACCGACAAACCGTTCAACGGTTATTATCAAACGCTCGACTACGCGTTTTGGGAGAGGCGAGGGGGCAACGCCGAGTTAGTTGCGCTTTCGGAAATGCAAATCAAAGCGGAGATCGCCGAGCCGAGGGAAGGCGAAACCGTTTCGGCCAATTCAAACGTACGTGTTCATGGTGCGGCCTGGACGGGTAATGGCGAGATTGCGAAAGTCGAAATTAGCAGCGACGACGGAGCGACTTGGAACGAAGCAAAATTACTCGGCGAATCGAAACCGAACGCGTGGCGGCTTTGGGAATTTAATTGGAAAACGCCTGCCCGCCCGGGCAAAGTAACGCTTATTGCTCGCGCGACCGATTCCGAAGGCCGGACGCAACCGATCGAACGCGACCCCGACCGCGGCACCTACATGATCAACCATCTGCTCCCGATCACGGTGGAAGTGAAATAAGGTGGATCGAGCAGTCCCTTGCTCGATGTTAAGATTAGACGGCGAAGCCGCACTTGTTAGCATCGCCCGCGGAGCGGACGATCCACCAGAATGACAAACGGTTGAACTTCGCCGCGGCTTCGCGTTAAGTCTTGGCGTGTCGCTTGTTTTCAAAACAATCCAGACCGAAGGCATTGCGGAGCTTTCCTACATTGTCGGCGATGACGACGAAGGCATTGCGGCCGTTTTCGATCCGCGCCCGGACTGTGACATCTACATCGAGATGGCGCGTGAAGCTGGGGTCGCGATTACCCACATTTTCGAGACCCATATTCATGCCGATCTGGTAAGCGGTTCGCGCGAACTATGCGCGCGGGTGGAATCAGCCAAAATCTACACGAGCGAAGAAGGCGGCGCCGAGTACGGATTCGAGCGCGAGAAAATAAAAGACGGCGATCGCTTCGAGTTTGGTGAAGTCCTCATCACCGCACGACACACGCCCGGCCATACACCAGAGCATCTTTCTTATTTATTGGCCGAGTCAGATCGCCCTGAGGAAGCGTGGGGGATTCTCACCGGGGACTCGCTTTTCGTTTCATCCGCGGGGCGGCCTGACTTGTTAGGCGAAAAGCACACCAGGCAACTGGCCGAGAAACAGTTTCATACCCTGCGCAATTTTTATCTGAAAATGCCGGACCACGTGATGATTTATCCGAATCACGGCGCCGGCTCGCCTTGCGGCGCGGACATCGGGGCGCGCTTGACCAGCACAATCGGTTATGAGCGGCGGCACAATAAATTTCTTCAGTTCGACGACGTCCAGAAGTTCACCGAGTACGCGCTTGAGACTGCGCCGCCGGTGCCAAAGTACTATCCGGTGATGAAGCAAGTGAATGCGAAAGGACCGGAGATATTAGGAAACCTTCCTCGCGTTCCCGGCCTTCCACCGAAAGCGTTTAAGGAAGCGATCGAGAAAAAAGCCGGCGCCTTGGTTGATACGCGAACCATGCTCGCGTTTGGCGGCGGTCATATTCCTGGCGCCATGAACATCGGCGGGTCGCCAGTTCTTTCGATCTGGGCAGGTTGGATGCTCGCTTCCAATGAGCCGATCCTTCTCGTGCTCGAAAGCGATGGCGATCTCGAGGACATCGTGCGGCTGTTTATCCGCACGGGTTACACGAAGTTCGCCGGTTATCTGGTCGGCGGAATGAAAGCGTGGGATGCGGCCGGATTTCCGAACGAGGAGATCGGTCAAATGACTATCCACGAACTGAACAAGCGAGGAGCGAGCTTGCAGATTGTCGATGTGCGCTCGCCGGGGGAGTGGAAAAAGGGACACGTTCCCGATGCGCGCCACATTTTTCTGCCTGAGCTTCGCAAGCGAATCGGCGAACTCGATTCAAAGAAGCCGACCGCGGTTTATTGCGGAAGTGGTTATCGCGCCAGCATTGCTGCGAGCATTTTGAAAGGCGAAGGTTTCAGCAAACTCTGGAATGTGCCGGGCAGTTGGGAAGCGTGGAGAAAAGCCAAGCTGCCAATTGAAGGAGCGGATGAGAAATGAATGGAACCGCAGCATTGCCACGGCGATCGTTCGGTGAAACGGCACGCTCCGATGTTTGGTGGCTTCAACCGCTGCTCGTCTTTCTCGGATTGTCGACTTTCGTCGTTTACTCCACTTGGGCCGCGTTTCAGGGGACTCATTATTTTTTCGGCAATTACATCTCGCCTTTTTATTCGCCGGAACTTTTTGGTGCTTCGCCGCACAGCTGGTTCGGGCCAAAACCAAATTGGTGGCCCGGGTGGCTAATTTTTTCGCCTGCGCTCTTAATTCTGTGGGCGCCGGGCGGATTCCGCCTGACCTGTTATTACTATCGCGGCGCGTATTACAAAGCATTCTGGGCGGACCCGCCCGCGTGCACTGTCGGTGAGCCGCGCAAAACGTATCTCGGCGAGCGCTCGTTCCCGCTCATCATGCAAAACGTGCATCGCTATTTCTTGTATCTCGCGCTCATTTTCATTTTGATCTTGAGCTACGACGTTTGGAAAGCGCTCTGGTTCGACCATCGATTCGGGATCGGCGTAGGCACAATCGTGCTCGCGATTAACGTCGTTCTCCTCAGCGGGTATACATTTGGTTGTCACTCGCTCCGCCACTTGATCGGCGGCTTTCGCGATCAACTGGCAAGATCGACATCTTCATTTCAGACCTACCGCTGCGTCACGTGTTTAAACCAGCGCCACATGCTTTGGGCCTGGCTGAGTCTGTTTTGGGTCGGCTTTACCGATCTTTATGTGCGTCTTTGCTCAATGGGAATTTGGCACGACTTCCGGATCATTTAACGAATGGCTGACTACGAGACGCATGAACATGATGTGCTCGTGATTGGCGCCGGCGGCGCGGGATTGCGCGCCGCCATCGAAGCTTCCGCTGCCGGGGTTCGCGTCGGGCTTGTTTGCAAATCGCTTCTCGGCAAAGCGCACACGGTGATGGCCGAAGGCGGAATTGCCGCGGCGTTGGCAAACGTGGACGAGCGCGACAATTGGAAGGTGCATTTCGCTGACACGATGCGGGGCGGTCAATATGTGAATCAGTGGCGCATGGCCGAGTTGCACGCGAAAGAAGCGCCGGATCGCGTGCGCGAGCTCGAAGCGTGGGGAGCCGTGTTCGACCGCACCGAAGATGGTCGCATTTTGCAGCGTAATTTTGGCGGCCACAAATATCCGCGACTCGCGCACGTCGGGGACCGCACCGGTTTGGAGATGATTCGCACGCTGCAAGATCACGGCGTGCACCGCGGCATCGACGTGCACATGGAGCACACGATCTTGTCGATCTTGAAGGATGGAAATCGCGCGGTCGGCGCCTTTGGCTACGAACGCGAGCGTGGCCGCTTCAAAATCTTTCGGGCGAAGGCGATCGTGCTCGCGACCGGTGGAATTGGCCGCGCCTATAAGATTACGAGCAACAGTTGGGAGTACACCGGCGACGGACACTCGCTCGCTTACGAAGCCGGTGCGGACTTGATCGACATGGAATTCATTCAATTTCATCCCACGGGAATGGTCTGGCCGCCGAGCGTAATGGGCATTCTTGTGACTGAAGGCGTGCGCGGCGAAGGGGGAATTTTAACAAACAAAGAAGGCCGGCGATTCATGTTCGATGAGATTCCGGAGAATTATCGATCGCAGACCGCGGACAATGAAGAGGAAGGCTGGCGATATTGTCAGGGTGACAAAAATGCGCGCCGTCCGCCGGAATTATTGACGCGTGATCACATCGCGCGCTGCATCGTTCGCGAAATCAAAGAGGGCCGGGGTAGCCCCCACGGCGGTGTCTATCTCGACATCGCGTGGATCAAACAAAAACTTCCGGACGCCGCCGATTACATCAAACGCAAGCTGCCAAGCATGTATCACCAGTTCAAACAACTGGCGGACATCGACATCACTGAGCAGCCGATGGAAGTCGGACCGACCACGCATTACATCATGGGCGGGATTCACGTCGATCCCGACACCGAAATGTCGCGCGTGCCGGGGTTGTTTGCCGCCGGTGAATGCGCTGCTGGAATCAACGGCGCGAACCGGCTCGGGGGAAATTCGCTGTCCGATCTTCTCGTGTTCGGAAAACGAGCAGGCGAGTTCGCAGCCCGCTTCGCCAAAGACAATTCATTAGGCAAAATCGACAACGACAAGATCGACAATGTCGCGCGGGAAGCGCTGGCGCCGTTTGAATCCCGCGGCCGCGGGAGCGAGAATCCCTATGAGATCCAGCGCAACTTGCAGGAACTGATGCAGGACAATGTTGGGATCGTACGCACCGAATCGGAAATGCAGCATGCGCTCGAGCAATTGGGAAAGTTAAAGGAGCGAGCAAATAACGCGGACGTGACCGGTCATCGTGAATTTAATCCGGGGTGGCATACTGCGCTCGATTTGAAAAACTTGCTGACCGTTTCGGAAGCGATCACGCGCGCGGCGATTGAGCGCAGAGAAAGCCGCGGCGCGCAGTTTCGTGAAGATTATCCAGACAAAGAGGAACGGTTTGCAAAAGTGAACACGATGATTTCAAAAGCGGAGGACGGCTCGATGCGGATTCGGTTGGAGCCGCTTCCGGAAATGCCGGACTATCTAAAGCGAGTTGTCGAGGAGATGAAATGAGCGACGCGCAAACGGTCACATTCAAAATCTGGCGCGGTGACGCGAACGGCGGCGCGTTTCAGGATTACACCGCTGAATGTTCCGAAGGAATGGTCGTGCTCGACGCTGTCCATCAAATTCAGCGAACCCAAGCGAACGACCTCGCCTGTCGATGGAATTGCAAGGCGGGCAAATGCGGATCGTGCTCGGCCGAAGTGAACGGGATGCCGAAGCTGATGTGCATGGCGCGGTTGAGCGATTTACCGCTCGATCGGCCAGTCACGATCGAAGCGATGAAAGCATTCCCGATCCTGAAAGATCTGATCACCGATGTTTCGTGGAATTTTTCGGTGAAGAAGAGAATCAAACCCTTCAAGCCGCGGCAGCCCGATGCACCCGATGGCACATGGCGGATGCAGCAAGCCGACATCGATCGGGTTCAGGAATTCCGGAAATGCATCGAATGTTTTCTCTGCCAGGATGTTTGCCACGTGCTTCGCGACCATCAGATGCACGACAAATTTATCGGGCCGCGCTTTCTGATTCACGTGGCGGCGTTGGAGATGCATCCGCTCGATACCGAAGATCGGTTGGAGGAATTGCGAAACACCCAGGGAA
>WNGC01002666.1_pt1 | contig 10852 bp, 7 predicted proteins | sample 5400051 | NCBI WGS metagenome assembly WNGC01 (sample SAMN13153368, study PRJNA577476) | soil metagenome | isolation source: 20 cm soil or saprolite under grassland replicate 2 | place: USA:California | collected 2016-06-15 | reverse complement strand
GACGATTCGATGTCCGCACCAACGAGTCGGGATCCATCCCCGATGGACGTGTACGGACCCACGTAGGTCTCCGGCCCGATCACGCAGTCCTGACCGATCACGGCGGGACCGCGGATGACGCTCCCCGTCTTCACGACGGTCCGCGCCCCGATCCGGACGCGACCCTCGACGCGGGCCCCCGGTTCCACGGTGCCCTCGATCCCGCGTTCGATGTCTTCCAGGAGCAGGTGGTTCGCTTCCAGGATGTCCTCCGGTTTTCCGGTGTCCTTCCACCATCCCGTCACGACGTGGGCCTTGATCGATCGTCCCTGGGAGCGCAGATGGTCCAAGGCCTCCGTGATCTCGAGTTCGTTGCGCCACGACGGCTTCAGCGACCGGATGATCGGGAAGATGTTCTTCCGGAGCAGGTAGATCCCGACGAGGGCCAGGTCGCTCTTCGGTGCCTTCGGCTTCTCGACGAGGGACAGGATGTGCCCCTTCGGATCGAGCTCCGCCACCCCGAATTTCTCCGGGCTCGGGACGTGACACAGCATGACCTCCGCGTCGTAGCCGTGCTCCTCGAACTCGCGGACCATCGGGCGGATCCCGCCCTTGAGGACGTTGTCCCCGAGGTACACGCAGAAGGGCTCGTCCCCGATGAACGACTCGGCGCACCGGATCGCATGGGCGATGCCCGCGGGGAATCCCTGGACGACGTACGTGATCCGCACGCCATGGGCACTGCCGTCCCCGAGGAGTTCCTTCACCTTTTCCGGCATGAGGTCGCCGAGGATCACGCCGATGTCCGTGATGCCCGCATCCCGAAGGTCATCGAGGCAGTACAGGATGTTCGGCTTGTTCGCGAGCGGGATCAGCTGCTTCGGGCCCGTGTGCGTGAGCGGTCGGAGCCGGGTCCCGTGGCCCCCCGCCAAGATGAGTCCCTTCATCTCGATACCCCGGAATCGAATCGCTTCGGCGGCACAAAGCTATCGAGGCTCCGCTGCTCCTTCATCGCGGCGATCCCCTCGTCCGCCGGGAGGACCGCGATCCGATGGCGCTTCGCCTTCGCGCTGGAGAGGGACGCGTTCGCGGGCCGTGGGGCTTTCAGGCGGAGCTCCGCCGAGAGGACCGGCTGGACCATGTTAGGGTCGAGGCCGAACGCATCCACGAGGCGCACCGCGAAATCGTACTGACTCATCCCGTCCGCGCCCGCGAGGTGATACACCCCGCCGTCCGGCACTTTCAGGAGTTGCAGGATTCCCGCCGCGAGGCTGTCCGCGAACGTCGGAGACGCGATCCAATCCGTGGCCACGTCGATCGGCGTTCCGTCTCGGGCCGAGCTGAGGACCCAGGTCGCGAAGTTCAGGTACGTATCGTCCCAGCCGTAGAGGAGACCCGGGCGCGCGACCAGATGGTCGGCGGTGGCCGCGAGGACAGCGTGCTCGCCCGCGAGCTTCGTTTTCCCGAGGTGATTCACGGGCCTCGGGACGTCTTGTTCGCGGTACCCCCCTTTCGTCCCGTCGAAAACGAAGTCGGTCGAGACGAACAGATACCGCGCCCCGATGTCCGTCGCGACTCTCGCAAAGGAGCCCGTCGATCCGGCGTTCACCTGCCACGCGAGGTCCCGCTCCTCCTCGCAACGGTCCACGTCGTTCATCGCCTCGGCGTCGATGACCGCCGACGGCTTCGTCTTGCGGACGAGGGCCATGCCCTCTCCCACATGTTCCTTGGAAACCTCGACGAAGTTGACGCCAGGAAGCCTCGGCTTCCCTCCTCGGTACGTGGCAACGACCTGGAACGATTCGCGGGCAAGGGCCGCGACCTTCCCGCCGAGAAGGCCGCGACCGCCGAAGACGAGCAAGGTCTCCATGCCCTATGCTTCCGAGTGTGGCGCGAGGACCGGGACGGGCTGCTCGCGGTGGAGTCTCAGCACGAAGTCCCACATGCTCTCGATGGACGAAGGACGCTCGCCCACGAGCCGCTGGAACCGTCGAGTGACCGCGCTCGGAATCATGGGATCATCTTGTTTTCGTCAACCAAGTGACACCGAACATCGGCGATGAATCGAGTCCATCCGTCTTCACTACAAAAGCGTAGCGGCGCTTCCGGAGGGCCGAGTCTCGGGTTCGCTCAATCCCCGTCCCCAGGCTGGTTCGGGCGCGCCGGGCGGTCCCGGCGAGCCGCCGTGTGCGCTCTTGTGCTCAGGGTGGCCCGAAAAGCAGATATACAATCCGAACGAGCCAGGAGTGCGGGCGGAGGCCTACCTTGGGGAGTACGAGGAGAGCATGGGGCATCGTCCTCGTGGCGGTGCTCGTCTCCGTGGGCGCTTGGTCCTCAGTGGCCCCGACGCGGGCAGCCGATTCGAACGGATTCCAATTCTCCGTCGCGGGCGACTTTGGTGCTTGGGCTGGCTTTCGAGATACCTTGGGAACCCTGAACACGTCGGGCTCGGACTTCGCCTTGGCCATCGGCGACCTGAGCTACGGTGGGTTCACCGGATATGCGGACAACACGACGGAAGCGGGATGGTGCGCCAAGTTCCATCGATACTTTGCGAACGTCGCCATCCTCGCGGGGAATCACGACACCGGGGCGTTTCCACCCGGAGAGGGCAACATCAACAATTTCACGAAGTACTGTCCATTCCCGACGGCGCTCCACACCGTCGTTTTTGGTGATTACGGGAAACAGTACTATTTCGATTACCCGCAAAAGAACCCGCTCGCGCGGTTCATCTTCCTGTCTCCCGATCTCGTCTTCGTGGTCGACGATGGAGAACATTACACGTACACCGTGAACTCAACGCGGTACATGTGGACGCAAGCGGCGATCGACCAAGCGCATGCCGCCAGCATTCCGTGGGTGATCGTTTCCTTCCACAAGAGTTGCATCGCCGCCGGGGAGCACGCCTGTGAGACCGGAACGGACATCCTGAACCTCCTGCTGAGCGAAAAGGTCGACCTGATTCTGAATGCGCACACGCACAACTATGAGAGGAGCAATCAGCTCGCGCTGACCGAGAGCTGTTCGGGGATCCAGCTCCACACCTACGAACCGGGGTGCATCACGCATGACGGAGCCGATGGGAAATATCAGCGGGGTCGCGGATCCGTGCTCGTCGTCCAAGGGACCGGGGGCCGGGAACTGGACGCCTTCAACCAAGCGGATCCGTATTCGGGCTACTTCGCGGCGCACATGGCCACGGATACGCCGGGCGCCGGGAACGGGGTCGTCACGTACAACGTCTACCCGGACCGCATCGTTGCGCACACCGCGTTCAACGGGACGTATTCGGACACATTCACGATCGGAGACTTTTCAGTCGGGCTCGTTACCCAATTCATACAGGTCTTGCCTCTCGCGGCTCCTGTCGCGGCTGGCCTGATTGGCCTAGGGGTTGGCGGGTTCTTGACCTGGCGGGTGAGGGCCATCGGCAAGAGGGCCATCGGCTTGAGGACAGTGAGCTTGAAGGCGCGACTCTTGAGGCTGTGACCGCCTCGAGCGACCCGCGTGAGCCTCCGTTCGTGAGAACCCGTCGTCCTGAAGGTTGAGCCATCATGATGGAGTTCTGTTCCATACCGCCGGAGGCCACAATCGTCTAAGGGGACGCGCTTGAAAGCCCTTCCTCGACGTAGCCTAGCGGGCGTCGTGCGCGATTCGACTCGCCGAAGGGGCGGTCAGGCCCGCGATCGGTCCGGCCGGGATCGCCGGGAAATCCGTGAGGTCTCGCGAAGGCGGGGTCCCCCTCCGATCCCACATCGCTTCGATGAGCCGGTGGTACTGTTCCAAGTACTTCAGGGGCGAATGGAAGGTCTCGTACGCCGTTCGAGAGGACCCGCGCTGCCGGCTCGGACCTTCCTCGGCCTCGAACTGTTCGATGCCTTGGAGGATTCCCTCCGGAGTGGGCCGGATCGTCCGGCCGCAGACGCCGCCATGGAGGCTCTCGGGCAGCGCCCCGGTGTCCGAACACAGGAGGGGCGTCCCCCACGCAAGGGCCTCGAACGCGACGAGGGGCGCGTTCTCGTACCAGATCGATGGGAGGAGCAGGGCCCGCGCCCTTGCATAGGTGGAGTCGCGCTCCTCCGCAGGCAACCATCCGTGGAGGTCGATCGGGGCGGCCTGCCGTTGGGCCGCCTGGAGGACCGCGGCTTGCTTGCCCTTCCCGACGACGACGAACCGATGCGGGCCGCGGTACATCGCCGCCGCCTTCGCGAGCTCCGGGATGCCCTTGTAGAACTCGAGGCGGCCAACGTAGAGGTAGTAATCTCCGGGTGGACTCGATCGCCCGGACGGGTTCGGATCCGGGGCGAAGTTCGGAATGTGGACGACGGGCCCGTGGAGGTAGGGCGCGATCATGCGTCCGAGGAATTCGCTCGGGGCGATCGTCACGTCGAGGGCGTCGAACGGCTTCAACCCGTTCGGAAGGTAGCGCCACAACTGGGGAGGCTTCGCGGAGAGCGTCAGGCAGGTCAGGCAGGTCGGGCTCTCACATAATCGCTGATTGAACTTGAACAGGTCGTTCCGGGGACATCGGACCCAGTAGTCGTGGGCCGTGTACATCTTGAGTCCGGGGGTCGGAACATTCACGAGGTCGAGTCCCAGCAAGGAGAGATTGTGGAAATGCACGATGTCCGGACGGATCTCGCGGACGAGTCGCTCGTGATGTCGCCGGACCGTCGGAGGCGCCCCGAAGATCCAGGCAGCGAGCGGTTGAAGCCGCCCCGCCGCCGCGGGGATTGGGTGTCGGATCACCCCGGCATCGCCCTTTTCGTCGGGCGTGGGCTTCCCTCGTTTCAGGGCCAACGCCGCGGGCGCATACTCGACGTGGACCTCATGCCCCTTCGCGGCTAGGGCCTCGGCTAGGTAGCGGACGTGGTTCGCGTCCCCTCCCAGATGGTACGGCGGATAGAAGGCGGCCGTCATGAGGAACGTACGGGTCTCCGTTCAATCCACCTCGCTCTGCCCCCGGATCCGACGGACACGGGAGGAAGACGATCTCTTCGTGTCGGTCAAGATGGAGGGGATTGCGTTAGAATCTTTGGATTGGGCCCACTGGTGCGGCCACCGAATGTCCGCATGATGAATTCCGACTCGTTCTCGCTTTTTGGAACCACTGTTTCTGTCGACCGAGATGGTATCGAAGGTGGAAGCTGGGTAATATTTAAGCCACCTAGGGAACATGACGATGGGGGGAGGAGTCTACTGAGGTCTCGACGATTCTTAGTAAGCGTCATCGCTGCCGCAGCGTTGCTCTTTGCTTCTCTCACCCCGTCGCTCGCCGGTGCGGCTCCGGCCCCATCCGGGAGTTTGGCTTTCTCGGCCGCCGGCGACTACGGGTCATGGGGCGGCCTACGCGAAAGCTTGGCGCAGCTCGAGATGTCGAAATCCAACTTCGTGCTCGCCTTGGGGGATTTGAGCTACGGCGGGAACACCGGGTACGCCAACTCGACGGAGGAGGCGTGGTGCGAGCGGTTCCAGAAAAGCTTCCGAGACGTCGAGGTCGTGGCGGGAAATCACGACGTGGGGCAGCCTCCGCTCGGGGAAGGCGATATCAACAATTTCACGAAGTATTGCCCATTCACCCTTGATACCAGGGTCGTGGGCGAGTACGGGAGGCAATATTACTTCGACCTTCCTGCCACGAATCCACTCGCCCGGTTCATCCTGATTTCGCCCGACCTGATCTTCGACAACACGACGTATTACGACTACAACGTCAACGAGCCGCATTACAACTGGACCCGGGACGCGATCGACTCGGCTCGCGCGGCGAACATCCCATGGGTCATCGTCGCGATGCACAAGCCGTGCATCAGTGTGGGCGAACACGCGTGCGAGACCGGGACGGACCTCCTGAATCTCCTCTTGGACGAGAAGGTGGATTTGATCCTCCAGGCGCACAACCACAACTACGAACGAAGCAAGCAGCTTGCGCTGAATCCCAGCACATGCGCGGCCATCCAAGAGCATGTCTACAATGCGAACTGCATCGCGCCGAACGATGGGTCGTCGACCGGACAATACCAACAGGGAGGCGGCTCGGTGATCGTCGTCGCGGGCACGGGGGGCCGGGAGATCATCGAGTTCGACCCGACGAACCACTACGCGCCGTACTTCGCGGCCTGGATGGGCAACACCACCGCAGGGTATGGAAACGGCGTCGTCAATTTCAACGTGGACGCGGGCCGCATCGTCATGCACACGAGTTTCAATGGGACGTACACCGATACGTTCACGATCTCGAGGCCATCAACCGACGGCGTGCTCGACCTCATCCGCGCATACCTCCCGTTCATCGCGCTGGCCGCGATTGGAGTGGGCGGAGTCTTCTTCTGGACTCGGAAGAGGGCGCGAAGGAAGGCCGACGAGGGGTGAGAGAGCCCCCGGGGGGTCAACCGTCGCAGCGCAAGGTTGTCCCGAACGTCAGCTTGTGCGAAGCACCGTGAGAACCTTATGACCGAACCCATGGAGGTTTCGACGAACGCGAGCGGGCGCCGAGTAGCCAACGGCTCAGACCGTAAGGCGGTCCGACCGGCGGTCGAGTCGTCCCCGGCGCACTTGGCGTCAGGCTCCCCTTCGACGCGAAAGGTCTATGCGATCATCGGGCCCGACGGTGCAGGGAAGACGACGATTGCGCGGGTCATTGCGGCCCACCTCGAGGAAGCCGGAGCCCGCACCCGGATCGCATGGATGCGATCCCCTCGAATCGTGACCCTCGGGGTCCTCGGCCTTCTGCGGCTTGCGCGGCTCGCCAAGACGGTCCGTTTGGGCGATCACGATGACGTCCACACGGATCTCAGCCGCCACCCGTTCCTCTTCCATCTCCTGGCGTGGTCCGTTACCTTCGATTACTTCTTGGGCTACCTGGGCAAGGTGGCGCTGCCGAAACTGCTCCTGCGGCGGACCGTCATTTGTGACCGCTTCGTATGGGACGCGATCGTCGACCTCGAGCTCGCCTCCGGGTTCGGAGAGGATCTACTGAGCTTGCCGCAAGGGCGAATCCTCGTCGACCTCGGGCGAAAGCATCGGAGCGTCCTCGTGACCGCGGATCCCGACGAACTCATCCGCCGGCGCCCGATCCTCTCCCTCGATCCTCGGCTTGCCCGGCGTCTGCGGCTCTACCAGGAATTGGCCGACCGATTCGGCCTAGGTACGGTGGACAGCGCGAAAAGCACGGAGCCGCAGAGCGTCGCGGCCGTGCTCGGCTGCCTCGGGATCGTTCTTCGCAATCCGATCGCGGAGTAATGGAGGGGATTCCGACACGAAAATCATGGTCGCGGCCCCGGAGTTCGGTCGGTCGTGGGGCGGCATCGGCACGTACATCTCCCAGCTCCTCCGAGGGCTGGACGGCCGCCACGACGTGACGATCTTGTCCGGCGACCGTGCGCCTTCCGGGCCAGGCTTTCGCACCGTCCCGCTGACGGATGGCGGCAGCGTCATGACGAACTACTTCAAGTTCCAACTGGCGCTCCGACGGCGCCTGCCCGACCTCCTTCGGGAGTACCGCCCGGATTTCGTCGTCGCCCATCATGCGCAAATGCCCGACCTGCTCACAGCATCGGACCAAGTTCCCTTCGTCGTCACGACCCACACGACGATCCTCGGACAGGCCCGCGGGACCCGAGCGGCGATTCGCCACGGCGGACCCTTGGATGAATCCGAGAAGACGACGATGGCCGCGCTCCCGGCGTTGCTCCCGGCCGAACTCTACTACTGGCAACGCGTGCGACATGCGTTGTTCGTCTCGAACGCGGTCCATCAGGAGGTCGAAGAGACGTACGCGCCGCGGCTCCGCACCTCGGCGGTGATCCTGAACGGATTGGATCCGTCCGAGGTCCTCGAGGGTGCGAGGGAGTCTCCCGTGCGGGAGAGGAGCGACGGGCACATTTTCTTCGGAGGACGTTTGCTCGGCTGGAAGGGCTTGGCCGTGCTGTTGCAAACGCTCCGCCGATTCCCGATCCGCGAGCGTCTCATCGTCACCGGGAGCGGTCGCGTCGCCGCGTGGCGGAACTACGCGCGTTCCCTTGGATTGGGAGAAGACCGGGTGGAATTCCTCGGGGTCATCCCGCGCGTGGACATGCTGTCGAAGGTCCGTCAAGCGAAGCTCGTGGTCCTCCCAAGCTTCACGGAGAGTTGTCCGTACTCGCTGATCGAGGCCATGGCGATGGGCAAGGCCGTCGTCGCGTCTTCCCTTCCGGGGACGCGGGACATGCTGGTCGACGAGGTCTCGGGGCTCTTGGTCCCTCCTGGCGATCCGGCCGCCCTTGGAGCCGCCATCGCGCGACTCCTCGGAGATGAGGCCCTTCGCCGCCGGCTCGGTCGCGAGGCCGCGACGGTCGCCGCATCGCGGTTCTCGTTGCCCCGGATGTGCGACGACACCGTTCGCTATTTCGAGAGCGTCCTAGCCGCTTCGTGATTCCTATCGCTTCGATCGGGCATCCAGATCCGACCACAGCTCGACGTATTCCCGCAACGAATCCTCGACCGAGTAGCGCTCCACCGCAATCTGTCGAGCCCCGTCCCGGAGACGCGTGCGAAGGCCCCGGTCGGCCTTCATCTCCGACAATCGTTCCGCGCCCTCGGCGGGCGTCTCGACGAGGAACCCACTACGATGGTCTTCCACGGCCTCCTCCGCTCCGGGGAATCGGGTCGTCAGAATCGGTTGCCCCGTCGCGAGGCATTCGAGCCATACGAGCGGCGGCGCCGCGGTGGATCGTCGGTCGACGACCGGGGACAGCAGGAGGTCCGCCGACTTCCGGGCGGCATCGAAGGTCTCGGCGGTGTGAAGCACGCGAAGCCCGGGGCGTTCCAGCTTGACGTACGATTCCTTGAAGTGTTCCGGCTTGAAACTGAAGAGGAACTGGAGACCGGTCGGATGCGATGCAAGGGCGATCTCCGCCGTTCGGACGGCGAACCGAAGGTCCTCTTCTCCCGTCTGCTGCGTGAATCCGGTCCAGAGGACCGCGAGGTCGGTCTCGGATAGCCCGAGCTTCGCCGCAGCCGCGCGTCGCTCGGCCTCGGAGGGCGGCGCGAACTTGACGGGGTCGACGCCCCACCGGATCCGACGGACCCGTTCCGGTGGGAGGCTGAGCTCGAGGAGTCGTCGCCGATAGGCGTCGGAGAAAGGGACGATGACGTCGAAGGGGGCGAAGCTCGCCCGGAGGAACACGTCGTACAGGGGCCGGTTCGGCTGGTATGTCGGGGCGGAGAGCGCGGTCGGGAGCTTACCGAACGCCGGTCGGAGGCCGAGCATCGCCGGACCGTAATTGTCCGCGAAGTGGACCACGTCGGGTCGGAACTCCCGTCGTCGAGCGCGGATCTCGCGGCCGATTTTCGGGATCGTCGCGGTCTTGCTGAGGTAATTGTTCGTCCCGGCAAGATGGGTGAATTCCGCGTTGAAACGGAGGTCGGGCGTCAGGTACACCGGAACCGGAGGAACGCGGTGAATCGGGGGAGTGCCGGGGGGCACATGTTCCACCATGATGGAGATGATCTCGACCTCATGGCCGAGCCGTTCCAGGCCTCGGACGACGTCGAACCAGAAGTTCTTGTCTCCGGCGTGGCGGAAGGGGAGGTACCGGGTGCCGACCAGGAGTATCCGCACGCGAGCGTTCCCGGCGTCGGTACGCGGGACGCATATTTTAGTCCGTAGCGCGCGGACCCGGCATCGGTGTCGCTGGATGCCGGAGCCACGGTATTGGAATTGAGAATTAGAGAACCGGGTCGTCGCGCCGACCGAAGGTGTTTTTCCAGGGTGGGGAGTGAATCCGAACGGTCAAGTACAGGCCGGGAGAATATCCCGCGCAGGGCGGACCGAATCTTCCTCGGGAGAGGGAGGAGGAAGTCATGGATTCCCAGGGTGAGGTCGCACGACGGAGTCGTGAAACGATTCCCATCGTCGCAGCGATCCGAGTCCTGGAGTGATCCACCCTGAGCTTCGAAGGAGGTTTCCAAATCCGAGTCCTGTTCATCGTGGCGCATCTCGGGAAGGGCGGCGGGTTGGCCTTGCAAACCTTCCAGCTCTTCCAGTCCCTCCGGTCCCACATCGACGTCGACCTGCTCTGCCTCGACGCGCCCGGTCTGCACCGCTCCATGCTCAAGGAGCCCGGCGTGATCGTCGCGGGTCCGTTGGTGTACCCGCGCGGCATCTTGACCCTGGCCCGCGTCCTGCGCTCGATTCGCGACGACTACGACCTGTTCCAGGTTCTGGATCCGTATTACGCGCTGCCGGCCGCGTATCTTGCAAAGGCGTTTCCGAGGATCGTGTTCTTCGGCCAAGAGCCGGCGCGGGAAATCGGGTATCGATACGGACTCGCCCCCGCCCTCCTGACCCATGCGGCGATTCCGGCTCTCCTGGCGGGCGGTCGGCTCGTCGTCAACTCGCACTCCCTCGCCGAGCGTTTCGCGAAGTACGCTCCCTTGGTGATCCCGAACGGCCTCGACTTCCGTCGGTTCGAGCGGCTCCCGGCCAAGGACGAAGCCCGTCGCCGACTCGGGCTCCCGGAAGGACGGACGCTCCTCGCCTGGGTCGGGAAGATAATTCCGATCAAGCGTGTGGAATGGCTCCTCGAAGTCCTCCGGCTCAATCCGGACCTCGCCGCGGTCGCAGTCGGCGGCTACCGCGAGGACCACTACGGCGACAGCTACTACGAGACGCTCCTGAGATCCTACCCCGACGTCCGCGATCGGGTCGTCTTCACGGGCGAGGTCCCCTGGGACGATGTGCCCCAGTACCTGGCCGCCGCGGACATCTTCGTGTTCCCGTCCCGTTTCGAAGGCCTACCGAACGCCGTCATCGAGGCGATGTCCGCGGGCCTCCCGGTCGTGGCATCCGACATCCCGCCCCACCGGGAGCTGGTCCGGGTCGGTCGGA
>WNGC01002665.1_pt1 | contig 10854 bp, 9 predicted proteins | sample 5400051 | NCBI WGS metagenome assembly WNGC01 (sample SAMN13153368, study PRJNA577476) | soil metagenome | isolation source: 20 cm soil or saprolite under grassland replicate 2 | place: USA:California | collected 2016-06-15 | reverse complement strand
AAACCCGTCGATCAACTCGGCCCCATCGTCAGCGACACGTACCACACGATTCATCGCCCTGCGCCGTCGCTCGAAGATCAGTCCACGACGCTCGAAATGTTCGAGACCGGAATTAAAGTCGTGGACCTCATCGAGCCGTATCTCAAGGGCGGCAAGATCGGACTTTTCGGCGGCGCGGGCGTAGGTAAGACCGTTCTCATCATGGAGCTCATTCACAACGTTGCCATGAAGCACGGCGGCGTGTCCGTATTCGCGGGCGTGGGCGAGCGCACCCGCGAAGGCAACGACCTGTGGCTGGAGATGTCCGAAGGCGGCGTGATCGTTCCCGGCAATTCGGAAAAATCGCGCGCGGCACTGATCTACGGCCAGATGACCGAGCCGCCCGGCTCGCGTCTGCGCGTGGGCCTCACTGGCCTCACAGTGGCCGAATATTTTCGCGACCAGGAGCACCTCGACGTGCTCCTTTTTATCGACAACATTTTCCGTTTCGTGCAGGCGGGCTCGGAAGTTTCCGCGCTCCTTGGCCGCATGCCTTCCGCCGTCGGCTACCAGCCGAACCTCAATACGGAAATCGGCGAATTGCAGGAACGCATCACATCGACGAAGTCCGGCTCCATCACTTCGGTGCAGGCCATTTACGTGCCCGCCGACGACTACACGGACCCCGCTCCAGCCGCAACGTTTGCGCACCTGGACGCGACGACCAACCTCAGCCGGCAAATCGTCGAGCGCGGCATTTATCCAGCCGTTGATCCGCTGGCCAGCTCCTCGCGCATTCTCGATCCGCGCATCGTCGGCGCGGAGCATTACGCCGTGGCGCGCGGCGTGAAATCGATTCTGCAGCGCTACAAGGACCTGCAGGACATCATCGCCATTCTCGGTATCGAAGAACTTTCCGACGAAGACAAGCGCACCGTGGTGCGCGCCCGCAAGATCGAAAAATTCCTTTCGCAGCCCATGTTCGTCGCCGCGCAATTCACCGGCCTCGAAGGAAAGTACGTCAAGATCGAAGACACCGTGCGCAGCTTCAAGGAAATCGTGGAAGGCAGGTACGACGACGTTCCGGAACAGGCGTTTTACATGGTTGGCACGATCGATGAAGCGCTTGCCAAGGCCGAGAAGATGAAGGCGAGCGCCTAAGCACGAAAATGCTTCCTGACGCCATTGAGCTTGTAATCGTCACGCCGGAGCGCCAGTTGCTCCGCGAGAAAGCCGTTGAGGTGCAATTGCCGGGGGAGGGCGGCTATCTTGGCGTACTCCCGGGGCACGCGCCGCTCATCACCGAGTTGGGGATTGGCGAACTCAGCTATCATGATCTCGGCGACAAGGAGTCCGCGCATCTCGCCATTGTGCGCGGATTTGCCGAGGTTCTTTCGGATCGCGTAACGGTCCTTGCAGAAACCGCCGAGCGCGCCGAAGAGATCGATCTGCAGCGCGCCAAAGGTGCGCTGGCTCGTGCCGAGCAGCGCTTGGCCTCGAGCGATCCCAACATCGATTGGGACCGCGCAAACATCGCGCTGCAGCGCGCTTTGATCCGCATCCAGGTGGCCACCAAAAAGCGCAGCGCGCTCGTTCCGGGTGCCTAAAGCATCCTCTGCTGATTCACTCGCAGCCCCTCTTGCGACTTCGTGCCGCGGCCCGCATCCAATGGAGTGGAGCAATTGATGGAACCCATCACCATGTACAGCACCAGCTGGTGCCCGGATTGCCGCCGCGCGAAATCCTTCTTGAAGGAACGCGGTGTCCATTTTCAGGAAGTGGATATCGAAAAAGATCCGTCCGGGGAAGCGATCGTCATCAAGGCCAACAACGGCAATCGCACAGTTCCCACGCTGGAAGTGGGCGGCCGCTTTTTCGCCTGTAGCCCCTTCGATGCGGAACGGCTTGCCGAGGAACTCAACATTCCGCTGAATCCCTAATTCAGCGCAACACCTCGGGCCCAAACTCCCGCTACATGCAATCCTTCATCGAGCAGCAAAATATCCGCATCCGCTCCCACACGCAGTGAACCTTTCTTGAATTGGATGCCTAAAAGTGAAGCCGGGTTCAGCGTTAGCATGCGCACGGCATCCGGCAAAGATGCGCCCAGCGCTACGATATTTCGCAGAGCGCGGTCTAGCGTCAGCGTGCTGCCCGCCAGTATTCCTTCGGCATTCCGGCAGACGCCGCCGCTGACGGTTACTTCGAAGTCGCCGAGTGTATATTTTCCGTCCGGCATTCCCGTTGCGGAGAGCCCGTCGCTCACCAGCGTAATGTGCGCGGCTCCCTTGGCGAGGAGAAGCAGTTTCATGGCGCCCTCTTCGACGTGGACGCCGTCGGCGATCAGCTCCGCATTGACATCCGGCGAGGTGAGCACGGCACCGATGACGCCCGGATCGCGGTGGGAAAACGGACGCATCGCGTTGTAGAGGTGAGTAGCGCTGCGCGCCCCCCAGGCCATCGCCGCACGAGCCTGCTCGTAGGTTGCGTCGGTATGCCCCATCGAAACGAGCAGGCCGGCTTCTCGCGCGGCATCGATGCACGGAGCGGCGCCGAACAATTCCGGTGCAATCGTCAGAATCCTGGCATTCCCCGCGGCGGCCTTGAGAAAGCGGCTGAATGTTTCCGCAGACGGCAACTGAATCCATCTAGCGGGATGAACTCCGCGGCGCTCCTTGCTGATGAAGGGCCCCTCGAAATGGATCCCCAGGATTTCCGCGCGGGGTTCGTCCGTTTCGTGCTGTTCGGTGATGTACCCGGCGATTCCCTCGACGGCGCGGAGAGTCTCGTCGGTGCTGGCCGTTACAGTGGTGGCGAGAAGAGAGGTGGTGCCATATTCCGAGACCTTGCGAGTGATGGACCGCAAGGCGGCGCCAGTTCCTTCCATCATGTCGTGGCCACCGGCTCCGTGGATGTGCACATCTATAAAACCCGGGATTGCCGTCTTGTCCGTGGCGCGAACTTCCTGCGCCCCCGCGGGCAAGGTCATCCCCGAGCGCGGCCCGATGGCCTCAATGGAATCTTCGCGAATCAGGATGCCCGCGTCGTTAATCTCTGTCATCGGGGTTAGCGCACGGCCGGCGTGAATGAGAAGGGTTGACATGGCAGCACAACATCGTAACGGAAATACTTCGCCGCACAAAACAAAACGGGCGCCCCCATGGGGACGCCCGTCATGAAAAAATGAACTAAGATTTACTTGATTGCAGGAGCCATGTCGATGCTGCTCAGCTTGAGCGTTTCGCCGTCCACCGTGCCCTTTACGGTCACGTGATGACCGGCATGCGCCGCCACTTTGTCCTGCGCATCGACCACGTACACTTTCTTGTCGGCATCGTTCACGAACACGTACTTGGCGCCATGTTCCTTGACGCACTTGGTCGTGCACTCGCCCGCCTTGTCGTTTGCGCCTTTTACCCCACACTGGCTGTCTGAGATCCAGCCGGTCCAGGAATTGTCCCCCGCCATCGCGAGCGCTCCCGCGAACAGCGTCGCTGCCACTGCCATCGAGAATCGTACTTTCATACTTTCCCCCTCCAGAGAAATCCACTGCCGTTTCTTGATACGCCGGGCTGCCCGTAGCATGGCACAGGGGCGTTCCGGTGTCCAGACTCTGTCCTACTACCTCCTACTACCTCCTACGTTGAATTCTTATTCCCGGACGAACGTCAACAAAAAAGGGGGGGATTCTTTCGAATCCTCCCCTGTCTTGTGTGCTCCAAGGAGTCGGTGTTCTGCCCCCGCGGAACTTGCTTACTGCCCGGACGTCGCCGTGCTCGCCGAGGTTGCTCCTCCCGCCTTCGGCACGCTCAGGTAACCCGTGGCGGTCGACTTGGTGACCTTGTTAACCACCAGTTCAGTCGCTGCGCGGGTCCCGCCGGTGTAGAAGAAAATCGGCTCGTTTACCGAGCGATCCTTCTTTTCGAAGCTGTTGTCATCTGCTAGCACGTTGATGGTGTAACGGTTCTTCTTGGTGTTGGTGTCCTTCAGTTCAATTTGAATGCTGCCAACCTTTGTCGCACCACCCTTGCGCTGCACGGTGAACTCGAAGTAATCGCGCTGCCCCATGTGGCGGAGCTGATCGATTTCATCGTGGTTCCGCGCGATGAGCGTGCCCATCTCGCTGCGCGCCATCTGGATGCTGCTCTTGGTGGCGTCCAGGTCGCTCTTCACGCCGCTGACGTCGCCGTTCAGCTTGTTCACGTCCTCGTTGTTTGCCTTAGTGGCCAGTTCGGCCTTAACCGAAGTCGCCAAGTTGGTCACTTTCTGGTCGACCGCCACCGTGGCATACTTGTTCTGCTTGCGCGCGGCAACCAGATCCGCATGCGTGACCTTGAGCTTGTCGGTAACTACCTTCACGTCGCTCTGCAGTTGCTGGTTAATCTCGTCGGCCTTTGCCAGCCTCTGGTTCAGCGCTTCATTGGCCTGCCTTACGGTGGCTTGTGTCGATTGCTCGATACTCCTGGCCTGATAGAGTGCGCTCAAGCCGACTCCAAGGCCGAGCAGGGAAATGCCGCCCAATACTGCTACTGCCAATCCGACCCAACGGGGTGTCCCGTTCATGGTGGCTGATTCTTGAAATTCGCTCATATCCTTACGTTTCTCCTTTTGGCGCTTCGCCCTGTGCCATGGGAAAGGAGCATCCGCAACGCCAAATGGTTCTTTGGCACCTGACACTGACTAAACTATGTAAATTCAATTGATTAGAGGCGATGAGAGGCGTGCGAGGGCGCAGTTACATAGGTACTAGTACTTGTAATGTTTACGCGATTCCTTCAAGAATCGTATAATTTGCTGTCTGTACTGTTAGGAACATCAAACGGGTGAGATTTTTAGGGATGAACGAACTAGAAAAACCAAGCGACATAAATCTACGGCCTTAAACTCCAATTTTTCAATTAGTTAGCGTAGTGGATGAGTCAGGCGGCGCGAGTTCCCGCCTCGGCCCCGGCAGTGCGCTCGGAGCTGAAATACCGTTCCAGCGTGTTTATGGCTGCGTCCAGCACAAGATGACAATCAGAGCAAGTTTCCAGATGGCGCTTGATTTCGCCTTCGACGGACGTGGAGAGTCGCCCCTCTAAGTACCAACAAATCAAATGAATCGTGTCTTTGCAGTTCATATCCCCCGTCCCTCAAATTCCCAAAGATGACAATGTCGCCCGGGTGTGATTGTGCATTTCCCGCGCCAAACACAAGCCTCGCCGTTGAAAATGTTATCTGCTGACAAATCATAGGTTTAGCCAGGATCACAGTTTTCCGGCACGGTCTGCATGGCACGATTTTTGAAAAGATTACACTTGGAGTAGTTCAAATGTGCAGAATCTCGTCACAAGATCACTAGCGTTGAGGAGCAACAGTCATCTCACGCAGAGCTTGGATGCGCTTCTCAAGAGGGGGATGCGTGCTGAAGAGATGCGTGCTGAAGAGAGAGGAGTTCGTGCCGCTGCCGAAGAGCGGTTTTACGATGCACAAGGCCGAGGTCGACGGGGAAAGCGAGGTCGTAGGAATGCGCTGGTTATAGGCCCCCAGTTTTTGGAGCGCACGCATCAGGCCGTAGGGCTGGCCCACCATCCGTGCCCCCGTTTCATCTGCGGAAAACTCTCGCTGGCGCGAAAGACCGAGTTGCAGCAGCATTGCGGCGAGCGGTGCAAGAAAAAATAGCAGTAGCCCGAGGATGCCGCCGCCACCGCGTTCGCGATCATCGCGGTCGCTGCCTCCGAACCACAAGCCCCAATGTGCGATCCAGGTGATGGCTCCCGCAAGCGTCGCCGCGACGGAACTAATCAAAATGTCGTAATTTCGAACGTGCGAGAGTTCATGTGCGATTACCCCTTCGAGCTCATCGTCATTCATGAGCTGCAACAGACCCTCGGTCACTGCCACGGAAGCATGCCTCGGGTTTCTGCCAGTCGCAAAAGCGTTCGGGGCGGCTTCCGGAATCACGTACAGCTTCGGGACCGGGAGATTGGCCTTAGCCGCGAGACGCTCCATCACCGCATAGAGTCTCGGCAACTCTTCGCGCGAAACAGGCCGCGCGCCGCTGGACAGCAAAGCGATTTTGTCCGAGAAGAAATAGGCGAACGCATTCGTGCAAATCGCAATTCCCAAGCCCACGGTCATCCCATTTCGCCCGCCAAAATACTGGCCCACCATCATCAGGAAAACTGTGAGGACCCCTAGCAGAAAGGCTGTGCGAATAATTCTCATTGTGCCCCTAGTCTTTTGATACGTACGAACAACCCGAAATCTTACCTCTTTCGAGAGAACGCGGAGCACCCTCTAGATCGCTCCGCTTCTTTCCATTAGATTCCCGCGGCAGCCGCGGGTTGTTTTGCCGGCGCGCGCTCGAATCGCATCGCGTCTTTCTGCCCATCGCGGTCCACGCGCACATGATCGCCCGGCAACACCTGGCCTTCCAGGATCTGCAACGCCAGGGGATCCTGAATCAACCGCTGAATGGTTCTGCGCAGCGGCCGCGCCCCATACGCCGGATCATAGCCTTCGCGCAGCAACAAGTCTCGCGCCGCCGGCGTCAGTTCCAGCGTAATCTGCCGCTCCGCTAGCAGCTTCTCCACGCCCTTTAGCAGCAAGCCCACGATGCGCTCCAGATGCTCTTTCCCGAGCGGGTTGAAGATCACGATCTCGTCGATCCGGTTGATGAACTCCGGCCGGAACGAAGCACGCAACGCTTCCATCGCTTCTTTTCGCGCCCCCTCCGGATCTTTGGTTGACAATTCAAAGATCGCCGCCGACCCTACGTTGCTGGTCATGACCAGCACGGTGTTCCGGAAGTCCACGGTGCGGCCTTTGCCGTCGGTGAGACGCCCGTCCTCGAGAATCTGCAACAGCACGTTGAACACATCCGGATGGGCCTTCTCAATTTCGTCAAACAAGACAACCGAATACGGATGACGCCTCACCTGTTCCGTGAGCTGTCCGCCTTCCTCGTATCCAACGTAGCCGGGAGGCGCGCCGATCAGCCGCGACACGCTGTGCTTCTCCATGTATTCGCTCATATCGATGCGGATCATCAGCTTTTCATCGTCGAAGAGAAACTCCGCCAGCGCCCGCGCCAGTTCCGTTTTCCCCACGCCTGTTGGTCCGAGGAAAATGAACGAGCCGATGGGCCGCTTGGTGTCGGAGAGTCCTGCGCGGCTGCGCCGCACGGCATTCGACACGCGCCCGAGCGCGTCATCCTGCCCGACAACCCGCTGCCGCAGCCGCTCCTCCATGTGCACGAGCTTGTGCGCTTCGCCTTCCAGCAACCGGCCCGTGGGAATGCCCGTCCACTTGCTTACGAGTTTCGCGATGTCTTCCTCATCGACTTCTTCCTTCAGCATCGGCGCGTCTTTCTGCACCGCAGAGAATCGTTCTTGCGCCTTTTGCAGGTCGCGCTCCGCCGCCGCAATCTTGCCATAGCGGATCTCCGCCACCTTGGCCAGTTCGCCGGAGCGTTCGTATTTTTGTTCTTCCCCCCTCAGTTGTTCGATCTGTTCCTTCAGCTTGCGGATTTTTCCGATGGCTTCTTTTTCCGCCTGCCAGCGCGTCTTTCGTGCGCTGGAATCTTCTTTCAGCGCCGCTAGTTCCTTCTCGATCTGCTTGCGCCGCTCCTTCGAGTGCGCATCGGTTTCCTTCAGCAGCGCTTGGCGCTCAATTTCCAGCTGCATGATGCGCCGCTCGATCTCGTCAATCTCCACGGGCAGGGAATCGATCTGCATCCGCAGGCTCGCCGCCGCTTCGTCGATCAGGTCGATGGCCTTGTCCGGCAGGAAGCGGTCTGAGATGTAGCGGTTGGAAAGCGTGGCCGCTGCAATAATCGCCGCATCCTTGATGCGCACACCGTGATGTACTTCGTAACGTTCTTTCAATCCACGCAGAATCGCGATGGTATCCTCGACCGTCGGCTCGCTTACCAGTACCGGCTGGAACCTGCGCTCCAACGCGGGATCTTTTTCGATGTGTTTCTTGTATTCGTTGAGCGTGGTTGCGCCGATGGCGCGCAGCTCGCCCCGCGCCAGCGCTGGTTTCAGCATATTCGAAGCGTCCATCGCGCCTTCCGCGGCCCCCGCGCCCACCAGGGTGTGCAGCTCGTCGATGAATAAAATGATCTGCCCCTCGGCCTCGGTGATCTCTTTCAGGACGGCTTTCAGACGGTCTTCAAACTCACCGCGGAATTTCGCTCCCGCCACCAGCGCCGCCAGGTCCAAGGCAACGAGACGCTTGGTCTTCAGCACGTCCGGCACATCGCCGGAAACGATCCGTTGCGCCAACCCTTCGACAATCGCGGTCTTGCCCACTCCCGGTTCGCCGATCAGCACCGGGTTGTTTTTGGTGCGCCGCGCCAGTATCTGCATCACACGGCGAATCTCTTCGTCGCGCCCGATCACCGGATCGAGCTTTTGCCGGCGAGCCAATTCCGTGAGGTCGCGAGCATATTTTTCCAGCGAAGCGTAGGTAGCCTCGGGATTCTGCGAAGTCACGCGCTGCGTTCCGCGCACTCCGGTCAAGGCCTGCAGAATTGCTTCGTGGGAAGCACCCTGTCGTTTCAACAATTCTCCCGCGGGGTCGCGATCCAGCCCGGCAATCGCCAGAAACAAGTGCTCCGTCGAAACATACTCGTCTTTGAAGCTGTCCGCTTCCTTGAGCGCGCGCTCGAGCACGTCGTTCAGCGCCCGCCCCATGTGCTGCTGGGCAAAGCCCTGCACTTTCGGCAACCGGCCAATGTCCCGCTCAATCTCTTGCGTTAACAGTTCAGTGCGAATTCCCAGACGCGCCAGCAGCGGCGACACCACCCCGTCGGCCTGGGCAACCAGAGAAGCCAGCAGATGTACGGGCTCGATTTGCTGATTCTCGTGGCGCGCGGCGACTTCCTGCGCGCTCTGCACGGCTTCCTGAGCTTTCACCGTCATTTTCTCAAATCGCAACATACTGACCTCATTATCCTGCCGCGGCTGTAGAAAAGGGGCCGGCACTCGGGCCAGCCCCTCATTCTAACCGCGATTCTCTTTTGAAATTACCTGCCAGCGGCAGAGGCGGCCATCGCCGGAGTCCCGACGGTGACCTTGATTTGCTTCGGCTTCGCTTCCTCTTTCTTCGGGATGGTCAGCGTCAGCACGCCGTTCTGATAGTCGGCCTTGATGGCTTCCGCATTCACGGTGTTCGCCAGCGTAAAGCTGCGAGCGAAGGAGCCGTACGCGCGCTCCACACGCAGGTAGTTCTCCTGATTCACATTCTTCTCGAACTTGCGCTCGCCGCGAATCGTCAGGATGTTGTTCTCCACACGAATGTCCAGATCCTTGGGATCGACTTCCGGCAGATCGGCCTTCACCACCAATTCATGCTCGGTCTCGTAAATGTCCACCGACGGCGCCCAGGCAGTGAGGCTGGATTCCTCGCCCGTCCGCTCGAGGACATTATTGAACAACCGATTCACTTGGTCTTGCAGGGTAGTAGCCCCGCGGAACGGTTCCCATTGGGTAAGTGTTCTCATTTTGCATGCACCTCCAAGAGTGATTGCAAGCGAATAATAAAATATGAGTGTATTCATGTCAAGCACAAAATGCATTTCTCTTAGATATACGTAAGTCATTATTTTCTAACATCTTATGGCGGATCAAGCTGGACTAAAGCCTCCGTGCTCCCAACCCCATGCTGGCGGAAGCCCTTACTGACGTGCAATTAGTTTGTTTTGTTTGCATTAGAGACTTTGCTGTTAGACTGCCGTCTCCCATGCGCTTGGATGAGCTCGACTACCGTCTCCCCCGCAAGCAAATCGCGCAGCGGCCCCTTGAACGTCGCGATGCCTCGCGGCTCCTCTTTCTGGATCGCTCCTCAGGAGTTTTCGAAGACCGGCTCTTCACGGAATTCCCCACTCTCCTGCGAGGTGACGAACTCCTGGTCTTCAACAATGCGCGCGTCATCCCCGCCCGCTTGTTCGGGAGGCGCACCGGCGTTCATGCGCAGCCGCCATCGCGAGCCACGAGAGCCCAGCATCTGACCGGCAAAGTAGAGATCTTCCTGACCCGCGAGATCGATTCCGAGACTTGGGAGGTGCTTGTCCGGCCGGGCCGCAAGATGCAGGTCGGGGAACGCGTACTCTTTGGCGAGGGAGAGCTGGAAGCCGCGGTTCTCTCTCGCGGTCGGCTTGGTTTGCGCACACTGCGATTCATTTCCCACGATCGAGGCAACATTAGCTCTCATTTCGAGCGCCTGGGTCATGTCCCCCTTCCGCCGTACATCGAGCGCGCCGATGAAACTTCTGACCGCGAGCGCTACCAAACCGTGTTCGCCAAACGCCCCGGCGCGATTGCAGCTCCGACGGCCGGTCTGCACTTCTCACCTGAAATTCTGGAAAAGATTCGCGCGCGGGGCGTGGAACACTGCGAGCTTACGCTGTACGTTGGCCTCGGCACGTTCCAGCCGATTCATGGCGAAACGCTCGAAAGCCACGTGATGCATGCCGAATCGTACGAGATTACGGCCCAAACAGCGGATCGTATCCAGGCGGCACGTGACGCCGGACGCCCCATCCTGGCCATCGGCACAACCGTGGTGCGCGCGCTGGAAGACGCCGCCAGGCGAGCTGCAGAATCGGGTTCTTCGCATGTTGTGCTCGCAGGCAAAGCGGAAGCACAGCTTTTTATTGTTCCCGGATTCCGATTTCGTGTCGTGGAGGGTTTGCTCACAAACTTTCATTTGCCGCGCTCTACGCTGCTCGCGCTGGTCTGCGCGTTCGCCGGCCGGGAGCATGTCCTGGCGGCCTACAAACACGGCGTCGAAGCGGGCTACCGCTTCTACAGTTATGGAGATTGCATGCTGGTTCGTTAGTGCGTAAGAAGGGGCGTTTGGTGCTTCGAGATGATCTTGCGTGTGCCC
>WNGC01002664.1_pt1 | contig 10857 bp, 7 predicted proteins | sample 5400051 | NCBI WGS metagenome assembly WNGC01 (sample SAMN13153368, study PRJNA577476) | soil metagenome | isolation source: 20 cm soil or saprolite under grassland replicate 2 | place: USA:California | collected 2016-06-15 | reverse complement strand
CTCGGACAAGTCCCTGCTTGCAGCCTTCGCAGCCGGCACCCATGCCGTCACCCAGGTCGAGGCGAAAAGGGCCGTGCGCGACACCGAGTTTTATCGAGCGCGGACCGGCGCGCAAAGGATCTGGATCGGCGCGGCTGCCCTCGCCGCAGGCCTTGTGCTCGGATGGGGAACACACATGCTCCTTTCCGCAGGTCCGCCCAACATTGCGTCCGGCCCCCCGCCAGCCGCGGCGAGTACCGCTGCGGCTGAAGCGCCCGCTCGGTCCGCGAAAGCGGCGATGCCCCTTGCTTCGGGCTTATCTCTGTCCGCGAGCGCGGACGCGTCGGCGCTCAAACGAAGCGCCGAAACCTCGACGCTCGCGCAGCCGCTCCCTCCCGAGCGCGGGGAACTCGCCCGAGGGCGCTTTACCGCGACCCAGGAGTGGCTGAAGAGCGCGCCCGGAGATCGCTACGCAATCCAGTTGGCTATTGTCAATTCGAAAGAACTAGGGCTGCTGGAAGACTTCTTGCTTAGAGTATCGAAGGAGTTGCCGATCGGTGAGCTTCTCGTCTACAGCGTGAAGATCAACGGCCAGCGACACTACCGTGTTGCCTACGGATCCTACGCGAGTCCGGAGCAGGCGCTGGCCGCCATAAAGGGGCTGCCGCCGCCGATTTCCGCGTACCATCCGTATTATCGGAGCGTGGAGCGAATGCGCAGCCAGAATCGCCAGTGACAGCGGGGCCCGGATCAGCCCGTGAAATAGGCGGCATCGCAGTTCTTTTGATTTGTTAAATCAGTTTGTTACGTGGTACTGTTATACTGGTCCGGGAAATTTCTACCCGGGCAAAGGTGGAGCGGGAATCGGAGGCGACCTTGCGACGCATTTCGCTGGCGTGTTCTGTGCTCGTGCTGGGCGCGTGCGCCCACGCGCCGATCCAGCCATCGGACACCCACCTTAGAGCCGAGGAGCCGGCTCCTACCGGATCCGTGCCTGCCCCGATACAAATCTCCACGCTGCTGCCCAAACCCAAGCCGACGTCGCGACCCGAGACTTACAGCGTAGTGGTCAACGGAGTCAGGGTGCAGGAGCTGCTGTTCGCTCTCGCCCGCGACGCCAAGCTGAACATAGACGTTCACCCGGGAATCACCGGGGCGGTCACGCTCAATGCGATCGAGCAGACTTTGCCACAGCTCCTGTCGCGTATTTCCAAGCAGGCCGACATGCGCTGGGAACTCGACGGCCCGAACCTGATCGTGATGCCGGATTCCCCGTATCTGCACACTTACCGGATCGATTACGTCAACATGGAGCGCACCTCAATCGGCACTGTCGGCGTCTCCTCGCAAATCGGCACCGGCGGCGGGACCGCGGGCGGGGGAGGGGGAGGGGCCGCGGGCGGGACGGGCGGCAACACCTCAAGCACCACGGTGCGCAATACCTCCGACAACAAGTTCTGGGCAACGCTCGAAAAGAACATCAAGGACATCCTGCACGAGACCGACAAGGTCTTGCCCGCCGGCGCCCCCCAGCCGACTCTTGTTCAGGCGCTAACGGGCGCGCCTGGAACCGCTCCCCCTGCGCCGACCACGCCCAACGTCAGCTTCCGGGAAGCGGCATCGGTGATCATCAACGCCGAAGCGGGCCTCGTCATCGTGCGCGCGACCTCGCGGCAACATGAAAAAATCCAGGAATTTCTCGACCAGGTACTGGCGAACGCAAAGCGCCAGGTGCTGATCGAAGCGACAATCGCCGAAGTGCAGTTGAACAACCAGTATCAACAGGGGATTGACTGGTCGGTCCTGCGTACGCGCGGCCTCACAACCGTCTCGGGCAACCAGATTTCCTCGGGCAACGTTACGGCCACGCCCCCCATTACACCCGGCATTACCGGAACGGCTCCAGGGAACCTTCCGAGTGGCCCGTCGCTCGGATTCCCGAATCTTCTCACGCTTGCCGTATCGAGAGGAACGAACATCGCCGGCGTCCTCCAGCTGCTCGAATCCTTCGGGAACGTGCGAGTCCTCTCGAGCCCGAAGCTCTCGGTGCTCAACAACCAGACCGCGCTCCTTCGAGTCGTGGACAACCTCGTCTATTTCAACGTCCAGTCGAGCCAGACCGCAATAGGAACAGGGGGAGGTCCAACCGTCCAAACGGCGGTCACCACCACTGCGGTCACGGTGCCCGTCGGTTTCGTGATGAACGTGACGCCGCAGATCAGCAGCGATGACACGATCCTGCTCAACGTAAAACCCTCCACGACGCGCCTGATCCGGTTCGTGAACGACCCTAATCCATTGCTGCCCCCTGGCATTCCCAACCAGGTGCCGCAGCTGCGCATGCGCGAGATGGAGTCTCTGATCAAGATCAACAGCGGCCAGATCGCCGTGCTGGGGGGATTGATCGAGGATTCGGTCAACGACGTCGAGGACACGATTCCGATCATCAACGCCATTCCGTTCATCGGCTCGCTCTTCAGCTCGCGCAACCGCAACAACGCGAAGACCGAGCTCATCGTCTTCCTGCGTCCCATCGTGGTCAAGGATGCGAGCATCGACGGCGACTTCCGCTCGTTCCGAACCATGATTCCGGGTGAGGACTTCATTTCGCGGCCCAACCCCGGCAAGTCGGGGTTGCCCGAGTTCTCAAGATGAGCCTGCTCCTCGAAGCCCTGAAAAAAGCCGAGCTCGCCAAGCAGGTCGCCAAGGCGGAGGCGCCCTCTCCGGAGCCCAAGCCCGTGATGACCCGGGAGAAACTGCCCGACATCTCGCAGCCGCTGGAGATCCTCACCGACGATTTGCCCTCCTCGGAAACGAAGGCCTCGGAAACGGCCGCGGCAAGGCCCGAGTTTTCGCTGCAGGAACAGGAGACGTTCGAACCCGCGGCGCAGCCGATCCCTTCGACGAGCGAATTCGCACGCACGGGTGAGCGCGCCCAGGCTCAACAGCTTTTTCAGGTGAAGGAGATGGACTACAACCCGCGTCGGCCGTTTTATCTCACTCTGGGCGCACTCGTCGTGGTCGGATTGGGCTACGCTGGGTACGTTTGGTGGCAAATGCGGCCGAGGTACAGTGTCCCCCCGGTGGAAATGCAGGCCCGCCCGGTCGCGACGCCCGCTCAATCCACGACTGCGGCCGCCACCGTGGCAAGACCTTCCCAACCCGACGCAGCGCCCCCTCCGCCAGCACCGCAAGCCGCGGTGCCTGCGCCAGCGCGCACCGCAGTTCCGGGAATTCCTCCGATTCAACCGGTGCGTCCGCCGCGCCTGAAGTCCCAACCGACCTCGGGAACCCTCGCCTCGGGGTCTCCGGCGTTGCGGCCCGAATCCTCCTCGGGTTCCACCGGATCCGCTTCGCCACGAGCAGGCGAGCTGCTCGCGCCGATCGCAATCAATGCCCCCACGCTGAGCGTCGATCCACTGGTCGAGCAGGCCTATCAGGCGTTCCAGAGGAACGACCTCGCCGCCGCCCGGGACGGATACCAGCGGGCGCTCGCGCGCGAGCCGACCAACCGCGACGCGCTGCTCGGCCTCGCGGCCATCGACGTGCGCAGCGGCCAGCTGGGCTCGGCCGAAGCGCGTTATCTCAGGCTGCTCGAGATCGACCCGCGCGACAGCCACGCAGTGGCAAGCCTCATCTCGCTGCGCGGCCAGCTCGACCCGGTGGCTTCGGAGAGCCGCTTGAAAAGCCTGATCGCAAGCCAGCCCGAGACCGCGCTTCTGCACTTCTCGCTCGGCAACCAGTATGCGCAGCAGTCACGCTGGAGCGAAGCCCAGGCGGCGTACTTCAAAGCCTACTCGGTCGATCCGGAAAATGCCGACTACGCCTTCAATCTCGCCGTCAGTCTCGATCAGCTGCACCAGGGAAAGCTGGCGCTCGAGTTTTACCAGCGGGCGCTCGCCCTGACCGACAAACGCGCGGCGAGCTTCGACCCCGCCCGCGCGCGGCTGCGCATGCAGGAGCTGAGCAAATAGCGCTCTCGATGAATTCCCCGCGCCTCAGCGCCCAAGCGGTCTCCCCGCAAGCCAAGCGCCATATCGGGCAGATTTTGATATCGCAGGGGATCCTCACCGAAGATCAGCTGCGGATCGCGCTGCTCGAGCAGCTCAAGACCCATCAACCCGTCGGAAAGCTCCTCGTAAATCTGGGCTTCGTGTCCGAGGCGACGTTGCGCGACGCCTTGTCCGAAAAGCTCGGCCTGCAGAGCGTGGACCTCACGCAGATCGTTGTCGACTCGATGGCGCTGAAGCTCGTGCCGCGCGAATTCTCCAAGCGACACACCATCTTCCCGGTCGCGCTCGACCGCGAAGCACGCAAGCTCATCATCGCGATTGCCGACACGAACAACATCGTGGCGCTGGACCAGGTGCGTGCGCAGCTGCGCGGGGAGTTCGCGTTGGAGATGCGGCTCGCGGGCGAAGGCGAAATCGGCCGGGCTATCGACCAGTACTACGGCCACGATTTTTCGATCGACGGCATCCTGCACGAGATCGAGACTGGCGAGATCGATTACCAGAGCTTGCAGGCGTCCGGCGATGCTTATTCGCAGCCGGTGGTGCGCCTCATTTCGGCGCTCCTCGCGGACTCTGTCGAGCGAGGCTCCTCCGATATTCACTTCGAGCCGGAGCAGAGTTTCCTGCGCATCCGCTATCGCATCGATGGGGTGCTGCGCCAGATAAGATCGCTCCACAAGACGTACTGGCCCGCCATGGCGGTGCGCATCAAGGTGATGTCGAAAATGAACATCGCCGAAACACGCGCCCCGCAGGATGGGCGTATCTCGCTGATGCTCACGGGCCGCGCGGTCGATTTCCGCGTCTCATCGCAAGCGACCACGCACGGCGAGAACATCGTGCTGCGAATTCTCGACCGGCAGAAAGGGATCGTTCCGCTCGACGGCTTGGGGCTCGAAGCGGGTCAGCTTCAGCTTCTCAAGAAAATGATCGCGCGACCCGAAGGAATCATCCTGGTCACCGGCCCCACAGGCAGCGGCAAGACGACGACGCTCTACTCGGTGCTCAATCACATCAACAACGACGGCCTCAACATCATGACGCTGGAGGATCCGGTCGAATATCCCATGACTCTGATCCGGCAGACCTCGATCAACGAAGCCGCCAAGATGGATTTCGGCAACGGCATCCGCTCGCTCATGCGCCAGGACCCCGATGTGATCCTGGTCGGCGAGATTCGCGACGAAGACACGGCCACCATGGCGTTCCGCGCGGCGATGACGGGACACCAGGTCTATTCGACCCTCCACACCAATTCGGCTGCCGGCGCGATTCCCCGGCTTCTCGACATCGGCATCGTCCCGGACGTCCTCGCCGGCAACATCATAGGCATCGTCGCGCAGCGCCTGGTTCGCAGATTGTGCAAGCACTGCAAGCAGGCTCACCAGGCGAGCGCTGGCGAGTGCAGCATGGTAGGAGCGCCGGCCGATCGTCCGCCGACGCTGTACCGGGCCGTCGGCTGCGACCAATGCGACTATCAGGGCTATCGGGGTCGCATGGCCATCATCGAGATCCTGAAGATGGACGGTGAGCTCGACGAGTTGATCGCCCACCGTGCCACCGGCCGGGAATTGCAGAAGTCAGCCTTGACGAGGGGCTTTCGCACGCTGGCCGACGACGGTGTTCGCCGCGTCCTCGACGGATCGACCGCGCTCGACGAGCTGATGCGCGTGGTCGACCTCACCGACCGGATGTAAGCACGGACGGCGCAGTACGCAGACGACGGAATCAAACATGGCACTCTTTGCCTACAAGGCAATAGATACCCGGGGAAAGACGATGCTCGGCCAGATCGAAGCGATCAATCTGGTCGACCTCGAGCTGCGCTTGAAGCGCATGGGGCTCGACCTGGTGCGGGGCGGGCCCACCCGTCACGGCGGGAGCCTCCTTCGCTCCGGCGAAATCAAGCGCGCGGAGCTCATCAACTTCTGCTTCCACATGGAGCAGCTCATCGCGGCCGGGGTGCCGCTCGTCGAATCCCTGATCGACCTGCGCGACAGCATCGAAAATGCCCGATTTCGCGAAGTAATGTCGGGAGTCATCGAGAGTATCCAGGGCGGCCTGCGGCTGTCGCAGAGCCTCGCCCAGTATCCGCAGATTTTCAACCCTGTCTTTACGAGTCTGATCCGCGCAGGTGAGGACACTGGAAAGCTCGCCGAGGTGCTGAAAAGCCTCGTCGAGAACCTGAAATGGGAAGACGAGCTGGCGGAGCACATGAAGAAGCTCGTCCTCTACCCGGCGTTCGTCGGTTCGATCGTGATACTGGTGACTTTCTTCCTGATGATCTACCTCGTGCCGCAGATGGTCGCCTTCATCAGGAACATGGGGCAGCAGATCCCTTTGCAGACGCGCGTCCTGATCGAGGTCTCGGCGTTTTTCGTGGGCTACTGGTGGGCTCTGCTGGCCGCCCCTGCGATCCTGTTCGTCGGCGTCAAGCTGGCGGCTCGGGCCAACCCCTTGGTGCGTTACCAGCTCGATCGCTTCAAGCTCGCTCTCCCGGTGGCGGGCGAGATCCTGCGCAAAATCATCCTGTCGCGCTTCGCCAGCATTTTCGCTCTCATGTACTCCTCGGGGATCACCATCCTGGATGCGATCCGCAGCTCGGAGGAAATCACCGGCAACATGGTCATCCAGGAGGGCCTGAGGCTTGCGGGACAGCAGATCGGCGAGGGCAAGAACGTCACCGCGGCGTTTCAGGAGGTGGGCCTTTTCCCGCCGCTTGTCGTGAGAATGCTCCGGGTGGGCGAGTCGACCGGCGCGCTCGACAAGGCGCTGCTCAACGTGTCCTATTTCTACAACCGCGAAGTGCGCGAATCGATCGGTAAGATTCAAGTGATCATCGAGCCGGCGCTGACGGTGGTACTGGGCGCCATCCTCGGCTGGGTCATGCTCTCCGTTCTCGGGCCGATCTACGACGTCATCAGCAAGATCAAGGTATAGAGGCCATGCCGAGCAAACGTCTCTGCTACTTCACTTCCCAGAGAGTCGCCGCCTATCTGTGGGCAAAGGGCGAGCTGCACAAGGAAGGCGTTTTCGACATGAGCGAGAAAGGCGTCGCCGAATTCTCCAGATACGTGGCCGGCGCCCCGGGAAGCCTTTTCTACGTGCTCGCCGACATGGTCGAGGAAGACTTCTTCCAGGAAAACATCCCTTACGTGCGCGGCGCGGACCGGCGCGCGCTGCTCGCGCGCAAGCTCGCCCAGCGTTACCGCGACGCGTCGCTGGCACTCCCGCTTTCGCTCGGGTCGGAGACCCACGCGGGCCGGCGCGAGGAACGGATTCTCTACATGTCGTTTACCAATACGCAGCAGTTCCATCCCTGGCTCGAGGCCTTGCGCTCGAACGATTCCTGCGTGGTCGGCGTATTCTCAGTAGCGCTCGTCGCAGCCCAGACCGGAAAGCGTCTCGGTTTCAAGGGCGGGCGATACCTGATGGTGAGCCGGCAGCAGGCCGGGCTGCGGCAGAGCTACATCGAAAACGGGCGAATCCGCTTCTCGCGCCTCGGCCGCGTGGACTTCTCCGACCCCCGCGTGATCGCTCAGGATTGCGCCGCAGAGTCGCTGCGGATCCAGCAGTATCTCGTCAACAGCCGCATCCTGCCGCGGGAGGCGCCTGCGCTCGACGTGCTGGTGCTTGCGCCGAGCGAGCACAAGGCGCTCTACGACGCGGCCTGCGTCGATTCCGCCAGGCTGCAGTTCCATGTTCACGACCTCGACATGGTGGCCAGCAGCCTGGGCCTCAAATCGGCGCCCCCCGAGACGCTCGCCGAAGGACTGTTTCTCCACGTGCTCGCCGCGTACCCATCGCGCGAACAGTATGCCGACGAGCGCCTGCGGCGCTTCTATCATCTGTGGCGCGCGCGCGTCGCTCTGCTTGCCACAGGAGTAGCGACGTTCGCCTTTTGCCTGCTCATTTCGGCGGTGAGACTTCTTGATATCCATCAGGTCAACGAGCAGGCCCAGAATGACCGCGTGCAGGAAGCCCGCGCGTCCGAGGAATACGCTCGACTGCAGACGCGTTTCCCCAAGACGCCGATCTCCAGCGACACTCTGAAGACCGTCGTCAAGAACTACCGGACGCTCCTGCGGCAGAGCGCTTCCCCCGGAAGGATGTTCATCGAGATCAGCGAAGCGGTCACGGCCCTGCCCCAGATCGAAATCGACAGAATCGATTGGGAGTTAGGCACCGGAGCGAAATCGGCAGCGGGCCGCGAGGCGCCAAGGATGCCTTCCACCCCGCCGGCGGCACAGGCGCAGGCCGCGGGCGCCGAGTTTCAGACCCAAACCGCCGAGATTGCGGGCAAGCTCGTCGTGCAGCAGGCCTCGGACTTCCGCGCCGTGACCGCGCTGGTGAACCAATTTACCGAGGCGCTGCGCAGGCGGCCCGGCACCGAGGTGACGCGCACGCAACTGCCGTTCGACATCAACGCGGAAAAGAGCCTCGCCGGCGATATCGGGGCGGCGAGGAGGGAGGAAGTGCCGCAGTTCTCGGTGGTAGTAGTCAAGCGGCGCGGCACATGAACGTCACCGGCGACGACCTCAAGCGCCTGCGCATGCCGCTCGCCGTGGCGATCGTGCTGCTCGTGCTAGCGGCAGCCAGCCTGCTCGCCAGCGGATACTACCTGGACGAGGCGAGAGCGGCGCGGGACGCGACGCGACTGACCCGCGTGGCGGCCCAGGAGCGCGTCTTGAGAGTCGCGGAGGAAGAGCGCGGGATCCGCGATGACCTCGTGTACTACGAGCAGATGCGCCAGCGCGGCGTCGTCGGCGAGCAGAGCCGGCTCGACTGGATCGAATCGATCGCGAGGATCAAAAACGATCGCAAGCTCTTCGAGATCAGGTACAACTTCGAAGCTCAAAGGCCGCTCGATTATCCCGGGCTGGTCGCAACCAGCGCCGCCGATTTCGTGGTGAGCAGGTTGAAACTCGACATGCTGCTGCTGCATGAGGGAGACCTCCTGAATTTCTTGGCGGACCTGCAGGCAGGCATCAAGGCGCACGTGTCCGTGCGAAATTGCACCGTGACCCGGATTGAGCGTGGGGCGGCGCCGGGCGCAACGACGCTTCAACCTCGCCTGCGAGCCGAGTGCCAGGTCGACCTGGTCTCGGTAAGGGGGCTCAAGCCCGCTTGAGCCGCTCTATGCGATACATACCCTCCATCGAAAGGAATCGGAATCGCATTGGATTTGCGAGGCGCCTATTTTCGGTCGCATTCCTGCTGTTACTCTGGACAGGCCCCGCCCCGGCTCAGGAAATTCTCGGGCGCCTCTTCTTTACGGAGCAGCAACGCCAGGATCTCGACCGTCGCCGCCAAGCCAATATCCAGGAGACTGCGGTCGTCGTCGAGAGCACCGTCACGGTCAACGGCCAGGTGTCGCGCTCCTCGGGCAGGAGCACGACCTGGATCAACGGGGTTCCACAGGAAAGCGCGAGGAAACCGCTCGATCCGGCCAGAGTGACCCTGCCCGGCGGCGAGGGCGCGCCTTCTGTGAGCCTCAAGATCGGGCAGACGCTCGACAAGATCCGCGGCGAGATCAGAGATCCCGTCGCAGGCGGGAGTATCGAGACTCCTCCGGGAAAGCGCGAGCGCAAGCCGTGAGGCCACGGGTGCGGATCAAAGAGTCGGTGTCCGATCAGCGCGGCTTCGCGCTGATCGCGCTCCTCGCCCTGGCGGCTTTGATCAGCGCCTTCCTGATCGCCAGCGCCCTCAACTTGACCAGCGCCGGGATCTCCAACGAGCGCGAGGATCGCAGCATGAGCGCGCTCAGGAAGGCGAAGGCGGCGCTGATTGCGTATGCCGCGTCGGAGCAGTGGCAGTTGTACAAGGCCCTGCCCGCCTTGCCTCCCGTTGCATATTTCCAGCCCGGTGCACTGCCCTGTCCGGACCGGGACGATGACGGTGACGCTGACTGTATCGGTTCCAACACCGCGAGCATGATCGGCCGCTTGCCGTTCAAGACCCTCGGCATCGACGATCTGCGCGATGCGAGCGGAGAGCGTCTCTGGTACGCGCTCTCGCACAACTTCCGCAAAATGCAGTGTACAAGTACGGTATACCCGCCGTCCCCGAGCGGCTGTACGATGATCAACAGCGATACGCTGGGACAACTGACCGTAACGGGAACCGCCCCAGCAAGCAATGTCGTCGCCGTCCTGTTCGCGCCGGGTGCCGCTCTTTTGACGCAGAACCGTCCGTCGGATCCGACCAACCCGGCGCACAACTCGCCTTCGAACTATCTTGAGGGCTTCAACGTGGGCGATCCGGTCAATTACGTCTTCACCTCGAACGCTCTGCCCTCCGACACGTTCAACGACCGAGTGCTCGTCATCACGCAGGCCGACCTCATGGCTGCCGTCGAACCAGTCGTTGCCGCGCGGGTCGAGCGGGACATTAGGCCGCTCATCCAGGATTACTTCACCAAGTGGGGCCGCTATCCGTTTGCCGCGCCGTTCGACATCAGCGGGGCCGGTCCCGGCCGGGAGCCGCAGGCGACGCCCGATCCCCGAGACCGCGCGCAATCGACATACGCGGGCGCTTCAAGCCAGATTGCCGGTTTGCTGCCCTTGTCGAACACTCCGACCTTCACGTGGGGGAGCGCCACCGTCACGAGTATCGTCGGGTCCGGCACGGGGCTTTACGATGGGACGATAACCTCTCCCCCATACACTATCTCCCCCAACCCGACGAACTGCACGATCGGTTCGTCGCCCCTCAGAGCCACGTGCGTAATCAACTACGTCGGCGGCGACGAAGATCGCCCGGACATCAAGCTGGAGGTTTTCCTGACGAATACGAATCTGGCGTTTGCCGATATCCCCTCTCCGATAACTGCCCCCGAGAGTTTGACGATGGTCGACCATGTCGG
>WNGC01002663.1_pt1 | contig 10866 bp, 9 predicted proteins | sample 5400051 | NCBI WGS metagenome assembly WNGC01 (sample SAMN13153368, study PRJNA577476) | soil metagenome | isolation source: 20 cm soil or saprolite under grassland replicate 2 | place: USA:California | collected 2016-06-15 | reverse complement strand
GGCTTCCTGGCGCTCGAGTCCCCCCGGGCCGAGGAGCTGCGCCGCGGGCTGCGAGACCGGGGCGTGGCGGTCGACCACCGAGCGCACGTCCTCCGTCTCGGGCCGGCGCCGTACCTCTCGGACACGCAGCTCGGCGCCGCCGTGGACGCCTTGGAAAGCGTGGTCAGGGAGCTCGCGGCGAGCTAGCTAGGGCCTCAGGTGAAGTCTTATCACCGTCGCAAAGTCCAAGCGGGCTCGATATCGTCGAACGCGTTTGTGGTGAGCTGGGTAGTCTCCGCTTCCGCGTCCGCCTTCACGATGAAAATGTTTTCGTCGCGGTCGCGGAAGCTTTCGAACGCGATCCGCTTGCCGTCGGGCGACCACGCAATACGAGTTTGCTCAGCTCCCACTCGGCCGTTGGTGGTGAGCTGGATGGCTCCGGTCCCGTCCGCGTTCATGACGAAGAGCTCGCGGTTTCCGCTGACGAAGGTGATCCGCGTGCCGTCAGGTGACCAGACGGGTGGAGTAAGAAAATTTTGGTAAGCGTTATTGGTGAGGTTGGTCTGTCCGCTCCCGTCCGGGTTCATGACGTAGATGTCAGTGGCCTCATCGGAGGTGCTGCGAAACCTCACGAACGCGATCTGCCTGCCGTCGGGCGACCACGCTGGTTTCCCCTCGGACATGACGTCATTGGTGAGCCGGGTCGCGACTCTCGTCCCGTCCGCGTTCACGACGTAGATCTCAGTGGCGCCGTCGCGGGTACTGAGGAACGCGATCCGCGTGCCGTCGGGTGACCAGACCGGATCGTCATCAACAGCAGCGTTGTTGCTGAGGTTGGTCTGTCCGCTGCCGTCCGCGTTCATGACGTAGATCTCATCGTTGCCGTCGCGGAAGCTTTCGAACGCGATCCGCGTGCCGTCGGGTGACCAGGCGGGTGCAAAATCGAAAGCGGCGTTGTTGGTGAGATTGGTGGGTGCGCTCCCGTCCGCGTTCATGACGTAGATCTCGAAGTTGCCGTCGCGGAGGCTGACGAATGCGATCCGCGTGCCGTCGGGTGACCAGACCGGATCGTCATCGGAAGCAGCGTTGTTACTGAGGTTCGTCTGTCCGCTCCCATCCGGGTTCATGACGTAGATCTCGCCGTTACCGTCGCGGAAGCTCTCGAACGCGATCCTGCCGCTGAGGCCACCTCCCACGCCATCGAAGTGAGGGCCGGCGGGCCCAGGCGCGACCGGGAACCGGGCCTCCTGACAGCCGGCGAGCAGGGCTGCAAGGGCGACGAAATGGACAGGTCGAAGTTGACGGTGCACGGAACCCTCCGGGGTGAGGGTGAAACTCGACCGTCTTGAAACGGAGCAAGAGGTGTACCCCACTCGACCGAGCGCAGGGATCAAGTGTGGCCGTGGCACTGTCGCAGCATGTGAGGCCCGCGGGCTGCTCGAACGCAACGCCCAGCTAGGCGGGCGATCTCTTTTCGCGGAAGAACTGGCCGAGGAGGGCCCCGCAGGTCTCTGCTTCGATCCCGCCGACCACCTCGACCCGATGGTTGAGCCGCGGGTGACGCACTACGTCCCCCACGGAACCGCACATCCCGGCCTTCGGATCGTAAGCTCCGAACACGACTCGGCCGACCTTCGCGAGCACGATCGCGCCCGCGCACTGCGCGCACGGCTCGAGCGTCACATACAGCGTGCAGTCGTTCAATCGATCGGTCTGCAACAGGGCGAGCGCCTGCTGCACGGCGAGCAGCTCGGCGTGGGCCGTCGGATCACGGCGGGTGACGCTCTCGTTGTGCGCACGGACGACGACCGTGTCCCCCCGAAGCACTGCGGCGCCCACCGGAACCTCTCCGCTGGACGCCGCCCTACGTGCTTCCTCGAGTGCTGCGCGCATCCCCGTCGCGTCGCACGGGGCGATGGGCGGGGACCGCCTGGTACCGCTCCCCGCTCCCTGCTCCCGCCGCTTACGCACGCGCCGGCTCGGCCGCCGCCCCGCCAGGGATCCGCTCGAACGCCAGATGGTTTCCGTCTTTTCCCCGATCCACCCGGACCGTGTCGCCTTCGGTGTACCGCCCTTCGAGCACGGCCATGGCGAGCGGGTTCTGCAGCAGGCGCTGGATGGCCCGCTTCAAAGGCCGCGCGCCGTACACGGGGTCGTAGCCCTCGGCCACGATCAGCTGCTTTGCGGCGGGCGTCACCTCCAGGCGTAGCTTGCGCTCGGCCACGAGCCGCTCCACGCGCTTGATCTGGAAATCCACGATCTTCGCGATGTCCTGGCTCGAGAGCGGCCGGAAAATGATCACGTCGTCCACCCGGTTCAGGAACTCGGGCCGGAACGTCTGGCGCAGGAGCTCGAGCACCTTGGTCTCCACCTGCTCCCAGTTCTGCGTGCCCATCTCGAGGATGTACTGCGACCCGATGTTCGAGGTCATGATCAGGACGGTGTTCCGGAAATCGACGGTGCGGCCCTGCGAGTCGGTGAGCCGGCCATCGTCGAGGATTTGGAGCAGCACGTTGAACACGTCGGGGTGCGCCTTTTCGATCTCGTCGAACAGCACCACCGCGTAGGGGCGCCGGCGGATCGCCTCCGTCAGCTGACCACCCTCCTCATAGCCCACGTAGCCGGGAGGGGCGCCGATCATGCGCGCGACGGCATGCTTCTCCATGTACTCGGACATGTCGAGTCGCACCATCGCCTTTTCGTCGTCGAACAGGAATTCGGCGAGCGCACGGGCGGTTTCCGTCTTCCCGACCCCCGTGGGGCCGAGGAAGATGAACGACCCGGTCGGCCTGTTCGGATCCTGCAATCCGGCGCGCGCCCGGCGCACCGCGTTGGCGACGGCGGCGAGCGCCTCCGGTTGCCCGACCACGCGCCGCTCGAGCTCCGCCTCGAGCCGCGTGAGCCGCTCGCGCTCCGACTCGAGCATCTTCGTGACCGGGATCCCCGTCCACTTGGCGACGATCTCGGCGATGTCTTCGGCGTCGACTTCCTCTTTCAGGTACTTGCCCTTCTTCTGGATCTGGGCCAGGCGCTTTTCCGCCTCGGCAATCTCCCGCTCGAGCGCGGGGATCCGCCCGTAGCTGATCTCCGCGGCCTTCTGTAGATCGCCGCGCCGCGTCGCCTGCTCGGCCTCGGTGCGGAGCTGCTCCAGCTGGGCCTTCTTCGCCTGCAGTCCCGTAATCGCGTCCTTCTCCGCCTGCCACTGCGCCTTCATCACCTTCGAGCGCTCCCGCAGCTCGGCGAGCTCCTGCTCGACCTTCGCGCGCCGCTCCTTCGAAGCCTTGTCCTTTTCCTTGGCGAGCGCCGCGAGCTCGATCTCGTGCTGCACGCTCTTCCGCTCGACCTCGTCGATCTCCTGCGGCAGCGAGTCGATCTCGATGCGCAGCCGGCTCGCGGCCTCGTCCACGAGGTCGATGGCCTTGTCGGGCAGGAACCGGTCGCCGATGTAGCGGTGGGAAAGGGTAGCGGCAGCCACCAGGGCGTTGTCCGTTATGCGGACGCCGTGGTGCACTTCATACCGCTCCTTGAGGCCCCGGAGGATGGCGATTGTGTCCTCGACCGACGGCTCTCCCACGTACACGGGCTGGAAGCGCCGCTCGAGCGCGGGGTCCTTCTCGATGTGTTTCCGGTATTCGTCGAGCGTAGTGGCGCCCACCACGTGCAGCTCGCCGCGCGCCAGCGCGGGCTTCAACATGTTGGAGGCATCCATCGCCCCTTCGGCGGCGCCGGCGCCGACCAAGGTATGCAGCTCGTCGATAAAGACGATGTACTTCCCTTCCGCGCTCGTGATCTCCTTGAGTACGGCCTTGAGCCGCTCTTCGAACTCGCCGCGATACTTGGTGCCGGCGATCAGCGTGCCGAGATCGAGCGCCACGAGATGCTTGTTGCGCAGCGACTCGGGGACGTCGCCGTTCACGATGCGCTGGGCCAGACCCTCGACGATCGCCGTCTTGCCGACCCCCGGCTCGCCGATCAGGACGGGGTTGTTCTTGGTGCGCCGCGACAATACCTGCATGACGCGGCGGATCTCCTCGTCCCGTCCGATGACGGGGTCGACCTTCCCCTTGCGGGCGAGCTCGGTGAGATCGCGGGTGAAGCGCTCGAGCGCCTGATATTTCTGCTCGGGCTCCTGGTCGGTCACCCGGTGAGTGCCGCGCACGCCCTGCAGCGCCGCCATGAGCACGCCGCGATCCACCCCCGCGGCAGCGAGCAGCTGCTTCGCGGTCGTGCCTTTCTCCTCCACCAGGGCAAGCAGCAGATGCTCGGTCGACACATATGCGTCGCCTAGCGCCTTGGCCTCCTCGTCGGCGCGGTCCAGCACACGCGACACTTCGCGCGACAGCGTGGGCTCGGCCGTCGTGCCAGATTGCTTCGGGAAGCGGTCGATCTCCCGCTCCGTTTCCGAGGTGAGCTGGGCGACGTTCAGCCCCGCCTTCTGGAGCAGGGGCACGACGATGCCATCGTCCTGCGAGAGCAGAGCGAGGAAGAGATGGGCGTCGTTGATGACAGGATTGCCGCGCGCGCGGGCCAGCGCGCTGGCCTGCTGCAGCGCCTCGGCGGCCTTAACCGTCAAGCGTTCTGGTCTGATCATAGTCGTCTATGGAGGGTCGCCGACCCCGAAAGCAACGTCTGTGCCGAGGAAAAATGCCGTTTTGGCAGAAGACACGAAAGACGTAGCAAGCCTATGTGCTACTTGACGACTATTTTTCGTGTGACTCTCTTGCCGTCGATGACAAGCTGGTAGATGTAGACCCCGGACATGGCCTGCTTCCCGGTATTGCCGACATACCCATCCCAGTACGCGCTGTATGCACACCCCATCGTGGTGGGGCAGCTGAGCGCAAGGCTATCGAGCGCCTTGCCCGAGCCCCGGAGTATCGGGATCGCTACGAGCTGGGCGAGCACGTTGTAGATCCGCAGGGACACCACTGGCCGGTGACCCTTGAGGAACAACTCCCCGCTGACCTTGAACGGGATCGTGGTCGCCGGGTTAAACGAGCGATTCTGCTGTGGCCCGATCGTGGGAGGCGGGGTCTGACCCGATACCCACCGCGTTCCCCCTTCCACCCCCGCTACCCAAAGCCCGAGCCCCAGCAATGCCCAGGCGTACTGCTTCATCCACCGCTCCTCTTGGCGAACAAGACGTGAACTTGGGACGGCTCTCCTTGTGCTGAGTGATACTCGTGCTTCCAGGGCGCCGATCCAAACCTACGAGCCGCCTTTCCCGGCTGTCAACCTCGCGAGCACCCGGGCGTCACCCGCGCGGCGGGTCACGCCCCGCCGATCCGCCCATTCGAGCAATGGGATCAAATACTTACGAGTCAGCCCGAGACGATCCCGCAACTGCGCTGGGGTGGCCGTGCCGAGCTCGGCGAGCGCGGCCTCCAGGGCGGCGCGGAACTCCGCCAGGGCACCCTTGGCCGCGTAGCGCTCGGCATCGATCGGCTCGGCGGTGCCGGCGCGCGCAAAGTGCGACAAGAGTGCGCGCACGGGAGAGCCGGGGAACTCCCGTTCGAGCTCGGCGACGGTGGGCACTTGCCAGCGAGCATCGGCGAGGCGCCGCGCGAGCTTGTCGCTGGCATCGGTGGCCTGGGCGTCGAGCGCGGGGCGCCAGCGTGGCCGGCGGGCCACGCTCCCCGCGATCTCCAGTTGACCACTCTTGACCCCGACATCCAGAACCGCATCCAACACCGCTGACGGAGGCGCCGGCGTGCCCACCGCTGCTCGAAGGGCTTGCAGCGACATCCCTGGATCGAGCGGATGCGCCTCGTGATAACGCTGGAGCACCTCCGCCAGGCGGCCCGCTTCGGCGGCCACCGCTGGCCGGTCGACGACGGTCTCGGGCGACGCCAACACGGTGCGCTCCGCCTCCGTAATAACTGCCGGCACGCGGCCGGGGGACACGCCGAGTCGCACCGCGAGGGTGTCGGTGCCGAGCCCCATGAGCCCGGCCTCGCCGGCGAGGATGCCGAGCCGCACCGCCGGGCCTTGCTCGACCGCCACCCGACGCCGCCGCAGGCGCGTGCGCGATGGTGCGAACGGGTCGAGCACCACCCCTCCTCCGATCGTGGTGACCGGCGAGAACGAGCGCAGCACGAACCGGTCGCCGCCGCGCGCCACCACAGGAGTCTCGAGCACGAGGCGCGCGAGGCCACGCTGCCCGGGAGCGATCGCGGATGTCTGCACCGCGCGGGCCAAGACTTCCGCCGTGCCGAGATGCACGCGCACTCGCGTGCGTGAGGCAAGCGCTTTGCGGGCACCGGGAAGAAGCTCTGCGGCCACATCGATAAGCCTAGTAGCCTGCCAGCCGGCCCCCGTGACGGCCACGTGACCGCGCTCCAGTTCGTTCTTGTCCACGCCCACCAGGGCCAGGGCCGTGCGCCGTCCCGGAACCGCCCGTTCGGCGGCCTGGCCATGCACTTCGATGGACCGGACCCGCGCCTCCCGGCCGAGCGGCATGAGCCGGACCATGTCGCCGACCGCGACGCTGCCGCTCCAGGTCGATCCGGTCACCACCGTGCCCGCCCCCGCCACGGCGAAGACCCGGTCGATCGGCAGCCGGAACAGGTCGTCGGCCGGGCGCTCGACCAGGTCCCCGGCGATCCGTCGCAGGGCCTCCTGTAGCTCGGGCAGTCCTTCTCCGGTGACCACCGACGTGGCGAGGGCGTCATCCCAGCGCACGCGACTCGCGCCCAGGCGCGTGCTCACCTCACTGCGTACGAGGTCGAGCCACTCGCTATCCACCAGGTCGCGCTTGGTGATCACGGGGATGCCTCGCCGGACGCCGAGCAGCTCGACGATCGCCAGGTGCTCCTCCGTCTGCGGCATGATTCCTTCGTCGGCCGCGATGACGAGCAGGGCGACGTCGATGCCGGTCGCGCCGGCCAGCATGTTGCGCACGAAGCCCTCGTGGCCGGGGACGTCGACGACGCTCGCCTGGATCGCGTCGCCCAGCGGGAGCGGCGCGAATCCCAGGTCGATGGTGATGCCCCGCCGCTTCTCCTCCTCCCAGCGGTCGGTATCGACGCCGGTGAGGGCTTTCACCAGGGCCGTCTTGCCGTGGTCGATGTGACCGGCGGTCCCGATTACGAAGCGGCGGAGGGGATCGGAGTGCGAGTGGCCGAGGGGGGCACCCACGCGTGACGCTCCCAGAAGTCCAGGGCGGAAAGTGAGCCGGCCTCGGCGAGGTGGTAGCGCACGAATCGGGCGACGAGGCGGCGGTGAGCGGCGGCATGGGGCGGATCGAGCGCGGGAAGCTCCATCCGCGGGTCGTTCAGCGCAAGCAGATCGCGATACGCCTGGGGCGGCAGCCGGCTCGCCGGCTGGGCAGGGGTTGGCGTGCAGCGCCGGCAGAACACGCCGCCGTCGGCCACGCTGAACAGCACCGGCGCGTCCCCCGCCGGCTCGATCGCCACGCCGTCACGCGCGCACGCCGTGAGCGACGGCTCGAAGCCCAGAACCGCCACGAGCCGCCACAGCGCGCGCATCGCGGTGACATCCACTCGTTCGAGGGGTGCTGCCTCGAGGGCATCGAGTGCGGCCGTGAGCGTGTCGTACGCCAGGGGGAGCGGCGCCGGGGGCGTCATCTTGACCATGACCTCCGCGAGCGCCGTGGCGCCCGCGAACCGGCCGACGTCGCCGGCGAGAGCGCGCCGCAAGTTCACGAGATCGAAAGCGCCGAGGGTGTGGAGCTCGCGGGTCTCGCGGAAGTACAGCTGGGCCACCCCTTCGCTCAACAGCTCGAGCCCCGCCCCGAACCGGCTCTTGGGCCGCAACGCACCCTTGGCGATGGCGCTCTGAACTCCCAGGTCCCGGGTGGCGAGCCGCACGACCTTGGACGTCTCGCTGTAGCGGTACGTCTGAAGCACGACGGCGGGGGTGGTGACGAGGGACATGGCTATGGCGTCACCGCCACCGCGGCGGTCGTCGGGCAGACGCCGACGGCAACCGCGCGGACCTCGCCATAGTCAGGCGGTGCCGTCAGGACGTGGACCGTGCCCGCTGCGGTGCAGGCTCCCGGGTCAACCGCGTACACGCGCCCGCGGAGATCGATCGCGAGTCCCGACACGCCGTGACCGCCGGGCTTGAAGCCCTTTCCCGGGCCCAGCGTAATCGCGCGAATCGACGCGTTCACTTCGAGAATACCCTCGGTGGCCGAGGCGACCAGCAGCCGGCTACCGGTCGGGTGAAACACCGCAGCCCCGGGCGATTCACCCAGCCCGTTCAGCACGGCGATCTCCGCCCGAGCCTTCGGATTCACAATCGACAGCTTGCCATCCGCCGCTCCGGCGTGGCCGGACGCGATCACGTACAGGAGGCTGTCGTCCCCCACGGTCGCGAACCGTGCGTTCGTCCCGGTCAAGGGAATCGAATCCGGAGCCGTGACAGAGCAGCACTCGAACGAGGTCAACCAGCTCGGCCCCGCTGGCGAAGCGCCCACGACATTGCTGTTCACGACGAACACCAGTGTTCCCACAATCGCTACCGCCTGCGGAAAAACGCCGACCCGGACGCTGGTCGTGTCGCCCCTCAAGTAGTTGAGCCGCGTGACCGTGTTGAGGTTGGGGTTCGCGATCCAGGCGATCGAGTCGTCTTGAATGGCGACCCCGGTCGCTCCCGATCCCGTGGCGAGAGCAAGCACGTAATCGGGTTGCACACACAGGGCTCCTGGGCCGCAAGGTCCGAGGAGGCGATCGACGCCGACGGCGTCCGCCTGCCCCAGCGGGACCAGAAACAGGTTCCCGCGGCCGTCGATCGTGCGCGGAGTCGCGCTGCCGCGCTGCCAATCCCGCGTGGACACGGTGAAGTCCGTGGCGGAAATGAGCGAGAGCGTGCGGTCGCCCCCGTTCACGATGCCGATGACTTGCCCAGTCGAGCTCCTCTGCTCGAGTGCGTCGCTGCAGGCGGTCGCTAGAATCAGCGCCGGGAGAAGGAGTCGTCTCATCCGGAAGCGGTCTCCACAAGGTCACAATATACGAAGCGGCCGTCCCGGACCACGACCGGCCCCCGCTCGTGCCGCACGGGCTCGCGCAGCCCCGGGCCCGCGTACACGAAGGTGTGGAACTCGCCGTTTTCGCCGCAGGGATCCACGTCTCGCGGCAGGTCGCGCAGCAGGTCGGCGTCGAACTCCCGCCCTGCAAACTCGCCCCCGAGCTGCGCCGCATCGACGCACACCAGCACGGCGCGGTACCCCAGCCGGACGAACTCGCGCGCGAGCGCCCGCGTATCGCGTCGCCACAGCGGAAACAGGCCCCGCATGCCCATCCGGGCCAGCATGCGCTCCCGATAGGCGCGAATGTCCGCCAGAAACAGGTCTCCGAAGACGACGGCGTCGAGCCCCGCAATCCGGGTCCGGAGCGCCGCGAGCGCAGCGCCCATGTTCGTTTCGTACTCGTCGTTCGAGGCGCCTGGCGAGATCGCAACCTCTTCGAGCGGCAGGCCGAGCGACTCGGCCTGCTGGCGCAGCAGCGTGCGGCGGACCCCGTGCATGCTGATCCGGTCGTACTCGGCGGTGACGGTGGTGAGGAGCGATGCGACCCGGTAGCGGGCATCGCCGAGGATTTCCCGCAGCGCGAGCGCGCTGTCCTTGCCGCCGCTCCACCCGACGAGCACGGGCATTGCCGCCATCGGTCTGCTCAAGAGAGCCACCCTCCCGTCACGTGTCCGCGGCTCAAGCCGCGACTCGGCACGGACCGCTAAAGCGGCAGAGCGGCGTCAGTTCACTGACACACGCCGAGCCGCGCGTTTACCCGCGTCAACCGGTCTGCGCAGGGGTTCTCCAGTTCCGCTCGGGCCATACAGCCGCTCTCCCCTCGAGCGGTGCGCCCGGGAAGGCGTCGGGATGGAGCAGCGCGCCCAGCAGCTCCACGCCTTCCGCGATGCGCGGCCCGGGACGGCTGAAGTGCGCCGTGGCGTCGACGGCGTAGGCGCGCGCGGAGCGCATGGCCCGTGGCGCCACGGCCTCGAGCGACGCGCAATAACGGTCCGCGTCGGCGCGCGCCGCGGCGAGGTCGAAGCCGCACGGCATCACGAGCAGGACGTCCGGGTCCAGGTCGGCCAGATCCTCCCACCGCACGGCGAACGACGGCCGCCCCGCGACCCCGCGGAGCAGGTTCCCGCCCGCCACCGCGACCATCTCGGGCACCCAGTGGCCCGGCACGAACGGCGGGTCGAGCCACTCGAGCGCGAGGACGCGCGGCGTGGGCCAGCCCTGGACGCGCGCGCGCACGGACGCGATGCGCCGCTCGATGTCGCACACGCACTGCTCCGCGCGCTCCGGGACCCCGCCTGCTCGCCCGACCAGGCGAATCGCGGCGAGCACACCGGCGATGTCGTGAGCGTCCAACGCGAGGACGGTCGGGCAGGAGACAAGGGCAAGAGCGGCGGCCGTGGCGTCCCGGGTCGGCACCGCACAGACCTCGCACACTCCTTGTGTGAGGAGCAGATCGGGCCCGACGGCGGCCAGTCGCTCACGATCAACCTCGTAGACGCTGCCGAACTCCCGGAGGGCCTGCCGCACGGCGGCGTCGATCTCGCCGCTCGACAGTCCGTCGAGGGGGAAACGCGGCCGGGTGAGGCGTGACTTGCTGGAGATCGGTGAGGGATGATCGCAGGAATGCGAGATACCGACGAGCCGATCCTCAAGGCCGAGCGCGCACACGATCTCCGTCGCGCTGGGAAGCAGGGAGGCGATGCGCCCGACGGGGCTCATCGGCCGCCGAAGCGAAGCTCTCCGCCCACGAAGATCGCGCGCCGTCGCGCCGGGAAGTTCTTGACCTCCTCGTATGGGTGATCGAGCAGGTTCTCGACACGCCCCGAAATCGCGAAGCCAGGCGTACTGCCCCGCGGCACGACCACGTCCAGCTCGGCGGCGCAGTCGACCCGCAC
>WNGC01002978.1_pt1 | contig 10870 bp, 7 predicted proteins | sample 5400051 | NCBI WGS metagenome assembly WNGC01 (sample SAMN13153368, study PRJNA577476) | soil metagenome | isolation source: 20 cm soil or saprolite under grassland replicate 2 | place: USA:California | collected 2016-06-15 | reverse complement strand
ACGCCAAGGCGGCGGTGGTCGACATCACCCACGGCGTGCGGCCGTTTGCGGTGCTCCAGGGCGCCTTCCTCCTCGACAGCGCCTGGCGGAGCTTTCCGCCGGGAACGGTCCACGTCGCCGTCGTCGATCCCGGCGTGGGGACCGATCGCCGCGCGATCGCCTTCAATGCCGCCGATCATTATTTCGTCGGACCCGATAACGGCCTCTTTACGTTTCTCAACGATCCCATCCGCGAGACGGTGGAGCTGGCCACGCCACCCGAGGCCTCGCCGACCTTTCATGGACGCGATGTTTTTGCTCCGGTGGCGGCGAAGCTGGCCGCCGGCGCGGCCCTCGCCGAGGTTGGCCGCTCCCACCGGGCAGAGCCGCTGCGTTTGCCCGACGCCTGGGCGTCGAAGGTGGGCGAGGCGTGGCGGGCGGAGGCGCTGCATTGCGATCACTGGGGCAACGTCATCAGTAACCTGCCGATCCGCGCGCTGGCCCGCATCAAGCAGGCCAACGGGATGCGCGTCCGGACCGTCGAAACCTACGAGGATGCCCAGCCCAACGAGCTGGTCGCGCCGGCTGTCGCCTTGGACCGAGTGGGGTCGGTCTCCTCGGCCGCGCTACGCCGGGCCGACGCCGAGGCCGCCGCGACCTTCGGGATCGAGCCGCTGCAGCTGATGGAGGTCGCCGGCTGGCAGGTCGCCAGGTTCGTCGACGCGTTCATGGACGGCATCCAGGGCAAACGTGTGAGCGTTGTCGCCGGGTCGGGCAATAACGGCGGTGACGCGCTGGTCGCGGCCCGCTTCCTGTTGCAGCGTGGGGCAATCGTCAGTGCGTCGATTGTCCCCTCGCGGGACGCGACCAGCCTGGCGGGTCGTCACGCGCTCACAATCGGGCGCCTCGGCATCCCCATTGCCGACGCCCCGCAGGGCATCGATGCGTCGGCCGATGTCCTCGTCGACGGGTTGTTCGGCACCGGGATCCGCCTGCCGCTGCGCGACCCGGCTTCCGCCATCATCGCGGCGATGAATGCTACCGGGCGCCCCATCGTGGCCATCGACGTGCCCTCGGGGATGGACGCGGACACCGCCCTCGGGGCCGAAGGGGCCGTCCGGGCGGCGGCTACCGTCACGCTCGTGGCACCCAAGGCCGGGCTCACTGCCTCGAATGCAGGCCGGGTGTTCCTCGCCGACATCGGCATGCCGCTGGTGCTCTTCGGCGCGGAGCGGAACAGACTTGCGGCCCTGTATGCGCTCGGCGACCTGGTGGAGCTGGTCCCTTCGACCTGAGTTGGAGTACCTGATACCACTGCGAGTTGACGAATTGGTGCCGCCTGACTAGACTGCACGCATCCGCTCCCCGTCCCAGTAATGGATCAGGTACACGTCGAAGCGCCAGCCTTCAGCGCGCGGGCGGCGTCCGTAGAACGCGGGTTCTATTCGGACTTCCCCCTCGTTCTGAACTACGTGGCCAGGCTCATCGACGACATCGACGGCGCCGCGGCCATCACCTGCGCCGCCTTTCGCCAGGTTGCCGATGGCCTGCGCCAGCGCCCGAATGACGAGGGGCTCCGCCGGGCCGACGTGTTTCGCGGGGCCACCGAGCTCAGCCGTTCGGTGCTGCGACCGCGCCGCTGGTTTCGGCGCCAGCGCACGGCCCAGGTCAACCTCGACGACTTCCCCCAGCCTGAAGCGCGCCGGGCGCTACGGCGCGACACGGTGCAGCGGGCACTGACCGCCCTCCCCTTCGACGCGCGTGCGATGATCCTCCTGCGCGATTTCGTGAAGCTCTCATACGACGAGCTCGCCGACGTGGTCGACATGGCCCCGCGCAAGCTGGTCCACGCGCTCGACCGCAGCCGTGCCGAGCTGGGGGAGATCTATGACTACATCAAGTTTTGATCGGAATCGCTGCACCCGCATTTCACCGAGTGCCGTGCTCGACGATCGGCTCGATGGGAAGGATCTCGAATGGGCCCGCGACCACCTGCGCCGCTGCGAGGCCTGTCGCGAGCGGGTCGAAGATTTCCGCGAGATGCTCTTGCGCGTCGGCCGGCTGCCGAGCGCGACGGTCGGCTCGACGGCAATGGACCAGGCCTTCGCGCTCTCCATCCCGGATCGCCTCCGGACCCAGGGAGACATGCGAACCTTCGAGGTCGCACCCGCACCTCCGGCGGCGATGGTGCCTGCGCCCCATGATTTGCCGCCCGCGCTGCGACCGGAAGTCAGCAGCATCCCAGACCTTTTGACCGAGCTGGAACGAGAGATCTTCAGGGACGAGCCCTTCCAAGACCATCCAATGCCGTTGTCTCCGGTGCCCGAGCCACTCTACCCGGCGATAACGGACATCCGCGAGGAGATCGGACCGGTCGAGCACGCCGAGCCGGCCCAAGCCGCGGAGCCGGAACCGGCCGAGCCGGCTCCCCCTGAAATCCTCTCCGGTCCCTTGCGCGAAGTCCCGGTCGATTCGCACCGGGAGGTCGAATTCACCGACTGGGATCGCGAGCCGGAACCGGAGCCGGCGCCGGCCCCCGCAGTCGAGGCTTCTCCAGTCCCCATCCCCGTGCCGGCGACGAGCAACGCCATTTTCGATCAAGAGCCGGCGCTGCGCATCGATGACGAGAGCGAGGGGGCGGTGGCCGCGCCACCACGAAAGCCCGATACGGCGATGCGAATCGCCGTCGGTCTTGGGGCGGCAGCCTGTGTGCTTCTTGCCGCGGTTCTTTACGAAGGCGGGCTGCTGAAAACCACGCAGAAAGGCGGTCCAACGGCGGCAACGGCGACGCAGTCCATTCACCCCTCGGCCACCGCGAGGGCGTCGGTCTCACCGAGCGCGAGTCCAGCCGCGACGGTCTCCGCCTCGACCGCGCCGGTGCTGTACACACTGGGGAACGGCGTGACGGGCGGCACCATGTTCCGTATTCGGCCGGGGACGGCGGTGGCCGGCTATACGCGGCTGGTCTTCGATATGAACGGCAATGGGTTACCAACGATGATCATCACCCGGCCCGATGACCTCCACGTCGCGGTGACGTTCAAAGATACGAACGTCACCGGCGCGCCGGTGAATGGCATCAGCAGCTACCACGTAACGGCGGTGGAGCCCGGCGTTCAGCAAGGGGCGGACGGCAATATCACCATCGACCTGGCACGGCCGGTGCGCGTCACGGCCTTCACGCTGCCCGCGACCGCAGGGTACGCGTGGCGGCTCGTCGTCGACCTGCACACGAGTTAGGGTCGGCCCGTCTCAGCAGGTAAGCGGGCCCTCGAAGGGCTCGCGAACAGGAGGCTTGGCCTCAGTGGGCTAGCGACCCAGAGGGCCCCAAAGGTGGACGTAGAGAAGCTTCGTCGCCAACGTACAGCTCCACGTCAATGCTCGCACCTATCTGACTCGCCCAAGCGACAACATCAGGCTTGAACCAAATGTTCGGTGTCTGGTCGGCCATATAGACGATGCAGTAAATCCGCAGTTCGACACCGAGTTCCTCTCGAAGGCTGACGATCTCAGCCGTCTTGGGTTTCAGCTGCCTCATAAGCCGATCTACCTGCTCGTCCGCGGCAAAGCTTCGCTCCGGTCCAATGGAAAGCACCCAGCCATTTGTCCGTCGCTTCCCCTCTTCACGAACGATGGGGTCACCCGTACGGAATGCACGAGACGGCGTCAACGCCAAACGTCGTGTAACAACCGACGGGTCGAGCCGCTCCCCAAGGAAAGCGAACTCGCTGTGGATCTCGGGAAGAGCCATGTCTCGTCACATTAGCTTCACATGCTAAGTCAGGTCCTACCAGGTGCCAAACCGGATACAAAGGGGGAGGTCAGCGACCGCGCACGGGCTCTAACAGCCGAGCAGCTTATGGAGGTCCGCCGACAGCTGGTCCTCGACTCCCACTACGACTAGTTGAGGGAGGTCCGCACCGGAGCGGCGGTGCCGGCATGCGCCACCATCTGCTTGTGCAAGACGATCTCCTTGCGCAGTATTCGCAGCTCGAGCGTCAGGCGCGCGTCGGTGCGCGGCTCCGCCAGCAGAGACTGCTTTTCCGGCACCTGCAGGTTGAGCGCGGCCGCGATCAGGTAGGAGAGCAGCTCCGGCTCCATCGGCGGTTCGGCGTCGTCGGGTTCGCGGCCGACCAGCTCACGCAAGAGGTTCGAGTACTGGCGGAAGGTGAGCGCGGTTGTCTCGGTCAGCTGAGCCGTCGCATCCAGGTCGTCGCCCGCCTCCGGAATGATGTGGATCTGGCCGCGCAGGTAGGGGCGATCGTCCGCGGTCTCCACGATCTGAAAGCGGGACGCACCCATCACCAGCAGGTTCATCCGGCCGTCGTCCAGGCGATCGATGCGCACGATCTTCGCCAGCGTGCCGATGCCGTACGGTGTCGCCGGGCCGGTCTCACGTCCCTCGCGGATCGCGACCACGCCGAAGCTGTGCCCTTCCTCGAGGCAGTCCCCGATCATCTTCCGGTAGCGTGGCTCGAAGACGTGCAGCGGAAGCGCCATGTGCGGGAAGAGCACGACGTTCAGGGGGAACAGTGGCAGCCACTGGGTGGGCATGATCCCAGTATGCCGCGCCTAACCGGGGGCGGGCGCCGGCGCCGGCTGGCGCTGGGCCGACCGGGTGCGCCGACCAGTGATGGCGCTCGTCAGCACGGCGCCGAAGAGCAACACCGCGATTGGAACCACGAGCGAGGGACGCATGGCGTTGATGAAGGCCTGGGCGAACACGTCGTGCGCAACCCGCTGAACCTGGGCGGCCGCTGCCGGCGGGATGCCGGATGGAAGCGCTACACCGGACTGTCCGCGTCCGACCTCGAGCACGCCGCCCGCCGCTTTGGCAAAGCCCTCCACAAACGGCAACCGAAACGGGGCGGGCAGGCTCGCGGCCTGCACCTGCGCCTGGCTGACGAGCTCGTTCGCGAGCCGCGTCTGCAGGATGGCGCCAACGACGGCACTGCCGAACGCGCCGCCCAGTTGCCGGGTGGTATTGAGCAGGCCGGACGCGGCACCGGCGAGCTGCGGATTGACGCGCTGCATGGTCACGGTCGTCATCGGAGCGAAGGTGCAGCCGAGACCAATCCCGGCGAGGATCAGCGGCAAGGTGAAGGTTGACTGCCCGGCGTTGAGCGACGCGACCCAGACCACCAGCCCCATGCCTGCGGCAAAACAGGCGAGACCAAACATCAGGATGTATTTGCCGCCAATCCGATCGGTCGCGCGACCCGACAAGGGAGCCACCAGCATCGAGGTCAATGGCATTGGCGCCAGGGTCAGGCCCGCCTTGAGCGCGGTAAAGCCAAGCACCGACTGAAGAAAGATCGTCAGCGGCAGGAACAGCCCCATCATGCCGAACATGACGATGGCCGCCAGGCCATTGCCGACGCTGAAGTTGCGGTCACTGAAGAGCGAGAGCGGGACCAGCGGTTGGTCCTGTGCCCGATCCCAAAGCACGAACAGCAGCAGCAGGATCGCGCTGGCGATGAACAGGCTCGGGATACTGAAGAGACCCCAGTGGCCGCCAGCCACGTCGAACGACGCGACATCGGTAAAGGTGCCCCAGTGGTAACGCTGACCTTCGATCAGCCCGAAGACGACGGCGAACAACGAGCCGCTGGCGAGCAGGACCCCAACCGGATCGAGGTTTTGCTCCCGGCCGAGGCGGATCCCGGGAAGCAACCAGATGCCCAGGATGAAGGCGACGATGCCGACCGGAACGTTGACCCAGAAGACCGCTTGCCAGCTGAAGTTGGTGACGAGGAACCCGCCCAGCGTCGGGCCGGTCACCGAGGCGACGCCGGCGACAGCACCCCAGATGCCAAACGCGGCGCCGCGCTTATCGGCGGGAAAGATGTTAGTCAGAATGCTGAGCGTCTGCGGCGTCAGGATGGCGCCGCCCACGCCCTGGATGACGCGCGCCGCGATCAACTGGGTCGGGTTCTGCGCGAGGCTGCAGGCGATGGACGCCAGCGTGAAGACCGCGAGGCCGATGAGGAAGAGTCGCTTGGCGCCAAACATGTCGCCCAGCCGGCCGGCGGTGATGAGCAGCACCGCGTAGGCGAGGATGTACGCGTTGAGGACCCAGAGGATCTCGTCGAGCCCCGCGTGCAAGCCGTCGATGATGCTCGGGATCGCCACGTTCACGATCGTGAGATCGAGCAGGATCATGAAGAAGCCAAGGCAGAGCACGAGCAGGATGACCCATGGGCTCCGCTTCGTCTGGACCGCGGCCTGCATCGTTAGCAGGCGGCCGCGATCAAGCGGGACGCGCGGTGGGCCATCGCCATGATGGTAATCATGGGGTTGACACCCGAGGCGCTGGGGAACGCGCTGCCATCGGCGACGTAGAGGCCCTTGACGACATGCACCTGGTGATCGGGGCCAATCACGGATGTTGCCGGGTCATTGCCCATGCGACAGGTACCCATCTGGTGGAAGCTCACGTAGCTCATCTGGCCCGGGCCGTAGCCGTTGCGGTCGACTTCGTTCATGAAGGCTTCGACGCCACCACGCTGACCGGGCCGGTAGCTGACGTAGGCAGCCTGGCTGGTGAAGACCTCCTTCGCACCGGCGGCCTCGAGGATGCGAACGCCGGCTTCGATCCCTTTGCGCATGTGGGCGAGGTCGGGGCGCGAGAGCTTGTACTCGACCCGGGCGGTGCCGTTCTTCGTGATGACCCGGCCGGCACCGCTGTCCCGAAGCAGGATGCCGGTCAGCGACAAGTTTGGCAGCGACCGCATCAACCGGCTGTATTGGTCTGGCTTGCGCCAGGGGGTGACCAGGGCCAGCAAGGCCGGATGTAGCGGCGCGGACTCGATCTTCGGCCCGAAGTGTTGCCCATCGAGGTTGGTGAACTCGTCCGAGTAGAGCGCCTGCAGTGTTCCCTCCCAGGGACGAATCTCTTCGTCGAAGATGCCCGAAACGGCGGTCGACGGATGGAGCCGAAGCGACGTCCCAATCGCCTTCGATGGGACGGCGGAGCGCTGCAGGATGGCGGGGGTCCCGATCGCCCCGGCCGCGACCACGACGGCGTGGCTGCGCACGATCAAGGTGAAGGCCGGCATATCCGGCTGGCGCACCGTGGCACGCACGCCGACCGCGCGTCCATCTTCGATCACGACTCGGTCGACGGTGCAGTTCACGACGATGCGGGCACGCCGGCGGTAGGCGTCCATCAGGTACGTCTTGAGCGTGGATTGCTTGGCGCCGATCTGGCAGCCGTAGCCGCAGAAGCCACACCGCTCGTCCTGCGTGCATCCCTGGACGTTGCGCGGCATGTAGCCGGTGTGCCAGCCGAGCCGCTTCATGCCCCGTTCCAGAACTCGCTCGCGCGCGCTCACCCGGCTGTGACTGGCGTTGACCCCGAGGCGTTCGTAGACGGCATCCATCGACGCGCTGTACTCATCGGTCGTAAAGGCCTTGAGCCCGTAGTGATCGGCCCATTCCTCGCGCAGCCAATCCGGCGTGCGGAAGCTCGTCGTGTAATTGACCAGGGTGCCGCCGCCAAGGCAGCCGCCGGCAATCAGCGCGATCGCCGCGTCAGCGGTCGCCGCGAATCCGCCCTGGTAGTAGAGCTTGCGCATCATGGCGAGCTCGAGCTGGTTGAAGTCGGCCTCGTTGTAATAACCCCCTTCCTCCAGCACGATCACGTCCTTGCCGGCCGCGGAGAGCTCGGCCGCGACCACGCCACCGCCCGCACCCGAACCCACCACGACCGCGTCGCAGCTCAGCGTCGTGTCACCGTCGAGCGTCGTCGTTCGGATGCTCTTGGGCGTCGCGGGTGGCGCGGATACGGGTCCCGGATAGCCGATTTCGGGCCAGACCGGATTGGTGCCGTCGTCCTCGGTATCGCCGAGGAAGGCGAGCAATGATAGCCGCTTGAAGACCTGGAAGAGCTGGCGCCGGAAGGTGATGCGGCTGGTCGACCACGACGACATCACTCTCACGCGCTGCTCGCGCGGCCAGCGGTGAAACGGCACGGGCCGGCCGGTGAGGAGGAACGTGCCGGACCGGCGGCCGAGGACGCCGACGATCAGGCGAAGCCGGCGCCGGTCGGCTTCCGAGGGAAGGCGCCGGAAGGTCTCCTCCATGGAGGCCGCGACCCGGATCGGGGAGCCGGAGTGACCCATACCGCCGATGAACGTGTCCGCCATGGCAACCAGGACGGGCGACTGGCTGTCCCGGGCGATGGTCGTCGGCGGCGCCTTGACGGCGATAGACATCCTGTTACCCCCCAGCCGAACTGATCAGTACTGCAATCATAAATGGAAGTCGCCCCTTTGTTTTATGACGGGTTCAGCCGCGAGCCCTACGCCGCATCGTCTCGGCGCGGCAGAATGGTTGCTATGTGCTATACGAATGAGGCCCGACCTCCACTCCCGCCGATCATGGGTGGCTCCACCGACGAAGGCGACCTGGTTCTGACCGCGGCCGACGGCAATCGCTTCAGGGCCTACGCGGCGCGTGCGGCGACACCCGGCGGGGCCGCCGTCGTCATCATCCCCGACCCGCGCGGCGTCCACCCCTTCTACAAAGACCTCGTCCGGCGGTTTGCTCAGGCCGGCGTGGATGCCGTGGTGGTCGACTACATCGACCGCACCGCCGGCATGGCTGAGCGCCCGGAGAACTTCGACCTTCGCGCCGCCATCGGGCAGACCAGACCCGAGGCGATCGCGGCCGATGTCGCCGCCGGAATCGCCTATCTGCGTTCGCCCGCGGGCGGCGGAGCAGAGTCGGTGTTCACCGTCGGCTTTTGCTTCGGCGGGGCCCAATCATGGCGACAGTCCGCGGCCCAGCCCGGACTCAGCGGCGCCATCGGGTTCTATGGGATCCCGTCCCGTGTCCGCGATGTCATCCCCCAGATGCGGGCACCCCTCCTCCTGCTCCTCGCCGGCAACGACCAGGCGACGACACCGGAGGACTTCGCCACGTTCGACCGCGAGCTGACGCAAGCCGGCGTACCCCACCAGATGGTGGTCTACGAGGGCGCGCCCCACTCGTTCTTCGACCGCACCTTCGAACAGCACAAGGACGCCTCGGCGGATGCCTGGCGACAGATGCTGGCGTTCATCAAGGAGCACACACGCCAACCAGCACGGGCCTAGACCTCGGGCGCGCCGCCGTCTGGCTCGGCTCGATGGCGTTCTTGCGGACGGCCGACCTGCGACGTGCCGTGTCCGAGGTCGAGGAGATGGGGTTCGGCGCCATCTGGGTCGGCGAATCCCTCGCCCGTGAGGCTTTTGCGGCCTCGGCCATCATCCTCGCGGCCACCAACCAGATCAAAGTCGCCACGGGCATCGCCAACATCTGGGCTCGAGATGCGACCGCGATGATGAATGGCGGCCGGGCGCTGGCGGAAGCGTGGCCGAACCGATTCGTCCTCGGCATCGGGGTCAGTCACGCCCGGCTGGTGGACGCTCGCGGCCACCACTACGAGCGGCCCCTGACGGCGATGCGCGCCTACCTCGATGAGATGGAGAAGGCCCCATATCGCGCGCCGGAGCCAGACCCGCCCGCACCGATCGTGCTCGCCGCGCTCGGACCGAAGATGCTGCAGCTTGCACGCGAGCGGACGGCCGGCGCGCATCCATATTTCGTTCCGATCGAGCACACGCGACAGGCGCGCGGCATCCTTGGTCCGGACCGTCTCCTCGCTCCCGAGCATGCCGTCGTCTTCGCCAAAACGCGAGAGGCGGCTCGTGGTCCCGGCGACACCTATATGCGAACCTACCTGGCCCTGCCCAATTACCGAAATAACCTGGTTCGCTTGGGATGGTCCGACGAGGAGCTGACGCCGCCGGGCAGCGACCGACTCTTCGACGCCATGGTGGCCTGGGGCGATGACGAGGCGATCGCCGCCAAGCTTCGGCGCCACCAGGAGGCGGGGGCTGATCAAATAGCGATCAGCGTGTTGACCCCGACACCAGACCGAGCCCCCACGACCGAACTGCGAGGACTGGCTCCCTTGCTGCTCAACGCGGGGCTGCGTTAGCCAAACTCGCGAATAGCCTCGCCGGCGAAGGGGGCCGACGCCGTTTGCCGTTACCCACATCAGAGAGGTTCCTGGATTGAACTCAGACGACCGCGCCGCGCTAGAAGAGCTTGGCTGGAACGAGCGATTCGCCTCGGCGTTCGATGCTCTCGGCGACGAGGACCTTCAGCCCGGGCGGCTGGCGGCAGACTACGGCACCAAATTCCTTGTGCAGCTTGCCGGCAGCGCGCCACTGGCAAGGCTTGGTAGCGCTCTGCGCGAGGCTCGTCTGGTCGCGGTTGGTGACTGGGTAGCCGTCCACGACACGCCGGAAGCGACCGAGATTCGGGCCGTTCTGCGGCGGCAGTCGGCCATCACCCGGGAGGCGCCGGGCTCGGAGACGGCCGCGCAGGTCATCGCGGCCAACGTGGACCTTGTCTTGATCGCCACCTCCGCGGACACCGACTTCAACCTGCGCCGCATCGAGCGACTGTTGACGGTCGTCTACCAGAGCGGCGCGGCACCCGTGATCGTCCTGACCAAGGTGGATCTCAACAACCCCGACCCATTTGAGGCGGAGCTCGAAACGATCGCGGCCGGGGTGCCGGTGGTCGCCGTGAGCAGCCGGACCGGCGCCGGGATCGAAGCGGTCCGCATGCATCTTTCCCGCGGAAAGACGGCGGTGCTGCTGGGGTCGTCCGGCGTTGGCAAGTCCACCCTGATCAATCGCCTGCTCGGCGAAGAGGTGCTCCGCACGGCTGAGGTGCACCGCAGCGGTCAGGGGCGCCACACCACCAGTCATCGTCAGCTGCTGAAGGTCCCCGGCGGTGGCCTCGTCATCGACACACCCGGCTTGCGCGAGATCCAGCTGTGGGTCGGGGCGGAGGCCCTCGCTGAGGTCTTCCTCGACATCGAAGCGCTGGCACT
>WNGC01002657.1_pt1 | contig 10874 bp, 8 predicted proteins | sample 5400051 | NCBI WGS metagenome assembly WNGC01 (sample SAMN13153368, study PRJNA577476) | soil metagenome | isolation source: 20 cm soil or saprolite under grassland replicate 2 | place: USA:California | collected 2016-06-15 | reverse complement strand
CTGCCACCACACCCGCCAACGCCCTTGGTGCACAGAAATATCTCAGAGAAGCGGAGCGGTTGGACCCGAAGTTTGCGCTTAGTTGGGCGCTGCTGTCATATGTTGATTCGCGCGGCTACCTCACAGAGAGTCTTCAACCAACGGTCGCCCTGCGTGAAGAGGCACGGCAGGCAGCCGAAACCGCGCTCACTCTTCAGCCCAACCTTGGCGAGGCTGTACTGGCCAAGGGAGCTTACCACTACTTTTGCCTAAAAGATTACGACAGCGCGGTGCGTTACTTTGAGCAAGCACGTCAGTTTCTGCCGAATAGCAGCCGGATTCCTGAGTCGCTCGCTTATGTCGCACGGAGACGAGGCCAGTGGGACCGGGGCGAGGCGTACTTCATCGAAGCCGAGCGGCTCGACCCGCGCAACGTTTACCTGCTCACCCAGCACGCGTATTCCTATATCTGTCTTCGTCGTTTTCCCGAAGCCCTGCGAAAACTTGATCAGATTCTCAATATCACACCGGACGACGTGGATACCCTCGCGACAAAGGCGGGTATTGCACAAGCCGAGGGCGACCTGCCGCGGGCCTCGGCGCTCCTGGCTCCTCTGCATCCGAACGCCGACGACGCCAGCGCCTTGGAAACACAAGTTTACCAAGCGATCCTGGAGCGCCGCCCTGCACAAATCATCCCTCGGCTAAAGGAAATATTGGCCAAGCCTGATCCAGCGTTGGGTTTCGTCTATGGCGCACTGCGGTTCGATTTAGGCTGGGCGCAGGAAGTTGCGGGCGACCATGCCGCCGCCCAGGAAAGTTGGCGGCAGGCCCGCAGCGAGCTGGAATCTTTCCTCAAAGAACAGCCGGAAAATGATCTCCTCATTGGAATTCTCGCGCTGACCAATATGGGCCTCGGTGACAAAGCCGCCGCGCTGGCTCTGGCCGAGCGCGCCATGGCCGTCACCCCGATCGAGAAAGACGCGGCGGATGGTCCCATTCCGATCGAGATCTTCGCCCGAGTGGCGGCGCGCATGGGGGAACCCGACCGCGCCATCGCCGCTTTACAGAAACTGCTCTCGATTCCGTACGAGGGCGCACTCGCTGCAAACGTGCCGCTCACGCCTGCGCTGCTCCGGCTTGATCCGATGTTCGATCCGCTTCGAAACGATCCGCGTTTCCAAAAACTCGTCGCCTCCCTCGCGCCAAAGAAAGGTTCACCCTGACCATTCATGAACCCGCAGAATTTCTTTGGAATTGAGACGGCGCAACAGGATCAACAATCCAATCCATCCTGCTAATCCTGTCAGAACTTTTTTTCCTGGCTTCCTGTTTTCACATTCGATCCTCCCGGCTCTCATGCCGCTACCTCACGGCTTTGCCGTGCATGTCGCTCGTCCCACTCGCTCCATTCCTGATTATTTTGCTTTCGTCGCCGACCGACAAACCAACATCGCCGCAGCAATATCTTCCACCGCCATCCCTAACGACTTGAAGATCGTGGTTTCGCTTGCGCGCGAAGGAATTTTGCCAGCGAAGGCCTCGCCGAGTTCGGCGTAAATTTTCGCGCCGGAGAGAATCACGTCCCCAGATTCTTTCATTGCGCCTTCGCGCGAATCGACAAACACGACATTTGCCATTGCCTCATCATCCATCTCACGCCAGTCGGGTCGAGACGCGCCAACGGCATTGACATGACAACCGGACTTTAGCCACGAACCGTGTAGCACTGGTGTTTTCGAGCTCGTAGCCGTCACAATAACATCGGCGCCGCGCACTGCTTCCTCGGCAGGCATCGACTTCGCGCCAATTTCCGTGGCAAATTGTTCCGCGTGCTCGCGTGTAGGACTCCACACGCGAATTTCTTCGAACTGCCTAACAAGTCGCAGCGCTTCCGCATGACTATGCGCCTGCACGCCGCTCCCGAGGATCGCGAGGATCTTTGCCTCGGTCGGAGCGAGAAGTTTCGTCCCAGCCGCCGAGACTGCCGCTGTTCTCATTTCGGTAATTAGCCGGCCGTCCATGATTGCGAGCGGTGCGCCCGTTTCCGGATCGACAAGAAAGATCGTTGCCATGTGTGTCGGAATCCCGCGCTCCACGTTCGATGGATAGAAGGTGACAGCTTTCAAACCGAGTCCATCCGGAGTCAGCGCTGGCATCACACCGAGGAATCCTCCCGGCGGATCGACCTTTATGACCGACCGCACCGGCTGGGTCACCTTGCGGGCGGAGAAATCGATCAGCGCTTTCTCCATCGCGGAAATCAAGTCGGCCATCCGCACGTGCTGGCGCACCTGTTCTTCGTTGATAAAAAGCGGCTGGTTAACCACGAATAAACACTAATGCACACTTATGAAAGGAACCAAATTCGTGTCTATTCGTGTGCATTAGTGGTTACGAATCCTTATCCGTGCTATCCGTGTAGTCGGTGGTTGAAAAACTGCAAACACGCTGCGTGATCGTAGGCGGCGGGCCGGCAGGTATGATGGCCGGTTACTTGCTCGCGCGAGCTGGCGTGCCCGTCGCCGTTCTCGAAAAGCATTCCGATTTCAACCGGGATTTTCGCGGCGACACCATTCATCCATCAACGCTCGAGTTGATGCATGAGCTCGGGTTGCTCGACGAGTTTTTGAAACAACCACATCAGGAAGTGCGCGAGTTGCGGGCTGTGGTTAATGGCCAGGTCGTGCCGGTCGCTGATTTCAGAAAACTTCCGACGCGTTGCAAATTCCTCGCGTTCATGCCGCAATGGGATTTTCTGACTTTTCTCTCGAGTCACGCCAAACATTTTCCGGAATTTCAATTGCACATGGAAACGGAGGTCGTCGATTTGTTGATGGAGGATTCGCGTGTGATCGGCGTGCGCGCAAAAACGCCGCAGGGCGATCTGGAGGTGCACGCGGACCTTGTCATTGCCGCGGACGGGCGTCATTCAACCACTCAAACGCGCGCAGGGCTTGAGCAAGTACAGTTCGGTGTGCCAATCGATGCGCTCTGGATGCGCATCTCAAAAAAGGACGACGATCCCGAGCAATCGCTTGGCTCTTTTCAACACGGCAAACTACTCGTGCTAATCGACCGCGGCGATTACTGGCAATGCGGTTTCGTCATTCCCAAGGGGCAATTCGACGAGATCAAAGAGCGCGGGTTACCGCAATTTCAAAACGACATTGTCAGCTTCGCCGTCTTTTTACGCGACCGGGTGGCCGAGCTAAACGACTGGTCGAAAATCAAATTGCTAACAGTGCAGGTGAATCGTTTGCGTGAGTGGTGCTGCGAAGGACTGCTTTGCATCGGTGATTCTGCACACGCGATGTCACCTGCGGGCGGTGTGGGAATCAATCTTGCCATCCAGGATGCAGTCGCGACCGCAAACTTGCTCGCGGAAAAGCTCCAGCGCGGTCCAGTTCACATCGACGACCTGCGAACAGTACAGGCGCGCCGCGAATGGCCAACTCGTCTGATCCAGGGAATGCAAATCTTTATTCATCGTCGAGTGGTGACAGGTCGAACCTCCGATGAGAAAAAGACTTCGCTTCCATTCGTGTTCCGTTTGCTGAAATGGCTTCCAATCCTGCGCCAGCTGCCTGCGCGTTTCATCGGCGTCGGGCCGCGCCCCGAACATTTCCACAGCCCGACCGCAGGATAGAATCCATCCAGAAATACAGGAAGCCTGTCATGTCGAGCGGAACGAAACATCTCTGATTAGTTTTCTCGACCAGCGATGCAACTGAACAGAAAAGATTGAGATTCTTCGCTCTGCTCAGAATGACAAAACGTATTTAAGAGATGGCTTGGCTTCTAAGAAAGACTCAAAATTCTCGAATCCATTTCGGGCGCACCGCACATCCTATGTGAAGAACAAACCATTGGAACCAGCTCAGTGGGACTCAAGACAGAAACTCCCTTTCCTTCTACCAATCGGTTTGCTTCGCGAGCGCTAAGCGCGTTCGAGTTGCTGTTCGGTGGATTCATCATTATCGGTCACAATGTTTTTCGTATTGTGCCCAACGAAGTCATTGTCCTCTGTGTGCTTGGGCTGGTATCGGTACGACTGCGCGATGGTGGATGGTCTGCGATGGGATTCACGCGGCCGGCGTCCTGGCGCCGAATTTTTCTAATCGGCTTGGCGGCGGCAGGAGTGCGCATCCTCCTCGGGCAATTCGTGATCGAACCGGTTACTGGATTTTTCTGGCCGGCGCCGACTGCGCCAGCGTTAGCAAATGAAATCACCGGCAATGCGAAAATTGCGCTGCTTGCTTTGTTATTGGTCTGGACGTTTGCCGCGTTCGGTGAAGAAATCGCGTATCGAGGATATCTCCTTATGCGCGCTGCCGACATTGGAAGGAGATCGACAACAGCTTACTGGGCTGGAATCGTGGTTGTTTCGATTCTGTTTGGGTACGGGCATTATTACAAAGGTCCGTCGGGAATCATTGATTCCGGGATTGCCGGCTTAATTTTGGGAGCGGCCTACATGCTTGCGCACCGGAATCTTTGGGCCTGCATTTTGACTCACGGATTTATTGACACATTCGGAGTCATCGACGCTTTTTTCGGATGGTCAAAGTAGATATGACACTCGATCTGCCGGCTATCCGTGCGGCTCACGAACGGATTCGACCATACATTCATCGCACGCCAGTGCTGACTAGCTCGCGGCTAAATCAGGCAAGCGGCGCCTCGCTCTTTTTTAAGTGCGAGAACTTCCAGAAGATTGGTGCATTCAAAGCGCGTGGCGCTACGAACGCCGTTTTTTCGCTCGACGAGGCAACCGCGCGGCGCGGTGTGGCGACGCATTCGTCAGGAAACCATGGGGCCGCAGTAGCTCGGGCGGCAAAACTGCGCGGCATTCCTGCGCATATCGTCATGCCATCGAACTCGGCAAAGGTGAAGATTTGCGCCGTGGAAAGCTATGGAGCGCGTGTTGTATTTTGCGAGCCCACGGAGCAAGCGCGCGAAACCGCATGCGCGGATGTGATCGCGCAGACAGGCGCCACGCTGATTCATTCTTTCGAAAATCCGGACGTGATAGCGGGGCAGGGGACAGCGGCGGTGGAATTCCTCGAAGACGTTCCCGATCTCGACCTTGTGATGTGTCCGATCGGCGGCGGAGGATTATTGGCCGGCACAGCCCTCGCTGCGAAATCGATGCGACCCAATATCAAAGTGATCGCGGTTGAACCGGAGAATGCAGACGATGCCGCGCAATCGTTTCGCGCGGGACGAGTGATCCACACCGAAAAGAAATTCACCATTGCAGACGGACTGCGGACAAATGTTGGCGAACCAAATTTTGCGATCATCAGGCGTTATGTGGACGACATTGTGACCGTGAGCGAGGACGCGATTATCTCTGCCATGCGCACGATTTGGGAGACGATGAAAATCATTATCGAGCCCTCAGCGGCTGTTCCGGACGCTGCGATTCAGGAAGGGAAGATCGATGTCGAGAGGCAGCGAGTCGGAATTATTCTCACCGGAGGGAATGTCGATCTCGAGGCGTTGCCGTGGAATCTGTAGCCGGGATCGATGATCCCGCCCCGACCGGCATCAACGATGCCGGCTACAACTCCGCGCGGAAGCGTAAGAAAAAAAAAGAAAGCTAAATCGTGGCAACCTGCGTTTTGTTTTTCTTCGCGAGCATTGTTGGGGGAGTTATTAATGCAATAGCCGGTGGCGGTGGATTGATAACGTTCCCGCTGCTAATGCTAGTCGTTGGGCCAATGACTGCCGATGCGACAAGCGCGGTGGCTGGGTTCGCCTCGTATCCGACGGCAGTTTGGCGTACCCGAAATCTGTTAACCGGAGTTCTGGGCAGCGGATGGTTATGGCTTCTCGTGATCCCCAGTTTTCTCGGTGGATTGATTGGAGCGCTGCTTCTGAGTCATACGGGCAATCGCAACTTCATAGAGTTCGTACCATGGCTGGTGTTACTGGCCACTATTATCATTGCGTTGCGCCCGGTCCTGGTCCGACGAAGAGAAGGCGGTACCTTGCAGCCAGATCTCGCGCCGATGTTATGGCCGTTCGCAATGGCGGGCATCTTCGTGGTGGCGCTCTATGGCGGATATTTTGGAGCAGGCATCGGTATCCTGATGATCGGCGCTCTGACCTTCATTTCGCCGGGCGAGATTCGCCATGTGGTTGCGCTGAAGAATTTCCTGAATTGCTGGATGCGAGGAGTCGCTGTGTTTGTGCTCGTGCTTGATGGTAATGTGGACTGGAAGTACGGCGCTCCGATGGCTGTTCGTGGTTTGGTTGGTGGCTACATCGGGGGGATTGTGTCGCATCGCGCAAACCGAACCGTCGTTCGGTCAATTGTCATCGTCATTGGTCTTACAGTGGCGGCCTACTATTTCTGGAAGTTGTACAACCCCGCTGTAATGCACGTAGGAGGCGAGTAGGAGGGAATTCAGAAGTCAGAGGAAATTTCCGCTCACTCCCATCCATTCCAAAATTTTCCATAAGGCGGGAACCAGCCGCGTGGCCAAAATCGAAACCTCTTTTCGTAAAGGGGGTTTAATTACGTATGAAAACGTTAACCGTAGCAATGGCAGCATTTCTTTTGCTATTCAGTGTTGTTGCTTCTCGTGGAGCGAACCTGGATAGAATCTCGGCTGCGACCGGCGTTCCCGTTGAAACACTGCAGGCCGAAAGAGCTTCGACCGGACTTGGCTGGGGTGGAATAGAGAAGGCGCACTTGTTGGCCAATGCCACTGGGCAGAGCTTCGACAACATCGTCGCACTGCATCAGTCGGGGCAAGGCTGGGGAAAAATTGCGCACAATAATGGTCTGAATCTCGGCAGGCTTGTAAGCAACGCGAACCGCTCAAGCCAGGCGACATCGCATGCGAAGAACACGCAAACTGTCCACGGTAAGAGCAGTAGCGTTCATGGGAAAAGCGCTACTAACACCGGCCGTGGCCACAGTAGTAGAATGACACGAAGTATCAGTCACGGTTCGAGCTTCAGAACCGCCCATACAGGATTCCATGGTACGCATGGGATGGGTCGGATGGGAGGTATGGGACATGGCATGGGTGGCATGGGTCACGGCGGTCACGGCCGGTAAAATCGCTAACCCGAAGAGCCGCCTGCGACGACGGATTACTTAAGAGTAATCTCGCGCATGGTTTTTGTGCCGAGAATTTCGCGGATGTCGAGGCGCTTTACAGCGGTGGCGCGGCGCTGGTCTTCAGTCCCCATGATCTTCTCGACAATGGGATCCATCTTGTCACGAAGGTTATCGAATGCTGCCCAGTTAGGATATTCAACCAGAATTAGAATGTTGAAATCCTGAGGACCGGAAGCCTCTCCATTCAGGATTTTGTAGTCGAGGATGACCTTTTGCTTTTTCTCCTCGTCATACACAGGCTTCACGGTGCCGGTGATCTGTTTGAGGTATTCATCGCCCAAACCGGTCTTGGTTTTTACCATCGTCAGAGTCCAAACGGGCCCTTCGTTGTAAGGCGCATTGCTGCCTTTCGAACTCGCAGTATCTGGCTGTGCCAAGCAGGTGAAAGCGAGAGTCAACGATGCGCACGCGATTGCATAGATCTTAGTGGTGGTCATGTGGGCACATTGATTCGGCTGTGTTTAAGAGGCGAGAACAATTTCCCAGATATGGTTCAGCCCCCCTGCGGAATACGATTCGCCTAGATATCAGTCGTGGACCAGAATTTACGAAACGCGTTTGGCCAGCTCCGGTCGGTGACACTCTTTCTGGCGGCGTTGCCCATGCGTTCCCGCAACGCTGGATCGGCAACCAGTGAGCGGATGGCTTGAGTGAAATCATTCACATCACGTGATCGAGTGATCAAACCGTTCGTCCTGTCTTCCACTAATTCCTTGGGCCCGCCGGAATCGGAAACAATGACCGGTACCCCACAAGCCTGCGCTTCCAGGATGACATTGCCGAATGTGTCGGTGGTGCTCGGGAACACGAAAATGTCGGCTGACGCATACGCGGTGGCTAACTCTTTCCCTCTAAGGTAGCCGGTAAAAAATGCCTCTGGCACTGATTGAGCAAATGCTTCCGAGTACGGGCCGTGACCGACGACAAAAAGCTGCACCGCAAGGCCCTCATCGCGCAATCGGCGGTAGGCATCTGCCAAAACATCGAGATCTTTCTCCCGCGATATCCGGCCAACGTAAAGCAGGCGAACCTGACCGTTAGTGGCGCCAAATTTTTCCCAAAAAGCGGACTCGCGCCGCGCCGGAGTGAACAGTTCGGTATCGAGACCGCGCGGAAGAATTTTAAGTTTTGCGGGATCAAATCCGTGCTTGATCCAGCTTTGTCGATACTCTTCAGAATTAACGAAAACGGTGTCGAGCTGGCCATAGAACCAATGCATGTAGCGCCACGCCATGCTTTCCAGGAAGCTATCCTCGGTGAGAATCCGGACGTATTGCGGGAAATCCGTATGGTAAATGCCGCTCGTTTGCAGGTTGAGCATTTTGGCCGCGAGGAGCGCAGTCAGCCCGACCGGTCCAGGCGTGCTGATGATAATCTCGGTGAATTTTTCCCGTTGTATGTAATCGAGCATCTGCAGAATCGGCGGGAAACTTAATTTTTGGAGTTCATACTCGGGCAATTCGAATTCGCCGATGGGCGGGAAGTTTTTAATTGGGATCTTGTACGTTTGGAGATTGCTGTGCGAAGTTACGACAGTCAGTTCGTTGCCGGCGGCGGCCCCGGCGGCAGTCATCTTGCGAATCGTAGTAGCCACGCCATTGACGTCGTCGAGCGTATCGGTGAACCAGGCGCGTTTGCGGTTTTGCAGTTCGATCGGAATTTCTCCGGTCAATTCCAAGAAGATAGCCCGCAGCCATTTCCGGGAAGGCGCCTGGCTGTGAAACCCGTAGATGTACGGCGTAAGAACGACCAGGATCGGCACGATCGCGCTAAGAGCTTGCATGCTCTCGACCATGTTGCCGCTGCCGATTTGCTGAACGAATTTGTGGAAAAACCGAAACGTGAGCTGCTCGGCCACCATGTTTGCCATGAGAAATGTGCGGCGCTCCGGTTCGTGGACTCCCTCTAATTGCGCGGCCAGTTTCGCTTTCACCCCAGGCTGCGCGAAATAACCGGAAAGTTCTTTCCACAGCGACACGTTCGCAGGCTTGACGAAGTCGAAAATTTTTCCCGACAAAACGCCCTGCACGATAAATTCCATTTTTTCTTTGAGAGTGAATTCAGTCGGGGCGCGGCCTTCCATGAACCGCGAAAACATTTTCTCGAGCAGCGCGGCGCCCGGTCCGAGTTTTTCATTGAAACGATCCTGGATGAAACAGGCGACCGTGTTATAAAAACCGTGGGAAAGGACCAGCGGGGTGCCGCCGTGGCCATGCGCGCTGCACTCGCCGTTGCGAACGCGTTCGAGGAATTTTTCCGCCGATTTCGCCGCCGGAGTTTCCGTAAAAGCCAAAGCAGCGAATTGCCCACCGTGATCGTCCGAGCCCCCAACAAGAATTTTCTTCCAGGGCTCTGTGTGGGTGGGCGCCAGATTGTGGCGATTTGCGAGCACATCGATCTTTTCCGGCGTCAGTTGTTTGAACAGTGTCTGGGCCAGATCGCTTAGAAGGGCATCGCGCAAACCGTTGATGCCCTCGAAATGCTTGAAGAGAAGCATGAGCAGCTCAAGATGATGCGAATCGAGTTTGCCGTTGATGCTGTAAAGGGGATGCGCAACCGCGTGCGCGATGTGCGCTGCCTGCAAGTAGCGTTGCAGCTCAAAAATATTATCGCGTATCGCATCGATCTCGCGATGCTGATTCTCTGAAATTCCCCAAACAAGTACGTGCACCTTGCACGCGTCGTTGGGAAAATAGGTGGTGACTTGTTCGCTGATAAACGTGCGAGGCCGATCAATGATTTGCAGGCAGCCCTCGATGCTATCGTGATCGGTAATGGTGACGTAGTCCATTCCTCGCTCGAGCAATTTTTCATACAGTTGTTTCGGATCGGAATAGCTGTCGGGGAAATCGAAACGGCGAAAGAGCCATTCTTCCGAGCGCGCACTGTAGCGCGAATGAATATGAAGATCGCACCTGCTCACAGCTACATCCCCCGTCTCAATCTTTGTTGCGCGATCCAGTCCTGATAGGTCGTAGCTGTCCGCGACCCCATCGCCCTTTCGATCATACTCGTGACTTGGCGCCAAATCGCCGGGTGCGAATAATCGGGTGGATGAATGCTAATGCGCAAAAGTGGCCTTCCCTGTAGATATCGAAAGAGAGTGGCATTGCAGATTCGGCTAATTCCGCGCCGCCAGTTCCTTCGAACACTGTAGACAATCGATCGCGCGGCGAACTCATTGCCCGCCCGGAGATCGCACACCTTGTGTAACCGCGTGGTATATTCCATCCCGGCATCGCATACGGCGCGCTCAGCTTCCTTGCTGAGCAGCCATGCTGGAGCCACAAAACCTCGCGGCTTGAGATTATTCGCGCGAAATTCATCTCGCGCGGCTGTAATTCGACGCAACGCTTCATCGTAGTTCAGGTCGTAAAATTCACCTTCTTGTTGCGTGTAAAATCTCGTGAAGAACTTGTCGTGGAAGCTCTCTTTGGCACCGCAAGGGCGCTCATGAAAATATCCGTGAATAACGATTTCGTGACCGTCCGCTTCCAAGCCCCGTAGCCAGGACACAAATTGTTGATTTCTCGCGAACAGCCCCTGATGATGATAATCCGGGACGACAAGAAGAGAACAAACGCTCACCCCGCGCCGAGCCAGTTCTGAAATGATTGTGTTTGCGATCTGCTGAGTGGAGGGGGCGACGTCATGCAAAGACACGACCATGAAATCCCTTGTGGCAGCGCCGGTTGCGACAAGGGGAAGAAAGTCCGTTGCCGCAATTGTACTCATTGGGGAATTTTCGGCCTCGACA
>WNGC01002655.1_pt1 | contig 10875 bp, 4 predicted proteins | sample 5400051 | NCBI WGS metagenome assembly WNGC01 (sample SAMN13153368, study PRJNA577476) | soil metagenome | isolation source: 20 cm soil or saprolite under grassland replicate 2 | place: USA:California | collected 2016-06-15 | reverse complement strand
AGCTGGAGTTCGTCCAGCATCATTTTGCGTAGATGGGTCACGGGAACACCTCCTGTGACCCACACTTACATCTAAGCCATCAAGCAACCAAACGCTCCACTACCTCACGCGAAGCGTCCGCCGCCGGGCGGCTACGTCCAAACGCGGGAACCGTCCTTTTATTTCTTTCCACAGTTTTTTTCGTTTTTGTGCAGACTTCACCGCTCACTCCTGCGAGTGGTCTTGTTCGCTTCCTAGCCATCCTGCGTCGACGACCTCAACAAAGGTTACCTTTTCGAGAGTTTGAGTTTACTTCGATGTGTAATTTTATTGACCGCCAATATACCGTCAGTATGTACAAAACGAAGGTAATAGAGGCATCTGGTCCAGTTGACGTGGGATGGTGGAAATTAACCAAGCGAGGAAATGATGGCTAACAAGAAGTGGGTGTCCGCGCAACAACGTCTTCAAGTTACAGTTGCCGTACTCATGATGCTAGTTTGTGGAGCGACATGGGCGGCCCAAACGATCAGGGTCCATTCGGCCCCACGACACGTCAGGGTGCTTGTCAAGGTTCGCGCTGCGCTGGCACAGGATATTGAATCGGCCCTGCCAATGTCGAATATGACGCTCGTGCCCGGGCAGGCGGCAAGCGCCCTGGTACAAACATTCATGACTCGACATACGCCGCGAAAAGTTGCACCGATGTATCCAGAACTCGTGCGCACGAAAAAAGTCCGCGGCCTTACGAACCGACAGGTCGCCGATGAGACACGGCGGCGATTTCCGCACAGGGCCCAGCGCTTGCGAGCTGCCTTCCAACCTCCAGAAATCGCGCGAACGTATGTGCTCGAAATGGACCTCAGCTCTCGCCAGAATCTACGGCAGATTCTAAACGATCTCAAAGCTGATCCCAATGTTGAGTTCGCCGAGGAGGAGAAAGTCATTTCCGTTAACTTTGCCCCCAACGACACGTATTTCTTGAGTGCCGGAAGTTGGGGCCAGAGCTACGACGATCTTTGGGGAATCAAAAAGATCGGTGCGCCCCCTGCATGGGATACGACTGCAGGCACTGGTGTAATTATCGCTGTTGTGGACACGGGAATCGACTATAACCATCTCGACATCGCCAGCAATATATGGACAAATGCGAACGAGATTGCAGGGAATGGTGTCGATGATGACGGCAACGGGTACGCGGATGACGTGCGCGGCTGGGATTTCGTCGGCCCCGACTACAGGAACCCAACGCAGGGCAATGATCCGATCGACCACAACGGCCACGGCACTCACGTAGCCGGCACGATCGCCGCTGTCGGCAACAATGGCATCGGCGTGATTGGGGTTGCCTGGCAATCTAAAGTCATGATTGTTAAGGGCCTGGACGATTCCGGGACAGGCCTTGAATCCACCCTTGCGAATTCCATCTTCTACGCTGCCCATAACGGCGCCGATGTAATCAGCAACTCTTGGGCCGGACAGGGAACTTCGCAGACCATCGCCGATGCCGTTGACTATGCCTATAACTTGGGGGCCGTGGTCGTAGCCGCCGCAGGCAACAACGCTGATGACGCTCGCAACTATTTTCCAGCGAACTTGCCGGAGGTCATCACCGTTGCTGCGACGGCTCCTGACGACTCGATCGCCGCCTTCTCCAACTTTGGTAGCAAGATTGACGTAGCAGCCCCTGGCGTAGATATCCTGTCGCTTCGCGCCGCCGGCACTTCTCTAGGATCCCCGATCAACAATGATTACACCCGAGCTGACGGCACGAGCATGGCAGCCCCTCACGTCTCGGGAGCCGCCGCTTTGCTCCTTTCTGAGCATCCTGAATACTCGAATGAAGATGTGCGACAAGCCGTTCGAACATCGGCGACCGATCTTGGAACACCTGGTTACGACCTGAGTTATGGCTACGGGCGAATGAACGCTTCGGCAGCGCTGGCGGTATCTGGCGTACTTGAGGCAAAGATTGATTCCCCTGCGGACGGTGTAGTCACGCAAGGGCCCTTAACGATTTCTGGGATTGCTCGCGGCAACGGATTCTCGTATTACACGCTGGAGTTCGGCTCAGGAAAACTCCCTAATACGTGGACAACGTTTCAGACAAGCACGATACCGTCTTCTGGCACCTTGGGTGTGTTCGACCCAGGTTTCCTGGCCGACGGGGTCTACGAAATCCGGCTGACGGCGCACAACACCTCGGCCCAGGTGTTTACCGATCGGATCCAAGTGGTCGTTCGCACCGTTTCTATCGTGAGCCCGGTGTTGCCCCGGGCACCTACTTCCTCCACAACGTTTAAGAACGGAATTGTGATACCTATTGTTGGCACCGCCGTTGGAGCAAGCTTCCAGCAATTCCAGGTCGACTGGTCTCCGGGCTTGGATCCAAACTCTGGTTGGCAGTCTACCGGTGTGACACTGACAGGTGGCGGTTCGTCTCCCGTAACAAATGGGTTGCTGGCCAATTGGGATACTTCGTCGATTGGCGGCGCCGGCTACTTTACGATTCGGCTTACCGCCACGAACGCGGCGACATCTTCGCAGGCTCTCACGATGGTATACCTCGAACCAGACTTGCTCTCCGCCAATTGGCCCCAACTGTTGGACCAAGGTCCGTACTTTAGCGCGGGGGTGGTGCCTGCTGTAAACGCGGACCGCAGTATCCGGCTGGTGCTGGAAGGTCCGGCCGAAGGCTCCAGCGCAGGAGAGTTTTGGAAGCTGCCGCCGAATGCCGCGCCGCTGCAAACGCTCCTTCCGGGTTTGGGAAGCTTCCAACAACCATCCGTGGCAGACCTCGACGGCAGTCCAGGGGAGGAAGCTGTCGTTGCCGATACGGTCGGCATTGAGGTGTTTCGTGAGGACAATACGTCATATCCCCTGACCACCGACTCGACTCTGTACTATGCGCTAAGCCAGATTGTGGTGGAAGATCTCGCGGGAGACTCTCACTGGGAGACCCTCGCCCTGGGTACCGACTACAATACTCAGCTTGCATACGTCTCGGCATGGCGGCCGGACGGTCAGTTGCTGAACAACAACTTTCCGATCCAGATCGCCGACCAAAACCCCGTGAACAGCTATTACAATCGCGCCCGGCTCCTTGTCGGAGATGTCGATGGCGATGGTAAGAAAGAAATTTTGGTGCAGGAGGGTCTCTCCGCATCCACATTTACGTTGAGGTTATTCGCAAATGATGGCTCACCGCGGGCATGGCAAGTGCCGGTTTTAGACGGAATTCCTCAGGCCATGGTAGCGGCGGACCTCGATCACAACGGCAAGCTGGAAACGATCCTCGTCCATTATTCCGGCGATTCCGGCAGCCAGGCGGTGATGCACGTCTTTCAGCCAGACGGAACCGAGCGTTCTGGATGGCCGCTGACGCTTCCCAATGCAAACCAGTACAGCCAGTCCTATCTTGCGGTTGGCGATCTTAACCGTGATGGGCAAGAGGAAATTGTCTACTCCCATGAATCCTACCTTTACGTCTTCAAAGGAGACGGCACCACTTTTTCCAGCGCGTGGCCGCTGCAGACGGGTTCAATTGGCTACGCAGGCGTGGTCATTGGAGATGTCGACGGCGATGGTTTCCCCGAGATCGTCACAACGCTCAATAGTATTGAGTCCACGCCCGATCCGTTCTTCATCTTCGGCGGGAGGTACTATGATGAGAAATTACTCGCCCTTCGCAGAGACGCAACGATTGCCAAGTCATGGCAGCTGACGGGAAGAGATGGTTACGATCTGTATGCCTACCCCGCACCTGCAATCGGCGACTTCAATCAGGATGGGATTGCGGACATCGCCGTTGCGTACGAGGTTACGGGATCCCCCTCATCCGTTCCTGGCGTCGTGAGCATCGTAAGTACCGGGGCGAAATTCAATGCCGCCCTCAATGATTGGCCCATGGTCCGCCATGACCCGCGCAACACGGGAGTGTTGGGAAGTATGAGTGTTTCGTCCAGCACGACAACTGTGATCTCGTCGGGGAATCCGTCGTTCTTCGCCCAGAACTTGACGTTTACCGCAACCGTAGCGGTGGAATCAAACTTCCAGGGTGCAAATATACCCACCGGACAGGTCACTTTTCTGGATGGCAGCGCAACCCTGGGCTCCTGCTCCCTATCGTCGGGCAGTTGCGCCTTCGCGACTTCTTCGCTCGCCGCCGGTACTCACTCGATCACCGGAAGCTATGGTGGCGACAAGAACTTCGTCCTGAGCACATCTTCAACCCTCACTCAAGTGGTTAACGCAAACAGCAACACTACTTTGTCCTCCACTCCGAATCCATCCCTAGTGGGTCAACCGGTGACACTCACTGGAACAGTCGTTGCCATTGCGCCTGCTACTGGCACGCCCACGGGGGCGGTGACGTTTTACGATAATATGGTCAGCATTGGTTCTGCAACGCTGAACAGCGCAGGGCGGGCTGCGCTAACTATTTCGAACCTCCCTCAGGGAATGCATAGCCTCAGCGCCACCTACGGCGGAGACAGTACCTTCTCCGCAAGCACAACGTTGGGGCCAACAACGCAGGTAGTTGTGGGTACACCAGCAGGCTCATTTTCGAAGACACTTTTGTCGTTCGGTTCGCAGAGAGTTAGTGTTTCGAGCGCTCCGAAGACCGTGACTCTGACGAGTGCGGGAACCGCAACGCTTTCCATTAGCGGATTCAGCGTGACAGGCGACTTCAGTCAGACCAACAACTGCGGCAACAGTCTGCCTCCTGGCCAAACTTGCACGGTCAATGTTTTCTTCACGCCCATCGCGCGCGGGACGCGAAACGGCACTCTTACTTTGAACAGCAATGCTTCTGGGCCGGCTCCCAAAGTCGCGTTAAGCGGCACTGGAATCGGACCCCTTGCAAGTGTTTCGCCTGGGTCACTTTCCTTTGCGGCCCAGGCGGTGAATACCGCCAGTCCGTCGAAATCGCTCGTGCTCAGCAATACTGGGGACGCCACGCTTCACATAGCAGCGATCTCTGCCAGCGGCGACTTCACGCCGACCAATACTTGCGGTGCAAGTCTCGGCGCGGGAGCAAAGTGCAATGTGTACGTAATTTTCAAACCTAGCGTCTATGGCAGCCGCACTGGCGCGCTTGCGATTGCCGATGATGCGGTTGGAGGCACTACGCAAACGGTCACTTTAAGCGGCACAGGTCTGGACTACGCACTTTCGGCTTCTCCCTCCAGCGTGACTGTGGCCTCTGGAAAATCTGCTGCTTACACGGTCACCGCCCAAGCGTTGGGCGGAACTTTTGCCTCGCCCATCCCTCTCAGTTGCTCCGGACAGCCAGCCGCTTCGAGCTGCTCATTTTCTCCAGCTTCGGTTAAGCCCGGTAGCACATCGGCCACCTCCCATCTGACTATCAGCACAACGGTACGTCATTTACAAAGCGGAACACCGGCTGGCACATACACCATAACTATCAAGGGGACTTCGAGTACCCAGCACTCGACGACGGTGATGCTGACTGTGAATTAGACAAGGGGAGCCGAACGAAGGGCCTGACTGTCTGCCTTGCGCGCGAGCCGGCATGACGTGGCTCCGATACGGGAGCACATGCTTTGCAAGCACGCGAATTCATTTCTAACCATTCCATTTCCTGCTTGAGTCTCGATTGTTTCCAACAAACTGGGGTGCTTCTCGTTCACAGCTAACTCCAACGGCCTCAACATCGTCAGAAATGCACGGTTCGTGCACGGTAGCGCACCTGCTTTTGCCAAGTCTATGCTCTATGGGCGATCGTGGCGCATCTTTGCGGACAAGACTGTCCCGGTGAAATAGGTTGGTGTTACCACGGTGGCGAGGAACTCTATGAACTCGAAGGGGCGCCGGCACCTGACACGAATAGTGTTTGAGGGCTGTCAAGCCGGCAGGTTTCTTCCACAAATTCTTCGCGTACTAGCCGTCACACTTTTCCGATTACTTACCAGATGATCAAGAATGTCGCTAGGACCACCCGCAGTGAAATATAGCCAGGTCCATGTTTCTACTTGTTTTCAAACGCCTCGGCTATCGCCTGCTTTTCGTCGAATTTCCAGACACTACTGTTGGTTTCATAGTTGCAAACCATCGCGATGACCAGATGATCATCGGGGTAGAGAATGAGTTCAGAGCTGGCTCCGGTAGAACCTCCGCTGTGATCAAAGATCCTTTTTCCAGTCTTTGATTTCAAGATGAACCAGCCCATGCCGTAGCCGGTCTCCTCGCCGCTTCTGGTTTTCTGCGAGGTGAACAGCAGCTCCAGCGATTCCTTTCGCAAGTAACCCGGTTCGAGGAGCGCATTGCCGAATCGCACCAGATCTTCCGAACTGGACACAAAACCTCCCCCTGCCCACTTGTAGCTGTTGTCCGTGTACGGGGCGTTCTCGAGCGGCTTGCCTTTCCAGTGCGTGTAAAACCGCGCGCGCTGCTCGATGAGTTCCCAGGGCTGATCGGCAACTGTAGAGCGCAGTCCCAACGGAATGAAAACGAGATCGCGCATGCAGGAAAGAAAATCCTCGGCGCAGGCTTTCTCGATTGCGGCGCTGAGCAAATTGAATCCATAGCTGGAGTAGTTGAATTTCGTCCCTGGTGGGGAGACCACTGGATCATCCTGGAAAATGGCCAGGCCGGCGACGACATTGTCGTAATGCTTCGAGTTGAGAAACTCGTTGTCCTTGTAGTGGCGAATACCACCGAGATGACCAGCCAGCATGCGAGGAGTAATGGTTGCGCCTTTGTCGGGAAACGACGGGACATATTTCTGGATCGGGGCGTCCAGGTCGAGTCTGCCCTGTTCGACGAGCTTCACTAGCGCCGCAGCCGTGAGCGGCTTCGAGACGCTTCCGATGCGGAATTTTGTGGTTGGCCACACCGGAACGCGCTGCTCGAGATCCGCGTAACCGAATCCTTCAGAGAAAATGATTTTGCCGTCAATCGCCACCGTGACAGACAAACCAGGGATGCCGCGCGCCAGCCATTCCTTTGCAATCGCGCGTGTGTTCTCCATCGCTGGGGCGCGAGAATGATTCGGAGGCGCCGTCGCGGTTGCCGTCGCTTGCGAGTAGGCATGCCGGGAAATGGACGCTACGGCAGAGATGAGTAACAGGGTGCCAACAAGGAATCGCTGCGAACAATAAGTTCTTGCGAAGAGTCGTGTTCTCTTCATACAAACCATCAGATGAGTTTTATCGTGCCACAACCTTTGCGGGTTTGGAAAGAAGGCTCCCTGATTAACGCGGCGGTCCCAATGGGTCGACGCAACACTAGGCCGAAATCCAAGTGCAGAGGGTCCAGCGGCTAACTAACGTCTGAGCCGGCAGCGCTTACCGGACAAATGCATTTCAAGTTTCCGATTAGGCGACTCGAACGGTCCACGCGATCAGAAATTAATGCCACGATAATTTAGGCTGCCACACCGGCGTGGCGAGGGCCTATTCATTGTGAAGTGCCACGATCGGGTCGGTGGAAGCGGCGCGACGGGCTGGGATGGAGACGGCTGCGGCGGCGACGAGAGTTAGGAGCAGCACCACAGTTCCGAAGGTGAGGGGGTCGGTGGCGGTTGTGTTGAACAGGAAGCCCGCGAGCAGCCGGGTGACCAGTAGTGCTCCTACGGTTCCTGCGAGCAATCCCGCGGATACCATGATCAGGCCTTGGCGCAGGATCAGGGACAGGACTTGCGATGGAAGCGCGCCCAGCGCAATGCGCAGGCCTATCTCATGTGTTCGTTGGCTTGTGGCATAGGACATTACGCCGTAGATGCCGATGGCGCTGAGGAGCAACGCGACAATCGCGAAGCCCCCTAAGAGAGCAGTGCGAAAGCGGGGTTGGGCCGTCGAGTCCGCGAGTAGTTGATCGAAGGTGGCTACTCGCGCGATCGGTTGCCCCGGGTCGAGCCTAAAAACCTCCTGGCGGATTGCACTGACCACGCTCGTCGGGTCCGTCTTAGTTCGGATCACCAGCGTTTGCCAGGGCATGATTTCCTGCGTATAGGGGACGTAGATCCCGGGGGCAGGTTCGTCACTCAAATTAGCTTGGCGAATGTCGGCGACTACGCCGACGATTCGACAGCGGCCAGCCCCGAACGCGGGAAACTCGATGACGCGGCCGTTGGGGTCTTCGCGGGGCCAGTAGCGTCGGGCGAGTGCTTCGTTGATGATGGCGACGTGGGGCGACTCCCGAGTATCCCGCTCGGAAAAATAGCGGCCACTTTTCAGCGGAATTTTCAACACGTCGAAGTAGTTGTTTGAAACGATGCGGACGTCACCTTCAGGTTGATCGGACGAACTGCGAGACGCGCGTCCTTCGATCGTAAAGGTGGCTTCCCAACTCCTTCCTTGAATGGGCAGCGCGAGGGTTGCACCAGCGGATTCAACACCGGGAAGCGTTTCAACGCGAGTCAGCAGTTGCTGATAGAAGCCGGTCCAATTGCGCCACAGCGCATCCGGGGTCGCGTCGTGGGAAATGGAACGGTAGACCTCGACGGTGAGCAAGTGATCGCTGCGGAAGCCCGGATCGACACGGTTCAGAAGAAACAAGCTTTTTGTGAGCAGGCCAGCGGCGGCGAGCAGCACCACCGAGAGCGCGATTTCGGAAACGACGATCAGTTGACTCAAGCGGCTGCGCTGCGCTGTGTGCCGACCGCCGCCTTTCAGCTGAATGTTGACATCGCTGCGAGAGAGTTCCCAGGCTGGAGCGAGTCCGAAAATCAATCCAGCTAAAATCGAAATCGAGAATGTGAAGACGAGGACGGGCAGGTTCACATGGACTGGATTCACGTGCGCAACGTCCTCCGGCATCCACGAAACCCACGCGGCTGTAAGCGAGTACGCCAGCAACGCGCCGGCTGCTCCGCCGGCAAGCGCTAACAAGAGACTCTCGGTCACCAATTGCCTGATGATTCTCGGCCGAGATGCTCCGAGCGAGGCTCGAATGGCAATTTCGGCGCGTCGCGCGGCGGAACGCGCCAGGAGGAGGTTGCTGATATTCGCGCACGCGATCAATAGTACAAGGACGACCGATCCCATGAGGATGAGGAGGGCGGGGCGAATATTTCCCACCATGTTCTCGTGCAGCGGCACGAGCCTGACGCCCAGGTCATCGACGGCCTCCGGATACTGTTGCGCGAGGCTGCGCGCAATGGTGTCCATCGCAGCCTGGGCCTGCGCCAAGGACGCGCTTGGACTAAGGCGTCCGATCACAGCGAAACCGAGATTGCCGCGCTTGGTCATCTCCTCGCGAAAATCAGGGCGAGACGAATTGATCGAGACCCACAGCTGTGTTTCCATGCCGACGGAATAGCGCGCCGCGGCACAGGTATCCGCAGACTCGAACCTTCGGGGCATGACGCCAACCACCTGATAGCTGTTCCCATCGAGGTCGATCGACTGGCCGACGATCTGAAGATTCGAAGCGAACGAGTGGGACCATAACGAATGGCTGAGAACGACCGATTGTTGGTTTTCGAAGCTCCCCAGGGAGCGGCCTAATTCTGGCCGAACGCCAAGAGTCTCGAAGAAGTCGGAGGAGACAACCTCACCCTTTACGTGTTGCGGTTCAGAAGCGCCAACAAGATTGAAGCTTTTTTCTTCGCACGCAGAAAGGGACTGCAGGACGGGATTTGCTGCTTTCCGCCAGTCGGAGAAATCGGGATACGAAGAATTGCCGTAGAAAGCCCCGGATTTTAGATCGAAGGTATCCACCTTCACAAGGCGTTCGGAGTTCGGAAAAGGCAACGGCCGAAGCAGCACGGCATCGAGGACGCTGAACATGCTGGTGTTCAGGCCAATGCCGAGGGCCAGAGTCGTAATCGCGGTGATTGTGTACCCCGGCGACTTTCCGAGCGCGCGCAAACCGTAGCGCAAGTCCTGCCAGAGCGTCTGCATGGGTACCCCCCGAAATCTAATCTATTTAGGGCCACCATCCTGTGCGGCCTTGATCATGGGCATTATAGGCAAGAAAAGCGGGCAAATGCCCGATTAACGTTCGCGTCAATTTGAAAACGTTTTACGTGGTGTTTGAAATTTGACGATATGGTTGAAATTTAACCACCACTTTCCGCCTTTTTCAAACGGAACTGGGTGCCGACAATGTCCTGCTTACCGGACGCGAGCGATCCTTCGTCGACTGCCTGTTCTTCCAGTATGCCCTCTGAGCCGGTGGCTGACATCAATCTACCTGCGCCCTGGGCGGCTTTTTTGGGTGGGCTAGACTCTCTTGTGCCAGAGCCTGTCGCACTTCACTGCATCGGCGGATTCGTTCTCACCGTTTTGTATGGCATTCCGCGAGTGACGTCGGATTTGGATTGTGTTGCTATTCTGCCGCATCACGACCTAGAAACAATTGCTGGTCGCGGCTCGGCTCTTGCCAAGAAGCACAGGGTTTATTTGCAGTACGTCGCTGTAAACACGATGCCCGAAGATTACGAGACACGCCTGACGGAGCTCTTTCCTGGACAGTTCAAAAATCTTCGCATCTACGTTTCCGATCCTTACGACCTGATTCTGTCCAAACTTGAGCGAAACAGTCCCAAGGACCGCGAGGACGTGGGATACTTGGTGGACAAATTGAATCTCGATCCAAACCTGCTCCGGGAACGATATGAACGCGAACAGCGCCCCAATCTCTCAAACGAGTCTCGCCACTAGCCCTAGCATTGCTCCCAGCGTGAATCTCGCCGCTTATTGACTCTCTTGCGATCTGTCAATTACTCAATGTGGTGTATTCGATTTTGTTGGCTCTGCGCGATAAATCGTGGGATGGCTGGGTATCGCGGCGCCGACGCCGGCGCCTCCCGCCAACCCCACCACCGCGCCGATACCGACCGCGACGCCGCGTCCTAGACCACATAAGTTGAACGAACCATTTGAACTGGAACATCTCGATGCCGCTGCGCCAATTCCGGCGCCCGCT
>WNGC01007588.1_pt1 | contig 10879 bp, 13 predicted proteins | sample 5400051 | NCBI WGS metagenome assembly WNGC01 (sample SAMN13153368, study PRJNA577476) | soil metagenome | isolation source: 20 cm soil or saprolite under grassland replicate 2 | place: USA:California | collected 2016-06-15 | reverse complement strand
ATCCGCAAGTGGGCGTCGATCCGGGCCCGCAGCTCGCCGAAATGCACCGGGCTGGTGACGGCATCCTGGGCGCCGGCGAGCAGGGCTTCCGCCACCGCGTCCGCGCCGCCGTCCACAACGAGGACGAACACGGGCGCGCCGGCGTACTTGGGAGCGTTGACGAGCTCTCGCACCAGCTCGGCCAGACGCGGGTCGCGGTGCGCGACTGTGCAGAGGAGGAGGTCCGGCGCTGGCTGGCCGGGGCGCGGGGCGGGACCCCCGGGGGAGCTTTCGGTGACCTGGAATCCGCCGCGCACCAAAAGCCGCTCCAGCCCTTCCGGCCGAGCGGCGGGATCACCGACCAGGAGAATGCGGCTGTGGAACTGCTCCGGCAAGCGACCCTGCCCGCGGTGGCGGGAGTCAAGGTATAGTTCCCCCAATGGGTCGGCAAGCAGCACCGGAGACTCGGGGCCCGCGGCACCGCATGGTGGCCGCCCAGCTCGCCCAGCGCGGCATCTCCGACCGGCGCGTCCTCGCCGTCATGGCGCGGTTACCGCGCGAGTGGTTTCTCCCGCCGCCGCTCCACCCGGAGGCGTATGCCGACAGCCCGCTGCCGATCGGCAGCGGTCAGACCATCTCGCAACCCTATATCGTGGCGCTCATGACGGCCGCGCTGGCTCCCCGGCGCCGCGACCGCGTGCTCGAGATCGGAACGGGATCCGGGTACCAAGCCGCTATCCTCGCCTCGCTCACCAGGCAGGTGTACACGATCGAGCGGCGCCCAGATCTGCTGGTGGAAGCCGAGGAACGGTTCCGCCGGCTGGGCCTCACGAACATCGAAACCCGCCTGGGCGACGGCGCCGCGGGCTGGCCCGAGGCGGCCCCGTTCAACGGCATCCTCGTGACTGCCGCCGCGCCCACCGTCCCCTCACCCCTGCTCGAGCAGCTGGCCCCCGGCGGGCGGCTCGTCATTCCGATCGGTGACCTGAGCATGCAGGAGCTGGTCATCTATGAGCGGACCGGGAGCGGCGTGACGGAGCGCCACGCCGGCGGCGTGCGATTCGTCCCCTTGATCTCCCGTTTCGCGTTCCCCGAAGGGGAGTGGCGGTGACGCGGGCGCGGGGCGACGTGCTGGGTGCGCACGTCTCGACGGCGGGCGGCGTGGCGCTGGCGCCGGCGCGCGGGACGGCGATCGGCGCGACCGCCATCCAGGTGTTCACGAAGACGCCGAACCAGTGGCGCGAGCCGGCGCTCACCGCGGCGCAGGCGGCGAGGTTTCGCGCCGAGCTCGCGGCCTCGGGGCTGGTTGCGGTGGTGTCGCACGACAGCTACCTGATCAACCTCGCGTCGCCCGACGAGGCGTTGCGCGAGCGAAGCGCGGCCGCGTTCAAGGCCGAGCTGACGCGGTGTCTCGCGCTCGGGATTCCCTGGGTCGTGTCCCACCCGGGCAACTACATCGACGACCGGGAGGCGGGGCTCGAGCGCAACGCCCGCGCGTACGCGGCGTGTCTCGCAACGGTGCCCGGGGACGTGGGCGTATTGATCGAGGGGACGGCGGGGGCCGGAACCGCTCTCGGTTCCAGGTTCGAAGAGCTGCGGGCATTGCGTGACGGTCTCCCGCAGGCGGTGCGAACGCGAGTCGGGTTCTGTCTCGATACGGCTCATATGCATGCGGCGGGGTATGATGTGGCCGGCGACGTGGAGGGCGTGTGGGATCGATTCGACCGGGAGGTGGGCCTCGAGCTGCTCCGGTGCCTCCACCTGAACGACTCCAAGGCCGCTCCCGGATCGCATCTCGACCGGCACGAGTGGATCGCCGAGGGGCACATCGGGGCGCCCGCGTTCCGCGGCATCATGCGTGATCCCCGGCTCGACTCGGTGATCAAGATTATAGAAACGCCCAAAGGTGATGACGCCCTGCGGCACGACCGGCGGATGCTGCGACGCCTGCGCGCGTACGCGCGCGGCCGGCAACCGGCTGCCGCTCTCCCGGCGATGAGCGCGTGACGATGATCCGGACGACCCGCGGCAGGACGACCGCTCCCCTCGCCGGGCTGCTGCTCACGCTCCAGACGCTGGCGGGTGGGGCCGTGCCGCTGGCCCATGCCCGCGAGTCCGAGACCGCGCCCGTCGCGATCGAGGCGCGTCACGATGCGAGCTGCGTGGTGCTGCACGACGCGCTGCGCTGCGCGCTGTGTCAGTACGCAGGACAGCTGACGACCCCGCCCTCCACCGTCACCCTGGACGCCCGCGTGCCAGTCGCGGCGCCGCGCCCGCAGTGTGCGCCCGCCCGCGCGGCCCGGGCCGCCCAACACGCCGAGGCCCGACCCCGCGCACCTCCCTCCCTCATCTCCTGATCTGACCGGCCGCTCACCACGGGCGGCGCCGTACCATCACAGCCTCAAGGAGACTGAGGATGATTCGATTACGTGACGTCACCGTGTGCGCCGGCCTCGCGGTCGGCGCCGTCGGGACGCTCGCCGCGCAGCAGGCGACGCAGCGTCAGGTAGACTCGCTCGCCGCGGAAGTGCACGCGCTCAAGACTCGGCTCGACAGTCTGGCGCATCACGCCTTGCTATCCGCGCCTGCGGACACGAACGAGGACCTCGCGGCGTTGCGCGCGGCGGCAGCCGCCGCGGCGGGTATCGACACGTCGAAGCCCAAGCCGGAGACGGGTCCGTTCATCGGCCGCGAGCGGAACCAGGCGCAGCTCAATCCGGAGATCGGCGCTACGGGCGACGTGCGCGCGTATGCGCAGAACGGCGTCCAGCGCGACAACTTCGACCCGCGGGAGTTCGAGGTGGGCTTTCAGTCCGCGCTCGATCCGTACTCGCACACGAAGATCTTCGTCAGCCTCGAGAACGGCAGCGTGAGCGTCGAGGAAGGGTACGCGTACTGGATCGGGCTGCCGGGACACCTGCGAGTGGACCTCGGCAAGTTCCGGCAGCAGTTCGGCGAGCTGAACCGCTGGCACCTGCACGCGGTGCCGGAGACGGAGTATCCGCTCGCGCTCAGGAAATACCTGGGTGAGGACGGCCTCGCCGGCACCGGGATCTCGCTGTATCGGGCGATCGGGGGCCTGGGCACGCATGAGCTGACCGCGCAGGTCACACGCAGCTCGAGCGACGACGAATTGTTCGGGGGCGGTGGACGACCGACCTATCTGCTCCACCTGCTCAACTTCTGGCAGCTGTCGCCGTCCACGTACATGCAGATCGGCGGCACCGGATTGTACGGGACCGATCCCGATTCGAGCCTCCGCACCAAGGTGGGGGGCCTCGAGTTTCGCCTCACGTGGCGCCCGCCGGCACGCGCCCTGTACCGTGAGTGGACGGTGCGGGGCGAGCTGCTCGCCCTCCGCAAGCAGTACGGGGGCGTCGGCACGACGCGCGTGGGTGGATTCGTCAGCACGACGTACAAGCTGGGCCAGCGCTGGATCGTCGGCGCCCGCTGGGACAACGTCGAGGATCCCGCGAGCGGCGTGATCACTCGGCAGCTCATTCCGTCGGTCACCCTGTGGGAAAGTGAATGGGTGTTCCTGCGGGCGCAGTACACCTGGTCGAAGCTGTCCGGCGCCAATGCCGCCGGCCAATTGGCCTTCCAGACCGTCTGGGCCATCGGACCTCACAAACACGAGACCTACTGACATGCTCACCCTGCTCGCTCTGCTCGCATCCCTGCCGGCCTCGCCCATCAAGGTCGTCACGACGCTCACGTCGTACGCGGCTCTGGCCCGGGAGATCACGGGCGATCGCGCCACCGTCTCGTCAATCGCGGTCGGGGACGAGAACCCGCACTACGTGCAGCCCAAGCCCAGCTTCGTCCCCACCCTGTCCCAGGCCGACCTGTTCGTGACCACGGGCCTCGACCTCGAGCTGTGGGTGCCGGCGCTGCTCGACAAAGCCAACAACCCCAAAGTCACCGAAGGGGGACCCGGATACGTCGCCGCCTACACGGGCATCGACCTGCTCGACGTGCCGACCAGCTATTCGCGGTCCGAGGGCGACATCCACGTGTTCGGCAACCCGCACATCTGGACGGATCCGATCAACGCCGTGGTCATCGCCCGCAACATCCTCACCGGATTGAAGCGCGTCGATCCCGCCAACGCCGACTACTACACCGCACGGGAGAAGGATCTGGAAGACCGGCTGTTCCGGGCGCTGTATGGCGACGAGCTCGTGAAGGTCCTCGGGGGACCGGCGCTGTTCGACCTCGACCGGCAGGGGAAGCTGTTCGACTTTCTCGGAGCGCACAGATACCAGGGGATGCCGCTCGCCAGTCGCCTGGGCGGCTGGCTCAAGGCGGCGCTGCCGTTCCGGAGGAAGCAGATGGTGTGCTACCACAAGGAGTGGAACTACTTTTCCCGCGAGTTCGGCATCCCGTGCGTGGATTTCGCACATTCCCGTCCTGTTCTCCACGAACTACTACCCGCGCGACCAGGTGCAGGAGGTCGCGGACCGCACCGGGGCGAAGGCGGTGGTCGTTCCGGCCAACGTGGGTGGCGCGCCCGGCGTGAACACGTACTTCGACCTCGTCACGTTGTGGGTAGCGGAGCTCGACCGCGCGTTCGGCGCATCGAGCCCCTCGACCGAGTGACGCCCGGGAGCATGCCATGACCGGCCTCCAGCTGATGTTGCCACCGTTCGTCGCCTGCATGGTGCTCGTGGCCATGCTCTCCTACCTCGGCCTGCACGTGATCGCGCGCGAGGTGATCTTCGTGGATCTCTCCCTCGCGCAGATCGCCGCGCTGGGGGGGCTCGTCGCGCTGCTCTTCGTCGGGCACGACTCCCCGTGGCGCTCGGCGTTTGCGCTCGGCTTCACCGCTGTGGGCGCGTTTCTCTTTGCAATCACCCGCACCTCCCGCGCGGGCCGCGTGCCGCAGGAGGCGATCATCGGCATCGTCTACGTCATCGCGTCGGCTTGTGCGATCCTCACCGCGGATAAAGTCCCCGGAGGCGGCGAAGAGGTCGAGAAGTCTCTCGTCGGGAGCATCCTGTGGGTCACGTGGCCGGGGATCGCCCGGCTCGCAGCCGCCTACGCCGCCCTGGGCGCGTTCCAGGTCGCGTTGCGTCGCAGGTTTCTCACCATTTCGTTTCAGCCGGAGGAGGCACAACGCAACGGCTGGAAGATCCGCTGGTGGGACTTCTGGTTCTACCTCTCGTTCGGCATCGTCATCACGCTCGCCGTGCCGGTTGGCGGAGTCTTGATGGTCTTCAGCTTCCTCGTGGTACCGGCCGTGATTGCGTTCCTGTTCACGCGCGACATGCGCCGACTCGCCTACATCGCCTGGGGGTCCGGCGCCGTCGCCACGCTCCTCGGGTTGTGGCTCTCGTTCAGTTGGAATCTGCCGACCGGCCCGCTGATCGTGTGCATGTACGGGCTGCTGCTCGTCGTGGCGGGCGTGTTGCGCTGGGCGGGCGTGGGCGGGAGCGCTGGCTTTGCGCCCTGATCGCAGACGGCCTTGGCCCGCCATCGCCGCGGCGTGCGTCGCCGTGCACGTGGCGCTGCCGAACCGCCTCTTCGCCCAGATGTCGCTCCAGCTCGGCGTCGGGGCGCGCTACAGCTCCACGCTGGTGAGCGATTCCATCGTCGCTCCCTTCACCGTGCGGCCGGCGCTGGCCCCGGCCGTGGCCATCACGCTGGCGGAGCGGCGCGAACACGGCTGGGTCCCCACAGCCACGCTCGACCTCTCGACCAGCAACCTGCAGCGGCACGACGCCGACGGCACGACGGCGAGCCTCAGTCAGGTGACGACGATCGCGTTCACGATCGGCGTCACCAGGCCGCTGCCGCGCGGCTTCAGCGTCGCGGTCGGCGGCGGCGGACTGAAGTATCTCCCGAGCGAGGACACGGGAATCTTTCAGTCCGGCAGCGGCCCGATCGCGGGGGTCGGCGCACTCACCCTCGCCCAGGCGCTCCCAATCGGCGGGCGGCGCTTCATGCTTGCGGCGCGCTACGATATCCACGGCTTCAGCACCCCGGCCCTGCAGGACGAAGGCTTCCACGGATTGCGCGCCGTGCACCGCGTCGCACTCACCCTCCGCACAGTGTGGGGCGCCGGACGGTGAGGCGGCTGCTGCTTGGCGCGGCGATCCTCCTCGCCGCCTGCGAGCCGGCCGCCCCGATGCGCGACTGCGCCGGCTGCGTCTACGATTTCGCCGACACCATCCCCCCCGACACCGTGCTCGTGTTCCACTGGCCGGCGAGCCGGGTGCCGGTGCGCTTCTACGCCGATCCGCGGGGCGCCATGCCGGCGCTGGTCTCTCTCGGAATCGCCACGTGGGAGGGGCAGTTTCTCTACGGCGAATTCGCCGGTGTCCAACTAATCGACTCGAGCCGTGCCGACGTCATCGTATACTGGGAGGGCGGTGTGCCAGCCGACGTGCCGCCGGATGCAGGGACTCCGGTGGACGCGTGTGGCGGCTCCACGAGCAACCCGGCGAACGCCTTCCCCCTCGACTCCACCGTGTTGCATGTCGGGCTGTTCGTGAAGGGCGGTAGCGACGCTCAGGTCGCCGCCTGCCTGCGGCGTGTGGTCGTCCACGAGCTGGGGCATGCGTTGGGCCTGCTCAAGCACAGCCCCTACGCGGACGACATCATGAACGACATCCCGACGGTGACGACGCCCTCGCCCGAGGACCGGCGCACGATCGAAGTCTTATATCACACGAGGGCCACGATCATTCCGCCGCCGCGGTAGCTTGACACCCGCCGCTCCGGTGTCTACTTGTATCTTCTTGCATCTTCGATGCCGATCCTCGTCGGGATGGCAACCCCGGTACACATCCTGCAACGCGGCTCCGACGTGAACACCATCGCGAACATGGCGGTAATCGCCGCCGTCGACCCGTGACGCTCGACCTCGAGGGCGCCTACCGGAACCGCCCAGCCCCCGAGCTGTACGAGCACGCCCTGCGGCGTGGCGAAGCAGTCCTCGCCGAGGCGGGGCCCCTGTGCGTCGTGACCGCGCCGCACACGGGACGCAGCCCGAACGACAAGTTCATCGTGCGCGACGCCCGCACGGGCGAGCGCGTGTGGTGGGAGGGAGGCGCGAACCGGCCGCTCGCGCCCGAGCACTTCGCCTTGCTGCGCGACGACGTGCTGCGTCACCTCGCCACACGGGAGTTGTTCGTCCAGGAGCTGTTCGCGGGCGCGGACCCAGCACACCGGGTCGCGATGCGTGTCATCACCGCGACCGCGTGGCACGCCTTGTTCGCCCACAACATGTTCCTCCGCCCCGCCGCGCCCGACCTCGCCTCGTTCGCGCCCGCCTGGCAGGTGTTGCATGCCCCGGAGCTCGAGGCCGATCCGGCCCGACACGGTACGCAGTCCGGGACGTTCATCGTGATTCATTTCGGCGAGCGGACGATCCTCATCGGCGGCACGCGCTACGCTGGCGAGATCAAGAAGGCGGTGTTCACCGCACTCAACTACCTGCTCCCGGAGCGGGACGTGCTGCCCATGCACTGCTCGGCGAACCTGGGGCCGGGCGAGGACGTGGCGGTATTCTTCGGGCTGTCGGGGACGGGCAAAACGACGCTCTCCGCCGATCCGGGGCGCGCCCTGATCGGCGACGACGAGCACGGATGGAGCAGCCGCGGCGTCTTCAATTTCGAGGGCGGCTGCTATGCCAAGGTGATTCGCCTGTCTCGGGAGGGGGAGCCCGACATCTACGCTACCACGCGGCGGTTCGGCACCGTCCTCGAGAACGTGGTCGTCGATCCCGAGACGCGAGCGGTGGACCTGGACGCCGCGACGATCACGGAAAACACGCGAGCCTCTTACCCCATCGAGTTCATCCCCAAGCACGTCCCCGGCGGCATGGCCGGGCATCCCGCTCACATCGTGTTTCTCACCTGCGACGCGTACGGCGTGATGCCACCGGTGGCGCGGCTCTCACCCGCCCAGGCGCTGTACCAGTTCCTGTCGGGATACACTGCGCGCGTGGCGGGTACGGAGCGGGGCGTGAGCGAGCCGAAGCCCACGTTCTCGACCTGTTTCGGCGCTCCCTTCCTGCCGCTCCATCCCGAAGTGTACGCCAGGATGCTCGGGGAGAAGATCGCGCGCCACGGGGTGCGGTGCTGGCTCGTGAACACCGGCTGGACCGGCGGGCCGTACGGGACGGGCCGGCGCATCGCCCTCGGGTTGACCCGGGCGATGGTGCGGGCGGCACTCGCCGGCGCCCTCGACCGCGTCCCGACCAACCGGGAGCCGGTGTTCGGGCTCGAGGTGCCGGCGCACGTCCCCGACGTTCCGGCGGAGGTGCTGCGCACGCGGGCGACCTGGACCGATGCCGCGGAGTACGACGCGGCTGCCGCGCGGGTGGCGGACCTGTTCCGCCGCAACTTCGAGCGGTTCGCACAGCTCGTACCCCCGGCCGTGCGCGACGCCGGTCCCCCCTCCCCTGCCCCTCCCCCTTCTTCTGCCGCGCGGTGAGTCAGTTCGAGGTCGTCCGCGATCCGCTGTGGGACAACATCCGGCTCGAGCCCGAGGCACTCGCGGTGGTGGACACGCCGGCGCTGCAGCGGCTGCGTTACGTGCGCCAGCTCGGTCACGCGTTCCTCGTGTACCCGGGGGCGACGCACACGCGGTTCGAGCACGCGCTCGGCGCGTATCACCTCGCCCGGCGCGCCCTGGCCCAGCTCGAGGAAGTGGCGGGGCGTCCGCCCGCTCCCCCTGCCGACCTGCGGCGCCTCAAGCTCGCGGCCCTGCTCCACGATGTGGGACACTACCCGTTCTCGCACGCGCTCGAGGAGGCCGGCCTGCCGCATCACGAGGCGCTGGCGGGTAGCCACTTGCACGCGGGCGAGCTGGCCGTGCAACTCGCCCGGCTGGGAACGGCTCCCGAGACGCTGTTGTCGCTGATCCAAGGGAAGCAGCAGGGCCCGCTCGCTGGGCTCGTGTCCGGGTCGCTCGACGTGGACAAGCTCGACTATCTGTCGCGCGACGCGTGGATGTGCGGCGTGCCCTACGGGGTGATCGACGTGGAGCGGTTGCTCGCCTCGCTGACCGTAGTCCCGGGCGCGGACGGCCAGCCGGCCCTGGGGCTGCACGACAAGGGCCTCGCGGCGCTCGAGTCGTTGCTGTTCGCGAAGTACCAGATGTACCGGAACGTGTACTGGCATCACGCCGTTCGCAGCGCGACGGTGATGTTCACGCGTCTCGTGCGGGTGGCGATCGCGGCCGGGCGGTTGCACGCCGACGCGGTCGCCCTGGCGACCGACGACGTGCTGATTCACGACCTCCAGCGCGAGGATACGACCGGCCTCGCCCAGGCGCTGCGCGAGCGGCGGCTGGCCAAGCGCGCGCTCGACCTTCCCGCCACAGAGCTCCCTGGCGAGCCCGACACCTGGCCGGCGGCGGATCCCGATCTGCGCGGCCGCGTGGAGCACCACCTGGCCCGCGAGCTCGGCCTCGCGGAGCACGAGCTGTTCCTCGACTTCCCCGCAAAACCGGACATGCTCGCGTTGGACCTGCCGCTGGTCAAACGCGATGGAACGGTGACGCATCTCGCGGGCGCGGAGGCGACGGAGTACCTGGGGCTGCCGCGCGTTGCCGCCGAGCTGTACCGCTCGGCGCGGCGGTTGCGCGTGTTCGTGCTGCGGCCGGTCACGGTACCGGCGCGGGCCATCGTCGAGCTGGTGATGCTGCCGCGCGAAGAGGTGGCCGCGCGTGTGGCGGAGGGAAAACGGCTGCTCAGTTCTGCGCGGGGATAGGCTGCGTCTTGGCGTCGCCCGCCGGTCCGGCCTCGACCGCGTCGACGCGCACGATGATCGCCGTGATGTTGTCGAGCCCCCCGTGGCGGTTCGCCTCGGCGATGAGGGCGTCCACCTGCTCCTGCGGCGCGCGCCCGGACGCCAACACTTCGGCCAGCTCGACGTCCTCGAGCATCCCCGTGAGGCCGTCCGAGGCCAGCAGGAACACGTCCAGCGGCTTCGCCGCTCCCACGTACACGTCGGGGATGACGTCGCTGTTCGCTCCCACGCAGCGGGTGATCACGTTGCTGTAGGGATGACTGCGCGCCTGCTCCGGCGTCAGGTAACCCGCGTCCACCTGCTCCTGCACGTACGAATGGTCCTTGGTGAGCTGCACCAGCTTGCCGTCACGCAACAGGTAGGCCCGGCTGTCCCCCACCTGCCCCACGAGGAAGCGGGCATCGTACAGCACGAGCGCGGTGACGGTGGTACCCATCCCGCGCTTGTCGTGCTCGGTGAGCGTGCGCTGGAAAATGGCGCCGTTGGCGGCCCGGATCGCCGTGCGCATGCGGTCGGCCAGCTGCTCGTCCGCGAGCGCGTGCGGTGAGCCGAGCTCGCGTGCCACGTACCGCACCGCCATCTCGCTCGCGACCTCGCCCGCCGCGTGACCGCCCATGCCGTCCGCGACGACGAAGATGCCGCGGTCGGGCACCACGATGTAGTTGTCTTCGTTGCCCGATCGGATGATGCCGACGTCGGTGCGGCCTGCGCAGGTGATTTGCACGGAGACGCTGGGCTAGGCGAGAATCCAGTGGACCAGGCCGGCGATCCCCGCGCCGCCGCCGAGCAGTACGAGCACCGATGCGCCGCACCCCTTGCCCTGCTGCTTCGCCGCCTGCGCCTGAGGCCGTTTCTTCGCCGGGGGCCTGGGGGCCGCCGTGCTCGCCGCCTTGGGCGCCGCTTTGGGCCGGGCGGCGGCCGCGGGTGCGGCAGGGGCCGCGGGAATCCTTGGGGGCTGGGGCGCGGGCGGGGCGGGCGGCGCCGGCGGAGACGCAAACGTCGAGACCACGACGGTCCCCCCACCCTTCGCGACGCCGAGGGCGTCGTCCGTCGGCTCGAAGACGAGCGGTACGTCCCCGAACCGCACGCTCGCTCCGGGAGCGATCGCCATCTCGCCTTTGACGGGCTCGTCGTCCACAAAG
>WNGC01002652.1_pt1 | contig 10879 bp, 9 predicted proteins | sample 5400051 | NCBI WGS metagenome assembly WNGC01 (sample SAMN13153368, study PRJNA577476) | soil metagenome | isolation source: 20 cm soil or saprolite under grassland replicate 2 | place: USA:California | collected 2016-06-15 | reverse complement strand
GAGGTGCTCCAGCACGCCCGTATCATGATGGAATCGGCGCTCGCGACACGCGGCTACACCTCCAAGCAGGTGCGCCCGCTGCTCGAGACGCAGATTAAATACCAGTTCCTGCCGCAGTCGGTTCCCGCGTACGCCGCCAACGAGCAATTCAGCGACCTGCGCAAGAAATTCACCGATTACGATTACAAGGAAGCGACTCTCAATCCAACCAATCCCCGCAACCGCGCCACCGACTGGGAAACCGACGTCGTGAATCAGTTCCGCCAGGCGCCGGACCGCGCCGAGATCATCGGCGAACGCGATACCCCGACAGGCCGAACCCTGTACATGGCCCGGCCCCTGCAGATCAAGGACGCCGCCTGCCTGTACTGCCACAGCACCGTGGACACGGCTCCGAAGACCATGATCGAGCTCTACGGCCCCGCGAACGGCTTCGGCTGGAAGCTGAACGAGGTGGTCGGTGCACAGATCGTGTCCGTCCCCATGACCTTGCCGATCAAGCGCGCCAACGACACCTTCAAGGTCTTCATGATCTCGCTCACCGGGGTCTTCGCCTTCATTTTCGTCGCCCTCAACCTCATGCTTCATGCAATCGTGATCCGACCCGTCACCCGGCTGTCGCGGATCGCCGACGAGGTAAGCCTCGGCAATCTCGACGCCCCGGAATTCGCAAGCAAGGGCAAGGACGAGATCGCGACTCTCGCCGGATCGTTCAACCGCATGAGAACGAGCCTGGTGCAGGCGATGAAGATGCTCGGGGAGTGAAGGCCGTCACAACGGTCCCGGAGACTAGTGGCAGTTCTCAAGCAACTCGGCAAGTACAAAGTCGTCGAAGTCATCGGCAAGGGGGCGATGGGGATCGTCTACAAGGGATACGACCCCGTTCTCGAGCGCCATGTCGCGCTGAAGACCGTGCGCAAGGAGCTCGTCGACGAAAAACTCGCGGAGCAGATCATCGCGAGGTTCAAGAACGAGGCGCTCGCCTCCGGCCGGCTCAACCATCCCGCGATCGTCGGCATCTACGAATACGGCGAGAACAAGCAACTCGCCTATATCGCGATGGAGTATGTTCAGGGCCGCGGGCTGCGGGACTTTCTCGCCCGGCAGGAGCGCTTCGGCCTGCAGGACGTAATGACCATCATGAGCCGGTTGCTGGACGCCCTCGACTACGCCCACGAACACGGTGTAGTCCACCGCGACATCAAGCCCCAGAACATCATCATGACGCCGGACGGCCGTCTCAAGCTTGCGGACTTCGGGATTGCCCGGATCGACCGCTCCAGCCTCACCCAGGTCGGGTCCATCATGGGCACCCCTGCGTACATGTCACCGGAGCAATATGCAGGGCAGCAGGTGGACCGGCGCAGCGACATCTTTTCCTGCGGCGTCGTCCTCTACGAGTTGCTCACCGGCGTGAAACCGTTCGAAGGCCCGACCGAGACCGTCGGGTACAAGATATGCCACGAACCCCACCGCAACCCTTCGGAAATCAATCCCCAGAGCGTCCCCGAAGTTTTCGATGCAATCCTCAGCAAAGCGCTCGCGAAGAAGCCGGAGGACCGGTACGCCAGGGCGCGCGAGTTCGCGGCGGCCCTCGCCAAGGGTTTCGAGAGCCGTGGCGGTGCACCGGTCCCGACCGAGGCGACTGTCCTTCCCACGATCGTTCACCAGGACCGGCCGGACACGACCTCCCCGCCCCCGGGATGGGAGGCGGGGCGGTTGCGTGCGCTCGAGGAGCTGCTCGCGCCCTATGTCGGCCCGATGGCGAGGGTGCTGGTCAGGAGATCGGCAAGGACGACCACCGATGGCCCTACCCTCGTGGGCCTTCTCGCCGAGAGCGTTCGGTCAGAGCGGGACGGGAAGGCGTTCGCTGCGGCGGCGCTCGAGAAAGTTTTCGCAATCGGGCAACCCAAAGCGGCGCTGGACGCGTCCTCTCCCAACCTTTCGAACAGGCCTATCGAGGCCGTAGATGTCGATAAGGCTGCCGGGCGGCTTGCGCCTTATGTAGGCCCGATCGCCAAGGTGATGGCAAAGAAGGCCGCCGCGCAGGTGCACGACCTGAAAGCGTTTTATCAACGGCTCGCTGAAAACCTCGCCGACCCGGACGAGCGGGCCGAGTTTCTCAAGAACTCCGGCTACGGAGAATAGTCCGGTCTAGGCGACGAGCCGCGGCAACAATCTGAGCGCATTTTCGCGCTCGATGGCGCGGAGGTCCTTCGGCCTGAAGCGGAACGAGGCGAGCCCTTCGATCTCCTCGGCTCCGTCGCGGAACGGAAAGTCGGTACCGAAGAGCACTTGCGCGGGTGTGACGATCTTCATCAAGGCCGCAAGCGCTCCCGAATGGTTCCCCTGGGCGGTGTCGTAATAGAACTTCTTCAGCTCGTACATCAGGCCTTTCGGCATCCGCTCCTTCGCCCGCTCCTTCATGTCCGTCTCATGGCGAATGAAACGGCTCAGCAGGAACGGCATCGTGCCCCCGCTGTGCGAGAAGATCCAGCGGATGCCCGGATAGCGGGCCGCCGTGCCGCTGAACACGAGGCTCGCGATGGTGCGCGTGGTGTCGGTCGCGTACTCGACGACCGCCGGCGGCACTTCGCTCTTGATGTTCCTGCAGCACTCGGGTGAAAGCGGATGGGTGTAGATCAACGCCTTGCGCCGATTGAGCTCCTCCCAGACCGGTGCGAAGGCCCCGTCGCCGAGATATTTGTCCTGGTAGCTCGTCATCAGGCTGATGCCGTCGGCCTTGAGCGCGTCGAGCGCGTATTCGATCTCCTTGAGACTGCCCTCCACGTCGAGCAAAGGAATGGTCGCGAAACTGGCAAAGCGGCCCGGGTAGTCCCGTGCGAGCTGCGCACCGAACTCGTTGCTGAGGCGCGCGACTCGCCGTCCCTTCTCGACGTCCGCGATCGACGCGCTCGGCTGGATCAGCGAAAGTATCGATGCGGCGATGCCGCTCTTGTCCATGTCTTCGATCGACATGGCGGGCGACCACTTGAACGTGGAGCCCGCACGCCGCCCGCCGACTTCCTCGAGATAGCCGGGGTACATGAGGTGGTGGTGAACGTCTATACGGTATGGCTTGCCGCGCGCCGCGACGGGCGCCCTCTTCGGCTCCTGCGCCATCAGCCCGCCGGGAAGCGCGCCGGCAGCACCCAGCGCGGCAAGCTTGCTCAGGAAACCACGCCGTGGCGAACAGTAGGACAAGCCGGGACCGCTTTCAAAAGTGGACATCGTGCACTTTCCTCCTGTGAGATCTTCGCGGAAAGTATCCTATCATGGCGTGAGAGGCTATCCGGGCCAGCACGTTCTCAGCTTGCTACGAGCCTGTTTGGCGAAATGCCCCGACGGTATCTGACGCGCTACAAATTGACCGGAGAAGATATCGCAGCGAGGAAATTTTAACAGGGGTGCGCTATCACCAGGGTTGCAGACATGCGCGATTGGTACGACGTTGGCACCTGGATCACCGCGGCCGCGACGTTCGTCGGCGTATGGGGGTTCTGCACACTGACATACGGTTTTTTAGGGTTCGCCTTGGGGTGGATGCCAGCGGCCGTGCTTGCGGTGATTTTTGGGATGTTTTGGCCGCTCGTTGTCCTGCTGCTTATGGTAGCGGCTGCCGTAATCCTTTTTTTCATTCTAAGGAAATGACCTAAGCGACTCTACGACCATTGACAAGTGAGATGGAAAAGCTAAGGCAAGCCTTGCGGGACTGTGAGCACGCTTCAAGCTTCTGCCTTCACCCCGCCCCGATACCCACACCAATACCCACACTTCACCCGTGATTGATTGAAGCATCCTGAAACGGTTTGAAGTGGGTTCGGGAGCTATCTACAGAGGGAAATCCCCGATAGACCGGAGGACTTGAAGCGGATTGAAACGGTCTGAAATAGCAGCGTCGTCTATCATGGCGATCGGGACGATTTGGTGGCGGAGGATGCATGAATTCGTTGCAGCGCGCGTGGCTCGCAGGTTTGCTCCTTGCCGCCTCCGCGTGGGGGCAGGATCCGGCGCCCGGATACCCGGGTCGCGCGATCCGCCTCATCGTTCCATTTCCCGCCGGCGGTGCGGCCGACGTGCTGCCGCGCATCGTCGGTGAGAGGCTCGCGGCGCGCTGGGGGCAGCCCGTCGTCGTGGAGAATCGGAGCGGGGCTTCCGGCAGCATCGGCGCGGAGGCCGTGGCGCGCGCCGAGCCGGACGGCTACACGCTGCTCGCGACACCCCCGGCCCCGCTGGTGATCAACCCCAGCCTGTATCTAAAGCTCCCCTACGACCCGACCCAGTTCGTGCCCGTGACTGTCATGGCGGCAATCCCGAGCGTGCTGCTCGTCAACGCGGCAAAGGTCCCGGCGAACACGCTCCAGGAGTTCGTCGCGTTCGTGCGAGCCAATCCGGACAAGCTCAACTATGCTTCCCAAGGCACGACCACGGTTTCCTTCCTGACGACGGAGATGTTCAAGACCGCGGCCGGGAGCCTGAGAATCACGCACGTGCCCTACAAGGGAACGGCGCCCGGGCTCGCCGCGCTCCTCGCCGGCGAAGTGGAAATGATGTTCGACAATCTCGGGGTGACCGTGCAGCACGTCCACGCGGGCAAGCTGAAGGCGCTCGCCGTCGGCAGCGGGCGGCGCGCACCTTCGCTCCCCGAGGTGCCGGCGATGGCGGAGTTTTATCCGGGATTCGTCTCGATCGCGTGGTTCAGCGTTTCGGCACCGCCGAAGACGCCCGCCGCGATCGCCGAGAAGCTTTCCGCCGCGATCGCGAAAATACTGAGGCAGCCGGACGTCGCCAGGCGCCTCGAAGCCCTGTCGGCGGAGCCGATCGGCAGCACTCCCGCCGGGATGGCGGCGATCATGAAGGAAGACGCGGAGCGCTGGCGCGGCGTGATCCGCGCCGCCGGGGTGAAACCCGAATGAACGCCGTGGACCGGGCATAACCTGATGTGGCTCCCGGGGATGGAAGAAGCGACTTAGAATTTCGTTTCTACTTGTAAAAGACGTGCCCGCCGATCCGGGCAAGCGGCCGCTTGCCTTTTGCCCAGTCGGGCTTGATGTAAGTCGCATGAAAGAACATGGCGCCCTCCAGCACGGGCGCCTCCCGCTCATAGTAGACCGCTTCAGCCACTTCCCAGGCGCGCAGCCAGTCCTCGCCCGTCGGGGTCGGCAGTGAATCGAACTCCGTCCATGAAAAGGCCCCTACATAGCGCCCTCGGAGCGGATCCCAGTTTTTCTGGTAGACCACGCCGCAGACCGTATCGGAGTATCGACCCGAGGCCCTGCGATTCATCGTGACCTCCGCCACCGCGTATTGGCCGGCCACGGGCTCGCCCCGCGCTTCGAAATACACGTTCCTCGCAAGGCAGGCCAGACTCCGCCGGTGGTCCTGACGCGCGTAAACCGTCTGCAGCGCCAAAACGAAGCTCGCGGCGATCAGGCCGAGAACCAAGGCGAATACCCAAGGCTCCTTGTCCCAGGCGTACCAGGACGCACGCAGGTCGTACCACCTGCGCGACACCGCCCAGTTGAGGCGGGAGCGAAGATCCGCGTAAAAAAGTCTCGTGAACATGTCCACTCCCCGGTTAACGGGCGAATGGTCGTCACCGTGCACACCCCTGTCAAGGTCGCAAGCCCGCGAACCCGACAGCCGAGGGAATTCGCGCTTCTTTCGCTCCTCTCCTGTGAATTAGTTAATTAGCGGGATCATGACTTTGGCATAGGCTTACGCGTGCAGTCCGTGGGGATGAGAAGGGGAGCAGGTCATGAGAATGAACACCACGCTGGTAATCAATTCGAAGGGCGGATCCGGAAAGACCACCGTCGCCACCAACCTCGCGAGTTACTTCGCGGCTCACGACATCCCGACTACCGTCATGGACTACGACCCGCAAGGGTCGAGCCTGCATTGGCTGCGGGTCCGTACCCAGCCCCGGGGGAAAATTTACGGGGCCAATGCCGCACCTCAGAAGGGCGGCCGCATCCGCAGCGTCGAGATGCATGTGCCGGCGGACACGCAGCAGCTCCTGATCGATGCGCCGGCCGGCGCATCGGGTCTGCTCCTGCAGGAAATGCTGAGCAAGGCCGACGGCATCCTCATTCCGGTGGCGCCCTCGGCGATCGACATTCACGCGACGGCCAATTTCGTCAGGGACCTCCTCCTCGTGGGCAGGATCCGCACGCGCAATATCCAGCTGGCCGTGCTGGCGAACCGGGTCCGCAGCTCGATGCCGGTGTATCAACCGCTCGAGCGGTTTCTCAATTCGCTCGGTTTGCCGTTCCTGACGCGGATCAGCGATTCGGACGTGTACGTCAAAGCCGCGGAGGCGGGAATCGGGATTTTCGAAATGGCCCCTGCCGCAGCGGCCGCGGAATGCGCGGAATTCATGCCGATCATCGAATGGGTAGGCAGGCAGCGGGATCCCGTGGCGTCCGGGGACAGAAAGATCATCGATCTCGCGAGCAGGCGCTGGATGGAAAGGACCCCGGGCCTCTCGTCGATCGGCTCCAGGTCCTGAATCGAGCCCACTAGAGCGGTATCGCAAGCAGCGTATCCACGCGGCGCGAAGAGCGCCGACTTCACCGACTGTACTGCGGCCCTCAAACGCGCGACGTTCTTTCCCGGCGCGGCTCGAGCACGGTGCGCACCGCTTCGTCGACGTCCTGCAGGAACACGAATTCTATTTTCTCCTTGGCTTCCGCCGGCACTTCCTCGAGGTCCTTGCGGTTGCGCGCGGGCAGCAGCACGCGGCGGATTCCGGCGCGCATGGCGGCAAGCACCTTTTCCTTGATACCGCCCACGGGAAGCACGAGGCCGCGCAGGCTGATCTCGCCGGTCATCGCGGTGTCGGCGCGCACGGCACGCTCGGTGAAGAGCGACGCGAGCGCGATGAACATCGCAACGCCAGCGCTCGGGCCGTCCTTCGGGACCGCGCCCGCCGGCACGTGGACGTGCACGTCGGTTTTCTCGAACGCGGCCACATCGATGCCGAGCGAAGCCGCGCTCGATTTCACGAGTGTCAGCGCGGCCTGCGCGGACTCCTTCATCACGTCGCCGAGCTGCCCGGTGAGGATCAGTTTTCCGCTTCCCGGTGTGCGGCTTGCCTCGACGAAGAGGATGTCGCCGCCGACAGGCGTCCACGCGAGTCCCGTGGCGACGCCCGGCATGGCCGTGCGCAGCGCCACCTCGTTCTCGAACTTCGTCGGTCCGAGGATCTCCGCGAGGTCCCTCTCGTCGATCTTCACGGTCTGGACCGCGCCCTCGGCGATCCGCACCGCGGCGCGCCGGCATACCGCGCCGATCTGGCGCTCGAGCGAGCGCACGCCCGCCTCGCGCGTGTAATCGCGGATGATGGCAGTGAGCGCCGCGCCCGTGATCTCGACCTGTTCGGGCTTGAGGCCGTTTTCCTTGAGCTGGCGCGCCAAGAGGTAGCGGCGCGCGATCTCGAGTTTTTCCTCCTGTGTGTAGCCCGGCAGCTGGATGATCTCCATGCGATCGCGCAGGGGTCCGGGAATCGTGTCGAGCACGTTCGCCGTGGTAATGAAGAGCACGCTCGAAAGGTCATAGGGCACCGCGAGGTAGTTGTCGCGGAAGGTGTTGTTCTGCGCCGGATCGAGCACTTCGAGGAGCGCCGAGGACGGGTCTCCGTGGAAGCCCGCGCCGAGCTTGTCGATCTCGTCGAGCATCATCACGCAGCCGCGCGTCCCGGCTTTCTTCAGCGCCTGGATGATGTTGCCGGGCAGCGCGCCGATGTAGGTGCGCCGGTGCCCGCGTATCTCGGCCTCGTCGTGCACGCCGCCGAGCGACACGCGCACGAATTTGCGCCCCAGCGCCCTGGCGACGCTCTGGCCGAGCGAGGTCTTTCCGACTCCGGGCGGGCCGACGAAGCACAGGATCGGCCCGTGGCCTTCGGGATTGAGCTTGCGCACGGCGAGAAATTCGACGATGCGCTTTTTCACCTGCTCGAGGCCGAAATGATCCGCGTCCAGAATGCGCCCCGCTTCCGCCATGTCGATCGCGTCGGGCTCGGGGCTCTTCCACGGCAGCTCGATCAGCCAGTCGAGATAGGTGCGCACCATCGAGTACTCGCCCGAGGCGTCGGACATGCGCTCGAGGCGCTTCAGTTCCTTCATCGCCTGCTTTTCGACTTCCTCGGACATGCCGGCTTCTGCGATCGCTTTCTTGAGCTCCCCGAGCTCCGCAGCCTGGCCCTCGTCGCCTTCGCCCAGCTCCTTTTGGATCGATTTCATCTGCTCGCGCAGGAAGTACTTCCGCTGAGTCTCATCCAGGCTCACTTTGGTGCGCTCGTCGATCTCGCGCGATAGCTTGAGCACCTGCAGCCGGTGCGCGAGGTGCTCGAGCACGCCGTCCAGGCGCTTTTGGAGGTCGATCGTTTCGAGCAGTGCCTGTTTCTCGGCGACTTCGATGTCCATGACGCCAGCGACGAGGTCGGCGAGGGCCCCGGGCGAGGAAATGCTCTGGATGGCTGCGACCAGCTCCTGAGGAGTCTGCGGGAGGAGGTCCAAGACTTGGAGCGCGCGCTCCTTCAACTGCACGAAGCGCGCTTCGATCTCGTTGCCGGCGGCCTCGGGTTCTTCGATGCGCCCGACGCGCGCCGCCATGAAAGGGTAGCCCTTGAGATACTCGACCACGCGGAAGCGTTGCTGCCCCTGGCAGATGACGTGATGCGTGCCGTCGGGCGTGGTGACGTAGCGCACGATGCTGGCGACCGTGCCGACGAGGGAAAGCTCGTCCGACCCTGGCTTCTCGGTTTCCGGGTTCCGCTGCAAGAGGACGCCGACAGGGCGCTTCGCCTTCGCGGCTGCTTGAGCAGCTGCGATCGAGGCTTCGCGGCCGAGCGCGATAGGCAGGATCATGCCGGGGAAGAGCACCATCTTGCGCACGGGCAGAATGATGAGCGCGTCCTCCGGAAGCGCGACCATCCCGTCAGTTGCCGACTGGGACGCAGCGGCGCTCGCCTTTTCGCCCGGCGGATTCCGGTCCCTGCTGTCGAGATCCAAGTTCATATCGTCACCCCATCCTTCGCAAATCGAGCGTCAAGCAGCCGTTCGCAAGGCGCCGATCGACGAGCTGGTATCGGCCGGCAGGCAGGGCGATGCGGCGCTCGAAGCGGCCATAGGGAATTTCGAGTCGGTAAATGATGGCGCGCTGATACTCAACGGGGAAGGCACGCTCGCCGCGAACGACGATGGTCCCGGCTTCGAGGGAGACCTCGAGTTCGTCCGCCGCGACGCCGGGAAGGGCGACGCAAAGCGTGAGCCCGTCCGCCGTCTCGTATAGGTCGACGGGCGGCTCCCAGCCCGGTGCCCCGGCGGCACCGAACTGGAAGAACCGGCGCTGCAGCTTCTCTGCCCCTCGGAGCAGCTCCAGCGCTTCGGCCCACACCCATGACCGTGGATCGCGATATGTCATGCAAGTCCCTTGGACACAGCTCGCCGGAAGACATTCCCCGCGGCTTGACCTTTGTCAAATGGGGGCCTCGACGGGAAGAACAACCCCGTGACCACGCGAGGGTTTCCGCGCGCTGTCTGCTTCCTGCACGGTACTGGAACTAAAGAGGAATAGCCAGAAGCGTGTCGACGCTGCGGCTGTCGAGCACGACGATTTTTTCCTCGAACCGCGGGTCTTTCCCATCGAGGCGGATCCTGTCCAAGTAGCGGCCACCCGCGAAGAGCATGGACTCGCCGGTGTGCATGATGCGCACGACCTGGAAGTTCGACGCCGCGCGCACACTGTGCGCGTCTATCCGCTCGACGAGCGTCGAGGACACCGTGTGCCGGTAACGCTGCGCCTCGTAGATGTTGGCATGCCGCAGCGCAGAGACTCGGTCGCGCAGCATCGCGCGCGAATCCGCGTAGACGATCGGCAGCGGGAGCTTACGCTCAAAATTCTCCGCTGTTGTGATGCGGTAGCGTCCCTGCTCGACGAAGAAATCGGGCCACTCCTCCAGCCGGTCGTCGTCGAGCGCGTGGACGTAGCGGGCGAGAAGGTTCTCGACGGTGAGTTGAAGCTCAACGTCCACGGCCTTACAGACCCATATGCTTGCGGTACTGCTGCCATAGCCCGCGCACCGAGGCCTCGGTGACGCGGGATTCATTCGACTCGGCGCCGCGCCCGCCCATTTCCACCACCGAGGCGCGCGCCGACGCCCCCGCCACGCCGCGCTGCACGAACCCGGTCGCGGCGCCGTCCTCGAGCGAGATGTATCCCGCCGGACCGACGAGGTTCGACTGCTTCAGGCGCAGCTCCGCCATCTTCTCATCGTCGCTCGCGTAACCGAACGCAGTCCACACCAGCTCGGTGCCGGCCACGCCCTTCGGCAGCACCTGGCGCACGGCAAGGCAGTTCATGATCTGCTGGAGCACGAAACCCGGGAACACGGTCAGGATCTGCAGGGTCACTCCGTCGCCGAATTCGTCCACGGATTCGAGCATCTGCGGCGCCTCCAGCCGGTAGCCGCCCGAAACCGAGCGCATGCCGGCGCGCTCGTACTCGTCACCCGCGAGATCGGTCTTCATCATCGTGAAACTGACATGGCTGCCCCCGTCGCCGCCGACGATCACGCCGCCTTTCTGCTCGAGGCGGTTGAGACGAAAGGTCGAGAAGAAAAGATGCAGCAAGCTCGCGTGATAAGTATCCTTTACGTTTTCGAAATACAGCTTCCAGTTGCTGGGCAGGGCCTGGCTGTAGCCACCGAGCAGTTTCACCGGCTCCTTCATCACGCGCCTAATTTTCGCGGCGACTTCGGGACCGATGTACTGCTCGATCGACGGCGTCGCCTCCGAAAGCGTCGCGAATATGAGGCCGCAGAAGGTCGCTACGCGCAGTTTCCTCGGCGCCTCGCTCTCCGGCTTTGCGTCCTCGG
>WNGC01002651.1_pt1 | contig 10880 bp, 8 predicted proteins | sample 5400051 | NCBI WGS metagenome assembly WNGC01 (sample SAMN13153368, study PRJNA577476) | soil metagenome | isolation source: 20 cm soil or saprolite under grassland replicate 2 | place: USA:California | collected 2016-06-15 | reverse complement strand
GCCGGCTCCCTGCGCCAGCTCGACCCCGCCGTCACCGCGCGCCGGCCGCTCGACCTGGTCATGTACCAGGTCGGTGTGGTCCGCGGCCGGCGGTTCAAGACCCACTGGGAGAGTCTCGCCTGGGCGCGCGCCGCCGGGTTGCCGGTGGATCCCCACTCGCGGCGCGCGACGTCGATCGAAGACGTCCTCGCCTACGTGCGCGAGTGGTCGGCGCAGCGTGAGACGCTGCCGTACGGGACCGACGGGATCGTGATCAAAGTCGACTCCCTCGACCAGCAGGCCGAGCTGGGGGCGACCAGCCAGGCCCCCCGGTGGGCGATCGCCTACAAGTTTCCGGCGGAGCAGGCCGAGACCCGGGTTCGCGATATCACGGTGCACGTTGGGCGGACGGGCGCGCTGACGCCGGTCGCGGACCTGGAGCCCGTGCGGGTCTCCGGGGTGATCGTCCGGCATGCGACCCTCCACAACGAGGATGAGATGCGCCGCAAGGACGTGCGGATCGGGGACCACGTGATCGTCCAGCGGGCGGGCGAGGTGATCCCCGAGGTCGTCCGGGTGCTGACGGAGAAGCGAACCGGAGACGAGCGCCCATTCGCGATGCCGGCAACGTGCCCCGTGTGCGGCTCGCCGGTCGAGCGGAAACCCGGTGAGGCGGTGGCGCGGTGCACCGGCGGGGCGATCTGCCCGGCGCAGGTGCTGGAACGCCTGATCCACTTCGGCTCTCGGGACGCGCTGAACATCGATGGGGTCGGTCCGAAATTGCTCCAGCAGCTGCTCGATCGGGAATTGATCCGCGATCCGGCGGATCTCTTCAGGCTGACCAAGGCGCAGGTGCTGACCCTGGAGCGGATGGCCGACAAGTCCGCGGACAACGTCATCGCCGCCATCGACCGAAGCCGGCGCCCCACCCTCGCCCGGCTCATCTACAGCCTGGGGATCCGGCACGTCGGCCTGCACGTCGCCGAAGTCCTCGCGCAGCACTTTGGCGACCTGGACCGGCTGGCCCACGCCTCGTTCGAAGAGATCAGGGACGTGCCCGGGATTGGCCCGACGATCGCGCAGAGCGTGGTGGAGTTCTTCAAGCAGCGGGCCACCCGGGCATTGCTACGCAGGCTCGAGGCCGCCGGCGTGCGGCCTGAGGCTCCATCCGCCCTGTCGAAGGGCCGCCTGTCCGGAAAGACGTTCGTCTTCACCGGCACCCTGGAACGGTTCTCCAGGCGGGAAGCCGCCGAGCGGGTGGCCGCCCTGGGGGGCGCCGTCATCGACAGCGTCAGCGCGCGGACCTCGTACCTCGTCGCCGGCGCCGATGCGGGGAGCAAGCTGGAGCGGGCCCGCAAGCTCGGGGTGACCGTCCTCGACGAGCCGGGGCTCCTCCGTCTGCTGGAGGGACAGTGATGGCCCGCGGCCGGGCCGGCCCGGGGCGTGAGCCAGGATTTTCCCCTCCCCGATGGGCATGGTGGCTGCTCGGGCTCGCTCTGCTGGGGGTCGCCGGCGCGGTCGCGAGCCAGTGGATCGCGGCGCATCGGCGGCCCGCGGGGATCGAAGTGTATTTTGTCGTCAGGGGCGCCGGCCGCACCGGCTCGCTGGTCCCGGTGCACCGTCCGGCGCCGGCCGGCCCAACGGAGGTCCGGCTCGAGACTGCGCTGCGGGCGCTCCTGAGTGGCCCGCACGACGCGCGGCTCCACACCGAGATCCCGCAGGGGACGGCGCTCCTGGGGGTCGGCGTCCGGGACGGGGTGGTGACCGTGGATGTGTCTCCGACGTTTGCATCGGGAGGCGGGAGCACGAGCATGCTCGGACGGGTCTGGCAGGTGGTGTACACCGCCACCCAGTTTCCCGACGCCCCGGCGGTGCAGATCCTGATCAACGGCCGCCGGGTGGAGGCGCTGGGAGGGGAAGGAATCCTGATCGGCGCGCCCCTCCGCCGTCCCGAGGTCCCCCCGTCATTTTGACGCAACTTTGCGCTCCGGGATCATCGTCTGTTCGAACCGTCTATTCGGATGGAGGGGGCCCTTTCTTACGAGCAGAATACCCCGGGCGATGCCGCGAGAGATCCTTGCCGATGATATCGAACGGTTCCTCACCACCGTCGACGGTGTGGTGTCTGCCAGGCTGCTGACCTCGCCATCCGGGGAGGTCGACCAGATCTACATCACCGCGGAAGACGGCACGGATGGCCGCACGGCACGGCGGTCGGTGGTTGCGGCGCTGATGACCGCCTACGGGATCCCGGTCGAGCCCGGGCGGATTCAGGTGACCCACCTCCGGGGCTCGCGCATCGCCGACCTGCCGGATCTCAAGGTCGTGCGGGTGGAAGAAACGGCCTCGGGCACCGAAGTCTCGGCGCGGGTCCAGGTGGCTTGGGAACGCGCGGGGGAACGGCGGACGGGCACCGGGCAAGCGCGGGGTCCGGCCGGGACGGCCCACCGGTTCCGCACCCTGGCCTCCGCGGCGATCGATGCCGTCCGCGCGGTGCTGGAGCCCGCCCAGCGGCGGGTGGCGCTGCATCAGGCGGCCCTGGTCGACTCCATGGACCAGCCGGTGGTGCTGATCGGCATCAGCGCCCCGACACCGCGGGGTCAGGAGATCTTCATCGGCGCGGCGCCCCAGCGCGAAGCCGAGCCGCAGGCCGCGGTGAACGCGGTCCTCGACGCCGTGGCCAAGTGGATGCTTCAGGCGCCCGCGGGGCACCCCGAGCCGTCCCCGGAAGCCGACCGCCGCGCACATTTGGAGACGATGCGGCACTTCGTCCGGTCGGGCGCGAAGGCCCCGCTCGAACCGCCGTTCCGGGAGACGGATCACGGCTCCCCGGCCAATCCCCGAACGGCGGCACTGGATGCGGCGCCGGCGACCGGGCCGTCGATGGCCGGACGGGATGAGCGTATGCCGATGCTGTCCGACATCGTCGTCGATCCGCAGGAGATCCGGCCGGAGCAGGAAGGAGGGGCCGCGGTGATGGCACACGATGCCTCCCGGGCGGGGAGCGCGCCCGCCCGAACGGGGCGCCAGTCCGGCGAGGAGGGGTTCTACCTGGCTCTGCTCGAGGCGCGGACCCCCGTGCACATCCGCTGCCGCGACGGCTACGAAATCGCCCACGCCGTGCTCAAGCACGTCGGCCCCGACACCCTGCTCGTGGACACCGGGGGCGGGACCGAACTCCTCTACAAGCATGCCGTCATCTCGATCCGGCCCCGCGGGGCGTCCCCGGGCGTCTGAGGACTTGTGACCGAGCGTCTGCCCAGCCGGCAGGACGAGCTCGCCGACCGCCGCGCCCGGTTGGAGGAAGGCGGCGGCGGGGACCGTGTCGCCCGCCAGCATGCCGCGGGCAAGCTCACGGCCCGCGAGCGGCTTTCGGAACTGCTCGATCCCGGCACCTTTGTCGAGCTCGACCGCTTTGTCACCCACCGCGCCACCGCCTTCGGGATGGACAAGGTCGAGGCGCCGGCCGACGGCGTGGTCACGGGCTACGGGGCGATCGACGCGAGGCTGGCCTATGTCTTCTCCCAGGACTTCACGGTGCTGGGGGGATCGCTCGGGGAGGGCCACGCGGCGAAGATTTGCAAGCTCATGGACTTGGCGCTGCGCAACGGCGCGCCGGTGATCGGGCTGAACGACTCCGGCGGCGCGCGGATCCAGGAAGGGGTCGTCAGCCTGGGCGGGTACGCGGAGATCTTTCTCCGGAACACCCTGGCCAGCGGCGTCATCCCGCAGATCTCGGCGATCATGGGGCCGTGCGCGGGCGGCGCCGTCTATTCGCCCGCGATCACCGACTTCACCGTGATGGTCCGGGGGACCAGTTACATGTTCGTCACGGGCCCCCAGGTCGTCAAGGCCGTCATGCACGAGGACGTGACCTCCGAGGACCTCGGCGGCGCCGAGGTGCACGCGGCCCGCAGCGGGGTCGCGCACTTCATCGCGGAGCATGATCTCGACGCGCTGCGGTTGATCCGCCGGCTCGTCGCCTACCTCCCGCAGAACAACCAGGAGGGCCCCCCACGCGTCCCGTGCGTGGATCCGCCCGACCGGATGGACGCGGCCCTGGACGCGGTCGTCCCGGAGGATCCCCACCGCCCGTACGACATGCGCGAGGTCATCCGGCGCGTCGTCGACGGCGGCGAGTTTCTCGAGGTGCACGAGCACTTCGCCCGGAACCTCCTCACCGGGTTTGCGCGGCTGGACGGCCGGTCCGCCGGCATCGTGGCGCAGCAGCCGGAGGTGCTGGCCGGCGCGCTCGACATCAACAGCTCCGTCAAGGGCGCCCGGTTCGTCCGGTTCTGTGACGCGTTCAACATCCCCCTGGTGACGTTTGTCGATGTGCCCGGGTTCATGCCGGGGACGGGCCAGGAGCACGGCGGGATCATCAGGCACGGCGCGAAGCTGCTGTTCGCGTACTGCGAGGCGACCGTGCCGAAGCTGGCCGTGATCACCCGCAAGGCCTACGGCGGGGCCTACGACGTGATGTCCAGCAAGCACATCCGGGGCGACATCAACCTCGCCTGGCCCACCGCCGAGATCGCCGTGATGGGCCCCGAAGGCGCCATCGACATCATCTTTCGCCGCGAATTGGCCGAGGCGGGCGATCCGGAGGGGACGCGCGCGCGGCTCGTCGCCGAGTACCGCCGGCAGTTCGCCAACCCGTATGTCGCGGCCGGCCGCGGGTATCTGGACGACATCATCGAGCCCCGCGAGACCCGCCCGCGGCTGATCTCGGCGCTGCGCATGCTCGAGGGCAAGCGCGACCGCAACCCGCCAAAGAAACACGGGAACATCCCGCTCTAGCCGCACGCCGTGAGCACGGCCGCCCGACCTCTGCGCAAGATCCTCATTGCCAACCGGGGGGAGATTGCCCTGCGCGTCATCCGGGCCTGCCGCGCGAGGGGGCTGGCCGCCGTGTCGATCTACAGCGACGCCGACCGCGCCGCCCTCCACGTGCACGCGGCGGACGAAGCCTACCGGGTCGGGGCCGCCGCCCCCGCCGACTCGTATCTGAACATCGCGGCGATCGTGGACGCCGCGCGCCGGTGCGGCGCCGACGCGGTCCACCCCGGCTACGGGTTCCTGTCCGAGAACCCGGCCTTCGCCGAGGCCTGCGCGCAGGCCGGCCTGACCTTCATCGGTCCGCCCGCCGCCGCCCTCGCCCTGTGTGGCGACAAATCCAGAACCCGCCGCGCCGTCCTCGCGGCGGGCGTGCCCGTGCTGTCGGGGACCGATCTCCTGAGCGACGCCGACGCGATGAAGGCGGCGAAGAATCTCACGTTCCCGGTGCTGATCAAGGCGGCCGGCGGCGGCGGGGGGAAGGGCATCCACCTCGTCGAGCGGCCGTCGGACCTCATCGGGGCGCTGCTCCTCGCGCGCGGTGAGGCGCGGACGGCCTTCGGGGACGAGCGCATCTATCTGGAGCAGTGGCTGGACCGTCCGCGGCACGTCGAGGTGCAGATCATCGCGGATGCCCGCGGAGCGGTCGTCCATCTGGGAGAGCGGGAGTGCTCGATCCAGCGGCGGCACCAGAAACTGATCGAGGAGTCCCCCGCCCCCGCGCTCGCGCCGGATCTCCGGAAGGCGATCGGCAAGGCGGCGCTCACCGCCGCGCGGGCGGTCGGGTACCGCAATGCCGGGACCGTCGAGTTCCTCGTCTCGGGGCGGGCCTTCTATTTCCTGGAGATCAACGCCCGGTTGCAGGTGGAGCACCCCGTGACCGAGTGGGTGACCGGGCTCGACCTGGTGGCGCTGCAATTCGGGGTCGCGGCGGGAGAGCCGCTCCCGTTCCGCCAGGGCGACGTGCAGTCCCGCGGGCACGCGATCGAATGCCGGATCTCCGCCGAGGATGTCGACCATGAGTTCCTGCCGTGGGTCGGGCGGATCGGGGAGGTCGTGCTGCCCGGCGGCCCGGGCATCCGGGTCGACGCCGCGCTGGCCCCCGGGATGGAGATCACCCGGTTCTACGACCCGCTGCTGGCGAAGGTGATCGCCTGGGGATCGACCCGGGACGAGGCGATCGCCCGCCTCGGGACCGCGCTGCGCGAAACGGTCGTCACCGGCGTCCGCACGACGATCCCGTTTCACCTCTGGACCCTGGCGCATCCGGGCTTCCGGTCGGGTGACTACCACACCCGGTTCGTGGAGATGGAGTGGGCCGCGCACTCCCGGCCGCCGCACGCATCGTCCGGCCGCTGGCTCGCCGCGCTCGCCGCTGCAGCGCTCGAGGCTCGCGAAGGCCGCCGCCCGCCGCTCCTGCCACCCCAGGACGCGGGGGCGTGGGGCCGGGCGGCTCGCCAGGAAGGCCTGGCATGAAGACCTGCTGGGTCCGCGTGGGGGAGGAGGAGTTCGAAGTCGGGATCGACGACACCGGCGGGACGCTCGCCGCCACCCTGTCGGGGCGCACCCACCAGGTCGACCTGATCGAGCTCATGCCCGCCTGTTACACCCTGATCGTCGATGGCGCCGCCCATGGTCTGGTGGTGCGGGACCACGCGGGGCCGTGGGTCTTCGAACTCGACGGACGCACCGAGGTCGCCGAGGTCACCCGGACGGGGGTGGGGGCGGCCGCCGTGCGCGCGGCCGCGGCCCAGGTCCGGCACGGGGAGATCAGGGCGCCGATGCCCGGGCTCCTGCTCGCCATTCCGGTCGACCAAGGCGCCCAGGTGGTGGCCGGCCAGCCGCTGGCTATAATGGAAGCGATGAAGATGCAGATGGAAATCCGCGCCCCCCACGCCGGCACCGTCCGCCGGGTGCATGTCTCGCCGGGTCAAGAGCTCGCCGCCGGCCAGCTGTTGATCACGATGGGCTGAGGCATGGCTCGCCGGGAGGATGTTCGGACCCCATCAGGCATTCCGGTGAAGCAGGTCTTCACCCCGGAGGATGCCGCCGCGGTGGACGCCGGGCGCGACACCGGCTACCCGGGCGAATACCCGTTTACACGCGGCATCCATCCCACCATGTACCGCGGCCGGCTGTGGACAATGCGGCAGTACGGGGGATACGCGGGGGCCGAGGAGTCCAACCGCCGGTACCGGTATCTTCTGGAGCAGGGGCAGAGCGGTCTCTCGGTCGCGTTCGACCTGCCCACCCAGATGGGATACGACAGCGACCACCCCCTCGCTGAGGCCGAGGTCGGCAAGGTGGGCGTGGCCATCGACTCCCTGGCCGACATGGAGGTGCTCTTCGAGGGGATCCCGCTCGACCGCGTCAGCACCTCGATGACGATCAACGCCACCGCGGCGATCCTCTTGTGCATGTATCTCGCGGCGGCGGAGCGCCGGGGGGTGCCGGCCGAGCGGTGCGCCGGCACCACGCAAAACGACATCCTCAAGGAATATATCGCCCGCGGCACCTACATTTACCCGCCCGGCCCGTCGATGCGGCTGGTCGCCGACACCTGCACCTACTGCGCCGCGCACCTGCCGCGGTGGAACCCGATCAGCATCAGCGGGTACCACATCCGGGAGGCCGGGGCGACGGCGGTTCAGGAGGTGGCGTTCACCCTCGGGAACGCGATCGCCTACGTCGAAGCCGTGCGGGATACCGGGATGGCCGTCGACTGGTTCGCGCCGCACCTGGCGTTCTTCTTCGACGCCCAGATGAACGTCTTCGAGGAGGTCGCCAAGTACCGGGCCGCCCGCCGCCTGTACGCCCGGATCATGCGCGACCGGTTCGGCGCCTCGGACCCGCGGTCGCAGATGCTGCGGTTCCACACCCAGACCGCCGGGGTGGCGCTGACCGCGCAGCAGCCCAAGAACAACGTCGTGCGCGTCGCCCTGCAGGCGCTGGCCGCGGTGCTGGGCGGGACCCAGTCGCTCCACACGAACGCGCTGGATGAGGCGCTGGCCCTGCCGACCGACGAGGCGGCGGTGCTGGCGCTCCGCACGCAGCAGATCATCGCCCACGAGAGCGGGGTGGTCTCCACCGTGGATCCGCTGGCGGGATCCTACTACGTGGAGCATCTCACCGCCGAGATCGAGCGGCGGGCGCAGGCGTACCTCGACCAGATCGAGCGGATGGGCGGGATGCTGCGGGCGATCGAGCAGGGGTACGTCCAGCGCGAGATCGGGGAGGCCGCCTACCACGAGCAGCAGGAGGTCGAGTCCGGCCGGAGGGTGGTCGTGGGCGTGAACCGCTTCCAGCAGGCCGCGGGGCAGGTCCCCCCCATTCTCAAGGTCGACCCGGCCGTGGTCGACCGGCAGAGGGCCCGGCTGGCCGCGGTCCGCGCGCGGCGCGACGGTCCGCGGGTGCGGGCGGCTCTTGGGGCGCTGGACGGGGCGGCCTCGGGCGCGGAAAACCTGCTCCCGCGAATCTTGGAGTGCGTGCGGGCGTACGCCACCATCGGGGAGATCTGCGACACGCTCCGGCGGCGGTTTGGGGTTTACCGGCCGCCGGCCGTGGTGTAAGGATGAACCTCGCCCTGAGCCTTGCCGACGGGGTCCGGCACGGGTCCCCCCAGGCGGCCGCGCGCCTGATCTCGCTTCTGGAGAGCCGGAGCGACGAGGCGGTGCCGGCGCTGAGAGCGCTCCACCGCCACACCGGACGCGCCCACGTGGTCGGCGTCACCGGCCCTCCGGGGGCGGGCAAGAGCACGCTGGTCAACGCGCTCATCCGGCTGCTGCGCGCCCAGGGCCGCCGTGTCGGTGTGGTCGCCATCGACCCGACGAGCCCGTTTACCGGCGGGGCCATCCTGGGCGACCGGATCCGGATGCAGGACCACAGCACCGACTCCGGGGTCTTCGTGCGCAGCATGGCCACCCGGGGCCGCCTCGGCGGCCTCGCGCCTGCGACCGCCGGGGCGGTCGCGGTGCTCGACGCCTACGGATGCGACGTCATCTTCATCGAGACGGTCGGGGCCGGCCAGGCCGAGGTGGACATCGCCGGCACCGCGGATACGGTCGTGCTGGTCACCGTGCCCTGGCTGGGGGACAGCGTGCAGACCCTCAAAGCCGGGATCATGGAGATCGGGGACGTCTTTGCGGTCAATAAGGCCGACCGGGGCGAGGCCGACAAGACCGCCGCCGAGATCGAGATGATGCTGGGATTGGCCCCCGACCGCGGGGCGTGGCGGCCTGCCGTCCTGCGCACCGTCGCCTCCGAGGGCCGGGGGGCGGAGGAGGTGCTCCAGGCCCTTGAACGGCACCGGGCGTATCTGGTCGACCAGGGACTCTTGATGGCCCGCCGGCAGGCCCGGCGGCGGCGGGAGATCATCGAGATCATCGAGGAGCGCTTCCTCGCCCGGATCAGCGGCGGCCGGATGGACGAGCTGGTTGCGCGGGTGGCCGCCGGCGAGATGGATCCCTACACCGCCGCCGAGGAACTGATGGCCGCAAGCGCCGATGGGTAAGGCCCGGCTGGCTCATCTCGGAGTGATCGTCCATCGCCTCGATGCCGCAGAGCCCTTCTACGCGCGATTGGGGCTTTCGCCGGCCCGGCGCGAGTCACTGGATCGCGAGCGCGTCCGTATCGCCTTTCTCCGGGTGGCGGATGCCGAAATCGAGATCATCGAGCCGGCCGGCCAGGAGGGCCCGCTGGGCCGGTTCCTCGGCGCGCGCGGGGAGGGGATCCATCACATTGCGCTCGAAGTGGACGATATCGAACGTGCGTTGGCCATCGCAACGGCCTCAGGCATGCGCGCCATCGATCAGGCCCCGCGTCCGGGAGCGCATGGGACGCGGGTCGCATTTCTCCACCCAGGCTCCGCCCATGGCATCTTGCTGGAATTGGTCGAGTGCCCACGAAGGTAGTCTCCCAATGACCCCATCGACCTAGTCTGCCAGGCCTTCCATCCATCAGAAGTGACTATTGCATTGAATTTTGTCTATGTGATATAGTGGCAACCGTAGAAGAAAGTCTATATCACATAACCCATAGCCCCACCCCCTGACCGTCGCAGCATCCGCCGGCGCATAGAACTCAGTCAGGCCTCATCGATGCGTAACCATCTGAGCTATGCGGCGGCGGGCCCCGCCAGCGCGGGGCTATCTTGCAGGCGAACTGGAAGGGGGGAGGAGCCATCGCGCCGGCTGTCCTGCCATCAACTGCCAGTGAGATCGAAGTCCTAAAGCACCCCCGATTTGGGTGGGCGTTTCTGACCCACCTCCTGGTCGGGATCCTCGTGCTGGGTCTGCTCCTGCCCTTTGTATCGAACCCAAGCCTGTGGCACCTCGTGCTCGGCAAGTCCGTCTACCTTTCGGTCGACGGCGAGACCCGGTCGTTCAGCACGCTCCGCCAGACCGTGGGCGACGTCCTTCGGGAACACCAGGTGGCCGTCGATCCGGCGGACCGGATCGACCCGCCGCTCGGGGCCGCCATCTGGCCCGGGATTCAAATCAGCGTCGTGCGCGCGGTTCCCCTGACCGTGACCGTTGGCGGCGTCCCGCAGCAGGTCCAATTGGCCGCCACCACGGTTGGCGAAGCGCTGAACGCCATGAACGTCGAGGTCCGCCCCCACGACCGGGTGTACCCTGATCCGTCCACCAAGCTCGCCCCCAATATGCGGCTGACGGTTGAGCGACGGGACACACGGACCTGGGTCGAGCACAGTGGGTTTCCGTTCCCCACCGAGATTGTTCGGGATAACACCCTGCTGAAAGGGCGGCAGGTGCTGCGGTCCGCCGGGGAGCCCGGGCTCATGAATCGGACGGTGTGGGTGGAGTATGCCGACGGGCGTCCGGTCACGGTTCAGACGCTCGAGGAAGCCCTCGTCATGCCCCCGATCCCCCGGGTGATCGCCATCGGCACCCGGCCGGTGATCGTGACCCATGGCCCGTACGCCGGCAAGGAGATCATGATCATGGAAGCCACCGCCTACTATCCGGGTCCGAACAACTACGGGGGCCCGGTTGGCAACTGGACCGCGATGGGGCTTCCCGCCCGGCGCGGCGTCGTGGCCGTCGACC
>WNGC01007328.1_pt1 | contig 10881 bp, 7 predicted proteins | sample 5400051 | NCBI WGS metagenome assembly WNGC01 (sample SAMN13153368, study PRJNA577476) | soil metagenome | isolation source: 20 cm soil or saprolite under grassland replicate 2 | place: USA:California | collected 2016-06-15 | reverse complement strand
CGGCGACGGCGAATCAAACGAGGGAGACACGTCAATGACAGCAGCTCTTGCGTCCCTGCGCTGGTTGGGCACAGTCGTGGTGTGCAGCGCGCGCGCTAGCGCACCGCGGCCGCCGGTGCGCGGCATGAGCTCGCGGGCGCGCGCCACGATCAGCGCCGCCGCCGTGTGTCTCGCCGGCGCCGCGAGCGCGCAGGCACCGCCGCCGGCGAGCGCGACTGCGCCCGAGGTCGAGGAAATCGTCATCACCGGGTCGCGCATCGCTTCGCCGAATGCCACGAGCGCGAGCCCGATCCAGGTGGTGACCAACAAGGACATTCTGGCCACCGGCAAGAACGACATTACCGACATTCTCAATCAGCTACCCCAGATTTTTAACAACGACTTGGGTCAGGACCTGGGTAACCGCACTAGCGGGCTCACCACGGCGGGCGGTGTCTCGACCGCCGACCTGCGTGGTTTGGGTCCCAACCGCACCCTGGTGCTGATCGACGGACGCCGGCTCGGTCAGGGTTCTCCGTATACAGCCATTGCGTCGCCGGCGCCGGATCTTGATCAGGTTCCCATCTTCCTGGTCGACCGCATCGAGGTTCTCACCGGTGGTGCCTCGTCGGTGTACGGGTCCGACGCGATCGCGGGTGTGGTGAACTTTATCCTGAAGAAGAACTTTCAGGGCCTGCAGTTCGACACCCAGTTCGGCGAGAACTGGCACAATCAGAAAAGTACCTTCATGACCAACGCGGCGATCCAGGCAGGCCTGACGCCGCTCTCGGGCAACGTCCAGGACGGGCGCAACCGGACCTTTAGCATAATCGCCGGCACCAACTTCGGCGAGGGTAACGGCAACCTCACGGGCTGGCTCACCTACTTGCACGCCGACCCGGTATCGAGCGGCGATCGAGATTTCGGCCAGTGCCAGCTCGATGAGAACTTCGATGCCGTCACCGGAAACGTGATCGCGCCTTCTTGTGGTGGTTCGACCAACTCGAACCGCTTTACCCCCTTGAGCGGGCCGCACGCGGGCACTCAGTACGCCGTTTCCGGCAACAGTTTCGTTACCTGGGGTCCCGCGACGACGCCTCCCCCGTTCTTCAACTCGCAGAAATACATCTACCTGGCACGCCAGGACGACCGCTACCAGGGCGGCCTGATGGCGCACAACAGCCTCAACGACTATGCGACGCCGTACTTCGAATTCATGTTCATGAACGATAAATCGCATCAGGCGATTGCACCGACGGCAGCCTTCACCAGCGGCAACCCGAACACCGGCAACCCCTACTTCGTCAACTGCGGCAATCCGTTCCTCAGCGCGCAACAGCGGGGCATCCTCGGCTGCACGGCGGCGCAGATCAGCGCGGCAAACCAGGCCGATCCGGCAAACCAGGTCGCGATCCAACTCGGGCGACGCAATATAGAGGGCGGCGCGCGCACCTCGGACTACGAGCACACCAACTACCGGGCCGTCATCGGCGTGAAGGGCGACCTGACTAAGGCGTGGCGCTACGACGCCTGGGGGCAGTACTACTACACGACGTTCTTCAATTCCAACGACCAGTACTTCAACTACGCGAACATCGACAACTCCCTCGTGGTCACCGGCACCAGGGCTAACCCGCAGTGCGTCGTGGGCGCGCCCTGTGTACCGTGGAATATCTTCCAGGACGGCGGCGTGACTCCCGCCGCGCTTGCCTACCTCTACTCAAACGGCACCGGGGCGGGCAGCACCACGTTGCGCACCGCCCACGCGGACATCACCGGCGAGCTCGGTGAGTACGGGGTCAAGCTGCCCACAGCGAACGAAGGCTTCGGGATGAACGTCGGGTTCGAGCATCGCAACGAGAATGTGCAGTTCACACCCGATTCCATCGAGCAGACCGGACAGCTGGCGGGATTCGGCGGCGCGGCCGTGGCGATCAACAACAGCCTCGCCGTGGATGAGGAATTCATCGAGCTGCGCGCACCGCTGCTGCAGGACAAGCCCTTTTCCAAGGACCTGGTGTTCGGCACCGGATTCCGCCATTCGAACTACTCGGTGAGCGGCGGGGTGAACACCTACAAATTCGACCTGCAGTGGGCGCCGCTCCAGGATCTGCGCTTCCGCGGCTCGTACCAGCGAGCGATCCGCGCTCCGAGCATCATCGAGCTGTATAACCCGCAGCTGCTGGGCTTGATCCAGTTCGGCAACGATCCGTGCGCTCCGCCGGTGCAGGCGGGGGTCACCCTGGCGCAGTGCCTGCACACGGTGCCGGCATCCCAGGCGGCAGCCTTCACCACGGCTTTCAACAACGGCACCATTCCGCAAGCCGTCGCCGGGCAGCTGGGCCAGGTGCAGGGCGGAAATCCGCTGCTGCAGCCTGAGAAGGCGAAGTCGTACTCGTTCGGGCTGCTGTTTGCGCCGCAGGCCGTTCCGAGTCTGACGGGCAGCGTCGACTTCTGGCAGATCCGTCTCGACCAGGCCGTCGGCCCCCTCCCGGCTTCGGTGGCCTTGGCGCAGTGTCTGGCGACGGGTAACCCGACCTACTGCGCGCTGATTGTCCGGGACCGGTTCTTCGGACTGTCGGGGGCCACGATCGCCGGCGGCGGCTACTTCGTCCAGACAAGTCAGAACATCGGTTCCGGTCTCACCAGCGGCATCGATCTGCAGTCGAGTTACAAGGTCGGGCTGGGGCACGTGGGCTCGCTGGTTTGGGCTATCAACGGCGTGTACCTGCTGCATGCCACGACTCAGCCGATCGCCGGCGGGCCTCAGTACGATTGCGCCGGTCTGTTCGGACTCACCTGCCAGACGGTCAACCCGCGCTGGCGGCACAATCTGCGCGCCACCTGGGAGATGCCGTGGAACGTGGATGCTTCGCTCAACTGGCGCTTCATCGGCAAGGTGGGCAACGATAACAACGATCCGCAGACGCAGCTGCACCTCGTGGCGTACCAGGGGTTGTTCGACCAGGACCTGCAGCAGATCCCCAACATCAGCTATATCGATCTGTCCTTCGGCTACCAGGGCTGGAAGGGCGTCGACATACGCGGTGGGGTGAACAATCTGTTCGACCGGAATCCGCCGCTCGTTCCGCTTACCATTCAACCCGGAGGCGCACCGAACACCTACGGCAGTTACGAGGCGCTCGGTCGTCAGGCCGAGCAATGCGACGTGGCAGTGATCGGCGGCGGCCCGGCCGGCAGCACCGCCGCCGCCCTTCTGGCCCGCCGGGGCTATCGCGTGATAGCGCTGGAGAAGGCGCATCATCCGCGCTTCCACATCGGCGAGTCGCTGCTGCCGATGAATCTGCCCATATTCGAGCGGCTCGGCGTGCTGGAGAAGGTACGCGCGCTGGGCGTGTACAAGCGCGGCGCGGATTTCGAGGCCGACAACGAGCAGGGCTACAACACCTTCGCCTTCGATCGTGCGATCGGCAACAGTCCGCCGCACGCCTATCAGGTGTGGCGGCAGGACTTCGACAGGATGCTGTTCGCGCACGCGCGCGAGTGCGGTGCGAGCGCGCGCGAGGGTCATGAGGCGCTGAACATCGAGCAGCGGGGTCCGCGTGACACTCGACTCGATGTGCGCACCGATGACGGCGGCAGTTATCGGCTGCAGGCGCGCTACCTGGTCGATGCCAGCGGCCGCGATACCTTCCTGGCAGCGAAAAAAAAGCTGCGCCGCAAGAACAACCGGCATCAGAGCGCGGCGATCTTCGGCCACTTCCGCGGCGCGGATGCGCGAGCGGGCGAGGACGCGGGCAACATCAGCATGTACAGGTTCGAGCATGGCTGGATGTGGATGATTCCGCTGCCCGCGGGTGTGATGAGCGTGGGCGCGGTGTGCTGGCCGGACTACCTCAAGCAGCGCAAAGGTCGCACGCTCGAGTTCCTGCTCGACACTCTCAAGCGCAACCCCGCACTGTGGCAGCGTGTCAGGGGGGCCGAGCTGATCGGCAACGAGGTGCGCGTCACCGGCAACTACTCCTATGACTCGAAGCAGATGGGCGGGCCGGGCTGGGTACTGGTCGGTGACGCGTTCGCATTCATCGATCCGGTGTTCTCCTCCGGCGTTTATCTGGCGATGAGCGGCGCGGAACGGGCGGCGGCAGTGGTGGATGCCGCGTTGCGCGAGCCAGCCACCGAATTGCGGCTGTTGCGCAAGCTGGAAAAGCGCCAGCGCACGGGCATGGAGCGATTCTCGTTCTTTATCTACCGCTTCAATGGGCCCATCATGCGCCAGATGTTCAGTCATCCGAACAATACCTGGCAGTTGGAGCAGAGCGTGATCTCCATGCTCGCTGGCGACCTGTTCGATACGCCGAAGGTGCTGAGGCGCCTGCGACTGTTCAAGCTGGTCTATGCCATCAACGGCCTGCGGGACTGGAGGAGGTGGCGCGCCGGGCACGCCTATCGGCTGGCGCAGGCGCGCGCGCAGTTCACCGGCGGCAACACCCCGTTGGACCGGTGCTGAAGCGCGTTCATTTGCCTGCAGAGCTCAGCGTCGACCTGAACACCACCCCGTCCTTCATCACGAATCCCACGTTCTTCAGTACATTGACATCCTCGAGCGGATCGCTCGCCACCGCGATCAGGTCCGCGTACGCTCCGGGCGCCACCACGCCCAGCTCGGCGCGCTTGCCGAGCAGCTCCGCGGCCCGCGACGTGGCGGACTGAATCGCCTGCATCGGTGTCATCCCGAACTCGACCTCGCGGGCAAATTCCTGGGCGATCGGATCGGACCACACGAAGCCGCCGACGTCGGTTCCGAAGGCTATCCTGACGCCGGCCCGTAACGCCTTCTGGAACGAGACGCCATGGACGGCGACGCGCTTGCGGTCGCGGATTCCGGTCGGCGTGTCCGGCGGATCGTGATCGTAATAGTAGACAGCCAGCGTGGGTACGTACCACGTGCCTTGTTTGATCATCTGCGCGATCTGCGCGTCGGTGAGCTCCAGACCATGCTCGATGGAGTCGCAACCGCCATCCAGGGCTCGCTGCAGGCCCGGCCCGTTATAGGCGTGGCAGGCGACCTTGCGGCGCCATCCGTGCGCCTCGTCCACGATGGCCTTGAGCTCCTCGACCGTCAGGGTGGGTTGTGAAACGAGCGCACCCTGCTCATCGACCCAGGAGCGGTGCGTCATGTACACCTTGATCCAGTCCGCGCCGTGATCCAGCTGCTCGCGCGCGGCCTTGCGCGCCTCGACGGGGCCGTCGATCAGCTGCGCTCCTTTCGGCACCACGAGCTCGGGCGCATACCCTTCCAGCACGTAGCCACCGGTCGTCGAGATCGAGCGCGTCGCTACGAACATTCGCGGGCCCGGAATGTAGCCCTCGTTGATCGCCTGTTTGATGCCGACGTCGCCATATCCCGCGCCCTCGGTCTCGACATCGCGAATCGTCGTGAACCCCTGTTCCAGCGCACGCCGCGCTGCCACGATCGCGCGCGCTGCGCGGTAGGAGGCAGGGAACTTCAGCAATTGCACATCGTAGCCGCCGGCCGCAGGTACCTCGCCCTGCAGGAAGATATGAGTGTGACAATCGATGAGACCCGGAAGAACGGTGGCGGCGCCCAGCTCGATCACCTGTGCCCCTGACGGCGGCGGATGCGTCCCCGCCGTGTACACGTCGAGGATACGGTTGCCGCGGATCACGATCTCCGCATTTCGCAGCGGCCGTGTACTGGTGCCATCTATGAGCGATCCGGCTCGGACAATCACCGTGGGTGTCGCTATGTTGGCGGCTGGCGTCGCGGTGGGATCATGCGCGATGCACAGGCGTGCGAGGCATAAGGCGATGGCGCCGAGGCAACCCATGGGACGCATCTGGAGACTCCCCTCATCCTGGAGTGGCCGCTTCCGGCAGCGGGCCCGCTTTGGAGTGGCCCCATGATGCCTGCCGGCAGGGTATTCGCAAAGCATTGCCGCGCCCACTTGCGCCGGCCCGCCGGGCGCACGTCTAATTGCGGCGGCAAACCGGGGAGACCTCGATGCACAAGGCGCCAGCTGTCGCCGCCGCAACTGTGCTGCTCATCGCAGGCGCGAGCGCGCGAGCGCAGCCGCCCTCCGCAGAGCAGCGCTTCCGCGAGCTGTACAAGGAGCTGGTCGAGACGAACACCAGTCTGTCCGCCGGCAGTTGCACGCTGGCCGCCGAGCGCATGGCGGCGCGCCTCAAGGCCGCCGGGTACACCGACGACGAGCTGCACTTGTTCACCGCACCCGGGCATCCGAAGGAAGGCGGCCTGGTCGCGGTTTATCCTGGGCGCAACGCGAAGCTCAAGGCGATTCTGCTGCTGGCGCACCTCGATGTGGTCGAGGCGAAGCGCGAAGACTGGACGCGCGATCCGTTCACGCTCGTGGAAGAGAACGGCAATTTCTACGCGCGCGGGGCCGTGGACGACAAGGCCGAGGGCGCAATATGGGTCGACACGCTGGTTCGCTTCCGCGAACAGAACTACCGACCGTTGCGCACGCTGAAACTCGCGCTCACCTGCGGTGAAGAGACCTCGGGCGCCCTGAACGGCGCCCAGTGGCTCACCCAGAACCGCCGCGACCTCATCGACGCGGCGTTTGCAATCAACGAGGGAGCGCGGGGCGAGCTCGACGCCGGGGGACACCGGGTTGCCCTGGAAGTCCAGGCGGGCGAGAAGACCTCGCAGAACTACCGTCTCGAGGTCACCAATTCCGGAGGGCACAGCTCGCTGCCGGTGAAAGACAACGCCATCTATCGACTCGCGGGCGCCCTGAAGAAGATCGAGGCCTACACTTTCCCGCCGCAGTTCACCGACGGCAACCGCGCGTACTTCACTGGCATGGCGAAGATACAAGCGGCCCAGGGCCAAGCGGCCCTTGCCAGCGCCATGCAGGCATTGGTGCGCGATCCGGCCGATGCGCAGGCGATCGGGCTGGTGTCCGCGAAGGACCCGGGCTGGAATGCGACCTTGCGCACGACCTGCGTCGCCACCATGCTGGAGGCCGGACACGCGACCAACGCCCTGCCGCAGCGGGCGCGGGCGAACATCAACTGCCGCATCTTCCCTGGCGTCACGCAGGAGACGGTGCGTGCGAGGCTCGAAGAGCTGGTGGCCGACCCGGCGGTCAAGGTGACGACGCTCGAGACGCGAGGGCCGAGCTCCCCGCCCCCGCCGCTGACGCGCGAGATCCTGGCACCCATCGAGAAGCTCGCGGCACAGTTCTGGCCGGGCGTGCCGGTGCTGCCGATCCTGCAGCCCGGCGCGACCGACGGCCAATTCCTGAACGCGGCCGGCATCCCGACCTACGGCATCGAGCCGCTATTCCTGGGCCCGGATTTCGGCCACATCCATGGCCTCAACGAGTACGTCGGCGTCAAGTCGCTGCTGGAGTGTCGCGACTTCCTGTACCGCCTGGTGAGGGTCTACGCGGATCGGAAATGAGGCCAACGCATCTGACCCGGGCCGCCCGGCAGCGCCTGCGGCGGGCGCTCATCCGCGCACGTAACTCCCGGGCGCATCCTCGAGCGCACGGTGCTGGGCGCCGGCAGCGGCGCGCAGGGTGCCGGCGGGTTGTCGCTTCGCGGTGGAATGCTCGATGAGCCAGTGCTGCCAGGCGGGCCACCACGAGCCCTCCAGCGGCGGCGCGCTCTTCAACCACTCATCCGGCGACAGCCTGGCGGTGGCGTTGGACCAGGTGAGCATGCGGTGCCGGCGCCGCGGGTGCACCGGCCCGCTGACGATGCCGGCGTTGTGGCCGCCGCTCGTCAGGAGAAAGGTGTAGTCGGCGCTGCGCGTCAGATCGCGCACCTTGTACACCGAGCGCCATGGCGCCACATGGTCGGTCTCGGTTCCGACCACGAACATGGGCGCACGCAGGCAGGACAGATCGATCCTCTCGCCCCTCACGGTGAACTCACCGCGCGCCAGCTCGTTCTTCAGGTACAGCCGCTCCAGATACTCGCTGTGCATGCGCCAGGGCATGCGCGTGCCGTCGGCATTCCAGGCCATGAGGTCGTTGAGCTTGGGGCGCTCGCCACGCATGTACTGATCGACCGCCGGCTTCCACAGCAGGTCGCGCGAGCGCAGCAGGGCGAATGCCGCGCCCATGCGTTCGCTCTCCAGCACGCCGGATTTCTGCATCATCGCCTCGAGCATGGCGATCTGGCTGGGCGTGATGAACACCGACAGCTCTCCGGGTGCGCTGAAGTCGGTCTGGGCGGCGAGCAGGGTCAACGAGGCGAACGGCGCCTCGCCCGCCTGGGTGAGCGCCGCCGCGGCGATCGCCAGCAGCGTGCCGCCGATGCAGTAGCCGACCGCGTGCACCGGGTGCTGCGGGATGAGGCGGCGCACCTGCGCCAGCGCATCGAGAAACCCGAGCTGCAGATAGTCGTCCATGCCCAGCTCGCGGTCGGCGGCACCCGGGTTCTTCCAGGAGATCATGAATACCGTGTGACCTTTCTCGACCAGGTAGCGCACCAGAGAATTGCGCGGCGACAGGTCGAGGATGTAGTACTTCATGATCCAGGCCGGGGTGATCAGGATGGGCTCGGCGTACACCTCGGGCGTCTGCGGCGCGTACTGCAGCAGCTCGATGAGCCGGTTGCGGAAGACCACCTTGCCGGGCGTCACCGCCACCTCCTTGCCCACCTCGAACTGCTCGGTTCCGGCCGCTCGAGCGCCGCTCACCGCACGCTGCGCGTCCTCGAGCCAGTGCTTCAGTCCACGGATGAGATTGTGGCCCGATTCCGCGGCGGTCCTGTTGAGCAGCTCGGGATTGGTTTGCAGGAAATTCGCCGGCGAGGCGGCTTCCAGCAGCAGCCGTCCGGCGAAGTTCAGGCGCGACTGCTGCGCGTCGGCGGCCGCCGGCGGGGCCAGTGCCTGTTGCCACCAGGAGGCCCAGTTGGCGTACGTGCGCGCGTAGGCGTTGAAGGGCCACACGTTCCAGGCGGCGTCGCTGAACCCCAGCTCTTCATGCCCCGGGGCCAGTGGCGTGCCGCCGGCGGCGCTCGCCATGAACTGCCAGCTGTCGAGGATTTTCTCGTAGGCGCTGCGCGCCAGCTGCACCTGGCGCGGCGGCTGAGTGGCGAGCTTCAGGTACCACTCCCACCAGGCGTTGAGGTAGTCATCCGGAGCGAGCCCTCCGGTGAGCGCGGCGAGCTGGGCGCGCAGGTGGCGCTCGATCTGCGCCTTCAGGGGCGCTTTCACGCCCTCGGCAGGCCGGGGAGCCTCGCGTGCGTCGGCGCGGGTGCGCGCCTGCGGCGCTGCCCGGCGTCTGCGCGCCCGGGCTTTCTTCTTCGCATGGACACTCAAGGCGGTCTCCCCGGAAGTCACACCCGGGAGCGTGCGCCCCCGGGTGTGGGATACCGCAAGATATCAGGCCGCTTTGCGCGCCGGCACTGCCTTCGCGGCGATTTCGCTGCCCAGCTGGGTGAAGCGGCTCTGGATCTCGGACGTGACCGTCGCGAACTCCTCGGCACGCGCACGCAGCTTGTCCACGAACTGGGTGGTGAGCTCGGCGTGCTTGTTCATCAGCTCGGTGGGGTTGGTCGCGCTGAACGGGCGCGAACGCCTCACGGGCCGCGGCAATCATCGTGTTGGGGTCGAAAGTCCGGTCGATCATGGTCGTCTCTCCTGTGCGGGTGGGTCTCCAATGGGGAGCATCGTACCACATTTTGTATGCACTGCAAGAGAAATATTGTCGTCTCGGATCGATTCGACTACTGCGCACTTAAGATATTAATATCTATATATAAGATAGCAATAAAGTGATGATCACAGTTTCCGTTTATGGGGTAGTATTTTTGCGATGCACATACACACGAGGATGATCACATGCGCAGCCCGGCGTCGACCTCGAGGCAGCGCCCGGTGAACAGCTCGTTCTCGAATATGAAGCCGACCGCGTGGGCGATCTCCTGCGGCTCGCCCAGGCGCCCGAGCGGTATGGGTGAGGTCATCTTCGCCAGCGCCTCGGGCTTCATGCTCTCGACCATGGGGGTGCGAATGAAGCCCGGGGCGACCGCGCCGACGCGGATGCCGTAGCGCGCCAGCTCCTTCGCCCACACCACGGTCATCGCCGCGACGCCCGCCTTGGCGGCGGTGTAGTTGGTCTGCCCGACATTGCCGGCCCGCGAGATACTCGAGAGGTTCACGATCACGCCGCCGACCGCGCGTTGGATCATGCGCTGCGCCGCTTCGCGCGCGCACAGGAACACCCCGGTGAGATTCACGTCGATGACCGCCTGCCACTGCGCGAGCGTCATCTTGCCGACCACCTGACCGTCCTTCACCTTGACCAGCAGTGCATCGCGCACGATGCCGGCATTGTTGATGAGGCCGTCGAGGCGCCCGAAATCCGCCGTCACCTGATCGAGCGCGCCCACCACGCTGTCCTCGTTGGCGACATCGGCGAGGTAGCTGCGTGCCACCACGCCCACCTCGCTACAGCGGGCGCAGCTCCAGCAGGGCAAGACTGGCGCCCTTGCGGGCGAAGTGCAGGGCGAGCGAGCGGCCGATGCCGCGCCCGGCTCCGGTGACGAGAATGGTTTTGCCGCGAACATCCACGGGCGGGTCACTCCTGCTGGGATACGAGGGGGAGGAGAGGCTGCGGGCGCCAAGTGCTCGTGCGCGATGCGCGCTTCAGCCGCGACGCTTGTCGGAATCGGGTTTGGAGGGCGCGGGGCCGCCGGCGGGCGCTGCGCTCGGGGTGATGGCCGACAGCATCGATGCCTGCATCTTGGCCCACATTTCCATGTTCTGGCGCGCCATCTCCGCGATCGGCGCCATGGGTGTTTCGAGCGCCTTGGCCATCTCGGCCTGCATGAGATTCTGTTGGCGCAGCAGCCCGCCGATGCTCTGCTCCAGGTACGACGTCAGCATCTGCTGGATCGGATTGCCGTAGAAGCGAATGATGGCCTCGAGCAGCTGCAGGC
>WNGC01004530.1_pt1 | contig 10881 bp, 10 predicted proteins | sample 5400051 | NCBI WGS metagenome assembly WNGC01 (sample SAMN13153368, study PRJNA577476) | soil metagenome | isolation source: 20 cm soil or saprolite under grassland replicate 2 | place: USA:California | collected 2016-06-15 | reverse complement strand
CGTGGTACTGTTCGATCGCCGAGGCAGCAGTGCGTCCCACTCCGATGCCGTAGCATCCCATAACGGCGAGGCACTCTTTGCCATGAAGGTCTAGGAAGGAGGCCTTCATAGTTTCGCTGTATTTGGTGCCGAGCATAAAGACATGTCCGACTTCGATGCCTTTCGTCGCCTTCAATATCCCGTCTTTTCTCGGTGACGGATCTCCTGCGCAGGCGCTACGGAGATCGGCAAACTGCTCGACCTGAAAATCACGATCCCAATTCGCATCGGCATAGTGCGTATCGATCTGATTGCCACCGACGACCACGTTGCGTAAAGCTTTAATTGCGTGGTCGGCAATAATTCGAACGTGTTTCAGGCCAATGGGACCGGCAAACCCTACCGGTGCGCCAGTGACTTGCTCGACGACAGTGGGAGTTGCGAGTTCAAGATCAGTCACTCGCATGAGTCGTTGAATCTTTACCTGGTTTGCCTCATGGTCTCCCCGTACCAACACGGCGACCGTGTCTTTCCCTGTCGAGTATAGGAGCGTCTTTACGAGGCGCGTGGGTGAGACGTTCAAGAATCTCGTGACTTCTTCGACTGTCCGGCAGTGAGGCGTCTGGACGGTGCGCAGCGGACGCGGTGTCTCGGTGTCCACGTCAGTAGGAGGAAGCACTTCGGCCTGTTCGACGTTGGCGGCGTAGGTACCGGTGTCACTGTAGACAATGGTGTTCTCGCCCGTATCGGCGAGCACCATGAACTCGTGAGATGAGCTGCCGCCGATCAGGCCGGTGTCGGCTTCGACGGCACGGAAGGTGAGGCCGCAGCGCGTGAAAATACGATGGTAGGTATCGTACATCTTCTGATAGCTGAGCCTGGCACTCGCTTCATCCTGGTCAAAGCTGTAGGCATCCTTCATGATGAACTCGCGTCCCCGCATGAGTCCGAAGCGAGGGCGTATTTCGTCGCGAAACTTTGTTTGAATCTGATAGAAGTTCAGCGGCATCTGTCGATAGGAACGGATTTCGCGCCTGAACAGGTCGGTGATCACTTCCTCATGGGTGGGGCCTAAGCAGAACTCGCGCTCGTGGCGATCCTTAAAGCGCAGCAGCTCTTTGCCGTAAAAACTCCACCGGCCGGTTTCTTGCCACAGTTCTGCGGGGGAGGCAATGGGCATGAGGAGTTCTTGGGCGCCGGCCTGGTTCATCTCCTCCCGAATGATCTGCTCTATTTTTCGGATGACCCGGAGGCCGAGCGGGAGGTACGTGTAGATGCCGGCTGCCACCTTGCGAATCAGACCGGCTCGGAGCATGAGCTTATGGCTGACGGTTTCCGCTTCGCCCGGGTCTTCTCGCAATGTAGGGATTAAGACTTGAGAGGTCCGCATGGGCTATGAATGGAGCGATCTAACGGAGGAGAGTCTTCCAGGATATTCAAATAAGTCATCCGAAGAGGTGGTCGCAGGCGAGAGAAAGCCGGAGGTGTGACGGTTCCCAACCGCCCGCCCAAAGTTGCCGGGGTCTTCGTCCCAGGAAGGGGAAGGTGAAGATTTTGATGAGCCGAGAATGAAGCTTGGGAAACGGTGCGTCTTGGCGCGCCGGGGGTGGGTGGGTGAGAAAGTAAGCTGGTTCGGCATCCTGCTAACGAGAGAAGATCCGTTCAAGGTCATTCCAAAACGCAAAGATCATGACGCCCACTAATAGCACGAGGCCAGCCTGTTGTGCGATTTCTCTCTGGCGTTCGCCGAGGGGTTTTCGGAGGATGCCCTCAATCAGGAAAAACAACAGATGGCCTCCGTCGAGAATGGGAATGGGGAGCAGGTTGAGGACACCCAGATTGATGCTTAAAATGGCGATGAGAAAGACAACACTTGAGGCCCCCTGCGCGGCAGCTTCTCCTGAAATATTGGCGATCGTCAGCGGGCCGCCGATGTTTTTGCTGGAGATGTCCCCCACGACCATCTTGTAGAGGCCGATTGCGGTCAATTCGGTCCAACCCCACGTGGCTCCCAAGCCGTCATAGAGCGACAGCAGTGGGGTGCTGGAGCGCATGATCGAACGGCCTGGTCCTGAAATGCCGATCTTGCCGACTTCGACCGACTGGCCGTTGACCGTTTCCTTCTCAGCAGTGGGCGTCACGGTCAGCGAGACGCGATGCCCCTCTCGCAAGACCTCCATCTGGAGCGGATGGTTGGGGTTTTCTTTCACGATACCGGTCATCTGGGACCACGTATGGATCGTCTGGCCCTCTATCTTGACCACATGGTCCCCTGCTTGAAGCCCTGCCTTCGCCGCCGGAGAACTTTGCATAACTGAAGTGACGAGGGGCGGTGTTTCTTCGACGCCCAAGTAGTATCCGGGCTCTTGTGCCGAGCCCTGTGGTCCGGGGACGGTTGTGGGCGTGACCGTCAGCGTTTTGACCTGTTCTCCTCGTTTGATCTCTAGGGTCAGCGCCTTTCCGTTGCTCTTCGCCACGGCGTCGAATAGTTCTGTTTTGGTCGCAATGTCGCGCCCGTCGACTCGGCTGACACGATCTCCGATTTGGATGCCTGCGGTATCGGCCGGAGAGCCGGGGACCATCGCTTCGATATCCGGGGTGAGATCTTGGAACGTTGGGACAAAAAGCGGAGCTCCGGTCGCGAGCCATCCAGCAAAAATTAAATAGGCCAGAATGAAGTTAAACCCAGGTCCCGCAGCGACGATCAGGACTTTACCCCACAATCCTTGGTGCGCAAACGACCGTGCACGATCTTCCTTCGTGGTCGCCTCGGTCTCATCCTCCCCGAACAGTTTCACATAGCCACCGAGCGGAATGGCAGAGAGGAGATATTCCGTTTCACCCATTTTCCGGCCGAAGAGCTTTGGTCCGAATCCAAGAGAAAACTTGAGGACCTTGACGCCGACCCAGCGAGCAGCCAAGAAATGACCGAGTTCATGGAACGCGACTAACACGCCCAGAACGACCAGGAACCACCATGCCTTTTGCAATAACAACCAGACGGTATCGGGAGACCAGGTATATGCCATGAACACGGTGTATGCTCCTTCGTGTAAACCTAGCGTGCCAACGCCACTACCAACGATTCGGCTTTCTCTCGGGCCCAGCGATCTGCCTCCAGCGCGTCTTCCACCGTCTCAATGTCTTTGGTGGTGTGGCCGTCCATCGTGCTGCGAATGATTTCCGCGATGTTGGTGAACCGGATCCCCCCGTTCAAGAAGGCCTCGACAGCGATTTCATTTGCGGCATTCATTGTGGCCGGCATCGTACCGCCGATCCGCAGGGATTCATAGCCCAGACCCAAGCAGGGGAATCGGTCGTGATCCGGCTTGCAAAACGTCAACTTTGCGATTTCCGTCAGATCCAACGAAGGCAGATCCAGCGGCATACGCCCTGGATATCTCATCGCATAGGAAATAGGTGTTCTCATATCCGGCAATCCCAATTGCGCGATCATTGAACGATCCCGATATTCTACCAGAGAATGAATGATGCTTTCCCGATGGATCATGACCTCGATCTGGGATTCCGGGATGTCGAAGAGCCATCGGGCTTCAACGACTTCGAGACCTTTGTTCATGAGGGTGGCAGAATCAATCGTAATTTTGGCGCCCATCTTCCAATTGGGATGTTGGAGTGCCCGTTCTGGTGTGACGTCCTGTAGCTCCTCCCGGCCCAGGGTCCAGAGGGCCCCTCCGGACGCCGTCAAGATCAGGCGACGGACATCCTCTTTGCGATGGCCTTCTAACGACTGGAAAATCGCACTGTGCTCGCTGTCGACAGGGAAGATACGAACGCCATGCCGGCGTGCCTCGTCCTGCATCAGTTTACCCGCCATGACCATCGGCTCTTTATTGGCCAAGGCAATTTGCTTTCCGTTTCGGATCGCCGCAAGGGTGGGTACGAGACCGGCTCCACCGACGATGGCGGAGATGACGAGATCAGCATCGGGCGCAGAGGCGACCTGAATCAAGCCTTCTTGCCCAGCCAAAATTTCGACAGGCAGACCCGCACAGCGTTGCCGGAGCCTCGCGGCAGCGGAGGCATCCGATAGGGCCACCACGGGGGGCCTGAACCGGTGGATCTGGTCCTCGAGTTTTTCATCATTGCTGCCGGCAGTCAGTCCTGCCACGCGGAATTCATTGGGGAACCAGTCCACGATATCCAAGGTGCTGGTGCCGATCGATCCAGTCGATCCGAGGATGACGATCGTTTTCATAGGGGCTCCTTCACTCAATGACTCGTAGCCGGCTCGCCAGCGTTACATAATAGTAGAAGACGGGGGCGGTGAACAAGAGACTATCCAGACGGTCGAGCATGCCCCCGTGGCCGGGCAGTATCCGGCCGGAATCCTTCATGCCGACGCTACGTTTCATGGCCGACTCGGTCAGATCACCCCAGAGACCTGTGATTGTCAGTAGGACAGCCAAGACCAGACAATCGAGACCGGACAACTCAGGGAGAAACCACCAACGAGCTGCGTATGCGACAATTATGGCACCAATCAAACCACCCACCAAGCCCTCGACAGTCTTTTTTGGACTGATCGTGGGAGCCAGACGATGGCGCCCGTACAGTGTGCCGACAATGTAGGCGCCGGTATCGGATGCCCAGGTCACCAGTAGAAGAAAGAAGATCAGCCATTCACCCAGAGGCAGGAGCCTCGTCATCGAGAGAGTACTGAGTGTGAGGCCCAGGTAGAGCACGCCGAACAAGGTCATGGCACCATTCCTCAGGCTCTGTTCAAGGGGCGAGCGACTGAGGAGTGGGACCGAAATAATGCAGACTACTGTAGCCAGGAGGATTGGAACGATGATGTCCGGCCTGTGTGGTCCGAGAATCAGGACGGCGAATCCTGTCAGGCCGATCCCTCTCAGCCAGGGGTGGCTGCGGTCGTTGAAGCATAATCGGTAGAATTCGAAGAGGGCGACCGCTCCCGCCAGCAGCACGACGCCAGAAAATGCGAGGGGTGGGAGGTAGCGAATTATGGCATAGACGAGGGGAGCGAGGACCAGAACGGTATAGATCCGCCGGGGATCAAATCGGGACGCAGTCGTGGGTGCGGGTTCAGCCTGCTGTTGGTCGCCTGTTTTGTATTCCTGCCTGTGGAGATTTAGATCGACCACTATGAAGAGATGGTGCTGAGGACGCGACCGAATCGCCGCTCGCGTCGCTGGTATTCCAGCAAGGCCAGCAAGAGTTCGCGGCGACGAAAGTCGGGCCACAGGGTCGGAGTGAAATAGAGCTCGGTGTAGGCGAGCTGCCAGAGGAGAAAGTTACTGATGCGTGCTTCGCCGCTGGTGCGAATCAATAAGTCGGGATCAGGCAGATCATGGGTGTAGAGATATTGCTGGATACGCGATTCATCCACATTGTCCGGTTGGAGCTTTCCGTCTTGTACCTCATGAAGCAGTTCACGCACCGCGTCCACGATCTCAGTGCGGCCACCATAGCTGAGGGCGACCGTGAGATGCAGTCTGTCGAGATGGGCGGTTTCCTGTTCGGCGGCCCGAACCCACTGGAGGGCGGAGGCAGGGAGGGAGTCGAGTCGGCCGATCGTCCGCAACCGGACACCCTGCTCGATGAGTTTCATTCGTTCCGTCGAAAGGTAGTATTCAAGCAAGCCCATGAGCGAGGAGATTTCCTGAACGGGACGGTTCCAATTCTCCTGTGAAAACGCGTAAATTGTCAGGGCGTGAATGCCCAGTTCCAAGCAGACCGTGATCATTTCCCGGACGGACTTGATCCCTTCTCGATGACCGGCAATGCGAGGGAGGCTTCGCAGTTCTGCCCAGCGGCCATTGCCGTCCATGATGATGGCGACGTGTTTAGGTAAGAGGCCGGGTTCGAGTTTTGAGGCAAGCTCTTCGACGGATAGCTGGTGCACGGTCGACAAGTCCTTCGTGTCCATTAGTGTGTAGTGTGCTTTTGGTAAAGATCCCTTCTCCCAAGGATCCTGCGGTAGGCGAGCAAAGTCTACTGGTGAGGGGGAGGAATGTCAAACAAATTTTCGTAAAAGTCCTGTAAAAGCGATGAGTTGGATGAATTATCGTTGCGCCTATGGAAATCGATGAGCTATACTCCCTCGTCAAGCTGCATGGCAACCGTCGTGGGGATTCGCAAACCATGGGTGAACTTGTTCAGTTGACGTCCTTTGGTATGACCGAAGGCGAGGTGCTTGGGGCGCTCGGGCGGGTCAAAGTTCGCGATGTCGACTACGCCGATCTCTACTTTGAATCCTGTGTGTCCGAATCCGTCTCGATGGAGGAATCCCTCGTCAAGCGGGCAACGAAGAGTGTGTCGCAGGGTGTGGGGGTGCGGGCAACAGCAGGGGAAAAAACTGGTTTTGCCTACTCCGATGAACTGACGAAGAAGGATCTTGAATTAGCGGCAGATACGGCCCGCTACATTGCCAATTCGCCGAGCGGGAGCCACGCGGTTCCAGTTCCCGTTCATCATCGCCCCATCAGAGATCTCTACCCGATCGGTCGGGCACAGGCCGACGTCGCGACGGCGGAACGCGTGTCCTTATTGAATGCGATCGATGCCGAAGCGCGCCGGTACGACCCCCGCATCAAGAATGTCATGGCCTCGTTTAACACAGAATACAAAGTGGTGATGGTTGCCACCTCGGACGGTACGCTGATCGGAGATGTGCAGCCGCTTTCGAGGCTGCAGGTCACCTGTATCGCCGAAGAGAACGGCCAACGCCAAGCCGGCTCATTCGGCGGGGGTGGCCGTGTCGGGTTTGAGTTTTATCACGAAGGTGACCGGTATCTGCGGTATGCACGTGAAGCGGCACGTGAAGCGGTTCTCAACCTGTCTGCCGTCGAAGCACCGGCCGGTGTTATGCCTGTCGTGCTGGGCGGAGGCTGGCCGGGGATTTTGTTGCATGAAGCCATTGGGCATGGCTTGGAAGCGGATTTCAATCGCAAGAAAACCTCAGCATTTTCTCACCTCCTCGGTAAACGGGTGGCATCGGACGTCTGTACGATCGTCGATGATGGAACATTGCCGGGCCGGCGGGGCTCGCTCAACATGGACGATGAAGGGACCCCGACCAGCCATACGGTGCTGATAGAGCGTGGGATTCTGCGCGGCTACATCACCGATAAATTAAATGCGCATCTTATGGGCATTCCCGTGACTGGCAATGGGCGGCGGGAAAGTTACCAAAGTGTGGTACTGCCGCGAATGACCAATACGTTTATGTTGGCTGGGACATCGGACCCTGAGGAGATCATCCGCTCGGTCGATCGTGGACTGTATGCCGTTTCGTTCGGTGGAGGACAGGTGGATATCACTAACGGGAAATTTGTGTTTTCCGCCAGCGAAGCCTACTTGATCGAGGGTGGGAAGGTGACGAGGCCGGTCAAGGGCGCGACATTGATCGGCAGCGGACCGGAGATCCTCACCAAAGTCTCGATGGTCGGGTACGACCTCAAACTCGATGAAGGCATTGGTACCTGCGGCAAAGAAGGGCAATCCGTTCCAGTGGGCGTCGGCCTCCCGACCATTCGAATCGATGAGATCACCGTGGGCGGGACGCAACGATGAGTCAGCAGATACAACAGCGCGACGGATATAGCCAGCTCGCCATGGATCTCTTGGTCAAGGCGAAGCATAGTGGGGCGACGGAAGCAGACATCATTATTGCTGAAGGCGAAACATTTTCTGTTCAAGTCCGGTTGGGTGCTGTCGATCGCCTCACGAAAGCGCGGGAGAAGCATCTTGGCTTGCGTGTGTTTTCCGGGAAACGTTCCGCCAGCACCTCCACCTCCGATTTCTCAGTAGCCTCCTTGAATCAACTCGTCGCCGAAACTTGTATTTTGGCAAAGGCTGTTGTGGAAGATCAGGTGTCCGGCTTGCCAGCGGCGGATCAGATGGCGCGAGAGACACCAGATTTGGATCTCTACGATTCGACCAGACTGAATACGGAGCAACAGATCGAATTGGCCAAACGGGTAGAGGCTGCCGCCATGTCCATGGACGAGCGTGTAACGAATTCTGAAGGGGGCGACTTCGATTCCTCCTCGGGGCGCGTGGTGTTGGGCAACAGTCACGGATTCCTGGGGGAGTATCAGAGTTCTAGTTTTTCAATCGCAGTGTCGCCCGTCGCCACCGATCCGCAGACCGGGGCCATGCAACGCGATTCCTGGTACGCGGTGCAACGGAAATTCGCCAAGCTCGATTCCCCGGAGGCGGTGGGGCTGGAAGCTGCGCGGCGGACGGTCCGAAAGCTCGGAGCGAGGAAAGTGGCAACCCAACGAGTTCCTGTTGTCTTCGACTCCGAAACGGCCGGAAGTCTCATGGGGAATCTCTGCAGCGCAGTGTCAGGCTACTCACTCTACAACCGACCAGGAAGACGACAGTGGTGGAGCGAGGGGTATTGAAGAGCTACCTGCTCGATACCTATTCCGGGAGGAAACTCGGGCTGGTGTCAACCGGCAACGCCTCGCGCAGCGTCGGCGAAAACCCATCGGTCGGTCCCACGAATTTCTATCTCGCCCCAGGGACGAAGACGGCGCAAGACATTATCAAGACCGTCAAGCAGGGTCTATATGTCACGGACCTCATCGGCTTCGGCATCAACATGGTGACTGGTGATTATTCACGGGGAGCCTCTGGGTTTTGGATCGAAGGGGGCGAGTTGGGTTATCCCGTGGAAGAGATTACGATTGCGGGTAATCTGAAAGACATGTTTGCGGGAATCGAGATGATCGGCAGCGATCTCGTATTTCGCGGGCGCATCGCCAGTCCGACCGTGAAGATTGGAGAGATGATGGTGGCGGGCAACTGATCGCCATGGCGGTCAGTTGCAATGCTGAATGTTGAATGATGAGTGTTGAATGGCCTCCCATTCCAATTCATAATTCAAAATTCCTCATTTGTAATTGCGCCAGGTTGGAGGTGCCTTATGGCCGAATCCATCAGAGAAAGGCTGGTCCAGTATCCCAGCGACAAGGTAACGATGCGGGCCTATGTGGCAGCCCAGCAGACCAAGGAGCGACGCCCTGCGGTTATTGTGATTCAGGAATGGTGGGGACTGACCGAACACATCAAGGACGTGGCACGACGCTATGCGGCAGAGGGGTATGTGGCCATTGCGCCGGATCTCTACTCCCGTTTGGGTAATGCTCTTGCAACGGACCCAGGCGAAGCAGGCAAGTTGATGAATACACTCAAACAAGACGATGGACTGGCGGACTTGAATGCGACAGTAGCGTATCTCAAGACGGTTCCAGAAGTAGACGGGAAGCGAATCGGCGTCACTGGATTCTGCATGGGTGGGTCCTATGCCTTGATGCTGCCCTGTGTCAACGCTGACATCAAAGCAGCCGCGCCATTTTATGGACAGGTACCCAATCCCGACACCCCACTACAGACGCTTGCAGGCCCGGTTCTCTATATCTATGGCGAGGACGATGGCTGGATTACCAAGGCGGACGTACAGCGACTTGCGGCGGCGTTGAAGAAGTACAACAAGCCCGGAGAGATTAAGACCTATCCCGGCGCTCCCCATGCCTTCTTCCGCGACAACGATCCGAGCGTGTATCGTCCAGAGGCGGCGAAGGATGCTTGGGTGCTGATGAAAATGACCTCAGGCCTCGTTCTCAGTCGTTCGTCTCCCTGCGACGTACCTCGTAAGGTACGCCTCAGTCGTCGAACTCCCTGCGGCCTTGCCGGAAGGTCATTTTGATCAGTCTCTCGAATAGAGGTTCGTGACCCGAGGAGCAACACCATGCCGCTCGATGCCGAACTCGGAAAGGCAATGCTCCAGTTAATCACGTCACGCTACGACGATCGACATTGGCGTAAAAAGATCGAGAAGACGCTGAGCCTCCCGCAATCCGGGGTGAGTGAAGGCCTATAAGTCACGCCGTGCCGACCAGGATTCCTGGATCGTCGGTGGCTATGCGACGAAAGAAGTCGTCGAACGAACGAAGTTTCAGCCCCACCTGGTCGGTCCCGACATCACAAAAGATGATGTTGCATTTCTTGGCAGCGATCCTGGGAAAGAGATCGACGAAGCCTGGTGGGACGAAATGCTGGTGCAGTGGTTCGATGTGCCAGAAGAAGCGCAACCTATCGACGAAGAAAGTGACGAAGCCGCGAAATCAGACACCTCGCCCACGATCAAAACAAAAGCGTAGGACCGACGCCCGCTGCTGCTTCCGCTCTTGCCAGCGGGGGAGCGTCGCTCGGGAGGATATGTGCCGCCGCAGGACTTCCTGAATCACCCAGCTACGCCTTGCTTGCTCGAAGCCTGTAAACTCGCCGAGCCTCGAACAGTACAGGCTTCGCCGTTGCAACTGCAGAGCAACGGTCGCACGCTGCGGCGAGTTGTGTCCCGATTCATCCGGTCATCGGCGGCAACGATCCCCCCGAGCGACTTTAAGGAGTAAATTGAAAGAGCGTGGAGGAGTCTGTTTGAGACACCTGCGTGAGTTCACTATGGCGAGACCCAGCATGGCACTGATGCACGCGTCAGCAACAACGGCGTCGTTAGGGGAAAGAGGAAGTACGCAGGAAGAATTTGTTGAGGTGGTTAGCCAGACCTAGAAAAAAGTGCGGTCGCGGTGCATCCACTATAGAATGCAAGTCGCATCAGGCACTGATCGGGCATTCGTGACTCATGAACCTGGTACCAGAATACGTCTGGATTGTCGCCACGCTTCGTTTCCGGAGCGAACAGCCTGTCTGCAGCTTCAAATAGGACGATTCGTTTAACATCCACATCCGTCGTCCATTCGGGGCCTATGTCGACAATGAAGTCCGGATGCACACGAACGGTGCCTGACCACGACTCGTCAAAGTGGTGTCGATAGATGCCAAGTGCGACGAGGTCAAGGACTCTTGTAACCCGAGCACTGTCGAGCGGCGTTTCTGCTGTCGGATATT
>WNGC01002650.1_pt2 | contig 10881 bp, 4 predicted proteins | sample 5400051 | NCBI WGS metagenome assembly WNGC01 (sample SAMN13153368, study PRJNA577476) | soil metagenome | isolation source: 20 cm soil or saprolite under grassland replicate 2 | place: USA:California | collected 2016-06-15 | reverse complement strand
CCCGGTCGGGACGTCGGCGAGCGCGCCTGAGCCGAGCCCCGTCTGACACGCCGAGAGGACGACGAGGTCTGCCTGCAGCCGCAGCCCGAACACTTCGTGCACCTCGAGCCGCCCGTCCTGCCCGCCTCCCGGCGCCAGGTCGACGTACGAGAACAAGGGGTTGTGCTTGTTGAGGACGCCGTACGTTGCGAGGTGCAGGACGCGCCGGGTCGGCGCCTCGCGGCGGAACGCGTCTTCGGTCGCGGCGCCGCCGGTGAGGACTAGGGGCTCGGGTCCCGCGAGCCGCGCGATGGCGGCCACTTCGCGGCGCGAGGCGGGGAGGGCATCGGGTCGGGGGGCGAAGGCGAGCGTACCCGCCGTGGCACGCCCCGGTGGACTGCGCGCCAGCGCGAGCCACACGGCGGCCGACGGCGTCACCGTCACGTCGTAGCGCTCGATCAGGAAGCGGTGTTGCTCACCGCTCTCGAGCAGCGCGGCGAAGGGCAGATAATGCAGCTCCCCGTGCGGCACGATCACGAGCCGCGTCTTGTCGGCGAGCAGGCCGGTCTCCTCCAGCGGCGCGAAGAGGTGTTGGTGCAGCCGCCGCAACGGACCGCGCCACAGCGAATCGGTCCGCGCCGCCGCGCGCCGCTCGAGCGTCCCCCGCGCAAACTCGACCAAGCGGGCCAGGTCGCGGCGACCGGCGCCCAGATCCACGGCGGCGAAGGTGTCCGCCACGATGACAAACGCCAGCGAGCCGGAGTCACTGACCAGGTATTCAATGAACGCTTCATCCGGGGCGAGCCGCCGGGCCACGTCCCGCCACGTCGGCGTCTCCGGGGACACGAGCGCCGCGTGCTGCGGCGTCCGCTCGCGCATCTCGAGCAGCAGCTCGGCGTAGGCTTCCTGCGCTCGGGTGAGGCTCTCAGTGGTTGCCGTCCGCAGCGGTGCCGCGTTCGGGCCGCGCAGCGCGTCGTCGCCTGCGGTCGCGCTCTCCAAGTCGTGTGTCAGCTCGGCGATGCGGTGACGCAGGTCCTGCTCGCGGACCACGAGCTCCGCGGCGGTATCGGAGGGCGCTCCCACCCGGCCCCGCGCCAAGAGCTCGAGCATCTCGCGCGCGCGCAGCCGCTCGCTCGCCTCGAACGCGGCGCCGGGACGACCGCGGGCGCGCTCGGTCAGGGCCAGCTGCGCATAGACGTCCCACTTGTCGGCGAGGAATGCGGACCGCCGCTCCGCCAGTGCCAGCGACCGGCCCGGACGCTCGACGTCGGCGAGCGCGGCCCGCAGCTCACGCGCGGCCGAGTCGGGCGCTCCCTGGGCGCGACGCGCCAGCGCCAATCCCGCGTGCAGTCGCCAGGTGACCTCAGGCGCGATGCGATCCCCCAGGCGCGCGAGCGCGGCGCGATACAGCGACTCGGCGGCGGCGGGGAGTCCCGTCGCGGCCTCGAACGCCGCCAGCTCGCCTACCGCCGCAGCGGCGGCGACCGGATCCCCCAGACGCTCCAGGTCGGCGGCAGCCCGCCGGAACTGCTGGCGCGCCGCCGCCGTATCCCCGTGCTCGCGCGACACGTCGCCGAGCGAGAGCCTGGTCAGCGCCGCCGCGCGCTGGTTACCGGCGGCCAGCTGCGTCCGCAGCGCGGCTTCGAGCAGCTGTCGCGCGCGCACCTGATCGTCGCGCAGCAGGAACAGCAAGGCGCGGCCCTCCTGCGCCTCCGCCTCGCCGCTCGGGTCTGCCGCCTGGTGATACAGGAACGCCGCCCGGACGTACAGCCGCTCCGCCTGGGCCAAGGTATTGAGCTGCACGGCGAGATCGGCGCGGGCGAGTACCACGCCCGCCCGCGCGCCGGGCGGTGCCTTGAGCGAGTCGGCGAGCTGCTCGGCGCGCCGCAACCCGTCGAGCGCACCCTGCAGCTCGCCCGCGGCCGCCAGTGCGGCGGCAAGCTCCCGGCGAACCGCGAGCGCGCTCGCGAGCGGGCCGGTGCGGTCGTAGATCGCCAGCGCATCGAGCAGCGCCGTGCGGGCGGCCCGATAGTCGCCGCGCCGCAGCTCGAGCTGGCCCAACCCGTGCAACGCGTCCGCCGCATCGGCCCAGCGCTCGTGCGTGCGCCAGGTGGCGAGGGCGTCGCGGTACAGTGTCTCCGCCCGGGCAAAGTCGCCCTCCTGGCTCGAGAGCCCGGCAAGGTTGACGAGGTTCGTGGCGGCGACTTCGTCCCGCCCGTCGCGCCGGTTCAAGGCCAAGGCAGCCTCGAACTGGCGTCGGGCCTCGTCCTGATCACCGACGTGCTGCGCCAACAGGCCGAGGTTGTTGCGATCCGCGGCGACGCCGCGGGTGTCGCCGATCCGCTCCCGCAGCGCGAGCGCCCGCACGTACCCGTCCCGCGCGCCGGCCAAGTCTCCCCGATCCCCACTCACCCCCGCCAGGGTCCCCACGGCGTTCGCCTCGACGCGAATGTCCCCGATGCCGGACGCGAGCACGCGTGACCGCTCCAGATCGGTTTCGGCGCTGTCGAGCCGACCCTCAGTGAGGAACCCCGCTCCGATGTTCCCGAGCGCCGCCGCGGCCCCCGCCGTATCGGCGATCGTGAGCGCGCGCGACAGGGCGCGACGCCAGATCGTGATCGCGGCGAGCGCGCCGTCCCGGCCGTACGCCGTGATGCCCGTACGCCGCACGCTGTCGACCCAGAGCTTCGCGGCGCGCCGATCAGGAGGCCAGGCGGCGAACCGGACCACCTCGCGGACCAGGAACGAATCGCGCCACGCTATGGCGTAGGCCGCGGCGAGCTGGCCGGCCGCCGTGAGGTCGTTCCCGGCGAGCGCGCCGGCGACCGCTTCGCGCACCGCGAGCGGCCGCGCGCGCGTCTCCAGCACGAGGGCCGATTCGGGCAGGCGTGCGGCGAGCGCGCGCAACGAGTCGGCCGCGGGCGACTGAGCGGCGGTCGCGCCGAGCCAAAGCAACAGCCCGGAGGAGGTCACCGCGGCGCGCCTCCGCGGGGAGCGAGCGAAAACTCCACGAGCTCGGATGCCGACCAGCGGTCCCACCCGGTGCGCGCTTCCACCTTCCACAGATAGGGCCGTCCTGCTACGAGGACGACAGTGTCCGGCAATAGGGCGACAGTGCCGGCGAGCTGGGTCTCATAGCGCACCTGGCCGGGGGCGTCAAACACCGTGACGCGGTAGCGGTCGGCGCCCGGCACGCCGAGCCAGCGCAGCGTGTCCGCGTTAGCCACGACGCCGACGGGGGACGCCGGCACCGGGACCGTGCCGGTGAGCGGTGGCGCGCGGTGGACGGGACGCCCGAGCTCGAGGAGCCGCGGCCCGGCGAGCAGCAACAGGATGGCTGCCGCAGCCGCGGAGATGGCCAGGCGATAGGGCAGGCGGCGGCCGCGGCGCTCCGCGGCCGCGACCTCCCGAGCCACGACGGGATCAGTGAGCGCCCGGGCGACAGACGCGACGGCATGGCGGCAGCGGGCGCACCCCGCCAGGTGGGCCAGGGCGCGCCCACGCGCCGTGCCATCCACGGTGCCGGCGGCGAGCGCCGCTATCGTGTCATCGTCGAGACAGTCCGGGGTGCGCGACTCGGGCCCGGGTTGCGTGCCCAGGGAGTCGCGCAGCAGATCGAGCGGATCGGGATCAGGCACGGGCCTGCAGTCCTCCGTGGTGCGTAGTTCGGCCGGTCGCCGTTATAAGACGGCCGCGAACTGCGCGACTGCTCAAACGTCGGCTTGCTGGAGACCGTCTTGGGCGAGCCGCGCTCGCAGGGCGCCGAGCGCGCGGTGGACCCGGTTGTACACAGCTTTAGCATTCGGTAGCCCGAGCACGCGGGCGATCTGCTCGGCGGGGAGTTCCTCGACCACGTGGAGCTCGAGTGCCACGCGGTCCTGGGGGCTGAGCGAGCCGAGCAGCTGTTGCACCAGCTCGCGCCGCTCCGCTCCGTCGGCGTCGCCCGGCGGCTCGGCGTCCGGTGGCAGCGGGCCGCCCAGCTCGCGCAGCACTCGGCCGCGTCGTCCGTCGATCACGACGGCATAGGTCGCCCTCAGCTCGACGAGGAACTGGCCGAACGTGAGGGCGGGGGTGCCGTTGGACCGCATCAGCTCGTACGCCTCGACGTGGCTGCGGCGGTCGAGGAAGACGTGCTCGAAGATGCTCCGCTGCAGCGCGGGCAAGCGCTCGGCCACGGCCGAGAGGCGGCGGCGGCCGTCGCGGTGGCGGAACCAGTCGATCGTGAGGTGGCGCACGACGGTGACGAGCCACGTGGAGAAGCGGGCGCGGTGATCGGGCTGGTCGACATAGGAGCGGAGCCGCCGCAGGTCGTCGGCGCGCAGGGCTTCGCACACCTGCGCGAACACGTCCATGACGTCGTCGTAGTCCTGGGCGTAGTGACGGATCGCCGAGAAGATGAGGCGGCGATAGCGGTCGAGGAACCGGTCCCACGCGGGTTCCGGCCTGCCGGCGCGTAGCTCGGCGACCCAGTCGTCCACCGCTGATCCCGCACTCAAAGCAAAAACCGGCCGCATGGGTGTCCCCCACTCAGCCGGTTTCGCGATTCGCTCCCCCCGAGGCATTGGCGAGCCGCACGACATCGCGCCACGGGGTTCATAGCACCTGAGCTGGTCTCAATATGCACCCAGCAGGGGGGCTGTCAAGCGAGCGACTTAGGGCACGGAGGCTACTTCCCCATTCCCCGAGTCCCGGCTTCGAGGATTGGCGCAACGCTAGGGGACCAATTGCGAGGAGCCGTATTCATTGACAGTAGGTCTCTCCATCCTCAGCGATTACCACCATGCACTCGATCCCTATCCCCGTATCTGACGGTGCCGACTCGCCGACGCTGTTGAAGGCCCGTACCCGGAAGGTGTAGGTCACACCGCCCGGGCCCACGGCGATCTGAAGCGAATGGGGCTGATACGAAGACGTCCCAGGGGTCGCTACCACACCGAAGTCCGAGTCGGCGCAAACCTCTCCAACACAGCTCTCGATCTTGAAGCCATCTTCGTTATCGGAGTTGTCCCACCACCAGACCGTCAACCCCCAAGGCGACGCAGACACCCCTTGCAACGTGGGCGCAGCCGGAACTGTGGAGGGCGGCGGCGGCGGAGGAGGTGGCGGAGGGGCGAGCGTGCTGGTGCAGGCGGTGTTGGAAAATGTCGAATAACTGATCTTGCTGTCGTAGGTCCGAAGCGCACGGACCTGGTAGCAGTACGACGCGAGCGCGTCGAGACCACCATCGCCGTACGTCGTGACGCCGGCGCCCGTAGCCGAGAGTCTCGTGAACGCAGCGCCGCCCGACGAGCGCCAGATCTCGAATCCCGTCTCGTTCGAGGAGTTGTCCTGCCAGGAGACGTCAATGCGGCTCGACGAGGCCGCGGTCGCACTGGTGTTCGAGGGGGCGTTCACTGTTGGGCCGCCAATTCCCCGAGTCCCGGCTTCGAGGATCGGCGCAACGGGCGCGGCGCGGTCGCAGCCGAGAAGGACGACAGCCAGCGAAGTCGTAGCAACGAGAGTGAAGGAACGATGTCCGATCATACAGTCCCCTTGGGGCATTGGTCATCTACATATCACGGACGGGCACTCGCCGATTGCTCGCCGTACGAAGCGCTACGGCTGCCCCGCGACCTTCACGGGCACGTTGCTATTTGTGGTCGTTCCGTTACCGAGCTGGCCGAAGCCATTGTCGCCCCAGCAATAGACTGGCCCGCTGATCGCGACTCCACACGTGAAGTCCCCGCCGCTCATGGCGGCAATCGCGGAGAAGGTCAGGCCTCCCGTGCCCCCGACGGGCTGCGGTCGACTCCACACAGTCGAGCCGTCGCCGAGGTCACCAGAGGAATTATTCACACCCCAGCAGTACGCCGCCCCGCCGGTGGTGAGCCCACAGGTATACTCGTGCCCGGCAGTCAGAGTGGAGAACCTGAGGGTGCTGCTCACGGGCACAGGCATCGGGATGCGGGAACCCTGAAGAACCAATGTGTCCCCGAGCTGGTAGTAGCTGTCGTCGCCCCAGCAGTATGCGGCCCCATCGGTGGTGACGGCGCACGTATGCGCGCCCCCGGCGCTCAGCGCGGAGAACGTCAGTCCTCCACTGACGGGCACGGGAGCCGGCCTGAGCTCGCTCCTTGAGCCGTCGCCGAGTTCCCCGGCGCCATTCTCACCCCAGCAGTACGCCGCCCCACTGGGCGTGAGGCCGCAGGTGTGCTGTTGGCCGACGCTAATCGAGGAGAACGTGAGCCCACCGCTCACAGCGACCGGCGTGAGCCTGTCCGTCGTCGAGCCGTCGCCGAGGTCACCAGAGTAATTCAAACCCCAGCAGTACGCCGCCCCGGTAGTGGTGAGTCCGCAGGTGTGGTAATCACCGGCGCTCAGAGCAGCGAACGTGAGCCCTCCGCTCACGGCTGCGGGCTCCGAGGTATTAGCCGTCAACCCATCGCCGAGCTGTCCGTACCCGTTGTATCCCCAACAGTACGCCTGGCCGCTCGCCGTTAGACCGCACGTGTGGTTCCCCCCGGCGCGCAACGAGGAGAAGGTGAAACCTTTGGCCGCCGGAATGGGCGTCGTGCTGCACACAGTCGCCCGATTGAAACCGGCAGGGCTGCACGTCTCCAGACCCAGACCAACAGAGTCGACGCCGAGCTCGCCGATGTCATAGTAGCCCCAACAGTACACCGCGCCACTCGGCGTGAGGCCGCAGGCGTGGCTAGCGCCAGGATCGACGGCGACGAGACTGATGGCCGTCACGATGATCGCTGCGGTGTCACTCACCCCTTCGCTCGTGGCGCTCACCGCGGCGGAGCCCAGGCCGATCCCTGTGACCAGCCCATTGGCATCCACCGTTGCCACGGCCGCGTTGTCGGTCGTCCAGGCGATCATGCGCCCGGCGAGCACCTTACTGTTGGCATCCCGGACGACCGCGGACAGCTGCGTCCTTCCCTGTACCACGCGCGTCGCCGAGGACGGGCTGACCGTTACGGACGCCACAGGCAGAGGGGGAGTGACCGTGACAGACGTGCTCCCGCTCGCCGCCCCACTCCTCACCGTGATGGTAACACTTCCCGGGCTGACACCTGTCACCGTTGCGAACGCCAACCCATCTCTCCCAGAGCTGTCGGCCACCACAGTCGCCACTGCCGGGTCGCCGGTGGTCCAGGTCACCGACGGATGGTCGAGCAAGAGTCCCGCCGCATCGCGCACGGTCGCCGTGAGTTTGATCGTGTCGCCCGCCGCCTCGAGAGTCGCTTGGGTGGGCGAAACCGCCAACGACGCCGGAGGACCGGCGCTGACGAAGACCTCCACGAACCCCAGCAATGAGCCCGAGCTTGCGGTGACATGGTAGTAACCCGCGCCCAGCGCTGTCAGCAGCCCCGTCGAGGAGACCGTCAGGCCGCTGGGGTAGTTGGTGGCCCACGTCACCGGCTGATCGATCAACAAGTTGCCTGCGGCATCCCGCACCGTCGCCGTCAACTGATATGTGGCCCCCGTCATGAACACCGAGTCGGGTGACAGCGCGAGCTCCGCCGCCGGCCCGGTGGAGGACTGCCCTGTCGTGAACGTCACTGTCGCACCCGCTTCAAGGACGTCGCCGTCGAGATCCCGCACCGCCTGCGTCACGACCAGACGGTAGGCGGTGTTCCGGCTGAGCGGCGCAGTTGGGGTGAACGCAGCGGCCGCGCCGCTCCCCTGGAGCTGGCGCACCGTGCCCGCGACCGGCGTCGTGCCCTGGAACAGCTGCACCGACGAGGAACTCAGCGAACCGACGGCGACCGGCTCGCTGAACACGATCACGATCGATGCGTTGATCGCCACGTCCGTCTTCCCACGCGGCGGATCGCTTCGGACAACCACCGGCGGCCGCGACGCTGCAACCGCTTTGCGCGACTGGAAGCGCGTGGTGCCGGCGGCGTCCCGAACGAGCACGTCGATCGAGTCGCCCGGCTGCGCACCGACCGGTACCGGGTCGAACCCGCCGTCCAGCAGCGTCGTGATGGTTGACCCGACATCACCCAGACGCTCGATGGTCGCGACTGCCCCGGCCGGGACCGTGCCGGGAGTCAGCGACACGTACACGAAGTCGTCGCCTGCGTTCGGGCTGGTCGGGGCGGCTGCGACTCCCGCGCTCGCGCTCGCGGACGTCTGGGGAACGCGGTTCGAGACAATCAGGCCGGTAGTCGGCGGGGGGAGGCAATCGAAGCACGGGCCGGGCGAATCCGAGCAGGCGTCGAGCCACGCCGCCACACCGAGTGCCGTCACGACGACGCCCGCTCTCCACAGTCTCATCCCGCTGCGCTCCATGGCTTCCCCTGGTTGCCGCGTCCGGGACCGTGGTACGGACCGCGCCGGCGGGAATGCTCACCGGACCTCATGGGGCACCCGTCAGCGCGTACCCAGCCCAGTAAAACGGCTGCGCCGTCCGCGAGTCCTGCAGCGTCGCCCGTTGTGCCTTGGCGAGCGCGTCCGCCTCAGTCTCTCCCCGACCCAGTCCTTGATAGAACCGCTCCATGAACCGCGCCGACGCGAGATCCTGAACCGGCCACAACGTGGCCACCACGTTCTCGACACCCGAGAACAGAAATGCCTGCACCAATCCCACCCAGTCGTCGCCCGCAGGCACATCAGCCAACGCCCCCGAGCCGAGTCCCGTCTGGCACGCGCTCAAGACGAGCAGGCGGGCGCTCAGCTTCAGGCCGAACACCTCGTGCACCTCGAGCCTCCCATCCTCCCCGCCGCCCGCGCCCAACTCGACGAAGGAGAAGAGCGGGTTGTGCTTGTTGAGCACGCCATAGGTGGCGAGGTGCACGATCCCCTGCTCGGGCGCGAGGGTTCGAAACACGCGCTCGCTCCCCTCAGCGCCGACCAGCACGCGCGCCCGGCCGCCGAAGATGCGCCCGATGGCGGCCACCTCGGCCTGGGAACCCGGCAACGCCGCGGCGCGCGGGGCGAGGGCGAGCACGCCGTTGCGCTGCAGTGACTGCGCGCGCCCGCGCAGCCGCAGCCACACCGAGGCCGACGGCACGTACTCGAGCACGTAGCGCTCGACCAGATAGCGCTCGGGGGTGCCGGGCGCGACCAGCGCCGCGAACGGCAGGTAATGCAGCTCCGCGTGCGGGGCGATGAGCAGCGTGTGCTTTCCCGAGAGGAGCCCACTCGCCTCGACCGGCCCGACCAGCATCGCGTACAACCGCCGCAGCGGCGCCGGCCACGCCCGGCGAGCGGCGCCCTCCGTGGGGCTCGCGAGCGTGCCGCGGGCGAAGTCCACGAGCGGCACGAGGGTGCTGCGCCGCACATTGAGATCCAATGCCGCGACGCTGTCCGCCGTGGCTACGAAGACGAGCGTCGTGGAGTCACCTACGAGGTACTCGAGCAGCGCTTCGTCCGGCGCGAGCGCATGCATCACGTCACCCGCGCGGGCGACCTCGCCGCGCACGAAGGCAGCGTACTCGGGCTGCGCCTCGCGCAGCTCGACCAGCAGCTCGCCGTACGCGTCCTGCGCGCGGGCGAGCGCCTCACGGGTCGCCCCGGCGGCCGTTCCGTCCAGCGCCGGGCCGCGCAGCTCCGGCGCGCTATTCTCTGAAGCTTCGAGCCGCCGGGTCAGCTCCCCGATGCGGCGTCGGAGGTCCTGCTCCCGCGCCGCCGGCTCGCGACTCGGGTCGCCCGCCACTGCGACACGCCCGCGCGCGAGCAGATCGAGCATCTGGCGCGCCCGCAACCGTTCGCTCACCTCGAAGGCGGCTTCCGGCTGGCCGCGCGCGCGCTCGACCAGCGCGAGCTCGATGTACACGTCCCACTTGTCGGCGAGAAACGCCGCCCGGCGCTCTTCAAGGGGGAGGCCCCCGGCCATCCGCTCGAGCTCCTCGACAGCCCCGCGCAGCTCCGCTGCCGCCTGCGCGAGCGCGCCGCGACTGCGGAGCGCCTGGCCCAGACCGGCGTGCAGTTGCCACGCGATCCCGGGCGCCGCATGCTCGCCGAGACGGGCGAGGCCGCGGTGATAGAGGGACTCCGCAGTGAGCGGCAGCCCCGCCCGCGTTTCGAGATCACCGAGCGCGCCGAGCGCGGCCGCCTCGCCCGCGGCGTCGCCCAGAGCGCGCAGCGTGTCCAGCGCCTGGAGCAGCACGGGGCGTGCGGCTGCGGTGTCCCCGCGCTGACGCTGCACGTAGCCGATCAACAGACGGGTCAGCGCCGCGGCACGGCGGTCGGCAGAGCGCTCCTGCGCCCTAAGGGCCAGCTCCAAGGCCGCCTGGGCACGCGGGTAGCTCTCGCGCATCAGCAGGACCAGCCCGATACCTTGTTGTGCCGCCGCCCGGGTCACATCATCTCCCGCGCTGTGGGAGAGGCGCTCGGCGCGCGCGTACTGACGCTCCGCCTCCGCGAGCCGGTTGAACTCCAGTGCGAGGTCCGCCCGTGCCAGGGCGAGCCCGGCGAGCGGTGCCTCGTCCCTGCCCGCTTTGGGACCGGTCGCCCGCGCCTCGGCCCGCTGCAGCTCTACCCGGGCGCCCTGCAAGTCGCCCGTGGCAGCACGCGCGCTCGCGAGGTCCCGTCGCGCGGCGATCTCCTCGGCCAGAGGGCCCGTACGGCGATAGATGCCGGCAGCCTCAGAGAGCGCGGCGACCGCCGCGGGATAATCACCCCGGCGCAGCGCGAGGAGGCCGAGATTGTGGAGCACGGACGCGGCGTCCATGCGGTTACCGCGCTCCCGATAGGTTGCGAGCGCCTCGCGATAGCGCGCGGCGGCCTCCGAGTAGTCGGCTTCGAGGCTTGCGAGGTTACCGAGGTTGACCAGGTTCGTCGCGGCGGGCTCGGCACGGTCAGCGCGCCGGTTCGCGGCCAGCGCCGCCTCGAAGGCGCGGCGCGCTGCCGGCAGGTCGCCCAGTGCTTGAGCGACGAGGCCCAGGTTGTTTTGATCGGCCGCCAGGC
>WNGC01006308.1_pt1 | contig 10887 bp, 7 predicted proteins | sample 5400051 | NCBI WGS metagenome assembly WNGC01 (sample SAMN13153368, study PRJNA577476) | soil metagenome | isolation source: 20 cm soil or saprolite under grassland replicate 2 | place: USA:California | collected 2016-06-15 | reverse complement strand
TTGTCAGTCGATTACGAGAACGAGCTGGCGACCTGACAATTGACTCCGAAAGCATTCGCGAGTTGACCAATACTACCCAGAGCCTCAGGGTTCCGGCTTTTGGACTTGTGTGATAAGAATGGTCCACCTAAACTGGGCGGCTCTCCTGTGATGATCCGTTCTCCGTTCGGTAAGACTGGCTTTTTCGCTTGTCTGCTGGCGCTGTGGTTGGTTCCTTTCGCATTGGGCCAGGCTGTGCCGCGCAAGCCGTTCCCGAAAGAGCCGCTGGAGAAACTCGAGAATCCGCCTGCGTTTTATTGGGGAACGGGCGTTTCGTCGCGCATGGTCTCGCAGTTTGACGCATTCACAAGTCATCAGGTGAACGTGAATGGCAACGGGCAGAACATTACCGGTGATGCAGCGAATGAGCCGTCGATCTGTGTCGACCCCACCAACCCCAATAAGATGTCGATTGGCTGGCGCCAGTTCAACAGCATAAGTTCCAATTTTCGGCAGGCTGGCTGGGCCTATACCAGCAACCGCGGTACGTCATGGAGGTTTCCTGGCATTCTCGAAAACAACGTTTTCCGCAGTGATCCAGTGTTGAACGCGGATAGCAGTGGAAAGTTTTTTTATCTCAGCCTGCTGGAAACGTTTTTCGACGACATGTGGCGCTCGCTAAACGGTGGCATCTCGTGGGCGAACATTGCGCCAGCGCGCGGAGGTGACAAACAGTGGTTTACCATCGACAACACCAACAGCACCGGACATGGATTCCAATATCAATGCTGGAGTACCGACGGCAATAATTATGGCGGCCGACAATTTACTCGTTCCACGGATGGCGGATTCACATGGCTCAACCCGATCAACATTCCTAACTCTCCCACTTGGGGAACGCTCGACGTGGACACAAACGGCAACCTATTTATTGCGGGTGTAAATCAAAGTACTGGCCAAATCTGGTGCGTTCGCTCCAGCAACGCTAAGAACAGCGCCGTCACACCGAGCTTCGATCAAAGCACGCTTGTCAACCTTGGCGGCGACATAGATTTCAGCGAACCTATCAACCCCGTCGGCTTGGTCGGGCAACTTTATCTGGCGGCGGACCGTTCAGGCGCCAGCACGAACAACATTTACATGCTGGCCAGCGTCCAGCCCACCGACTTTACTACCGGCAGCGACGTCATGTTTGTGCGCAGCACCAACGGCGGCCGAACCTTCAGCGCTCCACGCCGAATCAATGACGACCCTGTTAATCACGCGAAGTGGCACTGGTTCGGCGCGCTTTCCGTCGCGCCCAACGGTCGTCTCGATGTTATCTGGCTCGACACCCGCAATGCCGCCAACAACACCAGTTCACAGCTCTTCTATTCCTACAGCATGGACGGTGGCAACACTTGGGCGGCCAATGTTGCGGTGAGCAATTCGTTCAATCCGTTCCTCGGTTATCCGAACCAAAACAAGATGGGCGATTACATGTCCATCGTTTCAGATAACACCGGAGCTAACGTTGCATACTGCGCCACGTTCAATGGCGAACAGAATATTTATTACGTGCGAGTCGCGCCGGCACCTGTACCAACGACGCTAGCCAACATTTCCACGCGCGCCTTTGTGCAGACCGGCGACAATATCATGATCGGCGGCTTTATTATCACGGGCGTGGGGCAGAAAAGGGTCATCGTGCGTGGGATTGGTCTCAGCCTGGTGGATTATGGCATTACCAATCCGCTGCAAAATCCGACCCTGGAGCTGCACGATCACACCGGCGCGGTGATCGCTTCCAACGACAACTGGATGGATGCGCCCAACGAACAGGAGATCATCAATAGCGGACATGCGCCACGGAATAACCTGGAATCGGCTATTCTGATGAGTCTCAATCCCGGTGCTTACACCGCGATTGTGCGCGGCGTAAACGGCGGGATCGGAGTCGGACTGGCGGAAGTATACGATCTGGATCTCACCGCTGGGTCTAAGCTGGGCAACATTTCCACGCGCGCCTTTGTGCAAACTGGAGACAATATCATGATTGGCGGCTTTATTGTGAGTGGACCTGATTCGGAAAATGTGATTGTGCGCGCGATTGGTCCCAGCCTGGTGAGTTATGGCATTACCGATCCGCTGCAAAATCCGACGCTGGAGCTGCACGATTCTACTGGCGCGGTGATCGCTTCCAATGACAACTGGATGAGTGCGTCCAATGAACAGCAGATCATCAACAGCGGACTTGCCCCAAGCAATAGATTCGAATCGGCTATTCTGATGAGGCTCGCTCCCGGTGCTTACACGGCGATTGTGCGCGGCATAAGCGCCGGGACCGGCGTCGCTCTCGTGGAAGTTTACGGGCTGCAATAGTCCAGGCCGTCACCGAAATGAGGGGAACCTCAGCAGCGGACGAAAGCGTTTTCTCGGAATTAGTCGCCTGATAAAACCATAAAAGCTAAGACTTCACGCAAGTCTACTGACAATTGACTCCGAAAGCGTCCGCGAGTTGACCAACACTATCATCGTCGGCTGTTCCGGGTCTTTCGATTTGCGGGATGTGATTGTCCAGCTAGACTAGCAGCTTTCATGGGCAAACGATGCCGACGGCGGGGCTTTCCGATAATGGGCTCGATTATTTTTGCTGCTGGTGTTGTTGTGTTGGGGCCGGCTGCGTTCGGCGGCGACACAAGTTTGCCAGAACAAAAAAATATCCCGAGCGCATCGCCTGCATTCCAAGCGGGCACTGCGACGCACGAAACGCGGGCAAAGTCGCAAATGGCCGCCGCGGCTCCGAGCGTCAGCGAAATTCCGGCACAAGCTGACATTGGGTTGCAGCAGGGACCAGTGCCCACGCGCAGCAGCTTTATTGCTAACTGGGTTAGGGCAGGTGGCGCGACCGGCTACCTGCTGGATGTCTCCACGAGCAAATCATTCGACAGCTACGTGGACGGTTATCGTGACCTAGATGTGGGCAACGTAGCCGGGCGGGTGGTGACCGAATTGAATCCAGGCACCACCTACTACTATCGGGTGCGCACTTATGATGCGAGCGGTCCAGGTAGCTACTCGGATGTAATAACAGTCACGACAATCGCTACTCCTGGGCTAATCATTCACGCAACATTCGACAGTTCTATTACTACCAACCCAAATGCAGCGGCCATCGAGGCGATGATCAACCGAGCCATCTCGATTTACGAGTCGCTGTTTAGCGATCCAATCACGATCCAGATTTCTTTCCGCTACTCAACCACTTCGCCGGATGGCACTCCACTGCCGAGGGGGACCATTTCGCAAAGTGACTTGGTGGTCTACACGGTTCCGTGGAGCGATTATATCAATGCTCTGAGAGCGGATGCGAAGACCACCAACGACAGTCTCGCAAACGCGAGCCTGCCGGGCGCTGCATTATCCCCTAACATCAAACCCTCGAGTGCGAACGGGCGCGCAGTCGGGTTGAACACGCCCCCGGCGATGTTTGCAAACGGCAGAGTCGGCAACGGCGGCCCATACGATGGAATCGTTACCCTCAATTCCGCAATATCGTTTCAGTTCACCCGGCCCACCAGCGCGAGCAACTTCGACGCGCAGCGTTCGATCGAGCACGAGATGGATGAGGTCATCGGTTTTGGATCGCAAGTAAATCTTTCTAATCTCCGCCCGCAGGACCTGTTCAGTTGGTCCTCTGCCGGTCGCAGAAATATCAGATCGACCGGCACGCGCTATTTCTCGATCAACGGTGGCAGCACCAACATCGTCAATTTCAACCAGGATCCGAGCGGCGATTTCGGCGATTGGTCGAGCACTGATTGCCCTCAGGCGCATCCATACGTCCAGAATGCATTTGGTTGTGCAGGACAATCTTCCGACGCCTCGGATAGATCGCCGGAAGGGATCAATCTCGACATCGTTGGTTACGACCTGAATCGAGCGACGCTTGGCAACATTTCTACGCGCGCCTTTGTGCAGACGGACAACAATGTCATGATCGGCGGCTTTATCATCACAGGCGTCGGGCAGAAAGAAGTGATTGTGCGTGGGATTGGTCCCAGCCTGGTGAATTATGGCATTACTAATCCGCTGCAAAATCCGATGCTGGAGCTGCACAATTCCACGGGCGCAGTGATTGCTTCCAACGACAACTGGATCGATGCGCCCAATAGACAGGAGATCATCAATAGTGGACATGCCCCACGGAATAACCTCGAATCGGCTATTCTGATGAGTCTCAATCCCGGTGCTTACACCGCGATTGTGCGCGGCGTAAACGGCGGGATTGGAATCGGACTGGCGGAAGTATATGATCTGGATCTGACTGTTGGGTCCAAGCTTGGCAACATTTCCACCCGCGCCTTTGTGCAAACCGGAGATAATGTCATGATTGGCGGCTTTATTGTGAGTGGACCCGATTCGGAAACGGTGGTTGTACGCGGGATTGGTCCCAGCCTGGTGAGTTATGGCATTACCAATCCGCTGCAAAATCCGACGCTGGAGCTACACGATCACACCGGGGCAGTAATCGCTTCCAACGACAACTGGATGAGTGCGCCCAATAGACAGGAGATCATCAATAGCGGACATGCCCCAAGCAATAGCCTCGAATCAGCTATTTTGATGACGCTCGCTCCGGGTGCTTACACCGCGATTGTGCGCGGCGTAAACGCCGGCATTGGCGTCGGTCTCGTGGAAGTCTACGGGCTGCAATAGTTCTAGCCGTCTCTCCTGTTAATGGGGGAACTTGCGCCGGGCCGAGCAAAGCTCGTAGCTCAACAGTGAAAATGCCTAACGAGACCATCACGCGATTCGAAAAGCTCGCGCAGATGCACAAATGCATTGATGCTCCCAGGCCTGATCAGAGCGTGTATGACGAGTGCATCTCGATCGCGGGATGGATCTTTGTCGAGGGGCGCAACGCAGCGAGCTGTCGCGTGCGCACGTGGCTAGAGGGCGCTCCCATCGGGGAAACCCGGCTCCTGTTTACGCGTCCGGATGTCTCTGACTTTTTGTCTCTGCCGCACGGTGTTCCAACTGCATTCCGCTTTCTAGCGCGAGCAGCTGGCTGCAACGAGGCGCCGCGCGACGCTACGATCGAGCTGACCGCGTCGTGGGATGGCGATGCCGCCGAATATCTAATTGGAAAAGTATCTGTGCACCTCGTTCCAGCTCTTCTCCAGAAACGCCACTTCGGTGAACTGCTTTTCCCAGGGCAAAGCAGACTACTTCATCGGGAAAACCTTTACGGCTCCGGCCCGCCGGTGCTGGAACCCGGGGTCCAGATGTTGCGTCTGATCCTCGATTATCTGTCGCCCGGCAGTTCCGTTGTTGACGTGGGATGCGGAGCAGGCGCCTACGGTCTAGCCTTGATCGCAGCGGGGCATCAATGGACCGGGCTGGAAGTAAATCCAGGCTGCTTGCGATTGCTGGAGCACCGCGGTTTGCCATTTCGCAGAACCGCACCGGGGACGGAACGGTTTGCCTGCGCCGACGAGGAATTCGATGAGGCAATCTGCATCGAGGTGCTTGAGCATATCGAGCATCCGCAGTCGTTTCTGGAAGAGATCTCGCGGATCGTTCGCCAGAGGGCGCTTTTCTCGGTGCCGAACATCGAGGTCATTCCATATTTCAAGGATTGGGAAACTGTGCCCTGGCACATGCTGGAGGGCGACCATAAAATTTTTTTCATCCGAACCAGTCTCCTCGAACTCCTCGCTCCCCATTTCTCGCGCGTCGAGGTCTTCTCTTACGGTGAACATCCGTTGCGGACACGGGATGGGATCGCGCTTCACGCGCATTTGTGCGCGGTAGCGGATAAGCGGTAGCACAACCGTCTCGCTTGTGACCGAAAGCGCAGCCAGGCGGAAAGTGGCCACGAAAAGCCGCACATGTTGGCTGCCGATAATTCCGCCTGGAGTAAATTTGCCTGTGTTGTGCCTCAATTAAATATACTGTCGAGTGTTGCAAACCGCTTCAAATCCCATGGACAGCGCGGAACAGAACTTCGCCGCGAAGGAAGCGATTCTCGCTCACCTCCAGTCTCAGGTGGATCAATTACAACGAGCATTGCGCGCGCGCACGGCCGAGCTGGATCAAGCCGACCGCCACATCGCGCGACTCGAAGAAAGTCTGCTGAAATTGAAGCTGGCCAAGCGCGAACTACGGGAACTAAGGCGAGAAAGGCGAGCACTGCGTAGCTCTCCGGAGCGCAGGATCGGTCAGGTCTTTCTCGCGCCGTATCGATTGCCGCAGGCTCTTTTTCGAGAAATCAGAAAACGCCTCGGCCTGCCGCGCTGGCGGTCGCCTCAGCGTTCGAAGACTGAATATCAAGGGTGGTTGGATCGGCATCGCGTCTTGCCGGCTCAAGCGCGCAGCATGCGGGAAGAGTCGCGGATTTTTTCCTACCGGCCTCTCATCAGCATCATCACGCCGGTTTTCAACACTCCGAGCGCCTGGTTTCGGGAGGCGATCGATTCCGTCCTCGCGCAAGCTTACGAAAATTGGGAACTAATCCTGGTTGATGATGCTTCCACAAATCGCGAGACGCTCGAGGTTTTGTCTCGGCAATCCTCACGCGACGGGCGCATCCGTTTGATTCGCCTTGAGCAAAACGGCGGCATTTCTATGGCGTCGAATCGCGGCCTTGCCGAAGCGCATGGCGAATGGATCGGCCTGCTCGATCATGACGACCTGCTTGAGTCGGATGCGCTTTTCCAAACGGCGAAATTGCTTCAGGCGCATTCCGACGCCGATCTCATCTACTCCGACGAAGATAAATTGACCGAAGAAGGTTTTGCGGCTCCCATGTTTAAGCCTGATTGGTCGCCGGACTTCTTCCTGGCCTGCAATTATCTCTGCCATTTTATCACCGTAAGGCGCGAGCTTGTCCTGCGGATCGGTGGGTTCTCTTCCCAATTCGATGGCTCGCAGGATTACGATCTCCTCCTCCGCGCCATCGAGCGGACCGATCGGATCGAAGCCGGACGGCGCGCCATTGGTGAACACCTCCGACGACAAGGCATCAGGGGTCACGTCGCCATCGACTGGCGCACGCACGCTTATTGGGTCAAACGGGACCTTGCCGAGGTGAAAAAGATTTCCATCATCATTCCGGTGCGCGACCGCATCGGGCTGCTGGCGCGCTGTATTGAGAGCATCACGACCAGGACAAGTTATCCAAATTATGAGATCATAGTTGTGGGCAACGATAGTCGATTGGAGGAGGCGCGCTCTTATTTCGGCCGGTCCGAACACCGGCCGCTGCAGTATGAAGGGCCGCTCAATTATTCGGCGATCAACAATTTCGCCGTCGAGCAAACCCAAAGTCCCTGGCTGCTCTTTTTGAACAACGACATGGAGGTGATCGAACCCGATTGGCTCGGCTACATGGCCGAGCATGTGCAGCGGCCAGAAGTCGGCGCGGTAGGTGCGCGATTGCTCAATCCGGATGATACGATCGAGCACGCCGGGATTGTTCTTGGCGTCAATGGAATCGCGCAGTCGGCTTTTCGCGGTTTTCCCGCGGAAGATCCCGGGGCGAGTCGCCAGTTGCAGGTGACTCGCAACTGCAGTGCGGTTTCAAGCGCGTGCATGCTCACGCGGCGCGAAATTTTTCAGCAAGCGGGCGGATTCGATGAAAATCTGCAGGGCGCGTTTGGCGACGTCGACCTTTGCCTGAAAATGCGACGCGCGGGCTATCTGATTGTTTACACTCCTTTTGCAAAGCTTTATTGGCATGAGTCGCAAATGGATAAGATCGACGCGGGTAGCGAGACAATCATTCGCGATCATTGGGCTGGCGTTTTGCACCGCGATCCTTATTACAATCCAAATCTTTCTCGCGAACGGGCCGATTTCTCGTTAGGCAAGTGAGCGGTTTTAGAAACTCAACATGAACAAGGGCGAAACGAATTTGTGGGTGGGCGCGAGTGATGCAGCGCGAGATGCACTCACGGCGCGCGATTATAAGGCTGGCTCGTTCGCCCAACGGGTCGCGCGCTCTGGTGTCGATGCAGGCGAGCTTGCCGCTGCAGACCGATCCAAACCTGAAATGAAACGCGTTTGGGTTCCAGGCGTGGAGATTTTTTCTCGCACAATCCATCCGCAGCGTCACCGCGGACTTTTCGGTGAATTTGTGCGGCGTGACGAGGGAATTCTGGGGAAGATTGGTCTTTGGCCAAAGCAATGGTCGGCGGCGCGGATGTTCGCGTGGACCGCAAAAGGTTTTCATGTGCATCCGCCAAGCATTCCGCCCGATATGACTGCGGAGAGATGGTTACGACGTTTGTTCATGCGCAAGCCGCAAAATTATTCCCTGCGTCGTTATGATGACGAACAATGGGATGTAATGTTTTTCCTGCAGGGACGTGCGGAGATGATTCTGTGCGACATCCGTGTGGGATTTCCCAGGCGCACCATGCGTTTCTTTGTCGATGGCGATAATCATCGCAGCAGCAACAACGTCGGTATCGTAATTCCACCGGGTGTGGCCCACGCCATTCGCGCTGAAGGCGCAGAAGATGTAGTCATGGTTTACGGAACGAGCACCGTTTTCCATCCGGAATTCGAGGGGCGAATTGCGAGCGAGATTGAAACTGCTGAGCTGCCCGAATCCTGGCAGAGCTTTTTAGGTAGTGGCGATTGACCTCAATCGGCCATGGGCGGTTCGCGTGAACCTCCGCTACCTGTCGATCAAATGAAGCGAAGCTTCGATCCGGCCGTCTTGGAAATGATGGACCGGCCGCAGCCCGTTTCTGTCGAGTTAGAAAAAGATCTGGAACGTATTCGACAACTCAATCGCTGGTTCGGAAGCTATCGCTTGGTTTTGAGTTTTGTTCGCCGCTGGATAAAACCGGGCGCGCGAATGCGCCTTCTCGATCTTGCCACCGGATCAGGCGATATCCCGCGGCTCATCATTGATTATTCCAGATCGATCGGCGCAGTGGTGGAGATTGACGCGCTGGATCGACAATCGGCCACGCTGGACATCGCTAAGAAATTGAGCGCTGATTACCCGGAAATTTCCTTCATCAACGAGAACATTCTGGAATGGAATTCCGCTGAACCTCACGACATTGCACTTTGCACGCTCACACTTCATCACTTCAGCGATGAAGACGCCGTGAAAGTTCTGCGGCGCTGCAGGGAGTTAGCCGCAAAATTTGTCCTTGTATCCGATTTGCGGCGTGGACTATTTCTCAAGTCCGGCGTTCATATCTTGACCGCGCTAGTTTTTCGCGAACCGATGACGCGCTATGACGCGCGGCTTTCTGCCGCACGCGCATTTTCATTTTCAGAAATGCGCGATTTGGCACTTCGCGCAGGGTGGCAAGGCTTCGGACACAAACGATTTCGATTCGCCCGACAGGCGATTTGGTTGGAAAAGATCGATAACTAATGCGGGAGATAATCTTCGAATCGCCTGCTTGCGTCGGAGGATGACGCAAACAAGCCTTGAGTTATCGCATCTGAAGCTGTAAAAAAAGTAACGTCCAAGGAGGAGGTCTTATGCCGCTCTTGAAACCAGATCCCACGTTTTATCCGTCACCTCGCTTGGCCATGCAGGCGCCACCAGAGAAACATGCGTTCGTGGCGGCGCTTACGCCACCAGGTAGCAAACTCAACGATGCGCTACTGGTTGTAGATCTTGATCCTGACTCGCGCAGCTATGGGCAGCAGGTTGGCGAGGTTACAATGCCCGAGTTTGGTGATGAGTTGCATCATTTCGGTTGGAATGCATGCAGCTCAGCGCTTTGTCCGTATGCGCCGCACCCACACGTCGAGCGCCGCTACCTGGTTGTGCCCGGCCTACGCTCCTCGCGCATTCACATCATCGACACAAAACCCAATCCGCGAAAACCCAAGATCGTCAAAGTGATCGAGCCGGAAGAAGTTTTCGCACGCGCCAATTATTCGCGTCCGCACACGATTCACTGTGGTCCAGAAGGCATTTACGTCAGCGCGTTCGGAGCGCCGAATGGCGACGGGCCGGGCGGCATCTTCATGCTCGATTGCGAAACGTTCGAGATTCTGGGCCAATGGGAAATGGACCGCGGACCGCAATTTCTTCATTACGATTTCTGGTGGCATCTGGGTTTCGACACGCTGCTGAGCAGCGAGTGGGGCACGCCGAACATGATTGAAAACGGATTGCAGCCGGACCTGCTTCTAGCTAGCAAATACGGCCATCAGATGCACGTCTGGGATCTGCGCCGACGGCGCCATATCCAGGCGCTCGATTTGGGAAAAGAGCAGCAAATGGTCCTCGAGATGCGTCCCGCCCACAACCCAACCAAGGCCTACGGCTTTGTTGGCGTGGTGGTTTCGCTCAAGGATTTGTCCGCGTCGGTCTGGCTCTGGCATCGCAACAATGGTGCGTGGGATTTGAAGAAAGTGATAGAAATTCCAGCCGAACCGGCCGATCCGGCAAACCTACCGCCGATGCTCAAGGATTTTAAAGCGGTGCCGCCACTAGTATCGGACATCAATTTATCGCTGGACGATAAATTTCTGTACGTTTCCTGCTGGGGGACGGGCGAGTTCTTACAATATGACGTATCCGACCCATTCAATCCGAAGAAGACTGGCTCAGTGCGCATTGGCGGAATCGTCAATCGCACGTCGCACCCGAAGAAACCAAACCAGCCGCTGTCTGGCGGGCCGCAAATGGTGGAAGTGAGCCGGGATGGCAAACGGGTCTATTTTACGAACTCGCTTTATGCCGCGTGGGATGAGCAATTCTATCCCGACGGCGTAGGCAGTTGGATGGCCAAACTTGAGGCCGACCCACAAGGCGGCATACGCTTCGACGAAAATTTTTTCGTCGAGAACAGCGATTATCGTGTTCACCAGATTCGCCTCGAAGGAGGCGATTCTTCCAGCGATTCGTTCTGTTTTCCGTGAGTGGGCTCTGGCCGTGGCTGA
>WNGC01009455.1_pt1 | contig 10891 bp, 14 predicted proteins | sample 5400051 | NCBI WGS metagenome assembly WNGC01 (sample SAMN13153368, study PRJNA577476) | soil metagenome | isolation source: 20 cm soil or saprolite under grassland replicate 2 | place: USA:California | collected 2016-06-15 | reverse complement strand
CGTCGTTTGTGGCGTGGTTGCTGCTTTCTCCTGCCGTCTTGCGCGGACAAGACGTCATCGGCATTCCCGTCGGTTCCAAACCGCCGGCCGTCACGCTGGAAAACCTTAACGGCGATTCCGTCGCGCTCTCCAGGTGGATCGGCAAGAAGCCGGTCATCGTGGAATTCTGGGCGACGTGGTGCCCCATGCGCGTTTCAAGCTCCGTCCACTTCGTACATCGCGGTGCTCGATGGCAAAGGGCAAGTCGTCTATACAGGAGTGGGTGAGGACCAGGATATCGATGCCGCGGTAAGGCGAGCGGTACGCTAGACGACGGGCCCGCTCCGCGACAAAAAACCGCAGTCGCTTCGCGGGCCCGTCGTCTGCGCGTACCGCCTGTTACCGCCCGTTACCGGCTTCTACCGCCCGTTACCGACCGTTACCGCCTTCTACCGTCCGTTACCGCCCTGTAGTATCCGCCGGCACCAGCTTGTTAATCGCAGCTCCCAGCTCTGTATACGACGTCGGATCAATCTCCCGGAACGGGGTCGCCCGATAGGCGATTTTCCCATCCGGGCCTACCACGAAGAGATTGCGGTTGTCCAGCTTGTACTGGGCGTTAAAGGCGCCGTACGCTTTTCCCACCGCTGAATTCGAATCGCTCGCAAAGACGAACGGATAGTCGGCATCGCGTGCCCAGGAGGCGAGCGCGGTGTCAGGATCTGCGCTGATGGCGATGAGAACTACGTGGCGGCCGTTCTTGAACACCTGTGCGTACTGATCACGGTACGCATTCATTTGAATCGTTCAGCCACGCGTTCGCGCTTTGAAGAAGAACGCAAGAACGACGGTCTTCCCCTTGTAATCGCTGAGCCGGACCGGCGGCTTGAGCGTGCCGTAGCGCGTCGCGCCCGGAATCGCGAAATCGGGCGCTACCGCGCCAACATCGAGCGCCGGAGCGGATGGAGGTGGAGGTGGAGCGGCCGTTGGTTGCTGCAATAGCGCTGCAAGAACGAGTGTGGTGAGCACGACGATGATCCTGGTTTGGTCCGATCACTAATCTACTTGTGGAGCAGCTTCCACGCCTGCTCGCGCCAGTCGAGCTTCGAGCCCACGACGCACCACAGCGCCGCCAGCGGCTCGAGTAACCGCGAGCCTTCGATGCCGCCGATATCGAACACGCTCCAACCGAATTCCTTGCAGATGCCGGTGACGGTCTGTTTCGCGGCGGCGTCATTGCCGGCGATGAACATGTCGGGGGGCCCGCCGGGAAGCTTCGGGTCCACCATCAACGAGTTGCCGACGATGTTGAACGCTTTCACCACTCGCGCTTGGGGCAGCCAGCGTTGCACCTGCTCGCCACCCGAGTCATCGAATCCGAGTGCGAGTGCGAACGGATTCGTTGGCGTGGGTTGGAGCGGGTTGGTCACGTCGATCACGACTTTGCCCGCGAGATTCTTCGGCCCGGCGAGCTTGGCGGCGTTCTCCGTTCCCGCCCACGGAGTGCAGAGCGCCGCGATCTCGGCCCACTGGGCGGCAGCGGCGTACGACTGGTTCGGATCGCGGTGACCCAGCTTGACCTCATGTCCGTGCTTCTTGAAACCCTTCGCCAGCGACTGCCCGACCGGGCCGGTGCCAAGGACCGCGACCTTCATGGTTGGCCTCCACCGCCTATGCCGTAACGCGTCTTCAAAATCTCGACATGGTGGCGTTCGTGTCCCGGAATCATGTAGGCGAGCGCGCGGACGCTGACCGGCTTACCGCTCGCGGTGCCGCGGCGTCGCCAGGCATCCGCATCGAACGTGCGCAGTAACGCCAGCGTCGCCGCCCGAGCCGTGCGCAGCTCGCCGACGAGATCGGCCAGCGACCGCGCGTCGAACTTCGCGACGGGGACATACGCGTTTTCGTCGAATGATGGCAGCGGCGTTGTGTCCCCGCGCGCGATGCGCAGCGCGCGATAGGCCATGATGCGCTCCACGTCCGCGAGATGACCGACGATTTCCTTCACGCTCCATTTGCCCCGCGCGTAGCGGTACATCGCTTCGGTTTCAGCGAGCCCGCGCAGTAAGGTTGCCGTCTCCTCGATCTGGGATGCGCACACCATGACGGGATCGAGCTCAGGGACTCGCTTGATGTAGCCGACGTAGTGGGAGGGAATCTCGTCGACCTCAGGCCGCCCGACGGTGCGCGTATTCATGACGACCTTCCCTCGAGCTCCGTCAAAGCCATCGCCTTCACGGTTTTCCCTTCGCCCGTGAGAATGCGGCGATGGTAATCCACCTGGCCGAGGTGATAGGCGAGATGCGTGGCGAAATGCGCGAGGAATGCGCCGGTCGTCGAGCTGACGCCGCCCACTTTCTCGGGGAAGGGTTGCGCGAGGTCATCCTCGCTGATGCTGCTCATTCCCGTTTCAACCGCTTGGATGGCGTTGTCGATTTCGCTCAGCAATTCGGCGCGCGGGATATCGCGGCTGCCGAATTCGGCGTCACGATTGCGCACGTACCCGTTCTTGCCGAGCACTTGCCCGACGAAGTATTGGAGATTTCCCGCGAGGTGCAGGGCGAGATTCCCTCCCGGATTCGCGATGCCCGGCAGGATTTCCCACAGGTCTTCGTCGTTAGGGTAGCTCTCGACCTCTCGGCGCAACGCTTTGAGCTCGCGCGTAATGACGTTGGTGATCCACTCTTTCATTCGATCCTCCCGATCCGCATGGCGACCGGCCAGCGCGCTACGCGCGTACGGTGCACCGCACCCCAGGGGCCCGCCAATTCCTGCACCAGCTCAGCGACGGGGTCGTGGTGGTGGTGTTTCATGAAGGCGCGAGTCGCCGACCAGGTGCGAATGTAGCCCGCGACGTCGTCCAGGGTCAGTTCTTGCTCGATCACAAAGTCCGGTGCGGCAAATTCCGCGAATGGAAACTGGATGGTGGTGTAACGCTCTTCAGTCAGACGCCGTTCCGGCGGCCAATACGGACCTACGACGTCGCTGTAAAACCGCCGCACGATCGCATCGATGTCCGGCGCGATCTCGAATACGAGGTACGTCCAAACGGCGATCACCCCGCGGGGGCGCAACACGCGCCGCACCTCCGGCCAAAAGCGCTCCCGCTCGAACCAATGCACCGCCTGCGCAACCGTGACGAGATCGACCGACGCGCCGGCCAGCCCGCTCACTTCCGCCGGAGCGACTCGATACGTGACGAGCGGGTGCCGCGTTGCCTGAGCGATCTGCGCCGGGCTGGCATCGGTGGCCGTGACATGCTTGAAATGCCGAGCCAGGCCGAGCGCGGCTTGTCCCGATCCGGTGCCGACATCCCACGCCTCATCCAGCGCGGGAGCTTGGCGAGCCAGAAAGTCGAACAGCGCGTCGGGGTACCGCGGCCGGAACGCGGCGTAGGCCGCCGAAACTCCGGAGAAGTGGTCCGCGAAGCTCACGGCCTTGGAGGCGCCGGCGCGAGTGGTGGCGTGACCCGTTGTGGCTGCTGGCAATCGGGCCAGGCACCCGGCTGCCCGTTGGGCCGGGGCTGGAACACGTCGCGCCGTTCACGCGGCATATGCGTCGAATCCTCGGACGCGAGATACACGAGCATCGCGGCGAGCGCGGCGTTGTTCTTCACGTCGTCGAAACTGATTTTATCGTACGTGTCGCGATTGGTGTGCCAGGTGTAGCGCCCATAGTCCCAGTCGCCCGAGCCCAGTCCGAAGCCGGGCGCGCCGCAGGAGACAAACGACGCGTGATCGGTCCCGCCGCCGCTCGGCGCGCCGGGAAAGCTGAACTTGATGTTGCGGGTGATGTCGGCGGGGACGCGCGCGAGATAACGCGCGAGATTCGCGGCGGCGTTGGGGAAGCCGGACGCGCTCATCGTTTCGATCCGTCCCGTGCCGTTGTCCTGATTGAACAGCGCCTGCAGTCCGGTTACGATGTCGGGGTGGTCCGCCACAAATCCGCGCGAGCCGTTCAAGCCCTGCTCCTCGCCGCTCCAGTGCCCCACGAGAATCGTGCGGCGCGGATTGGGATACACGAGCTTCAGGAGACGCATCGCCTCGAGCATCGTGATCGTGCCGGTGCCGTTGTCCGTTGCGCCCGAGCCGCCGTCCCATGAATCGAAATGTGCCGACAGCATCACGTATTCGGCGGGCAGCTCATTGCCTTTCATCTCGGCGACGACATTGAAGACCGGTACTTCCCCGAGCGCTTGCGACTCCGCCGTCACTTCCACGACCGGGCCCTGCTTGTTGTCGGCGAGACGGTAGAGCAGGCCGTAGTCCTCGCAGGCGATGTCGAGCACTGGGACGCGCTCGGTCTGCGTCGCGAAAATCTTCTGCACGCCCCAGCCTTGCGACCACTGGCTCTGGATGACCCCGGCGGCTCCAGCCGCCTCGAGACGGCGCGGCAGCGCCTGTCCGGTAAAGCCAGTGCGTTGCACGCGCTGTTGCCACGCTTGCTGGGCCGCCGTGCGGCGGGCCTTGAGCGTGTCGGCCGTGGTCTGCGTCGCCCACTTCTCCCAGCTGTCGTCCGGACGACAGGTGGGTTGCGGGAACGACGTGAGCACGAACTTGCCCTTCGCTTGCGGCAGCCAGGTGAGGAACGCGGCGCTATCGGCGAAGTCGGGAAGGATCACGACGGGTGCGCGCAGCGGGCGGCCGCGCGGGGTCGGCGGACTCCACGCGAGCGTCGTGCCTTCGAGCGTGCGCACGCGGGGCGCGACGAGGTCGATGTGCGTCTTGCCGCGGCGCCAGCTGCGCCAGGTGCCGTACTGCTCTTTGCGGGCGGGGATGCCCAACGCCGTGTAGGTGGCGATCAGCCAATTCTGGGCCGCGGTCATGCCGGGCGACGCGGTGAGCCGAGGGCCGAGTGAGTCGAAGAGCACCTGCGCTAGACGCGGCAGCTGAGAGCTATCGGTCTCGAGCGACCAGATGCGGCGGAGTACCGGGCTCTCGACGGCGAAGCCCGTCGGTTGTGGTGGACCTTGGCTGGCGGCAGTGGCGGCGGGGATGGCGGCAAGCAACAGCGCTGTGGGCAGGGCGCGTCGCACGATGCGACTCCTGAGTCGTTAAGGTGAGCCGGAAAGTCTAATGCGATAGCGCACTTCAGGCACCTCGGTGTGCGGATAGCAGCGCGCCCCCCCATCCACTGCGAATCCGCATTTCTCGTAAAAGGTGCGTGCCCTGCTGTTTTCCTTGAGCACCCAGAGCGTCACTTCAGAAAAGCCACGACGCATGAATTCGGCGAGCACATGATCCAGGAGCATGCGCCCATAGCCTCGCCCGCGAAGCTGTGGCAGCACGTGCAGCGACGTGATATGCCCAACGTGGGTGGGGTCGTCATCGGAGTCCCGGGACGGAATCATCTGACAGAAGGCGAACGCGTTGCCGTCTTCTTCGAAGAGGAACACCGGCCACTGCGGATCGGCGATTCGTTCCGTCCAGAACCGCGTGCGATAGGCGAGATCGGTTCTCTCGATCACCTCGTCGGGCATGAGGCCGCGGTAGGCGACCTTCCACGATTCGACGTGAATGTGCCCGACGGTCGCCGCATCGGCACTCAGCGCGCGGCGGATCATCGGCCGAGCTTCGCCTCCCATTCTTCGAGCGAGCGAGGCCAGTCGGCTTTGAGGAGCCGTGAGAGCGAGCGATCCGCCAGCACGCGGCCGCCGGTCTGACACGTCGCGCAGTAGAGCGAGCGATCGGCCAGCACGCGGCCGCCGGTCTGACATGTGGCGCAGTAATTCGCTTCATTGTCGGCGTAGCGAATGCGCTGCACGGGCGAGCCGCAGACGGGGCACGGCTCCTTGTATCGGCCATGGACCGCCATTCCTTCTTTGAACGCGCTCACTTTCTCGGGGAACTTCGTGCCCCCCGCGGTCTCGGCGCGCAGTTTCTCGATCCAGAAGCGCGTCGTGTTCTGCGTTGCCTCGTACAGGCGCGCGACCTCTTCGTCGCTCAGCTTTCCTGTGAGTTGGAACAGCGAAAGCTTCGCGGCGTGCAGGATCTCGTCAGACAGCCAGTTGCCGATTCCGTCGAACATGCGTGGATCGGTGAGCGCGCGCTTCAACGTGTGCGACTGGGACTCCAGTCGCTCCCGGAACGCCGCCAGATCGGCCTCCAGCACGTTGAGCCCGCCCGGATCGTGCGCAGCGAGTCCGGCTTCTCCATCCACCACATGCAGCGACGCGCGGTGCTTCGGGCTGGCCTCGGTGAGGAGCAGCGTGCCGGTCGGAAAGTCGAATGAGGCCAGTCCGACCTTGGCGGGAGGACTCGTCTTTTCCGGCCGCCACTTGAAGCGTCCTGCAATCATCAAATGGAAGACGAGGAAGATCTTTCCTTCCATCTCCCACACGATGCGCTTGCCGATGCGCCGCAGGCCGACGACGCGCCGCCCCTCGGCCGCCGAGAGGGGTGGGGTGACCGTGCGCAGCAGGGATGGGCTCGTGATGCGGGCGCGCTCGAGCGGCTGGCCGGCGATGCGCGGCGCCAGCGCTTCGAGGTAGATCGTGATGTCGGGAAGCTCGGGCATCGGGCGATGCTACGGATGTCCGCTACCGCGCAAGCTCGGTGCGCACCGCCTGATCGATGGCCGCGACGTTTGTGGCCGCGTGCCACGCCGCGCGGACGTAGCCTTCGCGGTCGAGAATCGCCACGTACGGCATGGTGATGGTTACACCGACGGCTGGATCGACGGCTCCCGGCCCGCCGAAGAAGCCCAGCGGCGCGAGGGCTCCGCTCAACTCCCCCACTTTTCCGTCACGGATGGACAACGAGTCGAACGGTGCGCCGTACCTGGCCAAAAAGTCGGCGACATCTTCGGGATAGTTGTCCAACGCGAACGCCGCGATGTGCACAGGCTGTCCGCGGTAATGGGCGGCGAGCGCAACGAAGGTCGGAAACATCGCCCTCGTCCTCGGGCAGCGTGTGCCATACAGAATCGCTACGGTCACCCGCCCCTTGCTGCGGCGAAGGTGCTCCACCAGCTCTCCCGCGGTCAGCCTCTGAACGCCGGGCGCGGTTGCGACGGAGGCAGCTGTCGTCGGAGTCTGATCGCCCGAATAGGCGCTCGCGGTGGTGTCGATGGGGCCTGTAAAGGGTGCGAACCTGTCGCCGGCCCGTAGGGCCAGGGAGGCCTGTCGATTCGAGGCGTCACGCGCCAGGATCGCGGCAAGAGTCGCTGAATCCGCGCTGAACGCTGAATCCGTCGCTGACCGAGCCCGTCCGCTCCGCGGTGCCGGCGTGCCTTGCGCGCCACCGCAGGCGAGGAGGGCGCTGATCGCGGCCAAGCAGGCCAACCGTGCCCATCGCATGCCCACGAATATACGGGGAATGGTCAGGGGTGAAACACCTCCAGCGCCACCTCTACCCGCCCGAACGGCGCGCTCACCTGCACCCCTTGCACCAGCTGCTTCACCTTCGTGAACATGTCGCGCGCGATCGCGACGCCTTCAGCGAGCGCCGCTTCCTTTCCCTTTTCCTGCGCCTTCCGCATCCGCTGCAAGACTTCATCGGGTACAGAGACGCCCGGCACCTCGTTCGCCAGAAATTCCGCATTCCGCAGGGAAATGAGCGGCCAGATGCCGGCGACGATCGGCGTCTTGAACTGCTCGACGCGCTTCAGGAACGCCTCGAGCTGGCGCACGTCGAACACCGGCTGCGTCACGGCGAACTCGGCGCCAGCATCCACCTTCCACGCGAACCGCGACAGCTCGCGATCTAGGTCGCCCGCGCCGGGATTCACGCCCACACCGATCGCCCACTTGGTCGCGCCGCCGAGCGGATTGTTGCCCGGATCGAGGCCCTGATTCAGACGGTAGACGAGATTCGTCAGGCCGATCGAGTCGATGTCGAAGACCGCCGTCGCCTCGGGGTACGGCCCCATCTTGGGCGGATCGCCCGTGATGATGAGGATGTTGCGCAGCCCCGCGGCGTGCGCGCCGATGATGTCGGAGAGCATCCCCAGGAGATTGCGGTCGCGGCAGCAGTAATGAATGACGGTCTCGATTCCGACTTCGCGCTCGATCAGCAGCGCCGACGGCAACACGCCCATGCGACTCTGCGCGCGCGGGCCGTCGGGCACGTTGACCGCATCGACGCCGGCGCGCTTCAAGGCGCGGCATTGATCGAGCATGGGCGCGGGATCGACGCCCTTGGGGGGCACGATCTCGACGCTCGTCACCAGCTCGCCGCGCGCGAGCTTGCCGCCCCAGCGCGACTTGAGCGCGAGCGCAACCGGCGTGACATCGGCGGGCGGCTGCACCTGGGCGCGCGACACCACCACGCTCGGCTGGCGCGGCACGACGCTCGCGACGTAGTCGCGAATCTTCTTGATGTGTTCGGGCGTCGAGCCGCAGCAGCCGCCGACGAAGCGCGCGCCCGCTTCGATCATACGACGCGCGTAGTTCGCCATATACTCGGGTGACGCGAGATAGATCTTGCGATCGCCCACGTCTTTCGGCAGCCCGGCGTTGGGCTGGCCCGACACCGGTTTGTTAGACGCCTTCACCATCTTTTCAACGGCTTCGAGCACGCCGGCCGGCCCAACGGAGCAATTCACGCCGATGACGTCCGCGCCCCAGGCCGCGAGCTGCTTGGTGAATGTCTCGGGATCGGTGCCGTAGTGCGTGAGTCCGTCCGTGCCGACTGTCATCTGGCAGACGGCCGGCAGATCGGATGCGGCGCGCACCGCCTTCAGCGCCGCGTGCATTTCGTCCATGTCGCTGAACGTCTCGAGCACGAATCCATCGACGCCGCCCGCCAGCAAGCCTTTCACCTGGACAGCAAATAACGCCTCGGCGTCCGCCTGCGACGTCGGCCCGAACGGCTCGATGCGGATGCCGAGGGGACCGATGGCGCCGACGACGCTGGCCTTGCCTCCGGCCGCGGCGCGCGCCAGCTCCGCGGCGGTCTTGTTGATCTTCTCGGTATCGTCCGCCAGGCCATAGCTGTTCAGCTTGAGCGGATTCGCGCCGAAGGTGTTGGTCTCGAGGATCTCCGCACCCGCGCGCACGTATTCGGCGTGCACTTCCTGCACGAGCCGGGGCTGCTTCAGGTTCAGCTCGTCGTAGCAGATGTTGAGGAAAAATCCCTTGGCATACAGCATGGTGCCCATCGCGCCGTCAAATACATGGACACGACCGTCCGCCAGCAGGGATTTGAAGTCTGCAGCCATCAGCAATCCTCCCAAACGAAATCCCCGAGGGCATAAAAGCCCAACGGGGAGGCCACGAATCCTCTATGGAAAATAATATCCAACCAGGCGCGTACTCTTAGATAGTCATGTCATCCCTACAGCGCAACGTCTCGTCGGAACAGCTGCTGGCAGAGCACACGCCGGCGCTCCAGAACTTCTTCGGCGCGCGCTGCCGCGACGCGGATCTTACGGCGGAGATGCTGCAGGAAGTGGCGGCTCGACTGGTGACGGCGACTCCGCGCCTCACGCGCAACGGGAATCTGCGTGGCTACCTCTTTCGCATCGCGACGAACGTGTGGCACGACTACCTGCGTCGCGAGCTGGTGCGGCGGCGCGCTTTCGGAGCGGTGCAAGCCGACAGCGTGGCGACTGCGCCCGCGGCCGATCATGCGCTGCTCGCACGAGAGCTGAAGGAAGCGGTACAGCGCGCGATTGACGCGCTGCCCGAAACACAGCGCGACGTCGTGCGCCTGCGGCAGGAGCGTGGCTTGACCTTTCAGGCGATCGCCGAGCGCCTGGGCCGGCCGCTCGGCACCGTACTGACGCAAATGCGCGCGGCGCTCGCCAGAATCAGCGTGGCTTTGGAGGACTATCGATGACGCATCCAAGCGACGACACACTACTCCTGCTTGCATACGGCGAGGTGCCGCCCGCAGAGACTGCCGACCTCGAACAGCATGTCGCGCGATGTGAGCCCTGTCGGCTGAAGTTTGTGGAACTCGAGCGCGCCCGCGCGGCGCTCGACGTGGCACTGCCGGCGCGGCGGCCGACGCTAACTCGGTGGGCTGTACTGGCGCTCGCGGCTGCTGCTGCGCTCACGGCGGTTGTAATCATCAAATCAGGTCCTGCTCGCGATTCAATCGGGCGCTGGACTCCAACGACGTCGTGGTCTGCGACGGGCGGATATGTGACAGGCGGGAAGGCAATGGTAGATCTCGACGATCAACTCACTCGTCTCGAACGGGAGCGGTACTATGGCTTGCCGGAATAGATCGCTATTCATCGCATACATGGCCCTGTCGTTCGGCACGAGCGTTGCGAGCGCGCAGGACATGCCAAATCCGGAGGCAATGCAGACTCAGGTCCGGCGGATCATTCAACTCCGTCCACGGGAATCGGAAGCGGCCGCCCGAGCATTCCTGATGCTGGTCGCACCGAATCTCGTGACGATGCTCGACTCCCTCAAGGCAGGATCGATCAGCGGGCAGAACCAGCCGCTCATCATCGTAGACGGGGTGCCGCAGCCAGGATTGTCCGGCCGATCGCTCGACGACCAGTACTGGGCCGAGGTTGGTCAGCTCACGGTTCAGTTCGATATGGTGCAGAACCTAAATCGGCGTGACAGCGTCCGCGCGCAGCTCGTCGGAAAGATGTTCGGGCTGGAAGCCAATGCGCGGGCGCAGCAGCGCGCCTATCGCATAGCGTCGGAGGCGCGCCGTCCCGCGATCCGCAAGCAAATCGAGGCGCTGATCACGCAGCATTTCGACCTGGAAGATCAGCTGCGCGCGCTCGAGGTGGCCGACATCGAGCGGCGCCTGGCGGATGTGCGCGCCGAGACTCAGCGCCGGCGCGACAAGCGCGCGGAGTTCATCAAGTTTGCCGTCGACGACATAATCCGGGACGCCATCCGACCGCAATAGCCGCGCGCTACGCGCGAATGTCCAATAATCAATGATCAATCATCATTGATCATTGATCATTGATCATTGATCTTTTCGCATGCCCAATATCG
>WNGC01030193.1_pt2 | contig 10898 bp, 13 predicted proteins | sample 5400051 | NCBI WGS metagenome assembly WNGC01 (sample SAMN13153368, study PRJNA577476) | soil metagenome | isolation source: 20 cm soil or saprolite under grassland replicate 2 | place: USA:California | collected 2016-06-15 | reverse complement strand
CCTCGGGTCGGTGCTCTCGCTCGCGCTGACGGGCGGTGGCGCGCCCGCCGACGAGCGGGCGCGAGCCGAGCTGACGGGCGCCTGCTACTGCCGGGCCGCGGACGAGCTCACGTGCACCGCCGGGCTGACCGAGCGCGACTGTCGGCGACGCTGCGCGGAGGAGCTGTGCGACAACTGGTTCTGGCTCGATCGACGTCCCTGCTGGAACTGGGGCTACGGCGGGTAGCCGGCGGCGTCCGCGCGCTCGCGCGGCGTCTCCCGCGCGGCGCCGCGTTCGCCGCGGCCCTGGTCCTGGCTCCGGTGGCACCGTGTTCCGCCGAGGCGGAGCTGCGTGTCGTCGCCACGCTGCCAGACCTCTACGTCCTGACGCGCGCGGTCGCCGGCACCGCGGCGACCGTGGGCCTCGTCGCCCGCTTTGGCCAGAACCCCCACGACATGGAGGTACGGCCGAGCCACATGCTCCTCGTCCGGCGCGCGGACGCACTGGTGCGCAACGGGCTCGAGGAGGACTCCTGGATCGACGTGATCGTGCGCGGAAGCAACAACCCGAAGGCTCAACGCGGCTCGCCCAACGTGATCGACGCCTCGCTCGGCGTCGAGATCCTCAAGGTGCCCACCGGGCGTGTCGACCGCTCGCTGGGTGACGTCCATTCGACCGGGAACCCCCACTACACCCTCGACCCGGGCAACCTCCCGACCGTGACGCGCAACATCGCCGCCGGGCTCGCCCGGGTGGCGCCCGAGCACACCCGGGCCTTCGAGGCGAACCGGGAGGCGCTTCTGGAGAAGGTCGCCGAGGTCGATCGGCGATGGAGGACCCTGCTGGCGCCTTTCCGCGGCGCGCGCATCGTCAGCCATCACGATAGCTGGCCGTACATGTTCAGGGCCTTCGGCTTCGTCGAGGGTGGCATCATCGAGGACCGGCCCGGTATTCCGCCCTCCCCGCAGCACCTGGCCGGGCTCGTCCGCCGAATGCGGGACGAGAAGGCCATGGTCATCCTGCTCGAGAACTGGTATGCGCCCGACGCCGCGAACCTCGTCGCCCGCGAGACCGGCGCCAAGGTGCTCGCGGTGCCGCAGACGCCCGGCGCGGTCAAGGGCACCGACGACTACGTCGCGCACCTCGACTATATCCTTACCGCAATCGCCGACGCGCTCAGGTGACACCATGGCGCGGCTGAAGCTCGGCTTCATCCCGATCGAAGGCGGCCACTACTACCGGGAGGCGCTCGAGGAGGTCACGCGCGCCGAGGAGCTCGGCTTCGATTCGGTGTGGATGGAGGAGCACCACTCCGTCACGAACCACTACTGGCCGTCGCCGTTACCCGTCCTCGCGGGATTCGCGACGCGGACGTCTCGGCTGAGGCTCGGCACCGACATCCTCGTCGCGGCCTTCTATCATCCCGTCCGCCTCGCCGAGGACGTCGCGCTGCTCGACGTGATGTCGAACGGGCGGTTCACGCTCGGCGTCGCCATCGGCTACAAGCCCGACGAGTTCGCGCTGTACGGCGTCGACCTCGAGAAGCGTGGCGCCCGCTTCGAAGAGCAGCTGGCGATCATGAAGGGGCTCTGGACCGAAGGACGCGTGCGCTTCACGGGGCGCTACTACACGGTCGAGGGGCGGCTCGAGCCACCGCCCGTGCAGCGGCCGCACCCGCCCGTCTGGATCGGCGGCTGGGGTGAGCTCACGCTCAAGCGCGCCGCGACACTTGGGGACAACTGGATCCCGGGTCCGACCGCCGACCTCAAGCGCCTCCTCGAAGGTCGGCGGCAGTTCCTCGACAACCGACGGGCGGCCGGGCGAAGCGCGCCGATCACCGACTGGCCGCTGACCCGCGACGTCATCATCGCGGACACGGACGCGAAGGCGCGCGAGCTCGCCGAGCGGCACATCATGGTCGCCTACCGCAAGGAGTACGCCGGCGGCTGGCGTCACCCGTTCATCGACGCGTCCATCGCCACCGATCTCGACCGGCTCATGGAGGACCGCTTCATCATCGGCGGGCCCGAGCAGTGCGTCGCTACGATCCGCCGCTTCGTCGAGGCGTATGGCATGACCCACTTGATCTGCCGCACGTTCTTTCCAGGGATGGAGCACGCGCACATCATGCGTGGGCTAGAGCTCCTCGCCCGTGAGGTGATGCCGGCGTTCAGCTGAGCCGTCAAGCTTCCCCTTGGATGTCGCGTAAGTATCTGATATACTGAGCGCTTGCGGGTAGCTATTCGAGAGACTGGAGGTGATTTAGCGATTCCGCAAGTCGCCTGGACGCTCGATCGGTCGTACCAATGGAACTACGACCATGCTCCGGCCACGCCTCGCGTTCGGCGCCTCCCGCCGGCGCTCGGCGGCCGGCTCTTCGACCACACCCTCAACTCGCCCCTCGGGATCGCGGCGGGCCCACTGCTCAACTCCAAATGGGTCGAAGCCTACGCGCGTATCGGCTACGACATCCTGACGTACGCGACGGTCCGCTCGGCGTATCGCCCCGCCTGGAGTCTCCCGAATATCCGCTGCGTCGAGAGCCAGGAGCCGTCCCCCATCGTCACCCGACGCGTCCGCCCGGGCCTCTGTCCCACTCTCGCCGTGTCGCTCGGGGAGCCCTCGACCGAGCCGGACGTCTGGCGCAGGGACGTCCGCCGTGCCAAGGAGCGGATCGGGCCGGGCCAGATGCTGATCGTGAGCGTCATGGGCACGCCGGAGCCCGGGGGCGACGCCGAGGCTCTCATCGCCGACTACGCGCGCTGCGCGGCGTGGGCGTCGGAGAGCGGCGCGGACGCCGTCGAGCTCCACCTGGCGACGCCTGACCCGTTCACCGAGAAGCCACAAATGATCTACGAGAACATTCCGCTCGCCGCGCAGATTCTCTACCGCGTGCGGACGGCCGTCACGCTGCCCGTGCACGAGCGGGGCAACCCCGCGTTCGAGGGGTCGGCCCGCGAATACGCGAACGTCGTCGGCGCTGAGATCTTCCCGATCGCGTCGCGGCAGGTGGAGGAGCTGGTCGCCTGGCGCCGGGCCGGGGCGTGGGACCGTGCCATCCTCGCCGTCGGCGGGATCTCGACCGTCGAGCGCGCCCGCTACCTCCTGCGGGAAGGCGTCGACGCCGCGCTCGTCGCGACAGCCGCGCTGTTCGACCCGCTCCTCGCCGTTCGCTTCCGTCAAATCGGCGCGACGGCCGTCGCGTAGGACCCCGGAAGGGGGCTTCGCCCCCTTTTCCGCCGAACCCCTTCGTTCCTAAGACCGCGCCTCCACCACCAGGCTCTGGAGCGCGCGGCCGATCGGGCCGCGCACGTCGTGCAGCCGCGTGTCGGCGAGGCCGACGCCGTGCGGCTCGTAGATCGACAGACAGTCCATCCCGACCCACTCGCCTTCCAGCGGGCGGTGCACGCTCACGGTGAGGTCGGCGTTGATCGCGGTGAAGCGCGTGTGCTCGATGGCCGCGCTCACGCCGCTTCCGGAGTCGGCGGCGATGAGCACGCGCTCGAGCGGCGAGGTCCGCGTGCCGGCCACGAGCGGCACACGCTGCCGCATCCAGGCGGCCACACGGCCGCTGCCCCAGTCGCCGCGCACGAGCCGCGTCTCCATTGCCTCGTGATAGCTGACGGGCTCGCTGAAGAACGGAAACTGGAACGGGCGCCCGTGCTCGGGCGTCGCCAGGGCCGGGTCGTTGGCCGGCGACGCGATCGCGACCGCGGCCGGGCGCACGAGCGCGGCGAGGGCCTGGGCCATCACGCGCTCGCCGTGGAGCAGGCGCGCGACGAGACGCTGCACCTTGCTGCCCGCGCGCAGGGTCTCGACGCGTACGGCGAGCCGGTCGATCGGCACGGGCAGCAGGAAGTCCACGGTGATCCGTGCGATCACGAAGCCGGGGGCCTGCGCCTCGATCCCGCGCGCCAGCAGCGCGGCGGGCGGCCCGCCGTGCTGGTGCGTGGCGCTCCACGGGCCGCGCGTGTGCACGGTGGCAACGAACGCGTCGCCGTCGGGGACGTAGAAAGCGTCGGGCACCTCCCGAATAGTACGCCCGAAATCCGAACAGTCGCTGCTGAAGACTCGTGAGAGACCAGCTCTGGATGGAGACGGGCGCGTGGGCTCATCATCGCGCGCGGCCCGTATGCTACGCTACGGCCCGTGCGCTGGTTGATCGTCCTTCCGTTCGAGCGGCCGGGCCTCATGGGCCAGGACTTCGCCGACGAGCTGCGCGCGCTCGGCCACGAGGTCCGCACGTTCGCGTACCGCAGGGACAACCCGCTCTACAAGAACCGATCCACCAAGGGCGCCTACCAGCTGTGGATCCTGCGCCGCCTCGAGCGGGCGTGCCTCGTGTGGCGTCCGAGCGTTGTCCTCGTGATCAAGGGCGGGCCGATCACGCCCGGGCTGATCCGGCGCGTGAAGACGCGGCTCGACACCGTCTTCGTGAACTTCTTTCCCGATAACCCGCTCTGGATGATGCCGTTCGAGGCGATCGAGGTGTACGACCTCTTTTTCACGAAGGAGCGCTACGCGATGCGGAGCCTCGCCCAGGTCGGCCTCCGGAACCTCGCGTACCTGCCCATGTACTGCGTGCCCGCGGCCCACCATCCGGTCACCCCCACGGGGGAGGAGGCGCGGCGCTGGGGCGCGCCCGTCTCCTTCGTCGGCAACCGTTACCCCTATCGCGAGCGGTTCGTGCGCGAGCTCCTCGCGTATCCGCTGCGCGTGTGGGGCGAGGGCTGGGCGAGCGCGGATGACCACGCGGTCCGCGCGATCGCGGGGCCGCCCGTCTTCGGCCGCGAGAAGCTCCTCGTCTACTCGGCGTCCACCGTCTCCCTCAACCACCACCATCCGATGAACGACATCGTGGGCGTGAACACGCGCACCTTCGAGCTCGCGGCGGCCGGCGCCTGCCAGCTCGTCGATTTCAAGGACGACCTGCGCGACCTCTTCAAGCCGGGGGAGGAGGTCGTCGCCTACCGAGACCTCCGCGAGCTCAGGAAGCAGCTCGACTTCTACCTGGCGCGTCCCGACGAGGCGCGCGCGATCGGCGAGAACGCCCGCCGGCGCGCTCTCGCCGAACACACGCTGCGCCACCGCGTCGAGGAGATGGTCGCGACGCTCGACGAGCGCCGCGGCCGACACGCATGACCGACTCGCTCGCCCGGAGCCTCACCTGCATCGACTGTGGCGCCGCCCACCCCCTCGCCTACGTGCTCGAATGCCAGCGATGCCACGGCCTCCTCGAGCTCGGCTACGACCTCGACCGCCTGCGCGGGGCCGGCCCCACGCTCTTCACGGGGACGGGGCTCTGGCGCTACGCGCCCGTCCTGCCCATCACGGACCCCGCCCATCGCGTGACGCTCGGCGAGGGCGGGACACCGCTCCTCGACGCCCCGCGCCTGGCCCGGGACCTCGGCGTGCGCCGCTTGCTCGTGAAATTCGACGGCCCCAATCCGACGGGCACGGTCAAGGACCGCTCGTCCGCCACGGCCGTCAGCGCCGCGCTCCAGTTCGGCTACCGCTCGACGTCGGTCGTCAGCTCGGGCAACGCCGGCTCGTCGATCGCCGCCTACGCGGCCCGCGGTCGAGGAACGGCTCTTCTTCGACTGCGGCGCCTCGCGCAACGCCTACAAACAGGAAGGCAAGAAGACACTCGCCTACGAGATCGCCGAGCAGACCGCGTGGGTACCGCCCGACGTGGTCGTCGTTCCCGTCGCGGTCGGCGAGACGTTCATCGCCACGCAGCGCGGCTTTCGCGAGATGCACCGAGCGGGCTGGATTCCGCGCGTGCCGCTCATGGTCGCCGCTCAGGCGACACGCGCGAACGCGATCGCGCGCGCGTTCCGCGAGGGGACCGCGATCACGCCGCTCAAAATCGGCTACACGGTCGCCGAGGGGCTCGCCGCCGGCAACCCTGGCAAGAAGGGCGACTGGGTGCTCCGCCTCCTGCGCGAGAGCAAGGGGCTCGCCGGCGACGCTGAGGACGCGGAGATCCTCGACGCCCAGCGCCGGCTCGCGCGCACCGAGGGCGTCTGGGCGGGGCCCACGGGCGTCGCGACCCTCGCCGTGCTGATTCGCCTGCTCGCGGCCCGGGAGCTCGATCCCGCGCAGACGATCTGCGTCATCATCAGCGAGACGGGGCTCAAGACCGAGGCGGAGGTGCCGAGCCGCGCGGGCACCGCGTTCGACTACGACTCGCTCCGGCGTCTCGTCACCGAGCGTCTCGCCGCTAAATAATCGCGCCGTCGGCGATGCCGCTCCCCCGACGTTTCTATCTGCGCCCGGCGCGGGCCGTCGCGCGCGACCTCCTCGGCTGCGTGCTGGTCTCACGGCGCGGTCGGACGCGCACGGCAGGGCGAATCGTCGAGACCGAGGCGTACCTCGGCCCGGAGGACGAGGCGTCGCACGCGGCCTTCAGACCTGGGAGCCGCGCGCTCTTCTACGGCGAGGGCGGCTTCGCCTACGTCTACTTGAACTACGGCATGCACCGCTGCCTGAACGCGATCGCCGGGCGCGCGGGCCGGCCCGGCTGCGTGCTCATCCGCGCCCTCGAGCCCCTGCTGGGGCTCGCGACGATGGCGCGTCGGCGCGGCGGCGTGCGGGAACCGCCGCGGCTGGCAAGCGGGCCGGGGAATCTCACGCGCGCCCTCGGCGTCACCCTCGCCGAAAACGGCGCCGACCTCACCGCGGGGCGGCTCACGATCGAGCCGCCCGACCGCCCGCGCCACTTCCGCATCGCCTCGGGCCCGCGCGTGGGGATCTCGCGCTCGGTCGAGCGGCGCCTGAGGTTCTGGATCGCGGGAAACCCCTCAGTCTCCGCGCGTCGTCACGCGTTCAAGTGACCGCCGTTCGAGCGCCGGCTCCGCCGGCGCAACCGAGCCTGGGGGGTTTCGGAAGGGGGGCGAAGCCCCCCTCCGAGTCAACTCACTGCTCGCGGCGAAGCGCGTCGGGGTCGAACAGGGAGTCGGGAAGGTTCGTGTTGGGCCGCACCGAGCGCACGGTGATGCGCAGCAGGAGCTTACCGTCAACGAACGCTTCCCGGCGGTACGGGAAGAGGAAGCCGCCGACGAGCGCTCGGTGCTCCGAGAACGTCTGGTCGACGAGCGCCGGGCCCGTCGGCAGCTTCTCGCGCGTGACGACACGGATGACGCCGTACTCGGGATCCAGCCAGACCATCGGGACGTCGCGCTCGCCCGCGCGCGCGCCGATCACGGTGATCCGCCGGTCGCGCATGCGCACGACGTGACTCACGTCGTCGCGCACGCCGAGCGTCCGCCACTCGGCCAGCATGTCGGCCGCGGTCCGCCGCGCGGGGACGAGCAGGCGGGTGCTCTCGCTGCCGCGGCCGGTCGCGGGCGCCTCGTAGACCTTCCCGTCTGCCCGCCGGACCCAGACACGGTCGCCGACGGTGAGCTGGATTTCACGCTGGCCTTCGACGTTCTGCTCGATACGCTGGCGTTGGGGCAGCTTGAAGAGCACGCGCTGCTCGCCCGTCGAATGGGGGTGACGCCCGTCGGGATGATAGAGGGTGAGGCTCTGGACGATCACGAGGTCGGTGACGCTGACCTCCGAGAGGTGAGCGACGAACGCCTCGACGGCGGCGTTCGCGTCCTGCGCCGCGCCGCAAGGGGTGGAGACGCCGAGCGGCGCCAGGAGCAGCAGGAGGACGGCGGCGCGAGCCACGTTATCTGGTTATAATGCCTGGGGTATCGTCAACGCAAACTCTTAAGGAGGGCCCGTGCCCACCGACACGCTGAACACCGGTATTCTTGCCCTCGTCTGGAACGCGGGGCCGATTCCGCGACGGCCGGCGGCCCTCGCTCGTCTACGGCGTGGCGAGGCGGACGCGCGAGAGCCCGCTGGCCCAACTCTACGCGGCCGCCTATCAGGAGGTCTCGGGCCTCGGCGACGTCCCAGACCGCGTCCTCGACGACGCCGACGAGGGCGTGCCGCCCGAGCGGCTCGAGGCGGCCAACCGCGCCCTCCGCCGAGCGGCCGCGCTCGAGGTGGCGCACCTGGAACGCTACCTTCCCTTCCTCGCGACGACCGCGAGCGCGACGCCGTTCATCGGACTTTTCGGAACGGTGTGGGGCATCATCGCCGCGTTCCACGGCATCGGCCAGCAGGGCTCGGCGAGCCTGGCGGTCGTCGCGCCGGGGATCTCGGAGGCGCTGATCGCAACGGCCGCGGGCCTCGGCGCCGCGATCCCGGCCGTCATCGGCTACAACTACTTCGTGAATCGTGTGAAACGCTGGGCCACGGAGATGGACGGCTTCACGCTCGACCTCCTGAATCTCCTGAGCCGGCCCGCGCCCAAGGTCGCGCGCTAGCCATGGCGTTCACCACCGAGCCGTCCGACGGCCCCCGCCGCATCGGCACGAGCCTGGCCGAGATCAACATCATCCCGCTCGTCGACGTCGTGCTCGTGCTCCTGCTGATCTTCATGCTGACCGCGCCGATGATGTACCGCGGCATCGACGTGAACCTGCCGAAGGCCGCGGCCAAGCCGACCGCGGTAGAAGAGCGCATGGTCCTCACGCTGACCCGAGACCACACGCTCTTCCTGAACGACAAGCGGGTCGGGTCCGGGGCGCTCGAGACGACGCTGCGCCAGGCGTTCGTCGGCCGGAGGGACAAGACGCTCTACCTCAAGGCGGACGCCGGCCTCGCCTACGGCGCCGTGGTCGAGACCATGGACCGCGTGCGCCGCGCCGGGATCGAGCGGCTCGGAATGGTCACCGAGCCGGCGCGGGAGCGCTGACGGCAGGCGGCGAGCGCTGCCATGCGGCTGCATGGACGCCTCCACGTCGGACCGGCTCTCCGCCGGCTCCGGCTGCCCGTCCGATCCACGGTGGTGTCGGTCGCCTTTCACGCGGCCCTCGTTCTCGCGGTGCTCTCGGGCAACGCGGTGTGGGGCGGCAGCCAGCCCAAGCCGGTCATCGTCAACCTCGTCCCGGCCGTCGCGGCCGTCGGCGCGCCGCAAGGGAGCCCCGCGCTGCCGCCGCGGCGCGAGGATCTCCCGCCGCCACGGCCGACGCCGACCGATCTACCTTCCCGCGAGCCCTCGCGCGATCTGCCCACGCGCGACCTGCCGGCGAGCCTCCCGGACCAGGGCGCGTCGCCGCGCGCGCCGGGGCTGCCGCGGCCGAGCGACAAGGAGCTGCCGACCGTCGCGAGCGTCCGCACGCCCACGCCGGCGCCCGCCCCGCGCACGCCAGCGCCCGCCCCGCCCGCGCCGGCACTCGGCCAGGCCGGCGGCTCGCCCCAGGGCGTCGGCGCGCTCACGCTCAACGTCACGGACTTCCCGTACGCGTGGTAGCAGCCGGCGGTGATCTTCGAGATCGGCCGCGACGGCGGGCTCAGGCGCATCAGCGTCGACAAGAGCTCCGGCAACCCGTACTACGACCAGGCGGCGGTCAGGGCCGTCACCGAGGCCAACCCGTTCCCACCGCTGCCGGCGGACTTCAAGAAGCCCACACTGACGGTCGGCCTGCAGTTCGCCTACGACCCTACCGCAACGAGGTAATCTGGTGAGACGAACGAGCGTCGTGGTCGTGATCGCCCTCCTCGCCCTCGCGGCCGTGGTCTTCCCGTGGCCACGCCTGCCGGCGCCCGACGCCCAGGGCGTCGACGTGTACATCAACATCACCGGTGGCGGCGCGAAGAAGCTCAACATCGCCGTCCCGGAGTTCACGGTGACGGCGGGCACCGACACGGCCGGGTTCGGCAAGTTGCTCGCGTCGGTCGCCGGCAACGACCTCACGTTCTCGGGCCTCTTCAGCGTCGTCGCGGGCACGGGCTCGATTCCCCCGAACAACCCCGAGGCGCTGCGCCAGTCGTGGTCCGAGTTCGCCGCGGCGGGCGCGCACGCCGCGGTGCACGGACTGCTGGTACTCCGCGGCGACCGGATCGAGACCGAGATGCGCCTGTACGATCTCACGTCGCCCGAGCACCGGGTGATCGCGTCGAAGAAGTTCGAGGGACCGACGGCGCAGGCGCGGCGCCTCGCGCACAAGATCGCCGACGAGGTCGTGCTGCAGTTCACCGGCGAGTCCGGCATCGCGGACACGAAGCTCGCGTACGTCCAGGGCCCGGCCGGCGCGAAGGAGATCTGGATCTCGGATTACGACGGCGCCAACGCCGCGGCCGTCACGAAGAACGGCTCCATCAATCTCATGCCGGTCTGGAGCCCGGACGGCCGGTCGCTCGCCATCACGTCGTTCATGGCGGGCTACCCCGACCTGTATCGCCTCTTCCCGTTCGAGCGTCGCCCCGTGCAGACGCTCGCGGCCTTCGTCGGGATCAACTCGTCGCCGTCGTGGAGCCCGGACGGACGTTCCCTCGCGGTGACGCTCTCGAAGGACGGCAATCCCGAGATTTACGTCCTCGCCGTCGCCACGGGGACGCTGCGCCGTCTCACGCGACACGCCGGCATCGACACCGAGCCGGTCTGGTCGCCGTCGAATCAGCAGATCGCGTTCGTGTCCGACCGCAGCGGGCAACCGAACATCTACGTGATGGATTCGGACGGGTCCAACATCCGCCAGATCACCTCCGGCGGATTCCACACGCAGCCGCGCTGGTCGCCGAAGGGCGATACGATCGTCTACACGCAGCGGCAGGGCACGCACGACCTCTGGGCGGTGAGCCCGGACGGCTCGGGCCCGCGCCGTCTCACCGCCGGTCCGGGCGACAATCAGGGCGCGGCCTGGGCCCCCGACGGACGCCACCTCGCGTTCCAGTCCAATCGCAGCGGGCGCTGGCAAGTCTTCGCGATGCTGCTCGACGGCTCGCCGCCGACGCAGATCTCGCAGGGACCCAGCGAGTACACAAGTCCCTCGTGGTCGCCGCGGTTGCCATGATAGGATGGCCCTTGTCACACGGGGGCAGCGTCGCGCGCCATTCGACCAACTAAGGAGGCGTC
>WNGC01004083.1_pt1 | contig 10898 bp, 11 predicted proteins | sample 5400051 | NCBI WGS metagenome assembly WNGC01 (sample SAMN13153368, study PRJNA577476) | soil metagenome | isolation source: 20 cm soil or saprolite under grassland replicate 2 | place: USA:California | collected 2016-06-15 | reverse complement strand
CGAAGGGCCGTTTTGACGAAGCCAATCCAATCTGGTCGAACGATGGAGCGCAGATTTTTTTCCCTTCACTTCACGTAGATGAGCCTTACTACGAACTGCCAAAGACGGAGATTTACTCGGTGGCGGCGGGCGGGGGCGAACCGACAAAACTAACGACAATTGATATGGGTGTGAACGGCCTCGCCCTTAGCCCCGACGGCAAACAGTTCGCTTTTGTCGCTTCGCAAAACCAACCGGTGAATTCCTACACCCAGCCGGACTTGTGGGTGCTCGAAGCAGCGAAGGACGCGAAACCACGGAACCTCACCGCGCAATTCGACTACGATGTCGGACAAGGCGTCTTTGGCGATCAGGCGCCGCCCCGCGCCGGCGGTCAGAACCCGCCCATCTGGAGCGCGGACAGCAAAAGCATCCTACAACTTTTCGGACGCGAAGGCCGGACCAACTTGGGGCGCTTCGACGCTGCCACCGGCGTGCTGACCGAACTGACCAAGGGCGACCAGGCAGTACTGAGTTTCCGGGCTACAGCTGACAATTTGAAGATCGTTTGCCTAATCTCAACGCCTACGCGCATTGGCGACTTATTTCTCGTCGATTCCAACGCGCAACAGCAGCAACTAACCGATGTCAATCGCGAGCTCTGGTCGCAATTGAACCTGACCGAGCCGGAAGAAATCACCTATCAGACCTTCGACGGAAAAAAGATTCAGGCGTGGGTGCAAAAGCCGCCGGGCTTCGACTCGCACAAGAAATATCCTCTTATCCTGAACATCCACGGCGGTCCCCATGCGGCCTACGGCTGGATTTTCGAGCACGAATTTCAATGGATGGCGGCCAAGGGCTACGTCGTGCTTTATCCGAATCCCCGCGGCAGCATCACCTACGGTCAGGAGTTCGGAAACATCATTCAATATCATTATCCCGGTGATGACTATCAAGACCTCATGCGCGGCGTCGATGAAGTGATTAAGCGCGGTTACATCGACGACAAAAAGCTCGGTGTCACGGGCGGAAGCGGCGGCGGCTTGCTCACCAATTGGGTGATCACGCACACACAGCGGTTCGCCGCCGCTGTGGCCCAGCGCGACATCGCGAACTGGGAAAACTGGTGGTACACGGCTGACTTTACCCTCTTTCAACCGAACTGGTTCAAAGCAGCCCCATTTGATGATCCCGACGATTTCAAGGCGCGGTCGCCCATCACTTATATTAAGAACGTGAAGACGCCAATGATGTTCGTGCTCGGTGAAAGTGATACGCGCACTCCACCCGGGGCGGGCGGCGAGGAACGATGTCGCGCAGGAAGTCACGCTGAAGGCGAAAACTGACGCTGGGACGAAGCGCCCGTAGAGCGCTCGCATTCAATGACTATATTTCGTGGGCGCCGCTTGCTCGAGAACGCGATTCAGTCGATCGACATCCGTTGGTTTTACCAGATACGCGGTGAAGTTTACATTGTTCGTGTCGGCGAGATCTTATCCGTCCAAACAAGCTCAGTTGTTATGAAACCGATCATCGGACTAATCCTACTGCTCTTCTTTGGCGATGTATTGTGCGCTGACAATCTTGTTTTCGAGTCGGGACCAAAAAAAGTTCAGCTGCTCGAACTTTTTACCTCCGAGGGCTGCAGTAGTTGTCCGCGGGCCGAGGCTTCACTGGGCCGGCTCGTAAACGACCCACGGCTCTGGCACGAGTTCGTGCCGGTCGCTTTTCATGTCGATTACTGGGATCGACTCGGCTGGAAGGACCCTTTTGCCTCCGCGGAATGGACAAAGCGACAGCGCCTTTACGCCGCTAACTGGAACGCTCAGAGCGTTTACACTCCAGCCTTTGTTTTGAATGGTCGCGAATGGCAAAATGCCAGCGTCCCCGTAATAAACGATGGTGGAGCTCCCGGAGTTCTGAAAGCGACGGTGCGAAGCGATCACAGTATTGTCATCAACTTCGAACCGGACAACGGAAGCGCTCGCGAATTCGATCTTTATCTGGCCCGTCTCGGGTTCGGCATAAGCATTAACGTGCGCGCTGGCGAAAACAATGGTCGCAGTTTGCGTCACGATTTCGTTGTTCTCTCGCTCGATCACCAAAAACTCGCTTCCAGCCCACAGGAATTTCATTTACCTTCTTCTGCGCCTGAGAATGCCAGTCGTCCGAACCGCACCGCATTAGCCGCCTGGATCACGAGGCCGGGCGATATCACACCTCTTCAAGCTACCGGCGGCTGGCTGCCTCCCAGTTCTGGTGAGGGGCACTAGCGAGTACCAGACCTCTCTTCTTCAATCATCGCCGCCGCCAAGTCTCATTTCGGTGGTGGAGATAAAGCCAAGTTGCTCATAAAGGGCGCGCCCATCATCGGAGGCGTGAAGGACGAGACCATCGAGGTTTTGTTTGCATGACCATGCAATAATCGTGTTCATCAGAAGCTTTGCCAGCCCGCGTCGGCGCCATTCCGGTTCGGTAAAGACGTTGATGATTAATCCCTGGCGACCTTCCGCGATCGTGATTTCACCGTTTTTGTGACGAATAGGAAATGGCGGAGCTTCCCGCATGATGACGCCGGCGCCCGCGATAATTTCTTGGGGCACGTTACGTTGACTCACCAGCCAGCCGAAATAGTCTCCGGAAGCGAGCGCTTTGCCCAAACGATCGAGCGCTTTTGTCCGAAACGACTCGAACAACTCATTCGGTACCAGACCCATGTCCTGGAACATGCGGGCACGATGCCAGCCGATTATGCCAGCATCATCCGGGTTGGCCCGGCGGATTTGGAATTCCTGCGACACGAAAGAAAAGATTTGTCGCAGCTACCGTCCCTTGCAAGCAAAGACGGCTCGATTCGGCGCGCCTATTTCGATAAAAAGAGCGAAGAAAGATCTTGTTCCCAGTTATGGCACGGAATGAACGATCCCTATGGCTTCGATTGGATGGCCCTTTGCCCGCTGATCGCGATCGCGTGATATCGGCAGAATAGCGGCGCTGCAATCGGATTTGCGCAGGGTTTGCTGGCCGAAAATCAGCATCCATTGCCAGAAAAGCTGTTAAACCCAATTCGTAAAACCTGCGATGAATGGCAAATCGGTGCGCAAGAAATTGCCACCGCCGACCTTGCCTCTGCTATGAAGGTGGCCCGGGAGTTAAGTTATTTGTAGCAAACGCAACCAATCGAGTGGCCGGGCGCGGCTCCTTATGATAATGCTTGTGGCGACCAACTCGCCACCCGTTCGTCTACGGGCATCGCGGGTGGTTGTCCCCGGTAATCCGAGGAAAGCGTCGCAATAAAAGTCGCCGATTGGAATAGCCGCGCGCATTGCCGGTGGTCTGCTAATTCGCGGAGCTGCCACCATTGGTTGCGAGGCTGGATTCCTGTCCTTAACCGGCCTCCTTTCAGAAATAGCTAAGGCCGATCTCGGACTGAGAACGTGCATTTTCATGAAATGCGGATGCGACTTTTCCCATACCTCAGCCTGCGATTTTGTTTCAAAGTAACGATCGATCACGACGGCGTTTCGCTCCGCTACGTTACGCCCTAACAGGCGAGCCGCTTTCCGACTTACCACGGCCGGCCCGGTATCAACGGCGGTTAGTTCCTCGTCCCCTAGCTGAATCCTGCTGCCATAAGGGATTTTTTTCGGATCGACGGCGCAGTGTCCATTTCGGAGACGCGCCCCATTCCAGGCTGCGCGAAGTTGGCCTTCCTCCCGCCAATAGGTGGTTACCCGCGCGAGGGTTGGCCGCTCGGCGGCATAGGCCGTCTGGATGGTCAGAAAGAGGCCTATTAATAAGGCAAATCGCATCACAATTTCACATCAAAGGGGCTGGCGGGACGTCCCAGCCCAAAAATTAGCGGCGACGGGTAACCGGGCCACCTAGTAAGAATCGCAAATGCCTGGTATTGTGGATGCAACACAGTATTTCTGAGTGTTGCAGAAATTATAGAGATTTTGTCGAAAAATCGCTTGTCAGGCCCGCATTATGCACTATAGAGGGCGCTCCCAATGCGAAAAATTCTCCCCATCACGCTTTTGTCCGTAGGTTGCGCTGCCCTTTTCCCGGCCACAGTTTCTGCCCTCTCCATGTCACCGCCGCCCCGGGCCAACCCGCAACCGTCCAAATTCGTATTTAAAGACGCTTCCGGCAAGGCCACCTCGGTCGATGTCGTCCAAAGTTACGAGCCGACCAAAATCGTGCGGCCTTTCGCGACGGGCGCGAAAAGCGATCGCCAGCTCGATCCAAAATTGATGCGTGCTGCGACCATTGCGGAGGAACGGGCCCATGCCCATTCGCGCCGGCAATGCTGGCACGCAGTGAAGGAGGCTCTCCTTGCATCAGGCGTGATCGGTTCCCGTCCGAAGACAGAATACGCGAAACAGGCGGGTCAGGAATTAGTCAATAACTATGGCTTCCGAAAGCTGCCGGTGAACGATCCGTATCAAGCGCCCGTGGGTTCGGTCCTGGTCTACAATGCCAACCGCGCAGCCGGCCATGTCGAGATCCGGACGAAAGATGGGTTCGCCAGCGATTTTCGCTCTAAAACGCCATCTCGCCGTCCGCTGCTTGGGGTTTTCGTTAAATCCTAAATTCGCATCTTTTTTACGGGGCTACTTTTTTCGGATGGATCCGCGCGAGAGCGGTCTGTTTTTTTCCAAGCCACAGCCATACCCAGTTCTGAACCGCGATAGCCGGTACGGCAATGAAGCTGATGGCGCTCATCGTTAGGTCGGCACCGTGCAGACCGCGATAGGACCAGTCGCCTAACTGATTAATTGATCGCTCCTGCGGTCACCGGGCCTGTTTGTGCCTGCGCTCCATCGGTGAGCTCGCGCTGTTTGCGGCCCAGCGTACGGCCTACAAAAACCCACACGCCTGCGATCGGGATGGTCAGGAACGCAATCGCAGTCAGGCTCGCCACGAAGGCTTGGATGCCCATGAACGCCCAGGCTCCGAGACAATCGCCGAGACGATAGACGAACGTGTCGACAAAGCTCTTCGATTTGTACTTCACCTCGCGTTCGACGACCGTGTAGAGAGCCTCGCGCGCTGGTTGTGCGGTAGCGAAGTTGCTAATGCGCAGCAGAATCTGCACGCCCGCGAGGACGGCCAGTTCCGGCGCGAGCTGACCCACCGTGAACCCGTGCTTCCCAAGCCACGGCCCGTAGAGCATTGCGAGCGACAGTGCAATCCATCCGAGTACGGCGATCGCCGGCTGCGAGATCAGAGCGAACGTGATTCCGAACCAGCGAATCAGGCGAGCCGTGAGCAGAAGTTGGATGAGGACCGTGCCGAGCTGCACCGAGAATTCAATTTTACCGAAGTATTGAGTGCGGAGGTCACGATCGTGGATGGTGAGATCGACGAGCTTGCCCTGTTGGTAATAAAGGAATGTTCCGATCAACCCGTAAAGGAAGGTATACGTCGCGATCCAACGCAGATAGCTCTGACTGACGATCAGCTTGAGGCCGCGCCAGAGATCTGAGGGCTGAAGGACCCCGGGCGGCACGTTGGCTTGGTTTGGCTGAATCGCGTCGATGCCGTGGATGGCGACGAGGCGGCGCACGCTGAAGACCGCGATCTCGAGCAATATGATCGAGATGAAAATCAGATTAGTGCTGCCCATGGGTTTGGCTAAGAGGGTGGCAATCATCGATCCGGCGAGCGCGCCGAGCGTGCCGCCGACGCCGATGAACCCGAAGAGCCGCTTGGCTTGGTCGAGGCGCCAGATGTCGGCCATGAATCCGCGGAAGACGGATACGACAAACAGATTGAAGACGCTGAACCAGACGAAGAAGGTATAGGCCGCAGTCAGCTTCAGGCTCCCCGGAGAGAACTTGAGCCACAGCCAGAACGCGAACAGACAGGCGATCGAGACGCGGTAGACGATTGGGATGAACCGTCTGCGTGGCATCTTCGTCACGAGCAGCGCAAACAGGGGGCTCACGGCGATCATCGCAACGAGCGTTCCCGTGAAGAGCATCGGGTATTTATCCGGGCCGCCGTTCAAACCCATCGAGTCTCGCAACGGTCGCAACACAAACGCACTCGCGAGCAGGCTAAAAAAATAGAGTAGCGACCACGCGATCGAACGCAGCTCGCGCGGTTCGATGACGACGACGCGCTGCAGGGCACGCACGAACGCACCGTTCTGCGTTTCGTTCGCGTCGTCGTCTTTCACGCTCACATTCCGCCAGGCGTCATCACTTCGCGGTCTTGTGCAAGGCGACCAGAACTTCTGCTTCGCGCTCCGGTGTCAGTCCTGCCCGCATTTTGGCCTGCCGTTCCGGTTTCTGCGCTTTGAACCACGCCAGTGTGTCGCGAGCGGTATCGCCTAAGGGGCGAAACGTTAAACCCTTTGCCAGCGCGCGGCTGATGTTCGTGCGCGCCATCCCTAATTCATCGCCCGCCCATACCGGCATGTCCGACCACGCTTCGACTTTCTGTTGCTTGAGGAATTCACCATCGGCCCAGGCGAAGGTTGCGTTCGAATTCAGCGCGGTTTTTATTCCATCGAGCATGCCGCCGATCCCCAATTCCTTGGCCGGTCCGGTGGCGTTGTAGATTCCAGTCTCCCGATTTTCCGCCATGCGAATGGTCCATTCCGCGAGATCGCGCCCGTCAATGAATTGCACCGGATCGCTCGGATTGCCCGGCGCCAGGACTTCGCCCCCGCGGTCAATCCGCACCGGCCAGTAAGTGAAACGGTCGGTTTCGTCGCGTGGCCCAACAATCAAGCCCGGGCGAATAATGAGTGATTTGCCCGGAAACCACTTTTCTGTTTCCTGCTCGCTTAACGCCTTAAGCGGTCCGTAAGTTTTGTAACCCGACGCCTTCATCGCTTCGAGCGTTTCCTTGAACGGGTCAGCGCCTTCGTATTTCGCCAGCGGCGTGTTTTCATCTGGGCCCGTACTGGTGTCGGCATAGACCGAAATGGTCGAGATAAAGATGTAACGCTCGACGTTTCCTTTCAGAAACTGCGCGGCCTGTCGGACCCAGGCCGGCAGCGTGGTTGGGTTATCGATACAAACGTCCCATTTTTTTCCTTTCAACGCCTCGAGCTGACCATTGCGATCCCCTGTCAGTTGTTCAACTTCCTTGGGCAATTCGCCGGGATGCGTTTTGCCGCGATTAAAAACCGTCACCTTATGTCCGCGGCTTAGGGCATATTTTACCTGAAACGGGCCGGTGAATCCGGTGCCGCCGAGGATAAGAATTCGCAGCGGCTTCACCTTTTCCTCGGCGAACGTATTTTGAATGCTCATAGCGGCGGTTGCGGCGACCGAGAGTTTGATAAATTGGCGACGAGTAGTGGTACTCATTTTTACTAATTATCATGTCGACCGTAATCGCGACATGTCTGATTGCTAATCAGCAAATCTTGTCGCCGCCGTCGATGCCCGCGCCAGGCCCCGGATGCACCAACTGCAATTGCGTTTCCCCAAAACGTCCTACAATTTCATTTGTGGATCCGCTTGGTGGCCTGACTCGCCGCGAAGCCGCGCGCTTGCTTGGCGGCACAGCGGCGGCGTTATGTTTCTCGCGAACAATGGCAAAGGCGCAGCAACCCTCCGACAATCCGATCATGCGTCCAATTCCTTCCTCCGGAGAAAAACTGCCGGTGATTGGGCTGGGCACATGGCAAACATTCGACGTTGATCCGGCGCAGTCCGCACCCTTGGCTGAAGTTCTGCGCACGTTCGTGAAACTCGGCGGCCGCGTTGTTGATTCGTCGCCGATGTATGGTCGCGCCGAGCAAGTCATCGGCGATCTTCTAACGAAACTTAAACTGCGCGATTCTCTTTTTCTTGCCACCAAGGTCTGGACCCGTGGCAAACGGGCCGGGATCGATTCAATGGAGCGTTCGTTCGCGCGTCTGCAAACCAAGACGATCGATTTGATGCAGGTGCACAACCTGGTCGATCCCGAGACACAGCTCCAGACAATGCGGGAATGGAAGGCACAAGGAAGGTTCCGGTATCTCGGCGTCACGCATTACGAAGCAGGCGCTTTCGTCGAGGTGGCGAAAATCCTCGCGCGCGAGAAACTCGATTTCGTTCAGATCAACTACTCGATCATGGAACGCGAAGCCGAGGAAAAAATTTTACCGCTGGCGCAGGACCGGGGCGTAGCCGTGATAGTGAATCGTCCGTTTAGCGCCGGCGATCTGTTTCATCGCGTCCGCGGAAAGCCGTTGCCCGATTTCGCGGCGGAATTTGATTGCAGGTCCTGGGCGCAATTTCTTCTGAAATGGATCGTCGCCCATCCGGCGGTGACCTGCGCCATTCCGGCAACGAACAATGTTCAACACCTCGAAGACAATATGCGTGGCGGCGTCGGCCGATTGCCCGACGCAAAACTGCGTCAGCGCATGATCGAAGCCCTGGCAAAATTGTAGAGCGTAGAAAAAGCCGCGCTCGTATGGAGAAACACCTCGAGCCCTTCGCTGACTTAGCGTTTCCGGCTCGACAGAGTCTAGCCTGGCGAATTGCGCTTCCGACGATTTTGGTAGGGCGACGCTCTGCGGAGCCGCCATCAGTTCCACCAAGGTAATTCGTTAAGGATGCCTTGGTAAGGCCATTGATCAGGATGAGAACCCAATCCCGCGCGAACGGGATTCATCCGTACGTACTCCCATTTTTCAGAATAGTTCTCATCTCGCCGCAGTCGGTGATGAAAGCTGTGCGCTTGAAACAGTGCTTCGGGCGTTCTGAGCTGGCGGCGCAACCGGCGTTTCCAGAATGAAATCCAGCGTTCAAGTGTGTGATCTTCGCCATTGGGGGCGCAAAACAGATGAATATGATCCGGCATGATTAAGTAAAAGCCCACCAGCCATGCCACAGCTGTGCTCCAGGATTCCACCAACGCATTGTGGACAGAATCGTTGGCAAGCTGGGATCGGCGTTTGCGGCTGCAGATTGTGACGAAAACAATGGTCGGTTGATCCCGAAAAATAAGAACGCCTTCGGCAGGATGGCGCCGAACTGGTCTTTCACGCATACGAAATCGGCTCGACAGAGTCTCGCCCTACCAATTGCTTTGTCACGGTCTTCGGTAGGGCGACGCTCTGCGGAGCCGCAAGCAAAGCGCGATGTTTCCTATCAAAACAAGCATCACCTCCGGCTCGACAGAGTCTCGCCCTACCAAAGACGTTTGCGCTTTTCACAACCAAACCCGCACTTTCGGCCAGAGTTCGCGCAACGGAATCTTCAAGTCGCGACAAACGAAAATGTGCAATCGCTGTTCCCAAGGCATCGCCCAGGGACTGCTTTCGACCATCCCACGATCTTCGACCGAGCGAAATTGCTCCCGTTCGTCGGTCGCGTCGTCATCCAGGACAATCATTATCTCGCCAGCGTAATTGCCCGGTCCCCAGTAAAAATAATTTTGATGTCCGGAGAGCGCTGGCGGTAATCCATATTTCGGGCCAAAAAAATCAATCGCGCCGGCCTCTCCATAATTCTGGCAAAAAATCGCTGCGAGCTTCTGTTCATTCGCAGGCATGCTGGCGTAGACCCGCGCGACCGAGCGCACCATCTCCTCCCAGCCGAATTGGTCGGCAAAGAGTTGGGGTAATGCCGCAGTATGCGACGTTTCCGTTCGTGGGGCCTCGAAATGAATCGCGCGCATATAGGCGAGCAATTTCTCCGGGGACAAGATGGGAAGGACGACCGGTGCGAAGACGGCCGCTGACGCGACGACAAGAAACGCAATCGCCGGTTTGAGCCAACGCATGCGCAGCGCGAAAATCCTCTCGAAAGCAACGCCACCCGCGGCAAATAGCATCGGATAAGCCGGGGCGAGGTAATAATTCTTCCCGTGCATGACGACGAATTCGGTGAAAGCGGTTAGGTAAGTGAAAGCGATGACGCGGTAGCGCCGGCCTTCGTGGGAGACGAGCAGCCAGATCAACCCGCCAAACCACACCGGAAAGGTCGCCGGATTCATCAAGGTAATCTGTTGGAAGAAAAATTCCCACGGGCTGAGAACGACGTTTTTGTTGCTCTTTGCGATACCGTGTAGCAACACCCAGGTGGGCCAGCCGCGTTCCATTTGCCAGATGATGTTCGGGAGTGCGATGACAAGGGCAATCAAACCGCCGAGCCAAATCCATTTTTGCGCAAATAGACGGCGCTGCGGCGTTAGGCAATCAAACCGCCGAGCCAAATCCATTTTTGCGCAAATAGACGGCGCTGCGGCGTTAACAGAATCGCGAGGACGACTGCCACGCCGAAAAAAACCATGGAGTGCTTGTTTTGAATTCCGAAGCCGACCACGACACCGAACCAGAGCCAGGTGCGAGATGGTGCGCCGTTAATAATTCGGCAAAGCAGGTAAATCGCGCCCGTCCAAAACAAAGGCTCATAAACATTGGGCGAATAAAAGTTGCCGACGGCGAGGAAAAACAGGCTCCCGAACATGCTCGTGCAGGCGAGAGCAATCGCCCACGTACGGCCGCCCAGCTCCCGTGTGAGAATTCCCGCGAAAACGATCGTAAGCGCGCTTGCCAGCGCAGGAAAAATCCGCAACGCGAACAATGAGCTCCCGAACAAAATCAGTTCGATTCGCAGCAAGAATGCACTCAGCGGTGCGAGATCGACGTAACCGAAATCGAGATGGCGCGCGCAGGCAATGTAATAAAGCTCATCGCGAAAGTAGCCATAGCGGTGAATCGTCAGGAGGTGGACGATTAAAGCGACAAGTGCGAGACCAGCAATGATGCTTGTCGTTACCCGACGATCTGTCGTCGCTCCTTTCATGCGGTCGATCTAGCGCGTATCGCATTTTGGAAGAAGGCTTTTCTTCCGCGAGATCTTTCAAAAGTGAAAAAAATTTCTTGCCGAGAGTGGGGATTCGCGGCATAGCTCGCTCTTGTGCGGAGGCTGGTTTGTCTAAACGTAACAGTTACA
>WNGC01007206.1_pt1 | contig 10903 bp, 8 predicted proteins | sample 5400051 | NCBI WGS metagenome assembly WNGC01 (sample SAMN13153368, study PRJNA577476) | soil metagenome | isolation source: 20 cm soil or saprolite under grassland replicate 2 | place: USA:California | collected 2016-06-15 | reverse complement strand
CCGCACTAGTTGGCGCGGCGGTGCAACACAATGGTAAGTTACACCGTCAAAGGCCACGTCCTTGCGTGGGCGAACCGAGAGATAGTAGACGGTCTGGAACACTTGGTTCGCTATGCCGTGGAATTCAAGGGCAGAGTGAAATGCAACAACAGCGTCCTTGCGCAGTTTGCTCGGCACGCCGTATCTGTTCACCGATGCAGTGGCAAGCGCCCCGACATAAACTCCCTTCGTCAACTGTCGGACTCGGCCTTGGCGTTTGAGCCTATAAAGCATATTGCGGACCGAGCGGGTCAGTTTCTTCTTGCCGTAGCGATGGCCCAGCTCCTCAAGCGTAAAGAGAGGTGAGGACGGGGCAAATTGCGTTAACGAGACTCGGGGCTTCATTACTCTCATATAGACTGCTTAAGACTCACTATTTGTGTGTCTTCCTGGGTGTACGTGCAAACGAGTTGGTTCGCTATTCTCATAAACAATCACTAAATACAACTAATTGTGTGTCTTTCTCAACGTATATGAGAATTGAGGCCTCTAGGCAGCGCCGCAATCAGAGACGACCGGAGGGAACCGCGTTGCCGAATATGCCCCCCTCGATGAAAGAATGGAGGGAGTTTTTCGCGTCTCAGGCATCTGGCAGTCTCACTAAAACCTCCCCTGCGAAAAGCTTTCCGTGGGTAAATCTGGCAGTCTTTCAGACCCTTCCGCCATCGCGTCTCCGTAACCACCGTGTGCAATTGCGGCAGGCGCTGCAACGTTGTCAGTTCGTCTAAAAGAAACCAAACCCTGGGCACGCTGGGTTCGTGCGCGTCAGGAGCAGTTGGAGGCCGATGTTTCGTCGCACTTGGGAGGCTCCTGAACCGCAACGAAGGGTACACGGCGGGTACACGAAAAAGCGTTCGCGTGTAATTCCTTTCAATCAAAACGAAAGAATGGTGCCGGCGGGGGGAATCGAACCCACGGCCTAGGGATTATGAGACCCTCGCTCTTCCACTGAGCTACGCCGGCAGGACGCAGTTCTTTTATGCTACGGATTCGCCTGCGAATGTGTCAAGGCGCTGTACCAGACGGACCTGGATGGACTGCGCTCGAGGTTCTAGCAAACCCAATCCAGCCCAAGCACTCTAGAAAAGCGGTTATTGAGATCGCACAGAAATTCCAGGCAGCTTCTTACCTGATGCAGGAGCACCAATGGTCCTATAAATCCTAGTACCACGGTACCGTTGACCCGCACAGCCGCAAAAACTATCCTGCACCGGATCGAACACTGTCCCAGGCACCGAGGTAGGCGAAAGTTTATCGAAAGGATGGGACGGGAAGGTATGTATCGATACGAAACAGGCTCATAGGCTGGGCTACTTGACAGTGTTGACTTAAGATATATTGCTTTCGGGGTTGTTTCTTACCTCGGAGGCACAATGTCACGTAAACTCACGGTAGTTCTCCTCGCCATGCTCGTACTGGTCGGGGCAATGAGTCTGAAGACGGTGGTCGTCACTCATGGTGATGGCTCCGTAATCATGGCGAACGGTGGAGCACCACTCCCGCCGACCCCATGGAAGAATGGTGGCGCACCGCTACCGCCGACGCCTTGGAAGAACGGCGGAGCACCGCTACCACCAACGCCCTGGAAGTAACGGCGTGTTTTCCGCAGAGTTAGAGTGACTAAGCGGGAAAAGGCCAGGGCGTAGAGAGGCAAGACGCGTGCCTGGTCCATTTGAGTACTCTGTCTGGTTCCTGTGTACCCTTCTCGAAGTAAGCGTAGTGGTGTGCTCAATCGCTAAGGGCTCGTTCCAGCGTTATCTTTCCTTGAATGTCTACATGTTGGCGGCCTCCTTCGTCAACATCGCGCGTTTCAAAATCCTCTTCACCTATGGCTTTCGGTCTCCCGAGTACGGTTATTTCTACTATTACTCCGATTTGCTCCTGACGATTGGTCTCTATTGCGCTCTTATGGGTTTGTACTCCTACGTCTTCGAGGAGATGGGTGCTGAGCAGTATGTGCGCATGGGTGCGCTGCTCCTTCTTCTCGGTACGGCAGGATTTTCTTTCGCGATCGTCCAGCAGTCTTCCAACCGCATCATGGGCCATTTAGTCTTGGATAGCCGGGTCATGGGCCATTTGGTCTTGGAGGCCTCACAAAATCTCTATTTCGTGGGTCTTGTTCTGACCTACGTTCTGTGGGGCGCCATGCTCAAACTACGCGAAACCCGCACGCGCTTGATTCAACTGGTTCTCGCTCTTGGCCTCTATTTCAGCGTGTTTGCAGCCAGTTATGCCCTGCGAAATCTCTCTAGCAGCCTAAATGGACTCTGGCCGTATATAATCCCAATTTCCGGCTGCCTCTTGCCGCTGGCTTGGGCCTATGCTTTCTGGCGTATCCCGGAGGAATCACGCATCGTGCCTTCCCGGCTCGCCGTGGTGCCCCGATGATGGCCGGGGTCATTTTCGTTTTCTCGGCAGCGGCGTTGCTGCAGTTTTTCATCTCTTATTGCCGCTCGCTGATCGCCGCCTCCTCGAAGCAGGTTCTCTCGGCCGAGGTAAAGGACGTTACGGGCATCCAGAGGATTGCTTCCGGTGACGATTTCAAACGGGTCATGCAGCTTCTGCAGCTCTGTCCCGAGCGCCCGGAAGACCGCAATTCCGTCCAGGCGATCGGTGCCTATTTCAGCCTCTTGAATTTCGTGCGCTCGACGGTAGCTCGGCTTGTTCCTTCCATGCGGGCCTGGACGGAATCGGAACGCGGACAGTGCGCCTATTTCGCGGCCGTCGCCCTGGAGCGCCGCATCTCCTTCAGCCGGGACATGCTAGCGCAGCAAATGGACGCCTGAAACCTCGTGTCTTGGAATCCTGCCCTGACCGGCTGTCTCTTGCGTTACAACCCCTCTGTTTTGTCTGCTTGACATTTTCAGGTATATGGTATTCTTAGAGCGTTCCCTCCTCACCGGAGTGGAAGCGTCCGCAGCGCAAAACTTGCCGGTGACAAAAACTTGCTTGCAGTGTGGCGCTGTATTGCCTTCAAGCGTGGGCGCTTGTAACTTTTGTGATTCAGCTTTCTCGGTCGGTCCTTCATCCTGGAATGACTCCTTGGGCATTTCCGCGCCTGACAGTCTCGCGGTGAGTGGGGATCCCGGCTCGGCTGGGATCGACCGTTTCAAGCAGCGCCTGGTCATCTCGCAGCCGGTGGAGCAAGACGCTGCCTGGCGCGGTGAACTCTCTCAGCGTCTCGAGGTCTATCGCACTCGGCGGCGAGGGCTCGAGCCCCACGCCGCCCAATCTCATTTTTCTTTCGATACTCCTTCCGGCAAGACACCGTCGCCCACTTCTGCTGCAGTTGCGGAACGTTCCGGACGGGTCGCGGACGATTTTTCCTTTACCATCGCGATTGGCCGCCCTTCAAAAACGGAGGTTTTCGAAGAATCACGGATGGTGATCGATGTCTCTGTGCCGCCCGATTCTGAGACTTCCCTGCGAACACAGCTCATTGCAGAACATAGAAAATCTCAGCCTGGCCTTCATCCCCTGGCATCGATCGACGATCGACGCCTTGCGGCGCTTATCGATCTTGGCTGCTTGTTGTTTGCCTATGGTGGATTCCTGCTGCTGTTCGGCTCACTCGGCGGGCAATTTACCTTGAGCAAACTAAACGCCGCGGTGTACGCTGCGACCTTTGCCATCGTCTATCTGCAATATTTCGCTCTGTTCACCGTCTTCGGCGTCGGCGGCACGACTCCGGGTATGATGATGCGAGACTTGCAGGTCGTCAGCTTTTCTGGCGAACCGCCCACGTCCAGGCAAATGCTTCTGCGCAGCACGGGCTACCTGCTCTCCGCAGGAACTTTTTTTCTGGGCTTCCTTTGGGCGATGTGGGACGAAGACGAACTCACTTGGCACGACCGCCTCTCGCGCACACATCTGAGTGTGGCGCAGACTTTTGCCGATCTCAAGAATTCCAACGTGGCGCACAGCCAGTAGTTTTTCGTTCACGCCGGGGATATAAAGGCTGCTTTCTTTTTTTCGGTCGGTTCTATCATCCACGCGCTCAAAAGGCCTATGGGCGGATAGCCCAAACAGTTAAGGCTCTTCTTTGTCCTGGCCTAAAGTAAGGGCGCAGTGAGAGGAACCCACCAAAGAGACCGGACCAACATCCGGCTCGGTAGGAATCCTCTCCCTTTAAGGCCCCTTTAAGGAGAGGAGGATGTTCTATAGACGGGGCATTCACTCGCGATAGTAGACTGTGTTCCACATCCGTCTCCGTGGTCGCCCAGGAGGAAACGCTGATCCGCATGGCCGTCTTTTCTTGCCAGACGGTGCCCCCGCACCAGCAGGTTCCCTCCTCCTGGACGCGCCGGATCACTTCTCGTGTCACCTCCGGGCGGCCAAAGGACACCAACACCTGGTTGATTACCACGTCGTTGAGCACCGTGAAGCCGGCTTCCCGAAATCCTGCGGCAAACCGCTGCGCGTGGGCGCACGTGCGTTCGATCAGCGAGCACAGCCCGGACTTCCCGAGCGATTTCAGCGCCGCCCACAACTCTACACCCCGCGCGCGCCTTGAAGCTTCCGGAGTATGATGCATAGGCTCGCGTCTCGAACCGGCTTGGAGATACGCCGCCGTTATGCCCATCGACGCCCGTAGCGCGGTACCATCTCTGACGATGGCCAGGCCGCTGTCGTACCCAACATTGGGCCACTTATGCGCGTCGGTGGCCCACGAATCCGCCTGATCGAAACCGCGCGTCAAATGCTCGTATTTCCGCGAGATGCGGGCCCACAATCCGAACGCGCCGTCCACATGGACCCAGGCGCCCTGTTCCTTTGCCGCTTTACAGATTTCCCCGGCGGGATCGAAAGCTCCCGTGTTTACGTTCCCAGCTTGAATGCACACAATGGTCCGCTCCGATAGGGGTGGCAACTTATTGGCCCGCATCCGTCCCTGCCCATCTGCTTCCACGATGGTTACGCGTTTGCTTCCAAATCCCGCCAAGCTCAACGCCTTCAGTATTGATGCATGCGCCTCCGCGCCGACGACCACGTCGAGCGGTGGTGCGCCAAACATCCCGTCAGCGGTGACATCCCATCCCGCACGTGCCAGAAGCACATGGCGTGCCGTGACGAGTGCCGTGAAATTCGCCATGGTGGCGCAAGTCACCAAGCCCCCCTCACACTCCGGCGGTAATCCCAGAGCCTCACAAACCCAGCGAAGGACTACTTCTTCCAATTCCGCCCCAATGGGGGACATCACCCGCAAGGCCGCATTCTGGTTCCAAGCCGCTGCCAGCCAATTGGCAGCCAGGGCTGCAGGAACCATTCCACCGTTCACGAAGCCGAAGTAACGCCCACCGGTCGTCGCCACCGTGGCCGCGGAGCCGATTTGGTCGAGCTTCGCGATTACCTCACCCGGGTCGTTCGGCGATTGGGGAAAAGACTCCTGAAGTTCAGCAAGTGCGGTCACCGCTGCTTTGGAAGGTTCCACTCTTCGCTCGCCTACATCTCGAACGTATCCCCGCGCGCGCTCCGCCGCCAGAATGAGTAAGTCGTTGATTTGCACTTGTGCGCCTATTCCTTCCTGATTTGCCATTGGGCTTGGCCTTTCTGCTTCGGCATGCTTTCGTCCGCGCGATGACACCGCGGCGCGGACGGGCTTCTTGCCCGCGCGGATACGTTACTCAGATTTTGGAGGAAGGAAAGAGCCGAATTGTCCGCTTACTTCTTGGCGACTGCCTCGTCGGAAGCGATCTTGCCGTCGCGGATGAAAATGATGCGGTGCGCGTGCTGTGCAATGTCATGTTCGTGGGTCACAAGGATAATCGTGTTTCCCTGTTGGTGCAGGTTTGCGAAGAGCGCCATGATCTCTTCGCCCGTTTTCGAATCGAGGTTTCCGGTGGGCTCGTCAGCCAGCACGATCGATGGGGAATTCACCAGCGCTCGCGCAACTGCCACGCGCTGCCGCTGGCCTCCGGAAAGCTCATTCGGCTTGTGGTGCATCCGGTCCACCAGGTCCACGCGTTGAAGCGCCGTCTTCGCTTTCTCGATGCGCTCTTCTGACGGCGTACCGTTGTAGATCAGCGGCAATTCGACGTTGTGGAGCGCCGTCGCGCGTGGCAGCAGGTTGAAGGTCTGAAACACGAAGCCAATCTCTTTGTTCCGGATGTAAGCGAGCTCATCATCATCCAAGTCGCTCACCAGCCGCCCCGCCAGCCAGTACTTCCCGGAACTTGGCGAATCCAGGCACCCGATCAGATTCATCAGCGTGGATTTGCCCGATCCGGATGGCCCCATGATAGCCACGTATTCGCCCTTGCGGATCTCCACATCCACCCCGCGCAACGCATGAACCTGTTCCGCGCCCATTTCGTAGACCTTGGCCAGAGCTTCCGTCTTGATCACTACGCCGGAGCTGACCAGGTCTTCCCGGTACGAATCTATGGCTGGTGTCTCGACAGGCATTCGCATCTCCCTTCTGCTTGGCTGCGCCTCAGCTCTGCTGATCATCCTGCTTCTTCGGCGCGCTGTTGTCCACTTTCACCTGAGACTCCGGTTTCAGGGTGCGCAGTGCTTTGTAGCTGCCCACGACGATCTCGTCACCGGGCTGCAAACCTTTGGTAATCTCGATGTCCGTGACACCGGCGATGCCGGTCTCAACCGCTCGGAACAATGCCTTCTTTCCATTGATCACGAACACGCCCTGGACTTCGTCCTTTTTCGGATCGCCCGGTGCCGGAGGTGGCGGCGCTGCTAGCGTCACATTTGAACTGCCCTGCTTCTTTGCATTCTTGGCGGCTTCTTCCAAATCCTTCCGCGTCCGCACCGCCAGCGCTTGAATCGGAATGGCCACGACATTTTTTCGTTCTGCCGTCTTGATCTTGGCTGTCGACGATAGACCGGGCCGCAAATTCTCAGGAGGATTCGCCAGCGTCACGACCACCTTAAAGTCCTTGGCTTCTTGCGTGCTTGTCGTCGTCTGCGTCGTTGTGAGTCCCGAACTTCGCAGCACCGCTTGCGATCCAATCTCCGTCACTTTGCCCTTGAAAATCTTTCCAGGCACCGCGTCGATGGTCACGTCGGCCTCTTGGCCCATTTTCACGTTGACGATGTCCGTCTCGTCGACCTTCACTTCTGCCGTCACTACGGACATATCCGAAAGTGTCATGATGAAGCTGCCATTCGCGTTCTGCATGCCCGGGACGACGAAGTCGCCCACACGCTCAGGAAGATAGCTGACAATTCCGTTGATCGGAGAGGTATAGGTCGTCTTGTGCAGCACATCTTGCGTGTGCACCAGCACGGCACGGCCCTGATTCACTTGTGCCCGCATCTGATCGAGCGTGGCCTTCAGCGATTGTACCCGCGCTTTCGAAGAATCCACGGTTGCGGATTGGGCATCATAATTGGTTTTGCGTTGATCGAAATCCTGCTTTGGAATCAGACCATCTTTGTAAAGACCTTGTCCGCGATCGTAATCCAGCTTGGCCTTCTCAAGGTTGGCCTGCTGGGAGATCAGATCCGATTGCGCCGCCTTGAAACTGGCTTCAGCCGCCTGCACGCCAGACTCTGCCGAATTGACGGCCGCGCCCTGCGCTTGCACGTCCGCATTCGCCTGCACGTTCTCTTGCAGGAGCAATTTATCCCCTTTCTTGACGTGATCGCCCTCCTTTACAAGGATCTGAGTGATTCTTCCGAATCCCTGAGCGGTCACGTTCGTATAGGTTGTCGGCTTGATTTCGCCGGAGGCTGTCACTAGCGACACCAGGCTTTCCTGATTGGCCACTTTGGCCGTCTGAACGGTGACCACGCCCTTATTCGCCTGATTCACGCTGAACAGTACAATTCCGCCGAGCACCACCACGGCGCCCGCGCCGATCGCTACCTTATGCCACGTCTTCATTCGATTCCTCTTCGAACCACCCTGCTGCCGTCGCGCTTCGAAACTTCCGCCACGGGCCTTATTCCAAGCAATCGTAAGAACGATTAAACCCGCGGGGACACAGATGTCAGCCCGACTGCCTCTACCCTACATACGCCCATTCGGGTCGAAATGTTTCGCGGGAGGCTTGCTCCACTTTCGCGGTTCGGGGCTTCAAAGCAGGGGACTTACTGGAACCGCTATCTCCACCGGCGTCAGCCGCACCCTCTAGCCAGGTGCAGCCCTCCCCAGTGTCATCCATTCTATGTTCAAATCGCCCGAAAGGAAAGAATTCCAGTCCCGCCAAGGCGGAAACCGACAACCGACCCTTTCTGTTTGACGCAAGACACTTCAAATGGTCAGCCCAACACCAGCATTTCTTGCGAGAACCAGACCCTTTGTGACTTTCGTTAATGATATACTCAGACCATTCGGCCGGTTTGCTCGGCCGAACCGACCGCCGAGAGGTGGCAGATTGCGGCGGTTTCCTACACCACCACCTGCCTTGCTTGCGCTCGCCAATTTCCAGGTATTTTCAGGACTTTACGTGGCTCTCAGTTGCCCTAAGTCGTGGTAAGCTGTTGAAAGTAAACGACAGAGAGGTGGCAGAGCGACTGAATGCGGCAGTTTATCTAAACCTACCGGCCCTGTTTGCACTCGCTGATTTTCACGTATTTTATGCTGCTTTCAGTTGCACCGCGATGGTCTCATTTGCAGGTTAAAGTGCGCCAAGACAATCGATGGGGATCGATCAGCGTGGCGCCGTGTTACTGGATGCTGGTCGCCTGTACCAGCAACTCCACGGAAGGCGCCACCATAAGCAGCAGCACTGCCTGCGGTTTGCCGGCGGATTTCAGAAATTCGATATTTCGCTGCCGCAAATCTGTGCTGACTACACGATTAGCATGCAGATCGTCTAAAGCCTGCAAGCCGATCTCTGCAACCCGGGACAAGTTACGCGACACCGGCGCCAAGTCTTGCGTCAGGTAGGATCGTGCCAACGAGGGTTGCAGCTTGGCATCGTTGTCCCGCCACAGCACCAGCCATTGCCGAGCCCGCTGCAACTCTTGTGCGTCTGCCTTTCCTAAGGCGATCCGCTTCGCAAGCTGGTTAAATTCGCGGGCTGTGTCGCTTTCCGGGGGAACCGCATCGTCAAGACGGTTGAGGGGCGTAAAGTCAGTAAAGGTCCGGAGTTCCTGACGCTCGTACAACCTGGGAGGTTGTACCACGGCCGCAAGCACTCTCAAGGGCGTTGGATCCAGCTCGCCGCTCATGCGCTCCAGCATTTCATCTGTGATGAGCCTGTGGCGAAGGCCGTAGTAACCGAGTTTCTGCGATATGATCGCGAGCCGCTGGTACATCGAGTCGACATCCTGTACCTGTTGAGGAGACCACAAGCGCTCAGCGATGGCGGCAGTACGAGGCCATATGCGGTTGTCCATGTTTTCGTGGGAAACTATGTCTGTCCACATGGTGGCTTCGCCGCCGAGAACGCGGGCCTTCTGATCCGACGTGAGCGTGGCAGCGCTGTCCCCTAACGGGTCGACCAGGTAATGCTCCGCTGCTGACTGGTTCAGGTCGATATAGTAGCCGGACGAGAGCACGCCGCGGTAACCGTTCCGTGCGGCGTCTGCCAGCGAGTTTGGCCCGCGCCAGGATTGAATGACGACGTCTTTGGGTGTATCGGGCTGAAGTACTTCGTCCCATCCCACCATAATCTTCTTGCGGCCCGCGATGATCTTCTGGATTTTGGCGGTGAAAAGCACTTGCAGGGCCGCACCATCCTTAATTGCATGCGCCCGCATGAAGTCCTGAATGCGCGGGTTGCCCTCCCACTCCTTGACGTCGCATTCATCTCCTCCCGCGTGAAAGTAGGAATCGGGGAAGAGGGCAGCCATCTCACCAATGAATTCGGTGAGAAACTTGTACGTGCTTTCGCGGGTGGGATCAATCGCCGAACTACGGGAGGGATCCTGACCGCTGGTCAAGTCCGGGTAGCCCAGAAACCAGGATGTGGTGTGGCAAGGCATATCAAACTCTGGAACCACGCGGATACCGCGGTCGCGAGCGTACGCGATGATCTTCCGGACTTCGTCCTGCGAGTAATAAACGCCACCGGAACCCTTCTCCTGTAATAGTGGAAATTTCTTGCTTTCGACGTGGAAGCCCTGATTGTCCGCAAAACGCCAATGGAAGACATTCAGTTTGACCGCCTCCATGCCATCTAGGTTGCGCTTCAGGGCGGGGATGGGTACAAAACGATGTCCGGAGTCGATCAGAAGTCCACGCCAAGGGAAGCGGGGCTTGTCGTCAATAGTTACGACCGGAACGCTGAAGCCTCTCGGAGTGATCCTTACGAGTTGGAGGAAGGTCTGGAGTCCGCGAAGGACGCCAATCGGATTGGGCGCCGTCAACTGAACGTCGGTGGTGGAGATCTCGAGGTGATAAGACTCGTCCTCGCCGAGTTGCTGGACCGCCGCACTCGGTCCCGCAGTCTGAACTATGAAGTGCGGCAGGTTCGGGATTGCTTGGCGCCACAGCGGGATCCCCGTTTCCCGCGAAAGTGTATCCAGGAAGCGCTGCTGTGCTCGTTCTAGTCGAGCTTCCTTATAGCCTTTCACAGCAATGCCAAAATCTCCGTCGATGAGGAACTCGCCCTCGCCCTGCACAACGTGTGCGGGGAGAGGCATGACCAGCAGCGAGCCTTTTTCTTGTGCGCGAAGATTACCAGGAAGGCAGAGCGTACAAAAACCAAGCAATAGAAAACTACCTGCCAGTCGAGAATTTGCCAAGAGAGCTCTCCTGACAGTGAATATATTGAGATGGTGTAGTGCTGATGCCATCGCGGTGCCTTTCTTGTTGCCGTAGCGGAGCCATTAGCGCGCCCTGCCCCGGTTACATTCAGATTCCGTACCAAGACACTGCTCCTCATCAAACTGCCGGAAGATCACGATACGCTCCAAATTCCGCCAGATCGTCTTCTCCCAACCAAGATGGATACTC
>WNGC01004710.1_pt1 | contig 10907 bp, 11 predicted proteins | sample 5400051 | NCBI WGS metagenome assembly WNGC01 (sample SAMN13153368, study PRJNA577476) | soil metagenome | isolation source: 20 cm soil or saprolite under grassland replicate 2 | place: USA:California | collected 2016-06-15 | reverse complement strand
GTAGTCGGTATGCTTAATGACGTGAAAAGAGTAAGAGGAGAGAATGAGGCCTCGTCTGAATGTCATTACCTTGGCTGTCCGCGATCTCGAAAAGTCGCTGGCGTTCTACCGCGATGGGCTTGGTTTGCCCACAAAGGGCATCATAGGCACCGAATACAAAGGAAACGAAATCGAGCCCTTCGGTGCTATCGCGCTCTTCGAGCTACAAGGCGGTTTGATTCTGGCGCTCTACCCGCGCTCCGAACTTTCAAAGGACGCGAAGATGCCTGATACAGCACCAAGTGCGCTGGAGTTTAGCCTCGGATATGCAGTGGAAAGCCGGGAGGCTGTCGACGAACTCCTGCGGCGTGCGGAAGCTGCGGGTGCCACTTTGACTGACAAACCACACAGTCGACCGTGGGGAATTTACTCGGGCTACTTCCTGGACTTGGACGGGCACTTGTGGGAAATCTTGTGGAATCCACAGATCCAAATCAAAGATTGAGACTTACATCGATCGATGAGGTTGCTCGTGGAAATGCCGCCTTAGATATGAAGCTCTCATCAATAAAGTCGAAGTCATCGTGGTAATTCTACCGAGAGAACCAACCGTCAACGTGCGGCTCTAGCCATCCCACACCCAGGACGACGGCAATTACGAAGAGGACGATGATGACCATGGTGATGGCGAGTTCCCAAACGAAGCGGGGCCACACCAGACCATCGAGCAGACTCCCGAACAAACCTGCTCCAATAAATAAAAGCGCCCCTACATGTGGCTCGACCCATCCGGCTACCAAAGCCGCCGCGGCCGCGAAGGTCCCCATTCTGGCGAACTCGTGCAGCATAAACCAGACCCGCATGCCGCCCCCTCCCACGTCCCAGCGCCCACCCAGCAGCGTGGTCTCGTGGGCAGCGAACCCCTGCTTGGTAGACTTTGTATATACGAAGATCCTCACCAGGGCGGAGGCGAGAAAGAATGATACAATGATGCTCCTTAGCATGTTTATTTATAACTGATCTTCTCCATTACCAACGCACCGAAGTATTCGACGATTGGCCGGCGGCCGGCTCGAATTTGGAGCTACCGCTCACAACGGGAAGTCCGGGCGCCCGGCGGCGCGCGAAAGCCGGTCCGGCAGACGCGAGAGGGGATGAACGCTCATGGAACCGCATACGGCCCAACTGCGGGAGATGGACGTCCAGCACCTGATCCACCCGCTGACCAACTGGCGGGAGCATCGAGCCATCGGGCCGGTGATCTTCGCCGAAGGGCGGGGGGCCACACTGATCGACACCGAGGGCCGGACCTATATCGATGGATCGGCGTGCCTGTGGAACGTCAACGTGGGGCACGGGCGGGCGGAGCTCGCCGAGGTCGCCGCGCAGCAGATGAAACACCTGGCGTACAGCCCGCTCTTCACAAGCCTGTCCCACGAGCCCGCGATCGCGCTGGCCGCGAAGCTGGCCGAGATCACCCCGGGCGACCTGGGGGCCGCCTTGTTCGCGTCCGGGGGGTCGGAGGCGAACGACACGGCCTTCAAGCTCGTGCGCTACTACTGGCGGCGGAAGGGATTCCCTGAGCGGGTCAAGATCATCGCGCGCCTCGGCGGGTACCACGGGCTGACGATCGCCACGACGGCGGCAACGGGGATCCCGGCCTACTGGGAGCAGTTCCAGCCGCTGGCGCCCGGCTTCCTCCACGTCTCAGCTCCGAACGCCTACGCACAGGGGGTCTCCCCCGCGGAATGCACCCGCAGGTGCGCCGAGGAACTGGAGCGCACGATCCGGCGGGAGGGTCCCGAGACCGTCGCGGCGTTTATCGCCGAACCGGTCCAGGGCACGGGCGGGGTTGTCGTTCCGCCGGAGGACTACCTGGGCAAGATCTTTGAGATCTGTCACCGGCACGGCATCCTGGTCATCGCCGATGAAGTGATCACCGGCTTCGGGCGGCTGGGGTCCTTCTTCGGCGTGGAGCGATGGCGCGTGGTCCCGGACATCATGGTGGTGGCGAAAGGGATCACCAGCGGATACTTCCCCTTCGCGGCGGTCGTGCTGAGGCGCCCCCTGTTCGAGGAGCTGATCGAGCTCGCGCCGGATGCTCCCTTCATGCATGGGTTCACCTACTCGGGGCATCCCGTGGGCTGCGCGGTGGCCCTCGCCAACATCGCCATTCTCGAGCGCGAGCGGCTTGCGGAGAACGCGGCGCGGGTCGGCCGGATCCTCCTCGACGCCCTGCACGCCTCGCTGGATGCGCATCCGCTGGTGGGGGAAGTCCGCGGGTGCGGGCTGATGGCCGGAGTGGAACTGGTCAAGGATCGCGCCGCCCGGGCGAAGTTTCCGGCGGATCTGACGGTCGGCCGGCGGGTCGTGCGCGAGGCCGTTCGGCGGGGCGTCCTGTTCCGCCCGCTGCCCGGCGACGTGATCGCGATGTCGCCCCCGCTGGTCGTCACCGACGCGCAGACCGCCCAGATGGTGGACGTGCTGCGGGGCGCGCTCGACGCGACCCTGGAGGCGCTGACCCGCGAGGGGGCGCTTTAGCGGAACTCCGCGAGGATGGCCTGCGCGGCGTTGTGGCCGGGAGCCCCGGTCACTTCGCCGCCCGGGTGGGTCCATCGGAGTGCGGTAGTGGGCCCATCCCGGCATCGGCCGGGTGGCGAGGAACTGGCCCGGCACGATGTCGAGATGGCGGATGTTCCCGTCGGTGAGGCCGACGCGCGCTTCGATGTCCTGCGGAGTGAAGAGCTGCCAGTGCGCAATGCACTCGGGAAAATCGGGGGCGTACTGAGCGAGCGTGTCGATCATCTGCTCGCCCACCTCCTCCCGCCGCTCCTCCCAGGTCCCCTCGGCCAGATGCACCGGCGCGTACAGGGCCCAGATGGACATAATGTGCTTCCCGCTGGGCGCCATCGTCGGGTCATACCCCGAGGGGATCTGGATATCCATCACGGGGGCCCGGGGCGGCCGGCCGTGCTTCGCATCCTCCCAACTCTGCTTGAAATACCCGATCGACGGCGAGATCCTGGCGTACCCGAGGTACCGCGCGTCATAGTCGCTCCCGAGGTAGCGGGAGAGATCCGGCAGCCGGTTCAGCGCGGCGTGGAACTTGAAATATGCCGTATTGGTCTTCAGTCGCCGGACTCTGCGCAGGAAACCGGACGGAAGGTGCTGCTCGCCGACCAGCGTGAGGAACGTGCGCTTCGGGTCGGCGTTCGAGACGACCAGGCGTGAGCGAATTTCGCCCCCGCCCGACAGACGGACCCCCACGACGGCGCCGTGTTCGACGAGGATGCCGGCGATCGCCGCGTTCGTCTCCACCGTCACCCCGAAGGACCGGGCGGCCGCGGCCATCGCCGCGGTGATGGCGCCCATTCCTCCCTTGACGATGCCGATGTTCTCATGGGGCGTGAAGGTGTTGCACTTGATGTAGGCGTAGACCCATGCGCTGCCGGGCGCCGCCGGATCGCCGGCATCGTGGGCCTGGATGAAGGCACCCCGAACGGCCTCGTGCTCGAAGAACTCGGTGACGACATCTTCCATGCTGGCCCCCACCAGCGCATCGAGGAACGCCTGGTCGTCCGCGGTGCGCAGCCCCGCCGCCAGCTCGGCCAAGGTCGGCGCGGGTCTGAGGAAGTAGGGGTAGATCAGGCCGGCCGCGCGCTCCCAGAAGCGCACCCAGTGCGGGTACGCGGCGGCGTCGTGCGTTGAAAACCTCGCGATCGCATCCTGCGTCCGTTCGACGTCGTCCCACACCACGAGCGCGCGATCACCGGGGAATAGACTGCACTTCTGTGGATCGATATGGTAGACGTGAAACCCGTGGCGGCGCAGCTCGAGATCATCGATCACCTTGGACTGGAGGAGATGACAGTAGTAGGAACAGGCGGAGAACCGGAATCCGGGGAACAGCTCCTCGGTGACGCACGCGCCCCCCAGGATTTCGCGGCGCTCGAGCACCAACACGCGCAGGCCGCCTTTGGCGAGGTACGACGCGCACACCAGCCCGTTGTGCCCTCCGCCGACAACGATCGCATCATAGCCGCCCGAGCTCATCACCGTCACCCCGGTGCGGCTTTACGCCGCCATCCGCATCTTCTCCTTTGCCTCTGCCGAGACCGGGGGGAGAACGCGCCGGCAGGAGTCGTGTCTTTGTCCTCTCCGATTGGTATATTATATGGTAGCGGTGGCTCGGTCTCGTTGCCTCATACGGTGGGTATCTCTTCTAACTGTTCAATCTCTTGAGGTTGGAGGATGAGCACAATGAGCAGCGATCCCATCGACAGCAAATCCGGTGGCCGCGTGGCGCGGGCGCCCGCCGTCCCCGGTTGGGCTTCCCCGCTCCGGCTGACGGTGAACGGCACGGCCCACACGGTTCGATCCTCCCCCGACACCCCGCTTCTCTACGTGCTGCGGGACGAGCTGCAGCTGCAGGGGCCGCGCTTCGGCTGCGGGCTCGGGCAGTGCGGGGCATGCACCGTCCATCTGGGGGGCGTGGCGGTTCGCTCGTGCTCCATCCCGGTCTCCTCCGTGGGCGACCAGCCGGTCACGACCCTGGAAGGCCTGGGCTCCCCCGACCGTCCGCACCCGGTCCAGCAGGCCTTCATCGAGGAGCAGGCGATGCAGTGCGGGTACTGCATCAACGGGTGGATCATGACGGCCGCGGCGTTCCTGGACAAGACTCCCCATCCGGGCGACGCGGAGATCCGGACGGCCCTCTCGGGCCTGATCTGCCGCTGCGGCGCCCACACGCGCATTCTGCGCGCGGTCCGGCGCGCCGCCGCGCACGGGGGGTGAGGACGCGATGAACACGGTCAGCGCGCACACCCTTTCGCGCCGCCAGTTCCTGAAAACCTCGGGGGCGGTGGTCGTCAGCTTCGCGATGCCGCCGATGATCCTCGGCGCCCAGCCCGGTGCGGCCGGCGCGGCGGCCGCGGAGACGGTCACCGATCCTGCGCGGCTCGATTCGTGGCTCGCGGTCGCTGAGGACGGGAACGTGACGGTGTTCACCGGGATGCTCGAGCTTGGGATGGGGATCGCCACGGCCTACGCGCAGATCGTCGCCGAGGAACTCGATGTGCCGGTCCGGTCGGTGTCCCTCGTCATGGGTGATACGGCGCGGACCCCGGATCAGGCGGGAATCGGGGGAAGCCGAGCAATCTCCGCCGGCGCGAGGCCGCTTCGCAACGCGGCCGCGGAAGCCCGGCGGGTGCTGCTGGAACTCGCGTCGGCCCGCCTCGGGGCGCCGGCGGACCGGCTCACGATCCGTGACGGTGTCGTGCGCAAGACGGATGACACGACGAAAACCGCGTCGTTTGGAGAGCTCATCGGAGGCCGGCATTTCGACGTGACATTGAAGACGAGCGGCGAGGGCTCCTCGCTCGACGTCGCGGGAAGCGCTCGGCCGAAATCCCCGGACCAATATACGATTGTCGGCCAGCCCGTTCCGCGGATCGACATTCCCGACAAAGCGACCGGGCGCTTTACGTACATTGTCGACGTGCGGGTGCCGGACATGCTGCACGGCCGCGTGATCCGGCCGGCTCCGCCGGGCGCCAGGCTCCTCGCGGCGGAAGGGGCGCAGGCCCTTCCCGGGTCGGTCAAAGTGGTCAGGAAGGGGAACTTCCTTGGGGTCGTGGCCGACACGGAGTGGGACGCCATCCAGGCGGCGCGGAACCTCAAGGTCACGTGGTCGCCCTCCGAGGTCTCCTGGCCGCCCATGGCCGACCTGTACCGGGTCATGTGGTCGATGCCGGCCCGCCTCCGGAGAGTGATGGGTGAAGTGGGCGACGTCGACGCGGCGCTGGCCAAAGCGGCGCGGACGATCGAGGCCCGGTACGAGTGGCCGTTCCTCTCCCACGCCATGATGGGCCCGTCCTGCGCGGTGGCGGACGTCCGCGATGGGGGAGCGACGATCTGGTCGGGCACTCAGCACCCCCACCAACTGCGCCAGGGCCTTGCGGAACTGCTCGACCTGCCGCCCGGCACCGTGCGCGTCATCTGGGTGGAAGGCTCCGGCTCATACGGCCGCAGCGGATCCGACGATGCCGCCGCCGACGCCGCGCTCCTCTCGCAGGCGGTCGGCCGCCCGGTGCGCGTGCAGTGGATGCGGGCGGATGAAACGGGCTGGGATCCCAAAGGACCGCCGGTCGTCACGGCGATCCGCGCCGGTCTGGACGACCAGGGGAACGTGGTGGCCTGGGACTATGTGGCGCGCGACTTCACCGGCCGGGGGGTCCCTCCTCAACCGGAGCGCGCGGGGAACTTCCTGGCCGCGCATCTGATCGGGCTGCCGGCGGACAGCATCGATGAACCCCCGAATCTGCAGGAGGCCTACGCCTTTCCCAACAAGCGCAGGGCCGGCGAGGTCGTGCCCTGGCCCCAGGAGGCGTCGCCGCTGCGCACCGGGTATCTCCGGGCTCCCAGCCAGCCGGGGACGACCTTCGGGGCGGAGTCGTTCGTCGATGAGCTGGCCGCCGCGCTGCGCGTCGACCCGGTGGAATTCCGGCTGCGCTACCTGCAGGACCCGCGGGCCATCGCGGTGATCCAGGCGGCGGCGCAAAAAGCCGGCTGGATCTCGCGGCCGTCGCCCAAGAAAGGCGTCTCGCCGTCCGGGCTGGCCACCGGACGCGGAATCGCCTATGCCCCCCGCGGCAACACGCGGCTGGCCACGATCGCAGAGGTGGAGGTGAATCAGGCCACCGGGCAGATTCACATCAGCCGCCTGGTGATCGCGCACGACTGCGGGCTGATCATCAACCCGGACGGCCTGCGGGGCACGATCGAAGCGAACCTGATCCAGTCGACCAGTTGGGCGCTCAAGGAGGAAGTGCAGTTCGAGCGGTCGGGCGTGACCAGCGTCGACTGGGCCACCTACCCCATCCTCAGGACGCCGGACGCCCCCGACGCCATCGACATCGTCCTGATCAACCATCCGGACCTTGCGCCGTCGGGAGCCGGGGAACCGGCCGCGGTGGCCACGGCCCCGGCGATCGCCAATGCGATCTACGACGCCACCGGCGCGCGCCTCCGCACCGCGCCCCTCACGCCCGCCCGCCTGAAGGACGCGCTCCTGCGCCGCGCCTAGGCGAGACCTCCGAGCGCAGGGATGGACGCGGCGAACAGAGTGGCCATCGTGACCGGCGCCGGATCGGGCGTCGGCAGGGCCGTCGCGCTGGCGCTGGTGGGCGCGGGGTATTCGGTCGTGCTCGCCGGACGCCGCCGGGAGCCGTTGACCGCGACGGCCGAGGCGGCGGGATCGGAAGGCCAGACATTGGTCGTCCCCACCGACGTCACCGATCCGTCGTCCGTGAGGACCCTGTTCGCCAGGACGAAAGCGGCCTTCGGCCGGCTCGACCTGCTGTTCAACAACGCCGGGGTTGGGGCGCCGCCTGTCCCGCTCGAGGATCTCACGCACGAGCAGTGGAAGACGGTCGTCGAGACCAACCTCACGGGCGCGTTCCTCTGCACCCAGGAAGCGTTCCGGCTGATGAAGACCCAGGACCCCCGCGGCGGCCGCATCATCAACAACGGCTCGCTGTCCGCGTCCAGCCCCCGGCCGAACTCCACGCCGTATACCGCGACGAAGCACGCGATCACCGGACTCACCAGGTCGGCCTCGCTCGACGGCCGGAAGTACGACATCGCCTGCGGGCAGATCGACATCGGCAACGCCGCCACCGACATGACGGCGCGAATGGAGGGGGGCGTCCCCCAGGCCGACGGGTCGATCCGCGCCGAGCCGCGGATCGACCCGGCCAACGTCGCGCGCGCGGTCGTCTACATGGCGAGCCTGCCGCTGGACACAAACGTCCAGTTCCTGACCGTGATGGCCACCAAGATGCCGTTCATCGGCCGCGGGTGAACGCCATCCGCCGGTAGCGGAAGGACCCGGGGACCTGCCGCCGAAAGTCGCCCCGATGAGCGCCATCGAGGAGACGGGGTCCGGCGCCGATCGCCGGTGGCTCCGCCATAGCGCTGCGACGCTGGCGTATCGGGGGGGAAAGGTGCTGCGCGACGCGCCCCCGGGCTTTGCGGAATTCCGTATTTCCGAGACCACCCGGACTCCGGGGGAAATCCTGGCGCATCTCGGCGACCTGCTCGAGTGGGCATTGTCCATGGCCAGGGGAGACCGGGTGTGGCACGACTCTCCGGCGCTGCCGTGGGACGCGGGAGTGCAGCGCTTCTTCGCCGCGCTCGCCGCCTTCGACGCGTACCTGGCCTCCGGCGCTCCGCTCGAGGCGCCGGCAGAAAAGCTCTTCCAGGGCCCCATCGCCGACGCGCTGACGCATGTCGGACAGATTGCCACGCGCCGCCGCCTCGCGGGCGCGCCCATCCGCGGCGAAAACTACTTCGTCGCCGAGATCGTCGCGGGCCGTGTCGGGCCCCAGCAATCCGCGCCGCGCCGGGAGTTTGAGTGAGGAGCGACCGCCAGCCGATGCGACCTTGACCGCCGGCGCTGCGCCCACCGCGGATCCGGGACAGATTCTCTGGCTGAACAATACGCTGCAGATTCTGTCCACCGTCGCGTGGTACGTCGTTGCTCCGTTCATCCCCCTCTACCTCGCCGCCCAGGGGGCGCCGGCCGGCCTCATCGGCGCCATCATCGGGTTCTCCGGCGTCGTGCCGCTGCTGATCGCCCTCCACGCCGGCGCGCTGGTGGACGAGCGCGGGCCCGCCCTGGTCACGCAGGCCGCGGTGATCCTGTACGCCGTCGCCGGCGTGATGCTGACGGCGCTGCACGCCGTCTGGCCGGCGGCCGCCGCGTACGCGCTCATGGGAATCGCCAACATCGGGTGGGCGGTGGCGTCGCAGGCGGTGGTGGCCGCGGCCAGCACCCCGGCAACGCGGGTCCGGAACTACGGATACTATTCGCTCTGGAACTCGGCGGGAGCGGTCGTCGGCCCGGTGATCGGGGGCTTCGTCACCGGCCACTTCGGCTACCGGACGGCGTTCGCGCTGGTGTGGGTCCTGATGATCCCCTCGTTGCCCATCGCCGGCCGGCTCCCCGGCGCATCCGCGGCCCCCCGGCGCCCTCTCTCGCTCGCGATGGCCCCCAGGCTGGTCCAGACCATCCTGCGCGAGCGTGGGGTCGGCGCCGTCCTGTTCATTTCGTTCGTGGTGGTCTGCGCGCAGACCCTACAGCAGACGTTCTACCCGCTCTACCTGAACACGGTGGGGCTGTCCCCCACCCTGATCGGGATCGTCATCGCCGCGATCAGCCTGGGCTCGATGGTCGTCCGCTCACTGCTGTCGCGCGGCGTCGACCGGTTCGGGTACGCGGGGCTGCTCAACGGCGCGACGGCGCTTCTGGCGGTCACGCTTGGGATCATCCCGCTGCTGCGCCAGTTCTGGCCGCTCGTGGCGGTGTCGGCGCTTATGGGGGCGAGCCTCGGCTTCACGCAGCCGCTGACCATGAGCCTGATGGTGGAGTCGGTCGCCGCCGAGCTCTGTGGCGTCGCGCTCGGGATCCGCCAGGGCGTGCAGCGCCTCGGGGCGATCTTGAGCCCGATGGTGTTCGGCGTGGTGACGGCGGCCTTCCGGATCGAGTGGGCGTTCTTCCTTGGGAGCGCGACGCTCTTGGGCGCCGTGCCCATCGTCGCGAGCGTGACCGGACACCTCGGGTCCCCACCGCGTCCGGGCCACGCCCCCCTCCCCGCCTCCAACTCCCCTCCGGGGGCTCCCTCTCGGAGCGATTGAGCGGCGCTCCCCTCCCACGCGGCCGGCGGTGCGGCCAGGGCCGCCGCCGCGCTCAGCCGCCGAGATACAGCCTCCGCACCTCATCATTGTTGGCCAGGTCCGCGGAACGACCCTCCAGGGCCACCTTGCCGGTCTCCAGGACATACGCCCGCGTGGAGATCTGGAGGGCCATCCGGGAGTTCTGCTCGACGAGGATCACCGTCACCCCGTCGTCGCGGTTGATCGCCCGGATCGCGCGGCCGATCTCCCGAACGAGCTGGGGCGCGAGGCCCAGCGACGGCTCGTCCAGCAGCAGCGCCTTTGGGCGGGCCATCAGCGCGCGACCGATGGCGACCATCTGCTGCTCTCCGCCGGAGAGGGTGCCCGCCTGCTGCCGGAGGCGTTCCCCCAGACGGGGAAAGCGCGCGCAGACCCGCTCCAGGTCGTGATCGATCTCCCTGCCGCCCCGGCGGGGAAAGGCGCCCATCAGGAGATTGTCCCGCACGCTCATGAAAGGAAAGAGGTGGCGTCCTTCCGGCACCATGGAAATCCCAAGCCGGGCGACGATCCGATCCGTGGTCAGGCCGTCGATCCGCCGGCCATCACACCAGATTTCGCCGGCGGTGATCGGGGCGAGGCCGGTCAAGGCGCGCAAGGTGGTCGTCTTGCCGGCGCCGTTCGCGCCGATCAGCGCGATGATCTCCCCGGCATCAGCGGCCAGGGACACGTGCTCGATCGCGCGGACCTTGTCATAGTGGACGCTGACGCGCCGCAGCGCGATGTGCGGTCTAGACACCGAGGTCCTCCTCGGCGCGCCCGAGATAGGCCTCGATCACCGCCGCGTCCCGCTGAATCTCGCCCGGTGCGCCCTCGGCGATCTTCCGGCCGAAATTGAGCACCATGATCCGGTCGCTGATGCGCATGACCGCACGCATGTCGTGCTCAACGAGCAGGACGGTAACGCCGCGGTCCCGGATGCCGCGGACCATCTCGACGGCCCGATCGGTCTCCTGGGGGTTCATCCCCGTGAAGGGCTCGTCGAGCAGCAGCAGTTTGGGGGCCGCCGCCATCGCGATCGCGATCTCGAGGCCGCGAAGGTATCCGTGAGGCAGGGAGCGCGCGGGCTCGTGCTTCACACGTCCCAGATCGAGATAGTCGAGAATCTCGACGGCGCTCCCGCGGATGGCGGCTTCATCGCGCCGCGCCTGGGGGCTGTTGAGCAGCATGCCGAAGGCGCCGGCCCGCACACGCAG
>WNGC01003067.1_pt1 | contig 10907 bp, 12 predicted proteins | sample 5400051 | NCBI WGS metagenome assembly WNGC01 (sample SAMN13153368, study PRJNA577476) | soil metagenome | isolation source: 20 cm soil or saprolite under grassland replicate 2 | place: USA:California | collected 2016-06-15 | reverse complement strand
ATGGCGCACGCGATTGGAAGGACGGCTTTCTTTGCCGAAGCCAGTTCGCCAACGAGGAGCTCACGCTTGATCTCCAATCCGACCAACAGGAAGAAAACTCCCATCAGTCCGTCATTGATCCACTGATGCAATGTCAGGGACAAGGAGTGGTGCGCGATGCCTACTGTAATCGGTATACTCCAAAGATGTTCGTACCGCTCGGCCAAGGGCGAGTTCGCCAGCACCAGTGCGGCAATCCCGAATAAGAGCAGAACCGATCCGCCAACCGTCTCGGTGCGAAAAAAACGCTGGAATATGGTTGGCTGGAATTTTTTCAAGCGCACGGCAACCGAGCTTAAGCGCTGACGAGTGGTCAATAGCTAATGGCTGCGAGTGTCGATGAATCGAAGCCTGTCAGCAATGACCAATTGGCTATTGGCTATTGGCGATTGGCTATTACGCTGGCTTCATGTTCACCGGTCTGGTTGAAGAAGTCGGCAGCGTAATTGCGGTCAGTGCGGGCAACGATGGGACTGAACTGAAAATCGCCGCCCCGCGTATCGCAAAGAAAATGCAGCGCGGCGACAGCGTAACCGTCAACGGTTGTTGCCTCACAGTAAGCTCGCGTCGCGGCAACACGCTGCATTTCCATCTATTGGCGGAAACAATCGCATGCACAAATTTGGGGAATTTGCAGCACGGAGACTCAGTAAATCTAGAGCGCGCTCTTGGCTGTGTCACGGGTCGTAGCCTTCAGAAAGACCGGCGCAGATTTTCGATTGGAAATAGAACTGCCGTCTAACGTCAGCCGGTATGTTGCTCCCAAAGGGTCAATCGCGGTGAACGGAATCAGCCTCACGGTGGCCGAAATTCTTCCGACGAGTTTCGTCACCTGGATTATCCCGTTTACGAAAAAGCATACTAACCTCGATCGAGCGAAGCCGGGCGATCTAATGAACCTCGAGTTCGACATTCTCGCCAAGTACCTCGAGAGAATGCTCTCGCCGTTCGTCGTGAAGAAATGATGGCGCATCCCTTCGCCACGGAGCGTCTGCGCTCTCGTGTTGTCGGTGTAATTGCATCGCGCGCGGACTTGGATAGCGCCATGCGAATGCGCAGGCCGCCGGATTTATTTGAACTGCGCCTGGATTGTCTCGTGCGCGCTGTCAATCAATTTGAAAATGAATTATCGAGGTTGCGCGCGCCGCTCATCATCACAGCGCGACATCCGCAGGAAGGCGGCGCGAACAAGCTGTCCCTGCAGCAAAGGCGCGATCTTCTGACGCGATTCTTAAACCGCGCTGACTACGTCGATGTCGAATTGCGCTCCGCGTCTGCTTTGCATTCATTGCTCAGCATGGCCGAGCAGAAAAAAATGCGGCGCATCATTTCATTTCACGATTTCAAATCAACACCGCTTCCTCGAATTCTCTGCGCGAAGGGGCAAGCGGCCAAAACATACGGAGCAAACATCTTTAAGGTTGCCACGCGCACGGACACACCGATCCAACTCGCGCGATTACTCGATTTCATCACCAACAGGGATGCGAATCTTCCCGTCAGCGCGATGGGAATTGGCCAGCTTGGAGCAATTTCACGCGTCCTGCTCGCGCGCGCCGGATCGGTTTTGATATACGCTTCGGTCGCGGAAAAGAGTCACGTCGAAGGGCAACTTTCGCTCGAACAACTTCGGGCGCTCGGAATTGCTTCGCGACGTTAAATCGTTAAAACGCTGAACCGTTAATCGCGCGCGACGTTGCAACGTTGCAACGGCTCACGAGTCAACTTCCATTCCCTTGCTCTTTCTCCAGCGCACATATCGTACTGAGCGCGCAACGATCATGTCTTCATCGGTAACCTTCCCAAAGCAACTTCCAGTGATGCCGCTGCCTGGCGCGGTCCTGTTTCCCCACGCGCTGCTCCCACTTTACATTTTCGAGCCACGTTATCGCCACATGCTGGAACATGCGCTTCAGCATCATCGTATGTTTTGCGTGACGTTGATTAAGCCGAGTTGCCTAGAGTGGCACGCGCCGGAGGACTTCTTTCATCTTGCCACCGTCGGATTAATTCGCGCGTGTGTCGGGCGCGGCGATGGCACATCGAATTTAATACTGCAAGGTCTACAACGTGTGCGTTTCGCCAGCTTCGAACAAAAAACGCCGTTCCCGATCGCGAAGATCGACATCGTTACGTCGCGTGACGCAACAACGGTCGAGACTGAAGCGCTTGGCGCAAAAGTGCTCGAGCTTTACGCCAGTCTTAAGCATGGCGGTCGGCAGCTTCCGGCGAAAGTTGATCGATATCTCGCTGAATTGCGCGATCTCGAGATGCTGGCCGACCTTATGGCCTCGACATTTGTCAACGATCCGTTACGGCGTCAACGCGTGCTCGAAGAACGCTCTCTCAACCAACGGCTTCGGTTCCTGATCACATATTTGCGCGACGAAATCGGCAACGCCGCTGCGTAGCTGTCGCCGCTGACATTTGGGCGGTGTGTAGCCCATTCAGCGCCGCGCCTCGCACAGCCAGGCGGCTACAGCCCTGCCACCCGCTCATATTCTTCAATCAGATATCGATCAGTCATTCCTGCGATGTAATCGCAGACCGTGCGATGCAAGCCTTCCTTTTCAATCCGTCTCGTCGCTCCATCCCCGAGACTGTCGGGATCCACAAGGTACGCTTCGAAAACCTGTCGCAGCATTTCGGACGCGCGCCGGTTCAGTTCGGAGACGCGCGGATGATAATAAACATTCTGATACAAAAATTTCCGCAGCGCGCGATTCGCCTCTGCCAATTCATCGCTGTAGCGAATGAGCCGAGCAGGGTGTCGCCGCACGTCGTCTGGGTTTTGCACGTCCGATTCGGCAATGGATTTTGCGCTCGTGGCAACCAAGTCGTGCACTTCGTTGTCGATGATGTTGCGAATAATTAGCTTGTGCAGCTCGGGCGCACGCGCGCCAGAATAACGCGCGCGCAGAGCACCCTCGCTTCTGCGCCACACTTCGTTTTCTGCCAACTGCGCAGCGCTCAAAATTTCGAAATCGACCGCGTCATCGAGATCATGGCTGTAATACGTGATCTCGTCGGCAAGGTCCGCAACCTGCGCTTCCAACGATGGGCAACGGTATTTTTCCCGTTTTGGCGCTGGAAACTCATAGAAGGTCTCGTGTTTCCGCAAACCCTCCCGAACTTCGAATGTCAAATTTAACCCTGGGAAACTCGGATACGTAGTTTCGAGCAGCTCCACGACTCGGACACTCTGGCGGTTGTGATCAAATCCACCGTGATCGCGCATACACTCGGCCAGCATCTCCTCGCCGGAGTGACCAAAAGGCGCATGCCCGAGGTCGTGCGCGAGTGCAATGGCTTCAGCGAGGTCTTCGTTCAGGCGTAATGCGCGAGCAATCGTGCGGCTGATGGAGGCGACCTCGATGGAGTGCGTCAGGCGCGTGCGTAAATGGTCACCGGTTCCATTCAAAAACACCTGGGTCTTGTACTCCATGCGCCGAAACGCGCGCGAATGAATGATGCGTGCGCGATCACGCTGAAATTCCGTCCGATAGGAATGACTGGACTCGGAATATTTCCGCCCGCGGGAGTCACCAGATTTTTCGGCAAACGGCGCGAACACGGCGCGCTCGCTCGTTTCCATTTCTTCGCGTGTTTTGCAGAAGGCCGTGAGGCGCGCCACCCGAGGATCAGAAGAATGCTCCGTCACAATTGATTCCCAACCCTTATCTGTCGATCTTACCTTCAAAATCTCAAATCCAATATGGCCAGGAAAACTCGACGGAAAAAGCAAGTCACGCCGGAACGCTTGATGGAAATTAGCTTCGCGTACGGTCCGCCGCTCATCATCGGCGCCGCTGTCAGCAACAAGATTTTTGATGCGTTGGTAAACAGTTCTAAAACAGCGGACGAAGTGGCCCAACAAACCGGCGCATCGCCACGCGCTCTGCGCATCTTAATGAATGCTTTGGTTGGTCTCGACCTTTTGAAAAAGGACCGGAAAGAAAAATATTCACTTACGCCCGAAAGCGCCGCCTTTCTTGTAAGCAACAAGCCGGGCACGCACGCAGGATTCTTCGGAACAGTGGCGCCGCAGCTCATCTCGCGATGGTTACGATTGCCGGACATCGTGCGCGAAGGTCGTCCGGCTGTCGCGGTGAACCAGGAAACCGAAGGCACCGAATTTTTCAGCCAGTTGGTAGAAAACATCATCCCGATGAGCTATCCGCCTGCGCAAAAACTTGCAGAGCATTTAAAGCTATCGAAAGGCGAGAATGAAATTCGTGTTCTCGATCTGGCCGCTGGTTCTGGAATCTGGGGCATCGCACTCACTCAAAAATCTCCGCGCGTGCAGGTGACGGCGGTTGATTGGGCCGGAATGATTCCGACGACGAAGCGAATCACACAAAAGTTTGGCGTCGCTGATCGTTTCGATTATCTCGAGGGCGACATATTGGAGGCGAACTTTGGCAGCGGTTATGATATCGCCACTCTTGGCCACATCTTGCATAGCGAAGGCGAAGAACGCAGCCGCAAGCTGCTCAAGAAAACTTTTCGCGCACTCAAATCTGGCGGCGTCATCGCTATCGCCGAATGGCTCGTAAACGACCAGCGCACTGAACCAGCGCCTTCGCTCATGTTCGCAGTGCAAATGCTAGTCAACACCGAAAAAGGCGACACCTTCAGCTTTAACGAAATCAAAAGCTGGCTTGAAGATGCCGGATTCAAGAACGTGCGCAAGCTCGAAGCGCCCGGGCCTTCACCGCTAATTCTCGCGACAAAGCCATCGAGTTAACAGATCAGCCGTGTCTGTCGAATCGGCTTCTCATTTGCGCGCCGAACTGCTTTCATAGCGGCAGATGAAAGAGGTGACAAAGAAACGAGCTACCAAAAGCAAGGCGCGGCTAACCCGGAAAAATCGTGAGGAACATGTTCCTTACCGCAAACCTGCCCTTCGCAGCGAAGCGTTTGCCAGAGCGCTCATCAACGCAAAATCGTGCATTGATGATAGTGGGGGTCTCCAAGGGCTTTTCAATGAAGCAGCCCGAAAGGCAGCAGCCGTACCCAGAGAACCGTTTAAAGAGTGTTGGCCTTATCTTCAGACCATGCTGCGTTTGGTCCGCGCGCATCATCGCGGCGAATACGATCAGGTTTCGAATGATGCCTTCTTATGGATCGTTGCTGCTCTCAATTACCTGGTCGATCCATTCGATTTTATTCCGGACAAGACGCCGTTTCTTGGTTTCGTAGACGACGCAGCCGTGATCGAGTTCGTTGTCGATAGAACCCGCCAAACGCTGGACGATTTCATGACGTGGGAAACCGCCCGCGCCGGAGCTGCTCTCTAGCGTTCCATTCTCAGACCAATAGGAGCGCCGGATTTTCCAAAAGGTGGCGCAGTTCTTTCAGATACTCAGCGCCAAGCGCACCATCGATGACGCGATGATCGCAGCTCATCGTGATCGACATGCGGTGGCCAACGACAATTCGGTCGCAATCATCGATTACCGGAACCTTGGTGATCTTGCCAACGGCGAGAATAAACCCTTGCGGCGGATTTATGACAGCGGAGAAACTATCGATGCCCATGCCGCCGAGATTTGAGACGGTGAACGTGCCACCCTGAAATTCCTCCGGCTTCATTCGCTTGTTGCGTGCGCGGTGCGCCAGATCTTTCGCCAGCTCACTGATCTCGCGAAGTGATTTGTTTTGCGCGCCGCGAATGACTGGCGTCAGCAGCCCGTCTTCAATCGCCACGGCAATTCCAAGATCGACATCGGCATATTGCACAATCGCATCGCTATCGAAAGAGGCGTTTACCCGCGGAACCTTGATCGCAGCTTGCACTGACGCTTTCAAGACAAAGTCGTTCACGGTAATTTTGGCCGCGTCGGCACCTTCCCCGGCTGATTTCAATTCCTCTCGCGCTTCCAAGAGCGGCCCGGCGTCAATGTCGATTTCCAAATAGAAATGCGGAACTGGGCCCAGGCTTTCGACCAGTCGCTGCGCAATGATTTTGCGCATCCCGGAAAGCTGAATGCGCGCGCTTTCGCCGGCTTTGATTGAAGGTTCAGGCTTTGCGCGACCGTGATCGGCGGTTGCGGGCACAGATTTCGCCGCCGCACGGACATCAGTCTCAGTAATCCGACCATTGGGCCCTGTGCCTTTTACTCTGGAAAGATCAACGCCGAGTTCAGCCGCGATTCGCCGCGCAACGGGCGACGCTTTCACGCGTGCTTCTTCTGGCTGTGATGGCAGCCGTGCTGGCTGCGCAGGCGACACGCCTGCCTCTACTGGCGTCTCCTCTCTTTCCGCTTTTGGCGGCACGCCCTTTTTCCCTTTTTCCTCCGCCTTTGGCTTCTCTTTCTTTTCTTTAGGCTCTTCTTTTGTTGCTTCCGCTTTTGGCTTCGCTTCTTCTTTTTCTTTCTCCTGTTCGGGTTTTGCTTTTTCCTCTTCTTTGGCCTTTGGCTTATCCCCTTTTTCTTTTGTCGCTTTTTCCTTCTCCCCTTCTTTGGGCGCTTCCTCGCCTTCGCCACCAATGAACGCAATCTTGTCGCCGACGTTTACTTTGCCGCCTTCTTCGATGTAAATTTGCGTGAGCGTCCCATCCTCGGGCGATTCCCATTCCATGGTCGCCTTGTCGGTCTCGATTTCGGCGAGCACTTCACCGGCCGATACTTTATCGCCCTTCTTTTTCTTCCACGTGACAAGAGTCCCCTCGGTCATGGTGTCGCTCAGCTTAGGCATCTGAATTTCAGGCATAAACAGAAGTGATGAGTGACAAGTGACGCGTGACCAGTTTTCTCATGCGTAGCAAACCTGCTTAACGGCTGCGACGAGTTTGTCTGCATTCGGAAGCACAGCTTGCTCGAGGCGCTCATTGTACGGCATTGGAACATCTTCCTGTGATACTCGAATGATCGGCGCGTCGAGCTCATCAAAAATGTTTTTCTGGATCCGATAACAAACTTCCGCACCCACTCCACAGAACGGATGATCCTGTTCGACAATCACAACTCGATGCGTCTTTGCCACTGAATCGAAAACCGCCTTTTCATCGAGTGGTTTAATGGAACGCAGATCGACAATCTCCGCCGAGATGTCTTCCTCTTCGAGTTGGGCCGCAACTTTGAGTGCCAGCGGAACAGTTTGTGAATAACAAATGATCGAGACATCGCTGCCTTCGCGTTTCACTTCCGCTTTCCCAAGCGGAATGAGCAGCTCCTCATCCGGAGGCTCGACCATTCCTTTCGAGCTGTAGAGCAATTCCGCTTCGAGAACGAGCACTGGATTATTGTCGCGCACGGCAGTTTTGAGTAACCCTTTTGCGTCGCGCGGCGTCGCCGGCGCGCAAACTTTCAGGCCGGGCACACTGGCGTAAAAATTCTCCGTGGCGTGTGAATGCGTGGCACCGAGCTGATGCGCGGGTCCGTTCGGGCCGCGAAATGTTATGGGAATATTGAACTGTCCGCCCGACATTGTGAACATGTTGGGCGCGTTGTTCACCACCTGATCAAACGCGACGAGCGAAAAACTGAACGTCATGAATTCAATGATTGGCCGTAACCCAACCATCGCGGCGCCGACACCCAGGCCCGCAAATCCGTTCTCGCTGATTGGGGTGTCGATGATTCGGCGTGGCCCGAAGCGCTCGAGCAACCCGTGGCTTACCTTGTAAGCGCCCTGATATTCCGCGACCTCTTCCCCCATCAGGAAAACATTGGGGTCACGATCGAGTTCTTCCGCAAGGGCTTCGTTAAGTGCCTGGCGATACGTGATTTCTCTCATTGCACTTCTTCTGTAGTGGCAGCCGTGTCTGCAGCAGATCGTTGGATTTTCGCAGGCGCCGCGCCTGCCTCTACAGCTCCGTTTGCATAGGTATAATCGTAAAGCTTGTCGAGCGGGGGCTCAGGACTTTGCTCAGCAAATTTCACCGCGGCCATGACTGTTTCCTTTGCCTGCTTGTCGAGCCGATCAAATTGTTCATTAGTCAGTTTTCCCTCGCGCGTTAGTTGTGCACGCAAACGGGTGATTGGGTCATCAAGACGATACTTCTCCAACTCTTCCTTGGTTCGGTAACTTGCTGGATCTGACATTGAGTGGCCGCGATAGCGATAGGTTCGCGCTTCCAAGAATGCCGGATGCGGCTCTTTTCGGATTGAATCGGCAACCTCCGCAACCTTGTCGCGCACTTCGCGAAAGTTCATCCCGTCGACGATCTCTCCAGGGATATCGTACCCTTCGGCGCGGTCGATAATTTGCTTGAGTGACGTCGATCTTTTCACCGAAGTGCCCATCGCGAACAGGTTGTTTTCGCAGATGAAAACAATCGGCAATTTATACAACGCGGCCAGATTTAACGCTTCATGGAACGCGCCTTGATTGATGGCGCCGTCGCCAAAGAAGCAGAGCGTGACGCGGTCTTCGGCCCGGTACTTAATGGCAAACGCTAGTCCCACCGCCAGTGGAACGTGAGCAGCGACAATAGCGTGACCACCGTACATGTGGTGTTGCTTGTCGAAGAAATGCATCGAACCCCCCAACCCGCGCGAGCAGCCCGTTTCTTTCCCAAACAGTTCCGCCATGCACGCATTTGCACTGGTGCCGCGGGCAAGAGCATGGGCATGATCGCGGTAAGCGGTAATGATGTAGTCATCGTCGCGCACGGCAGCGACCGCGCCGGCCACGACTGCTTCCTGGCCGATGTAGAGGTGACAAAAACCGCCAATCTTCTGCGCTTGATACTGCTGGCTGGCGCGTTCCTCAAAACGCCGGATCAACAGCATCAGCGAGAGCATCTCGACTTCGTCGCGCTGCCCCACCGGCTGCATGGAGGTCATCCCGCAGCGGCTGGACGGAACCGCGAGGCGCGGGCTCCCGATCTCTCCCTGCTTTGCCCCACGTTCATACACACCACAAAAAACAACGTGAACAGAAGATCGCTGACGAGTGAGTTGCGGAAAAACATCCAGCTGGGTGTCGCGCTGTATTGAGGCAATCCTACCGTGAGCGATTGCACGAGTCCGGAGAAGTTTTTGGCGTAACCCGGGTCGGCCAACCAAGAAAACGCATTCGTGATTGCGTAGAACAATGCCGATCCAACAATAGAAGCCGGCAAAAGCGTCTTTAGCGAAGCTCGATTCTGCAAAAGAACTCCGATGCATCCAACCAGCGCGAGCGCTGCATAGCGAACGACAATTTGCGGATCCAACAATGGAGCGCCGTATCGAAAATTAATCACCGCGTCGGAAATAAACAGGGTCACCAGCGGCACGGAGAACTTATATTTCTTGGGGAAGTACGCAGCGCTGCAAAGCGCGATTGCCGCGAGCGGAGCGAAGTTTGAAAGCCAGCTCGCGCCAGAATGAATCAAGAGGCCCGTCGTGACCCGATAAACGACGGCCGAAAGAACGAGAAGAAGCGCGGGAATCATTCGACAGAATCTATCCGGCCGGTGCGATATGCAAAGGGCATTTACTTTGGCCGCGGCTCTGTAAAACGCGCGGCCACCTTTTGCAAACGTCAGCGCCGCGCACGGCAGAGCGACTACAGCGGATTATTTCGCAGCCCCTGCGAGCGCTTTGTTGAGCCGTGCTTTGCGACGATTTGCTGCGTTTCTATGGATGATTCCGCGCTTGGCAGCCTTGTCGATTGCCGAGATTAGCAGACGAATTTGATCCTTGCCGGCCACTTGCGCCGAACGCGCTCCCTTCTGCATCGTCCGTAAACCTGTTACAACGCTGCGATTGCGAAGTGTGCGTTTCACGCTCTGTCGGGCGCGCTTGGCGGCTGATGTTGTATTGGCCATTGCCAAAGATGTTGCGAACTGAACTCGCAGCGACGCTTTACAAGCGTTTCCCCAACGCAAGCTTTGTTTTTCGTCGCTCCGCAGCGAGTGCTCCACCTATTCGCATTTCTTCGACCGTCAGAGCGCCGGCAGTCTCGGTAGATCTAGCCTGACCTTGATTCTGAGTTGCGGTCTGCGCCTGTGGCTGGGTCTGCATTAGATGTTGAGGTGGTGCGGCTAGTGCGGTCGCCGCGACAACACTATCCGTGGCCAGTACGCGTGGTGCCTTCGCCGGTTTCGCCAGCGCAAGTCGACTTTGCATTTCGTTCTGAGGTTGTGCCGTCGCAGCAACCAGCGTCACGCTCGGTTGCACCGGTAGCGGTTTAGCTTTTGCCAATTTCGGAAGCCCATCAGGAATGATCTGCACCACAGCGCCCAAAGGGACGCGATCGTACAACTCTGCGACGTCGCTCGATTTCATCCGGATGCAGCCGTAACTGGCAGGCCGGCCGATCTTCTTCTCCTCCGGTGTCCCATGAATGTAAATGCAACGTTGATATGCATGCGCGTTTTGAGCCTCAAGCCCGCGCAACCAGATGATGCGTGTAGTGATTGGGTCGCGACCAGGAGCGTTTGGCTGCAGGATTTCGCCGGTGGGCCGCCGGTTGTGGAAGACCGCGCCGACGGGTACGTTGTCACCGATCTTCTTCTCAACTGCCATGTAACCCAGAGGAGTTGTCATTCGTCCCCTGGCATCTCCCAAACCGAACATGGAGGTGGAGATCGGATACGTAGCCACTTTCCCGCCGTTCTGGACGAGCATAAGCTTTTGATCACGCACGCTAATGATAAGCTGACTGGTACTATCGACGGGTGCGACGGCTAAGGCGGACACAGCCGAAATCAGACTGAAAATAAAGGCCAAGGGACGAAGCATCCGCACCTTTTTAGCCGACAATTTCAATTTGTCACGCAGGAATTGCAGCAGCAGGGCGTGAGCTCTCAAAATTTATTCTCGACCAGCGACTGCCAAAAGAAGAGACGCAAACGTAAAGGAAACCCCCTTGGAACATCAGCAGGAACGGCACCGAAAGGAACTGGCCGTGCACAATGGCAAACACCACGAAGT
>WNGC01004247.1_pt1 | contig 10908 bp, 11 predicted proteins | sample 5400051 | NCBI WGS metagenome assembly WNGC01 (sample SAMN13153368, study PRJNA577476) | soil metagenome | isolation source: 20 cm soil or saprolite under grassland replicate 2 | place: USA:California | collected 2016-06-15 | reverse complement strand
TCGGCGTGCGCCTTTTCGGCGTTGGCCTGCATCTGTGCGACCTGCGCTTCCGCCTGGCCCACCCGCACCCGATTGCTCACGCCCGCGAGCGCCACGGCGAGGTCGGCTTCGGCCTGCGCCAGCCGCGCCCTGTAGTCGCGGTCGTCCAGCACCACGAGGGTGTCCCCCGCCTTCACCGACCGATTCTCATCGGTCCGCACCTCGAGCACGTAGCCACCCACCTTCGGGAGGATGGGGATGATGTGGCCGTCCACCTGGGCGTTGTCGGTCGACACGTGGTTGAGGCTGTAGATCCAGCGCCGAACCCCCACGGCCACCAGGCCGAGGAGCACGACGCCCATGATAATGAAGACCGTGCGCTTGCTGCCGCCCGATTTGACCGGCTCCGCCGGTTGCTCGGGGCCCACAGGAGAGGGCCTACCGGGCCGCTGCGCCGTCTCGCGTTCGATCGTCGTAGCCATGTCGTCACTCATCGGTGTGTGCGGTTAGTGAAGGGTCCGGGCGACGCCGGCCGCGCGCGCCAGGGAGATCCGGGCGGTCGCGGCGGCGAAGCGGGCGTCGATCTCGGTATCCCGGGCGCGAATCAGACCCGCCTGTGCGGTGATCACGTCGATATTGCCGGCAACGCCCGCCTTGAAACGCTCGCGTGCCTGGCTCAGCTCACTCTCAGCGAGCCGCAGCTGCTCGCGGGCCACCAGCTGTTGCGCCTCGGCAGAGCCGAGGTCGAGCAGCGCGGCGTCCACCTCGGCAGCGATCTGCCGGCGCAGGTCGGCCTCGCGCACCTGCGACTCGCGCACCACCGCGTCCTGCTCGTCGAGGCGCGCCTCCCGGCGAAAGCCGTCCAGAATCGGGACACTCACCTGCAGCGCGAGATCGCGCGTGGCGATCGCCTTCGACGGGGTCTTGCCGTTCACGCCGTAGTCGCCCGCGAGCTCGAGCCGCGGCAGGCGCTCGGCACGGATCGCCGATCCGGTCTGCCGCGCCGCCGCCGCGCGCGCCAGCTCGGCGCGCAGCTCGGGCCGGTTGGCGAGCGCGGCCGCCAGCCCCGAGTCCCGCTGCGCCGGCACGTCGGCGGCGCCGAGCGACGGCGCGAGCGAATCAGAGAACGCCAGCGGCGTGGCGGGATCGAGTCCCAGCGCGCGCGTCACGTCGATCCGCCCGCGGTCCAGCTGGTTCTTGGCCACGAGCAGGAGCCCCCGCGCCGTGGCGAGCTGCGCCTGCGCGCGCGTCACGTCGATCGCCGGACTCACCCCCGCCGCCCGCTGCGCTTCCGCCAATCCGACCAGCTCGGCGGCTAGGCCTGAATCCGCCTGCCGGGCCGCGACCACCGCCTGGGCGCGCACCGCGCGGACATACGCGATCGCCGCCGCGAGCACGGAGGCCTCGACCGTCACGCCCCGCTCCGCCCGGCTGCCGTCGGCCTGGGCGCCCGCGGCCCGCACACGCCTCACGCTCGACCAATCGAACAGCGTTTGGGTCACGTTGAAGCGCGCGTCGTAGTTATTGAATGGCCCCACGAGTTCCGGGACGGCGGGCGTCGGCGGCGTTGTCGGGAGGTCTGGGAATTCGATACCCAGCGATTTCGAGTTGAAGGTTCGATTGAGCCATGCGCCCGACACCGAGAGCGACGGTAGCAGCGCCGCCCGGGCCTGCCGCACCCGGGCGTCCGCTTCGTCGGTGCGCAGCGTCGCGAGCGCCACCACCGGCACCTCGCCGGACGCGAGCCGCACGGCGTCCGCGAACGACAAGCGCAGCGGCGTCGTGGGCGCAGGCGTCTGCGCCGCGAGTGGGGCACCCGTGGCGACGAGCCACGTGAGCACAGCCACGAGCCGGGAGCTATTGCTGCGCGATACCATGGAGATACAGGTCGATGTGCGTGTCGAGGTACTGCTTGACGTCGAACCCCTCCGGCATGCACGACGCAAACGCGCGACGCGCGATGACCGCGTGCATCAGCGGCGTCATGGCGAGCTTCGCGGCCACCTTCACGTCCACCGACCGGAACTCGCCGCTCTTGATGCCGCGCTCGATCACGCCGGCCATCAGGCGGTGCCCGCGCGTCACCACTTCCTCGTAGTAAAAACGTGTCAGCTCGGGAAAAGTTGCGGCCTCGGCCATCATGAGCTTCGGGACGCCGGCCACCGCCGTCTCCCCCACCAGCCGCCAGTATTCCCGCACCAGCTGCTCGAGCAGCTCCCGGGCGCTGCCGGTGAACGACTGCGCCAACGCCTCGCCCTGGGCGATGACCGGCACGAGCGTCTCGCGCACCACGGCTTTGAACAGCGCCTCTTTGCTGTCGAAGTAGAGGTAGACGGTGCCCTTGGTGACCCCGGCGCGGCGCGCCACGTCGGTGAGCTTCGTGGCGGCGAACCCGCGCTCCCCAAACACCTCGAGGGCGGCGGCGACGATCTCCCCCGGCCGGGCGTCCTTGCGGCGCTTCCAGCGGGGCTTCGGTTGGCGCTTCGCTGGTGTGACAGCGTGGCTCACGGCGATCGGATCCGGTCTCAGGATTAGTTACTGAACGGTCAGTAAGTAACTTTGGTTCCGGATGCCCGTCAAGGGTTGTCGTAGGTTCCGACGGTTCAGTTAGTTACGTGGCGCGGCCGCGATGCTCACGATAGAACGCGATCAGCCCCGTTCCCGGCGGCGTCGCGCCCACCTGGCGGAGCAGCGTGACGAGCTGCCCCCGGTGATAGCTGGAATGATCGACCGCGTGACGAAACATCTCGCGGAACGTGTGCCGGTACTCCCCACCGGTACTCGGTCTCACCGCCAAGGTCTCCTCCAAGCGCCGTTCGATGAGCCCCGCCAGGAACGCGTCGCGCTCCGTTTCGATCGCCTCCCAGCGCGCATGCGCCGCGGCGAGGGTCGTCAGATCCCTGCCCTGCGGCACCGCGGGATGCGGCTGCGCGAGCCAGCGGTTGAGCCACAGCTGTTCCGCCCACACGATGTGGCACAACGTGCCGTGGAGTCCGCCGTGGCTGCTCTTCAGGTCGCGGAAGTACGATTCGGCGGGAAGCGGCTCGAGGGCCGCGAAGAACCGCCGGTTGGCCCACGCGTTGTAGGCGAACAGCTCCTGCACTTCGGCCACGGTCATGCCCGCTCCAAAACGAGTGTCCGGTGGTAACTTACTGCGCCAACCCGACCCGGACACGCCGTGGTTTCGCCGATCGAGCCCCCGCCCCGTCCCGTCACACTCGAAGGCCGACACGTCCGCCTCGAGCCGCTCTCGCTCGCGCACCAGGACGGGCTTTGCGCGGTCGGCCTCGACGCCGAGCTGTGGCGGTGGGCGCAGACCAGCCTGGTCACACCGGCCGACATGCGCGCCTACATCGAGACGGCGCTTGCCTGGCAGGCGCAGGGGACGGCTCTTCCCTTCGTCATTCTCGCCCGAGCGACCGGGCAGGTGGTGGGGAGCACGCGCTACGCTAACATCGAGCGCGCCGACCGGCGCCTCGAAATCGGGTGGACCTGGATCGCGCGAGCGGCGCAGCGCACCCCGGTGAATACCGAAGCCAAGTATCTGTTGTTGCGCCACGCGTTCGAGGTGCTGGGGTGCATCAGGGTAGAGTTCAAGACGGACGTGTTGAACGAGCGCTCGCGGGCGGCGCTGCTGCGCATCGGCGCGAAACAGGAAGGAGTACTGCGGAGCCATATGATTACGGCGAGCGGCCGGGTGCGCGACTCGGTCTACTTCAGCATCGTCGCCGCCGAGTGGCCGGCCGTGAAGGCCGGGCTCGAGGGGAAGCTCGCGGGACCGCTGTGACTACCTCGCCGGCGCGACCTCCCCGGCGTCCATCACACTCTGCTGCAGGACCGCGCCCTCGATCTTCTGATCGTCCCCGACCAGCGAGTCCTTCACCGTCCCCCGCACCACGCGCACGTTCCTGCCGAGAATGCTGTTCGCGATGGTGCTGTCGGCGACGAAGCTCCCCGCCTCGATCGAGACATTTGGTCCCACGGTGGCGTCGTGGATCGTCACGCCGTCCTCGATGTAGACGGGAGGGACGATGGTGCAGCGTGGGCATGGGCCAGACGGAATCCGCGCCCGGCCCTGCTCCAGCAGATGCTGGTTGGTCTCGAGCAGCGTGTCCACCTTGCCGCAGTCGTACCAGCCGGCGACCGGGGCGGTGAGCAGCCGACGGCCGCGGTCCACCATGTACTGAAACGCGTCCGTGAGATAGTACTCGCCACCCTTCCCCGGCGGCTGCTTCAGTGTGTGTGCGATGCCATCGAACAGGGACTTCCAGTCCCGGATGTACTGCAGCCCAATGTTCGCGAGTCGCGACACCGGCGTGCTCGGCTTCTCGACGATGCGGGTCATGTAGCCGCCCGCGTCCGTCACGATCACACCGAACCGCTGGTAGTCCTCCACCTCCTTGGCCCAGATGATTCCGTCGGCGTCGACCCGGTTGATGAGCGACAGGTCGGCCTCGAACACCGTGTCCACGAAGATGATGAGCACCGGGGAGTCCACGTAGGGACGCGCCAGGTTGATCGCGCCCGCCGTGCCGTCCAACGTCTTTTGCTCCACGAAGGTCGCTTTGACGTCGTACCGTTCGACGATGTACCGCTCGACGACGTCTTTGAGATGTCCCGTGATGACGATGAGCTCGTCGACGTCGAGCCCCTTCACGGCGTCCATCACGTAGTCCATGACCGGTCGCCCGGCGACCCGGACGAGAGGCTTGGGGACCCGCTTTGTGAGCGGCAGGAGGCGCGTGCCTTTCCCGGCGAGCGGGACGATGACTTTCATGTCACACGCGCCCGTAGCGGTCTTTGAGTCGCACGACGTCGTCGATCTCGGGCGTGGAGGCCTCGAGCAGGTCGCTCGGCGCTACCGCTTCGAACTGGTGAATCAGCTTCGGCTCGATGTGGAACGCCGCCCCCTCGGTCATGGGCCGCTCGATCAGCGTGTCGCCTCGTTGAATGCGCAGGATGATCTCGCCCGCCAGCACGTAAATGGATTCGTCCTTCTTGTTGTGATATTGCAGCGACAGGACGTGTCCGGGCTCGATGTGCAGGATCTTGCCGACGTAGCGGTCGGTCCTGGCCCAGATCAGCTCGTGGCCCCAGGGTTTGTCGACGCGGTAGGGGAGGTCGGTCATGAGAACCTCGAATTGCGGATTGGCGATTGCGGATTGCGGATTGGCAGGACGAGCGTCGAGGCGCAGGACCTCCCCCTGAGAATCCGCAATCCGAAATCCGCAATCCGCAATCTCTTCATACCAGGCTCAGTCTGAGAGACGATGGTGAAGTCACGCACGCCGTCACACACACCCCGCACCCTACGCAACCTTCGGGCCGAAGCACCGGGTGCCCCCCTGCGTCCATCGCCAGCGCCCGCTCCCCCACCGGGCACGCGCGGGCGCACACGCCGCAGCTTACGCCCTGGAAGGTGATGCAGCGCTCGGGGTCGAGCTCCAGTACCCCCATGTGGATCTCGTCCCACCCCCCGGGGGGCGGCACCAGGGCGCCGGTGGCGCAGGCGTGGGCGCACGGCATGTCCGCGCACACGACGCACGCCTGGATGGCCGGGTCGATGATCGGGGTGCCGGCGGCGAGGCCCGCGCCAGGCGGAGCCTTGATGATTGCGTGCACCGGACACACCGGCATACAGTCGCCGCAGCGCGTGCACGACGCGAGAAAGGCGATTTCGTCCGCCGCGCCGGGCGGCCGGAAGTAGCGCCGCGGCGCCACGCGCTGCTCGGTGCGCTCCGCTACTGCGCGCGCCAGTTGGATCATCGCCTCGCGGAAGAAGCCGCGCCGATCGCTCGCCCGCGTGTCCATCAGAAGCTCGGGCTCAGGCTCAGCTGCCACCGGAACGCGAGCTTGCCTTGCCCGGCCTCCGGGTCTCGGGCGTAGCTGGAGCGGCTCACCACCAGCGGCAGCTCCAGGCGCATGGTCCAGCCCAGATCGCGGATCTGGTGACGGGTCACGAGGCCCACGCCCCCATCATACAGGGGCGTGTACCACCCGCCCGGGGTCGTGGGACGAACGGCCAGCGTGTCCACGAGCCCGCCGTCGGCGAAGCCGGTGAGTGCCACATCCCGCAAGATACCGCGGTCGCGCCGCCATACCGAGCGGGCCAGCTCGAGGTTGGCGGTGAGCGCCCAGCGGCCGCCCAGGTCGCTCCGGAAGCCCCGCAGGTTGCCGTTGCCGGGCGCGTGATAGTGAAAGTCCGGCCGCACAAACAGGGCCCCCGCGCTGCGCAGCAGGGGGTTGGTGAACGTTTCGTAGGGATCGGCGCCGGCGATGGGAATGCGGCGCTGCGGCACGGGCACCGAGCGGCCGGCGTACGCCCCGCCGAACAGCCTCACCCCGATGGTTGTGCCGAAGGGGAAGGGCGCACGCACGCTCGCCTCGCCCGTGAACCGGCCGAAGCCCTCGACGTCGTACCGGCTCGAGGACGCGTACCCGGGGCCCGGGTTCGAGTACACGACGCCCCCGCGGGCGCCGAGCCGTGCCCGCACCAGCGCCGCCCCCCGCTGCACCGTGGTGGAGACCCAGGGGCCCGCTTCGACCGTCCCCGCGTCCTCCCACAGCCGACGGTCGACATAACCAATGTTGGTCGTGGCCATCCAGAGGGCGTCGACGCCCACGTGGGGATAGGCCCCGAAACCCAGGTGCTGGCGCAGGGCGCGGTCGATCGAGAGCGCGACGCCCGCCCGTCCCTCCACGAACCATCCGGCGAGGCTCGTCTCGGTGCGCGGCACGAGGTGGCGAATCGGGTTGGCCCAGCGCCCGTAAATCCCGACGCGGTCCCGGCCCCCGCCTCCCTGGGTTCCAACCGACGCGAGCTGCAGGCCGCGCTCGTAGCGGCCCAAGTAGTTGGTGCGGTTCCGGATGCCCAGGCTCACGCCACCGAAGTCGTTGGACCAGGCGACCGGCAGCCACGCGCTCACGAGCTTGTCCCGCCGGGCCGTCTCGCGCGTCGGGTCGTCCAGACGCCAGTCCACCGCCGCCCGGCTCACGAACGCGCGCTTCTCGCGGTTGTTCAGCGCGTTGTAGTCGTGCGTGCGGCCACGCGGGTCGAGGACGAGGCGGCCGGGCTTCCTGGCGCTGATGAACTCGACGCGCTCCGTGGCGGGCTCGCCCGTGGCGCGAGCGTAGATGGTGTCGCGATCGCCGATCTCGACCGGCATGCGGCCGTCGCCCTTCCGCTCGACGGTCACCACCGTACGCCAGCGCCCGTCGCCGAGCCGGTGCCGCTCGACGCGCCGCAGTCGATAGTCGACGAGCGGCGTCGCGTGCAGCCACTCGCCGAACAGCCACTTGAGATCCTGTTTCGATATTTCCTCGGCGACGCGGCGGAACGCATCCTCGTCCACGTGCTTCAGGTGCCAGCGAGAGAAATATGCCCGTAGTACGCGTCGCATCGTCTCGTCGCCGAGCGCGAAGCGCAGCTCCTCGTAGAACAGCTGCGCCTTGGCGTAGACCATTTCCTGGTAGATCAGGAAATCGCGAAACTGCTCGCTCACGGTCGAGACCGGCTCGCTCCACCGCTCGAGGTCGAGCCACAGCACGCCGGGCTCGAGCCCGTCGTACGCCGGCGGGCCGCCGTGCGTCTCGAAGAACCACCCCTCCTGGAAGTCACTGAACCCTTCGTCGAGCCACCCTTCGCGCCACTCGTTGTTGGCGAGCTGGCCCATGACGTACTGGTGGCCCGTCTCGTGGACGATGAGGCCGATGGACGCGCTCCCGTCCATGATCATCATCGGGAATTCGGTCCCGCCGCCCTCGATGCGATGCACGTTGGTGAGCTGGGGCCACTGGTACTTCCCGAACAGCGAGTCGAGCCACGCCAGTGCCACGACGGTGTTCCGGACGGCGATCCCCTGCCCCCAGGTGGCGCGGTCGCCCGGCTGGTACAGCACGCGCACCACGGCGTCGCCGTAGCGACCCTGCTCGTAGACGTACGCTGGATTCAAGGAAAAGGCGAAGTGATGAACGTCTTGGGCTCGGAACCGCACGCACTTCCGTCCCGTGCCTACGTGCATACCCGCACAACCGGGAGCAGGGAGCGGGGAGCGGTACCAGTCGCGTTGATACTCGATCCTGAGCGACGGGTCGGCCTTCGCGTGGTCCCAACCCGGGTCGCCTTCCACCGGGACGCCGGTGGCGCCGATCACCTGGTCCTGGGCGAGGTCGAGCGCGACGTCGAAGGTGGCGAACTCGCCGTAGAACTCGCCCCCCGGGTAAAGCGGGTGGTCTTCCCAGCCGTAGCGGTCGTACACCACCACCTTGGGATACCACTGCGCGAAATCGAAGCGCCGGCCCTGGCGCCCCTGGCGTCGCGGCAAGGTGGACGGGCGCGCTTGCCAGTCGATCTCGACCGCCAGCGAATCGCCGGGAACGAGGGGCCGCGGCAGGGTCCAGTGCGCGATGGTCGAGTCGGGGGCGTACGGGTAGTCGGGTCGCCGTGCCGCGCCCATGACGGTCGCGCTGGTGATGCGATAGCTGATCCGCGCGTGGCCGGTGAGCACGCCCGACGGCTCGTCCAGGGACGCGGTGATCTGATACGCGACCTGCTGCTGCCAGTAGGCGGATGTGTCGCTGGCAACGAGTAGAACAAGGAGGGGGAGCATGGAGGTGAGGAAGCTACAGCGGGCCGGGCGGGATGGGGAGCCAAATAGCTTGGGGATCCGACAAGAACTTCGGAGCCCCAAGCAGAGACGCCCTTCACGGAGCGCTGTCGATACGTGACCACACCTCACCGCGGACGATGCTTCTCGCTGCCTCCGTGCGGCTGCCGATCTCCGAAAAGGGGGCGGACGGATGAACCTTTGCGAAGACCGGGCTGATATCGCGTTCTGCGTCCGCGAGAGAGGCATACGTATCGATCGTGACGAAGTCGTACTCGAGGGAGGTGCCAAAAGGATACTGGACGCCGTACAGAGCCCAGGAGCGCATTTGTCCGGCGCGGATGCGTTCTTGATGAACGGGTTTCCAGGTCTCTCTCTCCAGCTGAAGGTACTCCTGATACTTGGCCGGGTTGGCCTTAATGAAGTTGACGATGTAGACCGAAGGCCGCTGCGGTTGCTGGGCTTGGGAGGATGCGGCGGACGACAGGGAGCCTGCCAGGAATGCTCCAACGGTAGCGGCTGCAAAAAGTGGGATCCCGATGCGCATTGAGCCCTCCCTTTTCGCCGGGTTTGCCTCTGTCGCTAGAGGCGTTGCTAGTTGAAACTGAGATACCGCGGCGGCACGGGGGCGTCAAGTGAGACAGCTTCACCGGCCGCATCTTCGCGACGTTGGGCTATCCACCGCGCACCGATGCGCCTCGCCGAGCGGGTGGACCCCTCGTAGCTTGGGCACGTGACTGTCACAGTCTTCTTCTACGGCCTGTTCATGGACGCTGAGGCGCTCCGATCCAAAGGCGCACATCCTGCGAACGTCCGGCCGGCTGCCGTCCCGGGGTACACCATCCGCATCGGGAAGCGCGCCACGTTGGTGCGCGAGCCAGGCTCATCGGCGTACGGGGTGCTGATGGATCTTCCCCCCAACGAGATCGACGCGCTCTACTCGGGCCCGGGGTTGGACGCGTATCGCCCGGAGCCCGTCGTGGCCCTCACGCCGGGTCGCGAGCGGATTCCCGCTTTATGCTTCAATCTTGTCGCACCTCCGTCGCCCGCCGAAGTCAATCAAGAGTACGCCGACCAGCTGCGTGAGCTTGCGCACCGTCTGGGCTTGCCGCCTGACTACGTCGACCGCATCCGGTGACGAATGAGAATTGTCCTCACTTCGACCGTCGCAGTCGTTGGCCAGGTTCTCATTGCTGCCGCCCAGCTCCAGCAGTCGCAGCCGCTCGTTCCGAGACCGCTACTCAAGCTGATCGTCGACCATCCGGCGCTCGCCCCGTATCTCCATCCCGAGGTCGTCGGCCGGGTGCCGCTGGTTGTGTCCGACCATCTGTTGGAGCCGGGTGTCACGCCATCCAAGTTCGGTCGGCCGCTGCAGATCGTTCCCGACCGAGAGGGGGGTACTCGGCCGCACCTCCGGATCCTGAGCTTCGAAGTGGACGGCTCCCGGGCGAAGGCCGTGATCGAGTACAGAGTGGAAGGCGTGCAGGCAGTATTCGATCTGAGACGTGACTCAAAAGGATGGTGGACGGTCGCTGACGCAAAGGTGGTCCCCACCGCTCCGTGACAAGTCAGAGACAAAACGATGGCTCACCTTGCGGTCGCCCGCGACGGACGCATATTGCAGATTAACTCAGATGCGCTGAACCCCGAGGCGCGATGTCGTGCGGCTCGCCCATGTCTCGGCGGGAGCAAATCGCGAAACCGGCTGAGTGGGACGCCCACGCGGCCGGTTTTGCTTTCCCGGTCTCCTGCTGTTCGCAAAGGAGAAAATCCCCCATGGCATCCGTCCTTATCACAGGAACCAGCTCGGGAATTGGCATGGCCACCGCGCTGGCCTTCGGGAGAGCTGGCCACACGGTCGCTGCGACGATGCGCAATCCTGACCGAGCGCCCGAGCTTGCGCGAATCGCCATGCAAGAAAAACTACCGATCACGATTTCGGCCATGGATGTTGATTCCGACGCATCCGTCACGGAAGGAATCGGCCGCATCGTAAAGGCGGGCGGACCGGTTGACGTGCTCGTCAACAACGCGGGGATCGAGCGCACCGGCTCGGTCGAGGAACTGTCGTTGGCCGAGTTCCGGGCCGTCATGGAGACGAACTACTTCGGCGCGATCCGCTGCATCCAGGCGGTGCTGCCGGCGATGCGCGCGCGCCGGAGTGGCTGCATCATCAACGTGGCATCGGTTGCCGGACGCATCGCCAGCTCGCCCATGGCTCCGTACACGGCATCGAAATTTGCGTTGGAGGCACTCAGCGAGTCATTGGCGCAGGAGGTAAAGCCATTCAACGTGCGGGTCGCGATTGTCGAGCCGGGCATCA
>WNGC01002637.1_pt1 | contig 10909 bp, 6 predicted proteins | sample 5400051 | NCBI WGS metagenome assembly WNGC01 (sample SAMN13153368, study PRJNA577476) | soil metagenome | isolation source: 20 cm soil or saprolite under grassland replicate 2 | place: USA:California | collected 2016-06-15 | reverse complement strand
CGCGCGCTTCCTTCGCCCAGCGCTCGCGCTTCGCGTCGCTTCGCTTGGCGATCTGCGCCTTGCGCGCCTTCGCTTCCGCGGCGAACTTCTTGTCGTTCGCCGCGTGGTCCTTGAGGAGCGCGGTGAGCATCGGCATCGCGACCGAGGTGTCGGCGAGGATGCGCAGGTCCGCGTGATGCATGCGCTGGTAATCGAGCGCCCAGCTCGAGAGCTCGAGGTCGCCGAAGCCGATGTCGATCCATTTTGCATCGGGAGGCACGATCGAGGTGAGCTCGCGCGTCGTGCTCGCGAGCTCGGTCGTGGGCCGCTCCCAGTCGCGGGTGTCCAGGCACAGCACGAGGTCGGCATCCCGGAACACATCCTTTTCCATGCTCATGTTGAGCGGGTGCCGCGTGGGGAAGTTGAGGCGGCTGTCGACGTCGTATACAGGCAGGCCGCCCGTCTCGGCGAGCTCGACCAGCGCGTGGAAGCCCTCGGGATCGCGGCCGACGAACTCCGCGATGATCACCGGCTTCTTCGCCGAAGCGATGAGATCCGCGGCCGCGGCAAGCGCCTTCGGGTCCGGTGCGATCCGGCTCGGCACCTTCGCCGCGTGCGGCGGCGGCAGCGGCACCTCGTGGTCGAGCTTCTTCTCCTGCAGCCACGCGTCGTAGCACATGTAGATCGGGCCCTTCGGCTCGCTCATCATCACCGCGTAGGCGCGCGCGAAGGCTTCGGGTACGCCGGCTATCGTGTGCGGCTGGTAGTCCCATTTGGTGTACGCGCGCACCGCTTCGCCCTGCCCTTGAGCCGTGTGGATCCAGTCGATGCGCGGTCGGCGCTTGGTCTCGTCCATGGGGCCGGTCGCGCCGATGATGAAGATCGGCGCGCGATCGATGTAGGCGTAGTAGATCGCCATGTTGGCGTGCAAGAGACCGACGAGGTTGTGCAGGATCGCGACCATGGGCTCCCCGCTCGCCTTGGCGTAGCCGTGCGCGATCTGCACCGCCGTCTCCTCGTGCTGGCACAGCATCATGGTGGGGCGGTTCTGCCCGTAGTTCACGATCGAGTCGTGCAGCCCGCGGTAGCTCGCGCCCGGATTGAGCGCCGCGTGCGGCAGCCCGTAGGCGTGCAGCAGGTCGACGATCACGTCGGAGGCCCAGCGCTCCTTTGCCGCTTTCGTCGAGGCCTTGTTCTCTTCGGCTTTGGCCATGGGATCAGGCGGCCTTGAGGGCCACGCACTTTTCGGGATGGAGTTTCACGTAGAGAGCGTCCCCGACGGGCGTGCGCAGCGAAGGATGGCTTCGCGCGAGCAGGATGCGGCCGCCGAGCTTCACCTGGAAGTCGATGAACTCCCCGAGGAACACCTTCTGATCGACGCGCGCCTCCCAGACGTTGTCTCCTTCGGGCCGCGTCTCGGCGAGCTCCACGTCCTCGGGACGCACCGAGAGGACGACGCGGTCGCTGCCGCGCAGATCGTCGTCGGACAGGACTTCGACCTCGCCGAACTCCGTGCGCACGCGGAAATGCCCGGGCTCGGCGCCGCGACCGAGGACGCTGCCGTCCAGAAAATTCGTCGTTCCGACGAAGTCGGCGACGAACTGGCTGCGCGGCCGCTCGTAGATTTCGCGCGGCGCGCCGATTTGCTGGATATGGCCCTCGTTCATCACCGCGATCGAGTGCGACAGCGCGAGCGCCTCGCTCTGGTCGTGGGTCACGTAGACGGTCGTGATCCGCAGCTCGCGCTGCAGGCGCTTCAGCTCGAAGCGCATGCGCTCGCGCAGCTTCGCGTCGAGGTTGGAGAGCGGTTCGTCCAAGAGGAGCAGCTGCGGCTCCATCACGAGCGCCCGCGCGAGCGCAAGCCGCTGCTGCTGCCCGCCGGAGAGCTTGGTCGCCTCGCGGTCTGCGAGCTCCTCGAGCTGCACCGCCCTCAAGACGCGCAGGACCTTGTCGCGGATTTCCTGCGCGGAAAACCTGCGGTCGCCGACTTGCAGCGGAAAGGCCGCGTTCTGGAAGACGTTCATGTGCGGCCAGATGGCGTACGACTGGAACACCATGCCGAATCCGCGCCGGTTCGGCGCGACGAAGACGTTCCGAGTCGAGGAGTAGACGACCCGGTCGCCGACGCTGATCTCGCCTGCGCGCGGCCGCTCCAGCCCCGCGATCGAGCGCAGCGTCGTGGTCTTGCCGCAGCCGCTGGGGCCGAGCAGGGTGAACAGCTTCCCCTCGGGCACCTCGAACGTCACGTCCTGCGCGGCGCGCACGATCTGGCCGCGCTCGTTGGGGTATTCGGTGAAAAGGCCCGCGACTTTCAGCACGCGATTCTCCGCATCACTCCTTGACCCCGAATTTCTTGCCCAGCCATTGGGCGACCATCACCAGGACGAAGAGCGCGAGGATGAACAGCACCCCCAGCGCCGACAGCTCCACGTACTGGCCGTTCTCCCACAATTCCCAGATGGTGATCGACAGGACCTCGGTGCCCGGGCTGTAGAGCAGGATCGAGCTGGAGAGCTCGCGGATCGAGACGATCATCACGTAGATCCAGCCCGCGACGAGCCCGGGCTTCAAGAGCGGCAGGATGACGCGGCGAAACGTCGTGCCCCAGGAGGCGCCGCTCATCGCCGCGGATTCCTCGAGCTCCTTGTGGATCTGCAGCATCGAGGTGGTGTTGTAGCGCAGGCCGTAGGGCATGAAGCGGGTGATGTAGGCGATGAACATGATCCAGATCGTGCCGTAGATGCCGATGTCGAAATTCAGGTAGAAGATCATGATCGAAAGGCCGAGCACGAGTCCCGGAAAAACCATCGGCAGCGAGGCGAAGTTGTCGAGGAGCCAGCGCCCGGGGAGCTTGGTCTTCACGACGATCCAGCAGATGACGGAAGTCACGAGCATGATCACCGTCGCACTACCGAACGAGAGGATCAGCGTGTTCCACACCGATCGCGCGAGGTTCGGGTAGGTGAAGATGAAGCGGTAGGGGTCGAGGGTGAGGTTGTTCAGCGCCTGCCAGGAAGGCACCGAGTAGAACCTCTGGAAAGAGGACCACAGCAGCACCGCGAAAGGCAGCACCACGATCAGGAGGAAGTAGATGATGAAGATCGCGGCGGCGAACCAGCGCCAGGGGCCGAGGTCGATTCTCCGCGGCCTGAAGCCCTTGCCGGTCATGGTCGCGTACTTGCTGCCGCGGCTCGACAGGCGCGAGACGAAGTACACGCCGACGGTCGTGATCAGGAGCAGCGTCATCCCGTATGCGGAGGCGAGACCGATCTGGCTGGGATAGCGGTGCACGGCCTGGTAGATCGCGGAGGTGAACACGTGGATACCGACCGGGAGACCGAGGAGCGCAGGGACCTCGAAGGACTCGATCGCGCGCACGAAGAGCATCAGCAGCGTCGCGAGGATCGCCGGCCAGGTGAGCTTCAGAGTCACCCGGTACGCGACCTGAAAGATGTTCGCCCCGCTCATGGTCGCCGACTCCTCGAGCGCGGGATCCATCGCGCGGAACGCGGCGGTCATCAGGAGAAAAGCCATCGGCGAGTAGTGCAGGCCGTCGACCCAGATCATCCCCCACAGCGAATAGACGTTGAACAGGGGCTTTTCCAGCCCGATCCAGTTCTGCAGCGCGAGGTTGATGATGCCGATCTTGGGGCTGCCGAGCAGGATCCACGCGACGGTAAACAAAATCCCCGGGATGATGAGCGGAATGATCGACAGCGCGAAGAACAGCGTCTTGAACGGCGTGTTGGTGCGCTCGTTCATCCACGCGAGCGCCGTTCCCAGGACGAAAGCGAAGAGCGACGCCCCTAACGCGAACTGGACCGAGTTCCAGAACAGCCGCAGCGTCTCGCTCGAGCCGTAGGCCGAGGTGTAGTTGCCGAGCGTGAACTCGGCCGCCTTCGACGCGGTCTGCGGCGTGAAGAAGCTCTGCCACAGGAGGAACGCGAGCGGCACCACCGCGATGTAGATCGTGAAAACCACGCACAGCCCGATCACGACCCATTTCCAGTCGAACGAGCGCCGCAGCGCGAAAGGGGCTGCGGCGTTCATCGCGGGATTACCCGCCTGCATTTTTTTGCTCCTCCTCGTCGATACGCCGCCGCCTGTACGTCCCCTCCCGGCGGTCATCGCGCGCGTGTTCCGTTATGTGGAACTCCGGTCCTGCGCGAGCGATGCGGCGCAATCTATCAATCGCGCCTCCCCGTGTCAACGAAGAACCGCGGGCTTTCAGCGCATGTCGAGCTCGATGTCGCGCAGAACGGGGTCGTCGGCGCGCGCGACCTCGTTTTCCACGAGCGCGCCGCACCCGGGGCAGGAGAACTGGCGGAACACCGGCCGGTCGTCGATGTAGCGGCGGTAGTCGCCGATGTTGGGGTTGGCGGCGCTCACGTCCGATTCGCGCCGCACGCAGTGGTCCTTGTAGTTGTCGCGCAAAGGCCCCAGATCGGCGGCGCACTTCGCGCAAGCCGTACGCAGGCCGCTGCCGTCGCGGCGTACGTCGAGATTTTCCGTGACGCGCGCGATTATTTTCCCGTCGAGCTTCTGCACCACGCCGTCCTTCCTGCGGTTCGCCTCGCGCCGCTCGGCGCGGAGCGTCGAGGTCGCCTGAGCATCGACGCGCCCGTCGGAGGCAATGACCACGCCGTAGAGCCCGCGCGCCGCCTCGGCGGACACGGAGCGCTGATCGATCACGTCGTCGCGCACTTTTTCCGGATCGCGCTCCAGCGGATCGCCGAAGCCGCCCGCCGCGGACCAGATCACGGCGTAGACGTCGTCGGGCTTCTGGATGAAGTTCTCCTGGCGGAGCGCTAGCGTCACCTCCTCGCCCTTCAGCTCCGCGATGTCGCCGGGGATGCGGCGCTCGCCCAGGCGCTCGAAGATATCGGTCGCCCGCTTGAACTTGTACACGTTCACCGAGCCGGGGTAGCCCGCCATCATTCCGGGCGAGGTCGGGATCGCGTTGCCCGAGGAGAGCGTGTCCTGCGTGATCGATTCGGTGCGGTGCGGAATGAAGCAGGACTCCGCCGAGAGCCCGCCGCGGAATTTACCGGCGCCGCCGGAATCGATCACTTCCTTGCGGTAGAGGAAAAGGAGCGGAAAGGTCTGCTCGGTGTGCTCGACGTTGGGCAGCTTGCAGATCGGCGTCCGCGACTGGCCGCCGGTGGAAATACCATCTCCGTTTGAAAAGGCGCCGATCGCGCCGCCGATGGGATCGACGAGGATGTAACCGTAGCGCTCGCCCCACTGGTCGGTGCCGCGGAAAATCGTCGCCGGCCACTGGCTGGTGCCGCCGATGCACATGATGTCCTTGCGCATCTCGGGGTCTGAGTGGATCATCTTGGAGAGCACGTTGTACGCGGGGTAGAGGGAGATCTCCATGGCCTGGATCGGCGCGGTCGAGACCGAGGCCGGGAAATCGGCGCAGTTGAAAGTCCCCGGGGTCGGATCGAACTCGACGTGGCGCAGCGCCCCGCCGATCGAGAAATACTGGTCCCAGCACAGCAGCTGGTTGAACGCCACCATGATCGCGCCGCGCCAGCCCGAGTAGGTCGCATTCATCGCGCCGTCCTGCGGCGCCGTGCCCTCGTTCTGGAAAACGAGCGTCGAACCCTTCTTGCGCAGCGTCAACATGACCTGATGCGTGCGCCGGTCGCCGGGACGGCAGCACTCGACGTAGCTGCGCTCGCGCCACACGCCATCGGGCAGGCGCTTCAGCTTGTCCAGAAAAGCGCGCTCGCCGTTGTCGAGGATCCTGCGCATCACGCCCTTCACGACCTCGGCACTGTAACGCCCGATGAGCGCGAGCACGCGGTCGCGTGCGGTGATGTTGCCGGCGAGCTGCGCCCGGAAATCGAGCGCGACCGCCTCGGGCTTGCGCGACGAGCGCAGGTACAACTCCTCTATATCGCGGCGGATCTCGTTCCCCTCCACGATCTTCACCGGCGGGATGCAGATGCCTTCTTCGAAGGCGTTCTCCGCCGAGCCGCAGAATGAAGACGGCGTGATGCCGCCCAAGTCGTACTGGTGCAGGCAATTGGTCACCCAGCAGAAGAGCTCCTCCTTCCAGAACACCGGGCAGATCAGCATCACGTCCTGCTGGTGCGCCGCGCCCACCCAGGGGTCGTTGGCGAGGAACATGTCGCCGTCCGCGATGCCGGGATTGTCGCTGCGGTATTCGAGCACCCACTTCACCTGCGTGTCGGTGACGCCGGACATGTACTGCATGTAGGGCCCGAAGTACACGAACTCGCCGTCCTCGGTAAGGATCGAGGGATTCAGGTCGAGCGCATACATCGCGACCGGCGATCCGGAGAGGCGCTGGATCGTGGCGCCGTGCTCCTCGTTCACGTGCCACAGGCTGTGGCGGATCACCTCGTAGGTGATCGGGTCGACGCTTTTCGCGCCCTTTCGATGCAGCTTGAGCCGGGGCGAGATGGAAAGCTTCTTCGGCGGCACATAGCCCCTGTTCCTGCCGTCGAAGACGGCGTCTTTCATCTCGCTCACTTTGGGCATGAGCTACCTCTCGTTTTCCCCTCCTCGTGTCAGGAGGAGGGGAAAAGTATACGTAGTCATCGTCCGAAGGTGATCTCGAAATTGCCGAACGCGTCCACGCGGAGCGACCGCCCCGGATGCACCACGACCGTGGTGTCGGTGGTTTCGATCACCGCCGGGCCCTTGATGCGGTTTCCCGGCGCGAGCAGCGCGCCGTCGTAGATCGGCGTCGCCGCCGTTTTTTTCAGATCGGCCCAATAGATGCTGCGCTTGCCGCTCGCCGCTTTGGGACTGATCTTCGCGCTGAGCTTTTTCGTTGCGGAGAGCTTCGGCCGTGGCGTCGCGGCGGTCGCGCGCAGGCGCAGAGTCACGATCTCCAGGCGCGCCTCGCCGTAGGACGAGCCGCTCCCGTAGAGCTGCTCGTAGCGCGCATAGAAGCGCTTATGCAACGCCTGCCACAGTGACTCCTTGACGCGTTTTTCCGGCAGCATCACCTCGACCTCGTTGATCTGGCCCCTGTGGCGCATGTCGAGGGAAAACCCGTAGCCGCGGCGCGCCGGCGCGATGCCGTCGCGGTCCATTTGTTCGCTCGCCCTTTTCTCCAGGGCCTCGAGCGAGGCGTTCACGCGCGCCGCGTCGAACGGGCTCGCCTGGATGTCGACCTGCTCGTAGACGTGCAGGATATCGGCCGAGGCCGCGCCGAAGGCGCACCAGGTCGCGGCGATCTCCTTCTGCGGAACGATCACCTTCTGCACCCCGAGCTCGCGGGCGAACACCCCCGCGTGGGCCGGGCCCGCGCCGCCGAAGGCGAAGAGAACGAAGTCGCGCGGATCGAAGCCCTTCTCCACGGTCGTCTTGCGGATGATGTCGGCCATCTTGAACTCGGCGATCCTCGCGATGCCGCTCGCGGCCTCCATGAGCGAGAGGCCGAGCGCCGATGCGATGCGCTGCACCGATTCCACGGCCTTCCTCTTGTCGAGCTTGATGCGCCCGCCCAGAAAATTATCCGGGTTGATGGTTCCGAGCACGACGTCCGCGTCGGTGACGGTGGCGATCGTGCCGCCCTTGCCGTAGCAGACCGGGCCGGGGTCGGCGCCGGCGGACTCAGGACCCACCGCGAGCGTCTTCGCGGCCGCATCGACGCGCGCGAGCGACCCGCCGCCCGAGCCGATCGCTTGGATGTCGACCTTGGGCAGGAAATATTCGTACTGGGCGACGTTGGAAACGAAGGAGTAGGCGGGCTGTCCGCCGTAGATGATTCCGACGTCGAACGAGGTTCCGCCCATATCGGTCGTGATGATGTTCGCAATCCCCATGACCTTGCCGAGGTAGAGCGAGCCGGTGACGCCCGACACCGGGCCCGAGTCGAGGGTCAAGAGCGGCGACTCGATCGCCCGGTCGACCGAGACCGAGCCGCCGCCGCACTGCGTGATCTGCAGCGGCTGCCGGTAGCCGGATTTCTTCAGCTGTCCGTCCAGGTTGCCCAGGTACTTCGCCATCACCGGCCCGATGTAGGCGTTCAGCGCGGTCGCGGTGACGCGCTCGTACTCGCCCCACTTGGGCGCGATATCGGTCGAGCAGCAGACGAACAGATTCGGCGCGATCTTCGCTATCATCTCCTTCACGCGCTGCTCGTGCCGCGGATACTTGAACGACCAGAGAAAACACACGCCGATCGCCTCGACACCGGCTTCGACCAGACGCGCGATCGCGGCCTCGGCTTCGGACTCGTTCAAGGGCACGACCACCTCGCCGAAGCAGTCGACGCGCTCCGACACGCCTTCGATCAGGCGCTTGGGCACGATGGGGACGGGCTTCTGGCTCGAGGGAAAGTGGACCACCCTCGCGATGTCGCGCGAGGAAACGCCGCGCGAGCCGCGCATGATGTGGATCGCGTCCTCGTGGCCCCGCGTCGTGATCAGGCCGACGCGCGCGCCTTTCCTCTGGATGAGCGCGTTCGTGCCGACCGTGGTGCCGTGGGTGAGCACCGCGATCTCACCGCAGAACTGCTCGAACGAAAGCCCGAGTCGCTCGGCCGCCACGCCCATCGCGGCGAGCATGCCTTCGGCGAAATTGCCCGGCGTCGAGGGCGCCTTGGTCGCAGTGATGCGGCCCGAGCGATCGAGCGCCACGCAGTCGGTGAACGTACCGCCGATGTCCACCCCGACCAGCAAATTCGAAGCCGGGCCCGCCACTCCGCCTCCTTTTTTTGAGCGAGAATGGTAGCGTATTTGCCGGCGGACCAACAGAAAAAGAGGGAGCGATGAAGGAGCAAACGGTTGGAATGGTCGGCCTCGGAATCATGGGCTCGGCGATGTCGGCGAACCTCGCGCGCGCGGGATTCCGCGTGGCCGGCTTCGACGTCGCGCCGCGCCGGCGCACCGAGCACGCGCGCTCAGGCGGCGTGGCGGCAAGAAGCCCGCGCGAGGTCGCACGGCGCTCGAGCATCATCATTAGCTCGCTCCCTTCCGCCCGCGCTCTCGCCGAGGTCGCGGGCGAACTCGCCGCATCCGCCAAACGCGGCACGATCGTGATCGAGACGAGCACGCTGCCGATCGCGGTGAAGGAAGCGGCGCGCGAGTTGCTCGCGAAGCGCGGCGTGATCCTGCTCGACTGCCCCTTGAGCGGCACGGGAGCACAGGCGCGCGTCAAGGACCTGCTTATCTACGTGAGCGGCGACCGCGCCGCTTATCGCAAGACGGTGCCGGTGCTGCAGGGGTTCACCAGCGCGAATTACTACGTCGGGCCCTTCGGCAACGGCTCGAAGATGAAATTCGTCGCCAATCTGCTGGTCGCGATCCACAACGTCGCCGCGGCCGAAGCGATGGTGCTCGGCATGAAGGCGGGCCTGGATCCTGCGCAAGTGCTGAAAGTCGTCGCCGGCGGCGCCGGGGGCTCGCGCATGTTCCAGATACGCGGCCCGATGATGGTGAAGGGCGACTACTCCGAGGCCACGATGAAGAATGAGGTGTGGCAGAAGGACATGACCATCATCGCCGATTTTGCGCGGGAGCTCGACTGCCCGACGCCGCTTTTCGCCGCGAGCGCGCCGATCTACAACGCCGCGATGGCGATGGGGCTGGGGAAGGAAGACACCGGCGCGGTGTGCGCGGTGCTCGAGGAAATGGCGGGAAATCCGCGGCGGCGGAAGAAACGGAAAGCGCGCTAAAGTCGCGGTGTCATCCTCGGCCCTTCGCTTTGCTCGAGGGTAAACTCCGCGAAGGATCTGCTTGTAACGTCAAAATTCAGGTCCTTCGGGCTCCGCCCTCAGGATGACGAGCGCTGGGGTTTCTCCAGCGCTTGTCACTCCACCTTGATTCCCGCCTCCTTGATGAGCTTCGCGTACTTCGCCGTTTCGGATTTCATGAACGCGACGAACTGTTCCGGCGTGCTGTGGACCGCCTCGACGCCTAGATCGGCGAATTTCTTCTTGACCTCGGCGTCCTGCATTGCCTTGACCAGGTCGGCGTGGAATTTTTCGGTAGTCGCTTTCGGTGTTCCGGTCGGCATGAAAACTCCCCACCAGTTCACCGCGACCAAACCTGGTACGGCTTCCGCGCAGGGAGGAAGCTCCGGGGTGATCGGGCTGCGCTCAGGCCCGGTGACGCAAAGCGCCCGCGCGCGTCCGGCCTTGATGAATTGCATCGCCGGCAGCGAGTCGGAGAAGATGTACTGGATGTGCCCCGCGACGAGGTCCTGCACCCCGAGTATCCCGCCCTTGTAGGGAACTTCGGTCGCTTTCACGCCGGTGATGTTCGTATACATCGCGCCGGCAAGATGCGAGATGCTCCCCGGACCGCTGGTGCCGTAATTGAGCTTGCCCGAGCTCGATTTGGCGAGATCGGTCAGCTCGCGCAAGGAGTTAGCCTTGACGCCCGGATTGACGATGAGAATGTTGGGCCCGGTCGCAATCAGGGAAATCGCCACGAAGTCGCGCTCCATGTCGTAGGGCACCTTCGAGAGCAGCGGATTGACCGCCGCCGGGCCGATGTTGCCGACGACAAAGCTGTAGCCGTCGTTGGCTTGCTTGGCCGCGTAGTCCATGCCGATCGAGCCCGCCGCTCCGGGCTTGCTCTCCACGATCACCGGCTGTCCCCATACCTCGGACAGCTTCTGGCCGAACACGCGCGCCAGAAGGTCTGAGCTTCCACCGGGGGGATAGGTCACGATCAGTTTCACCGGCTTCGTCGGATACTGTTGAGCCAGCGCGCCCCCGCAAAGCACGATGGAAATGAGCCCGAGTGCAACCCCGACCAGGTTGTGCACGCCTTCCTCCTCGAACGATGTGGCGGAGAAAAGTGTACCCGAACCGCAGGGAAAGGCTTGTGCTTGCTTGCCGATCGGAGTCAGATACTTGCCCCTGCGTAGGCGAAGAGCGCGAGCCTGCGCCCGCCGCAATGGAATAACAGCCTCCTCTCAGACGTTCGGTGTCATGTCC
>WNGC01002636.1_pt1 | contig 10910 bp, 8 predicted proteins | sample 5400051 | NCBI WGS metagenome assembly WNGC01 (sample SAMN13153368, study PRJNA577476) | soil metagenome | isolation source: 20 cm soil or saprolite under grassland replicate 2 | place: USA:California | collected 2016-06-15 | reverse complement strand
CTTCCATGTCCTTCTCATAACCCAACAGGTGAGCCTTCTCGATCGAGAGACCTACCTCGCTCGGCCGAAACTGTGTCAGGATCGCATTAGTCGCGTCGAACCGGATAGTCCCGTCTTTGAAGACCGACACTTCCCTCCCAGCTCTCAACAACCCCTTCTCAAGCGGCTCCGGCGTCTTTGTCTTATTCAGCAAGCCCTTCGTTCCCTTGATTATCTCAGGTGATTTCGCTAGTCCAACGCGTCTTACGGCCGCTTCCAATACCTGCTTGAGATCTACTGGCTTGTTCTTGTAAGAAACGGTCTCCACATTGCAATTCTTGCAGAGCCCAAGCCCAGGCAAGCCACATCTTGGACACGACTGGTGCCCTACCGTCAAGGTCCCACATGTAGGGCATCTGACGCGAGGCTCCCAGGCATCGCAGCTAGGACACGTCCTGTCTACAACATCCAGGCTGACGGCCAGTTTTCGAGAGGCCTCCACGATATCGCGACGCATTCCTCCGAACTGTCCTGTCGGAAAGAGGCAGTGAACCTTTGGCGTCATGACTCGCTCTTTGGCCTTCTCAGGTCGGCCCATACGGGCTCCCACGTAATTCGGAGCCTTACTCTTCACAGGGAATCCAGCGAGAATGCTAAGACGCTCTAGAGTGCTAGACCCGTCCTCCAGCTGTCGGCTCTCGGGCTTGAGAATTGCCCGCAGAATGAGGGTCTCGTCCCCCCTGATCTCCACAGAGTCTCCTCGGATCCTGTGGGGAAGACAAAGCCTCTCCAAGAGAGACTTGAGCATTGCATCGTTAGGAATTAGAATAGTCTCCTCAGATGGTTTTGAGAACTCGAGAATTCTCTCCCGTAAGTATTGCAGCTCATTGGGTTTGATCGCATCCCAGAAGACAGTATAGAGGGGATGTAGGGGAACGTTGAAGATCCGTGATATCTCCAACGCTTCTGTCACAGAGAGTCTCGTGGTTAGCGGACTCGTAGCTAGACCGTGAAGGCGTTCTCGAGGAATCGAGAGCGGTGGGACCCTACTATCGTCTTCAAATGTCTTCAGCTTTTCAGCGAGCAGTTGACTCCACCACTCCTCGACGAATCCTGAAGGGACAAGTGTACGGTTGTTTTCTAGAAACTCGCCATATCCAACTATGAGGTCGCCGAGGAAGAGAATTCTGTCAATCCGATCCTTGACAGCTCTGGCCTCGCTAGGGTTGTCGATCCTCACGACGGAGCCATCCATCATCCTGACTACCGGCGGCTCGATCGAGTCAACAGCAGTGACGATCCCGGCCTTGCCAGGACGCTCTGTCCTCATCTGAACTCCTACAGCTAAGAATCCTCCGAGAATCTCCATAGTCGCCGGATGGACCCCGACAGATGCCAAGCCTGTGTTTCTTGCTCTGCCATATCTTACTCGAAATCCACCTTGGGCTCCTGGAAATGCGAAGATCGGCCTACCCCCAACAACATCCTCCATGAACATGAACTCCTTCGCCTCTTCACCCTCGGCCGAGGATGTCTTCAGAGGACGTAGCCAGTCCCATCCCTCCAGGCCGAGCCTCTCGACAATTCTCAAAACTTTCTGAGAACGACCCAGAAGACCATCGTTAATGACTCGCAAGGCCCCTCCACGAACCCTGTTCGTATCGATTCGGGCAATGTTCCGATTCACTGCCACCTCCACTGGATCCGTCTCAACGCCATTGGGTTCGATAGGAAGTCTGAGCATTGCATCGTGTAACACGGTATCTGAGTTACGATATTGGAACCTAGCTACTGCCCGTTCGTAGATTCTGAGCTCTTCGACGAATCGACGAGCTTCACTCTCGGTCGCCTTGTAAGGCTGAAGGTTCAGCTTGCGACGAACATGGTCTCCAACAATCATGGTCATGCCCATCTCTGTGCCTCCCGCTGATCGCATGGGTCCAGCAAAGTAAATGGCTAGATGTCTTGAGCGATCATCGTTCCTGCGAATCCTGACATCGTGGATTCCCTGTATTGGAGCGACCGTCACAGCCTCGTCGAGGACTGCGAGTGCAGTTCGAACTGCTTGTTCCGCAGCCTGCTCTTCTTCAAATCTTCCAAATTGACCTAGGACAATCTCTTCGCTCACCTTGAGCGCTGTCTCTTCTCGCGAAATAATCTTGACAAGTTCCCTAATTCGCTCAGCAATACCGACGGGACCCACGGCCTTCTCGACCCTCTCGGCCAGGTCATAGGTGGTCTGAGATTCGACTTTTGTAGATGGATCCAGTCCTTTTGATCTCGCAAGGTTTGCGAGGGAGTATTGACGGTCATATTCATCGTGCAACCTTCTGGCGTAGGGATTGCTGAGTCGATTCTCCAAAGGGTCCAAGCGCGTCGCGTCTATGTTGGTTCTCTCGTATGTAATATGCTATTGAGGATTTCTTGTCATGATAGGTGAGAACGTTAGAAGAGTGAAACTAATCCAAAGGCGAACGATATTCTCGCGCAAGACATTCGCATCGCGGCGGCTCTGGAGTGCGACACAACTCTGAGGTTAACTCTGGCTATCCCAGCCGTGTTTGTCGTCCTTCTGCCGGTTTTAGGTCTGATAGGCGCGCTCCTACGAGCCGAATTCTTCGCCGGTCCTTTTCGAATTCTCGAAAAAGAGAGCCGACATATTCACGAATAACATCCTGGTCGTCAACATAGCCCGTGTGAGTCTTTTCACGAGTGAAAGTCTGAAACCCCTCAAAGCGGACCTTGATACCCACGGTCCGGAAGAGCAATCTCTCTCCAAGGAGACGCTCATGGACTTCCAAGACCAGAGACTCCAGGGCTTCCTTGACCACCCCCTTGTTCTGGACATCTTTTTCAAAGGTCTGTTCTACACTGATAGATTTGCGAAGAGGTCGCTCTTCCACGGGCGTCTCTTCGATCCCATTCGCTATTCCCCAGAGCCAGACCCCCCCTTTTCCGAACCAGTCTGTGAGCTTCTTCGCTGGTATCTGACTTAGCTGGCCGATTGTTTCGACATCATGCTCTTGAAGAAATTCTGTAGTCTTCTTTCCGACCCCGCTGATCTTGTTGACGGACAACGGTTCAAGGAATGCTTTCACATCGTCAGGCCTAACTGCTGTTAGTCCGTCGGGCTTGTTCATGTCCGAAGCCATCTTCGCAATTGACTTGTTAGGCGCGACCCCGACACTAACCGTGAGCCCTTCAACATTCTTTAGCTCAATCTTCAACTTCCGTGCAAGGTCAATTGCCTCATCAAAACTGGCGCATCTGTCGCCCACATCGAGGTAGACTTCGTCGATGCTTGTTTGTTCAAACTTGTCGGCGAACCTCCGTAGCATGCTCATGACTCGGTCGGAGACCTCGCCATAGAATTCGAAATCCGGCCTTACGTAGACGCCTAGAGGACAGAGCTTATAGGCCTGTGAAATCGGCATCCCCGATCGAACTCCGAACTTCCTTGCCTCGTAGGAGCATGACATCACGACTCCACGTCCATGACCCGCCTTTGGATCCGCGCCCACGATGAGAGGCTTTCCGGCAAGTGAAGGGTTTCGCTTTATCTCACAAGACGGATAGAAAGCGTCTAGGTCACAGTGCAGTATGATCCTTGGACCTAGACTCGGCCGCATCAAGTTCTCGAATTAATGATGTGACGGTAGTCTTTTTCAGTTGTGTTGTGAGAAGAAATTGAGGTAGCCCAGGTTCGCTTATTCGGAATTATTCCGGCCGTCTTCCGGTTAGGGTTTCTAGATCACTGGCGAATTTGAGAAGACAATTCCCTGCTGAGTGATCTGATAGAAGTAGCCTCGAGACATGATCGGATTCCGGCCTATTCGTAATACCTTCATTGTTCCACCTTTCAATAGAATCTCGCCGGTCCGTTTCTTCATCTCGATTACCCCGTCCGCCAGATTGGCTGTTGCATTTTCAAGCGACTCGTCAACAACCTCGGTGTGGAGGATTGCGATTGTTACCGCGCGAGCAATCCTCGTTGCGAAACGCATAACCTGCACGTACTGGAAGACCTTTCGGGCCTCCGTAAGAAGGAAGAAGGGAGTGATCGAATCCATCACTATGATTTTAGGACCCATCCCAGGCTTGAGCGCGAAACTCCGGCCGTAGGCGAGAAGATCCTGAAATCTCAGCGTCTCCTCAAGTATCTCTGAGGGGTCCATCTTTGGCAGAGACTCTGCCAATTTCTGGGCGCCAAGAGAGAACATGTCCACAAATTCAAGGCGACCTTCCTGTTCGATCTTGTCGACAGCGATGTGATGATCCTCCAATCCAAGTTTCACGATATCCGCTGGATCATCAATGCAATAGTAGAGAAGACTGCATCCTTGACGGATGAAATTCGTGACTAGTTCTCTGACGAGTGAAGACTTGCCGCTGCCGATAGGTCCCATCAGAGCGATCGCGGATGGCCGGGGGAAGCCGCCGCCGGTGACTTTGTCGAGGATTGGAATTCCGGTCGGCTGGAGAGCTTCAACTCTGTGATCCTCCGCCGACCTCTTCAAAGACGCCCGCACCCTAAAGAGACAGGCTTGGGCTCTGCTTCGAAAGGCGGCTTGTAACCAGAATCAGTCTCGGCAAGTGACACCGGGGCGGAGCATTACGCAGAGCCTCGCGAATCCGAGGACTTGTGCTTGATTCGGCTCAGCTTTTATTAGATCCCCGAGGCACGCGTCCGTTCCCCCATGATAATACTAGGCGGCTCCGCCTCAAGTGATTTGGCCGAGAAAGTTGCAAAAGAAGTTGGCGAGAATGTTGGCCGTTTAGAGATCAAGAGGTTTCCTGACGGTGACAAATACGTAAGAATACTCGATGATGTGAAGGGTCAAGATGTGGCCGTAATCCAGTCGCTGTACCATAAACCCGACCAGCACATCTACGCCGACCTGCATATCTTCGAACTCCTAATGATTGTCGACACATTGCGCGACTTGCAAGCGAAAACCATTACAGTGGTGGCTCCGTATCTGGCCTACGCCCGGCAGGATTCTCGTTTCTATCCTGGAGAGGCACTCAGCTCTCAAGTTATCGCCCGTCTCCTAGAGGATGTGGGAACCACCAAGTTCCTAACTGTGGATTGCCACCTTCATCGACTTGGCGACGTAGCGAAGATCTTCAAGATTCCTGCCCAGAACCTTTCAGCCATGCCTCTCTTGGGAAAATATGCCCTGAAAACCATACATCCAAAGAAGCCATTCGTCATAGGCCCAGACGAGGAGGCCGAGCAATGGGCTGCTACAGTCGCCAAGGAGTTGGATGCCGAACATACAGTCTTCCAAAAGAAACGGGTACGTAAGGAGGGTGCTACGGAAAGTAAAGTCGAGATAACCGCAACCGAAGTGGATTTGAAAGGGCGCGATGCAGTATTTGCTGACGACATAATTAGCACGGGGGATACTTTAGCAAAGGCCACAAAAATTTGCAAAAAAATGGGAGCCAGAAGAATCTATGCCTTGTGCACACACCCCGTGCTAGCGGACGGAGCCCTCATGCGGGTCAAGAGCGCCGGCATCCAGAAAGTAATTGGAACCGACACAATACCAAGCATCGTAAGTCAAGTCTCAGTGGCCCCGGTGATCGCTGCAGCACTCAAGAGCTAGGACCAACCCTCTCAATCTTGATTAACTAATCGTCATCTCTCCCTACTCGCGAGTACAATTGTCCCCCGATCTAGCAGTCACAGGAGCGCTAAATTGGGACATCAACCTCTTTGTCAAACATTTACCTCTGTCTGGGCAGGAAGTCGTAGTCGAGAAGATCGATAGGGTCCCGGGGGGCAAAGGCGGCAACGTATCGGTCGCGGCCTCGAGAATACTTGGGCCAGGGCATGTTGCGTTGCTCGCCTGCGTCGGAAGCGATGAAGTGGGCAAGAAGCAGATCGCCATCTTGAAACTGGAAGGCGTCGACACGACAGCGGTACAATCACTGGATCGGCTTGAATCTGGCCAAGCCTACATAACAGTAGACGAGAAAGGAAGCAATGTCATAGAGACTCATTTTGGCGCAAACGCTGGACTAAAGCGTGAGCACCTGATGCTCCCACAAGTACAGTCTATGTTCGCGAGCATACGAATGCTGGTTGTTATCGACCCACCACGGCACGTTGCCGGAAAACTGCTAGCAGAAGGTCGTCGGCTTGGAAGGTCAGTAATGTGGCATCCAGGGGTACTAACAAGATTTGGACTAGACGAGTTCGAGGACGACATGGAGGATCTGGATTATCTCGTTCTCAACGAGCACGAGGCTTCGTTATTTGCAGGAGTCAAAGGACTGGACGCCTCCTTGGCGAAGCTGGCCAAGGTGTCACCGAAGGCGAGGATTCTTGTGACGCTGGGGAGTAGAGGGGCCGCGTTCTATTTGGCGGGGAAGCTGTCGAAGATTCCGAGAGTTTCACTCGAAAAGCTGGGGCGGAAAGTGGTCAATACAACTGGGAGCGGAGACGCATTTGTTGGAGCGTTTTCAGCCTACAAGGTCTTGGGGTTGGACGACGCGACCGCGTTTCGTTATGCGAACATGGCAGGAGCGTTGAAAGCCTGTCATCCTGAGACCCGTGGAAGCCCTACTAGGAAGGAACTAGAGGAAGCTTACAGGAAATACTTCACGTAGACGGTTCTAAAGTAGACTTAGAGATCCCACGACCTGTAGGTCAGACAGCGAGTTCATTCCTATCATTGCGGAAGAGATCGTATACAGAATTCCACCGATGTACAGCTCCCTCGTGATGGTTAACGGGCTTGTCATGGGACTGGGAGGCAAAGCGTCCGGGATGTGAGTTACCCCGCCTCTGAAGGTGAGCGTGTTCGTAGTAATTTGGAAAACGTAGGCGCCTTGCCAGACTGGAGAACCGTAGGCGTTCGGGACACTCGGATTCGGTGACAGGGAAACCGTGACGGGAAGAACTAGAAGATTCTTCTCAGCATCTAGAAGTATTGATTTGCTGTCTCGCAGTCCAAGAGAATCGGATCCACGGTCTCCTATGACATATCTCGCCACTTCTACGGGCTTGGTTGGATCCGAGACGTCGAAGAGGGATACCTTAACCCCCTGATACCATGCAAAACTTCCTTCGTCAACTGTGTCCTTACCGATGCCGATAAGATGCGACTCGTCCAAGGCTTGCAAATAGTCCGAGTAACCTGTTGTGTTCAACTGTCCCAAAACTTTCGGTCTCGTCGGGTCTCTGAGTTCTATTACGAAGAGAGGGTCTGTCTTCTTGAATGTGACTAGATAACCCATTTCTCCCATGAAACGGGCGGAGTGGAAATTCTCGCCTTGGCCCAAGCCTTCCAATCGTCCCACGATCTTGAGGTTACTGTTGAGGACGTAGACGTTTGTGGCTTGTCCCGAGCCTCTTCCAGTCCAACCCGTGTAGGAAGTGGTCGCAACTCGGAAGTATCCTTGAAACTCGTCCATGGAGAATTGGTTCAATACATGTCCTGGCACCGTTCCAGTCGCCTCGTACTTGACGTTGGCCTGGCTTATGCTGATCCGGTGTATTGCAGTCTGCTCCGTGAAATCCCAGGTTGGCTGTGTTAGAAAGATGTTCGTGAGAGAAACGTAGATTGTGCTGCTTGTGCCAAGAAGGTATGTTTCCACTGTAGGGGCTGGATTGTCATGATTGGTGTCGAGGGCGAGGATTGTGGTGTAGCTGAATGCTTGGTCTGACACATCAGAATGGTACACCTTTGTCGCCATGGTCTGGATTGGGTGCCCGTTGACCACGGTCAAGGGAAGAGTCTGGTTGACCCAAGCAGGAGTACTAGTCACAATGTATGCGAAGGTTCCGATCTGGCGCGCTCCAACGAAGGTTCCGTTAACAGTAACGGTCGACTGAAGCGAGGGACTGGAGCGGTTACTGAGATCATAAACCGAAATCGAGGTGTTCTGGATTTGCGGTAGCGTCGATCTGTAGTAGGGCGAGGGATAAGCGATTCCCATCGCTGGGCCTCCGAATGTTCTGACCCCGCAGGCTCCGTAGGTGCTATAGATAATTCTCGGAGCCTCGCTTACGATTGCAAGATTGTTTCCGCTTAGGAAGATCCCATCGATTGTCTGATTCAATATCGAGATTCTTGATACTAGTTGGGCGTCGGTGACCGGGTATGCTCTAACTACGACAACTGTGTTGTTTGATACTGTGTAAATGTACTGGCCATCATTCTTTACCGTGTCGAGCTCATCGACACCCGCTACCTGGTTGTTGGTTTCAGAGTGAGACGGCGCAGAGCTTATGGAAGAAGTTTGAGTGGTGGACCCCGCCGTGCCCAACGTAGCCGGGAATGCCCCGCCTGGGTTCTGTAATCCAAAAGAGTTGACTAGTCGATTGGATTGCATGGTGTAGATAGGACCGCAGTTGCTCCTCGTGAGCAAGAAACGTTCGAGGTCTTGATACGAGCTGAACCTCACCATTCCGTGAGCGGGTGGGGCAGCAAGAATTAGTGATATTGGAAGAATTCCCCCGACGGTCAATAGGATAAGGAAGGCCACTCTTGCTCTGGTTCTCATCTTTCCGCTTCAGCGTCACATGATAGAGACGGCTCACAGCTTAATGCCAGTGTTTAGAACGAGGCGTCCAGGAACCAGAACGACACAGTCCACATCTCAGAACGAGGGATTTTACTTCTGATCCCGTGATCCAAACGCGTCTAGCGCAATCTCGAAACCCAGGACTCTTGGTTCAAGGGCAAGATTGAACTGAACGCCACCGGCAGGAGTCACTAGAAGATTCTTGCAGGAAGAGAAAGACAGGATCATTGAGTCGGAACTGAAAGGGCTCACACTTCGAATCTACTGGCACATCCTCAGCCTGAACAAGAAGAACACGATCGGGATCCGGTCGATTCAACGAGCTCTCGGGCTCAGCAGCCCAAGCGTCGCCTCCCATCACCTCGAGAAGCTGAAGACACTAGGTCTTCTCGAGAAGGATGCGACAGGTGAATACCGGCTGGTAGGCCAAGTTAAGGTGGGAATACTGCAAAACTTCGTCGGATTTCTCGGAGTTCTCCTCCCGCGCTACCTATTCTACTCGACCATGTTCACGGCGATGCTCATTCTTTACCCGATTATTTATCCGCCGAATTTCTCAGCACACAACATAATGGCGTTTGTTTTTGGAGCGTCTGCGGTTGTCGTTTCCTGGAACGAGACGCTGAGGGTCTGGAGGATGAGGCCGTTCTGATGTCAGGACAGCCTGTTCTAACCTGTGGGATTATGCGGGACGACGCACTCTTTACTCATGCGGGAGAGAAAGCGACGGGAGACATTAGGAGGGCAGGGCTGTGACCGGTTCACGAATCATACTGCGCCTTGCCCTCGGAGTACTCTGCGGGGTCGTACTAGTTCTGCTCCCCGCAGTCTTCTCTGCGGGCCCCACGGCAAATCCATCAACATCATCAATCCAGAATCTTGGCAGAGCTTACCAGCCAGCTACGCTGGCTCCGGCAGCCCCATCGTTCTTCGGATTGGACAATGCTACACTCGGCGGACTGTCCCTTCTAACCATCATCCTGTTCATTTTCTTGCCATCGACAATATTCTCGATTTTGGTCAGAAGATGGGCGGAGAAGAAGGCTCACGACTATCTTGAGTGAGACGACTTGAGCACTGACAATCAGGCTCCACGCATATTCTTCAACATTCTCGGAGGCTCGCTGACTCTGTTGTCCGTCCAACTTCCTTGGATGACTATCAATGGGACCTATCCAGTCTCGGTCGAGTCCGGCGGGATATTCGCTGTCATATTCTACTGGGCGCTTGCAGGAGCAATCCTATCGTTCCTTTCGCGATTCGGAGGAGCCATGACACTTGTTGGTCTCATAGGATTCATGGGCGAGCCTTACATCTCTTATCGTCTTGCAAACCCCGGCTTGGGCGTCTTGCTCGCCTTCGCCGGGGCCATCTTGACATTTGCCGGTGTTAGATGGTCGATCCCTAGTGGAATTTTTAGAGGGCATGAGATAGTTGGCGGAGTGCTATATTCTGTCGGATTCCTAATCATCCTAACAGTCGTAGTCACCTCATTCGTCTACGGCGGCGTGTTCTCAACCGGATCGGATCAATTGGTTGTCGCGGCACCTTTGCTGCTCATCGGTATATTCATGACCGGTCTCGGATTGAAACTATTTCTCACGCCCGAGAGAAGACAAGGGCTCTCGGCGTTCTGAACAGAGTTGCATAGCCGCAGCTACCGGCCGCTATAGAAGATGCTATTTACCCGTCATCACGACCTACCCTTATGCCAACCGAAGCGCTGAACCCCGCGCTACAATATGTTTCGAAGAACAAAGACCGCTTTCTACAAGACTTCCGCACTCTGTTGAAGCAGCCGAGTGTTTCTGCTCAGAAGCTTGGGATAGAGGATTGTGCGAAGATTGTGAAGAAACAGATGGACATGGCAGGATTGAAAGCGAAGATTCTCCCAGTCAAGAACGGAAACCCAGTCGTGTACGGAGAGGCTCGATCAAAGTCGAGCTCGAAGACTCTCCTCATCTATGGCCACTACGATGTCCAACCGGTGGAACCGCTCGAGAAATGGGTCTCGGGACCCTTCGACGCGAAGTTGACTGGGCGGAAGATTGTCTCGAGAGGCGCGGCAGATAGCAAGAACAATGTTATCTCTTTCATCAAGGCGGCTGAGAGCTATCTCAAAAGTTCCGGCGATGTTCCTCTCAATCTCAAGTTCGTTGTCGAGGGCGAAGAGGAGATCGGGAGTCCACACCTGCCGAGTTTCATTGACGAGAACGCGGAGAAGCTGAAGGCTGATAGTGTCGTCTGCTACGACGGCGACATGGCCGAAGAAGGCCGGCCAAAATTCGAGCTCGGAGTAAAGGGTCTCCTCTACGTTGAGCTGCGCTGTAGGAAGGCGAAGGAGGATCTCCACTCATCCTACGCGCCTCTCGCCGAGAATCCGGCCTGGAGGC
>WNGC01009084.1_pt1 | contig 10916 bp, 12 predicted proteins | sample 5400051 | NCBI WGS metagenome assembly WNGC01 (sample SAMN13153368, study PRJNA577476) | soil metagenome | isolation source: 20 cm soil or saprolite under grassland replicate 2 | place: USA:California | collected 2016-06-15 | reverse complement strand
TCGGGGGTGTGGCCGATCGGCGGCGCGCAGGAGCGCGTCCCGATCCGGTATTACCTCGTCGCGATGCTGTTCATCCTCTTCGATATCGAGATCGTCTTCTTCTACCCATGGGCGGTGCTCGTGCGCGAGCTCGGGACCCCCGGCCTCCTCGAGATGTTCACCTTCCTCGCCGTCCTCGGGACCGGCTATCTGTACGTCTTGAAGCGGAGGGCCCTGGAATGGGAGTGATCGCCTCCGACCGGGACCTCGAGCGGAACATCCTCACCACCACGGTCGACCACATCGTCGCCTGGGCGCGGAAGAGCTCTCTGTGGCCCGCGCAGTTCGGCCTCGCCTGCTGCGCCATCGAGATGATGTGCGCCGCCGCCTCGCGGTTCGACATCGCCCGGTTCGGCTCGGAATTGTTCCGGGCGTCGCCGCGGCAGTCCGACCTGATGATCGTTGCCGGACGGGTGAGCCAGAAGATGGCGCCGGTCGTCCGCCACATCTACGACCAGATGCTGGAGCCGAAGTGGGTGATCGCCATGGGCGACTGCGCCAGCACGGGCGGGCTCTACAACAACTACGCGGTGGTGCAGGGCGTGGACAAGATCATCCCGGTGGACGTGTACGTGGCCGGCTGCCCGCCGCGCCCCGAGGCGCTGCTGGACGGGCTCAGGCTGCTCCAAGAGCAGGTCGCCCGGGGGCCGTCTGGCGAGCGGAGGTCCGGGGGACGGGCCTCCTGAACCGTTAGCGCGATCCATGGACCAGACGCCGATCCTCGACCGGCTGCGCCCGCATGTGCCGTGGGGGCTGACCACCCCGAAAGAGGAGCGCGGCCGGGCGATCTTGCTGACGACGCCCGGGGTGCTGCTCGAGGTCCTGCAGGCCGCGCGAACGCACCTTCCGCTCGACAGCCTGGTCGATCTGACGTGCTGGGACCGCCTGCCGGACGCGCCGCGATTTGAGGTCGTCTACCTGCTGGGTCAGGCCGGCGGCGCGGACCGGTTGACCGTCAAGGTCCAGGTGGACGGCGATCCCCCGCGGCTGCCGACCGCCACCGGCATCTATCCGGGCGCCGCATGGCCGGAGCGCGAGGTCTACGACATGTTCGGGGTCGTCTTCGACGGGCATCCCGACCTGCGGCGGATCCTGATGCCGGACGACTGGGAAGGCCATCCGCTGCGGCGCGACTTTCCGCTGACCGAGGAAGCGGTGGAGTTCAAGGGGCACACGCCCAAGGTGCCGAGCGAGATCATCCCGTTCTTCCGGCCCCACAGTCCATCGGGGTCGGGCGGGGACCCGCCCCCGGGGAGCGGATGAGCGGACTCACCCGCGAGACCCTGACCCTCAACATGGGGCCCCAGCATCCGAGCACCCACGGGGTGCTGCGGCTGATCCTGGAGCTCGAAGGCGAGATCGTCCGGACGTGCACGCCGGTGATCGGGTACCTGCACACCGGGATCGAGAAGGAGATGGAAACCCGCACCTACCTCCAGAACGTCACGCTGGTCGACCGGATCGAGTACGTCGCCGCCTACATGGAGGAAATGGCGTTCTACCTGCCCGTGGAGCGCCTGATGGGGGTGGAGGTGCCGCCCCGCGCCCGCTGCATCCGGGTGCTGATGTGCGAACTCAACCGGATCGCCAGCCATCTCCTCTACCTCGGCACCGGCTGTCTGGACCTGAACCTCAGCAGCGTCTTCATGTACTGCTTTGCCGACCGCGAGCGGTTCCTGGATCTCTCCGAGATGGTCTCGGGGCAGCGGATGATGCCGGGGTATTTCCGGGCCGGCGGGGTCGCCGCCGATCTGCCCGAGGAGTTCTTCCCGGCCGCCCGCGCGTTCCTGGACGACCTGCCCCGCAGGGTCGACGAGTACGAACGGCTGCTGGACGACAACCTGATCTGGCGGGAGCGGACGGAGGGGGTGGCGGTGCTCGGGCGCGACGACGCGATCGCGCTCTCAGCGACCGGACCCGTGCTGCGAGGATCGGGGGTGGCGCACGACGTCCGCAAAGTGCTCCCCTACGCGGGATACGATGAGTTCGAGTTCGACGTGCCGGTCCGGGCGGAAGGGGACGCCTACGCCCGCTATCGGGTGCGGATGGAGGAGATGCGGCAGAGCCGGAAGATCGCGCTCCAGGCCCTGGAGCGCCTCCCCGACGGTCCGGTGCTCACCGGCGACCGCAAGGTCGCGCTTCCCCCGCGGGCCGAGCTCGCCCGCAGCATGGAGGCCGTGATTCACCAGTTCAAGCTCGTCAGCGAGGGGATGCACCCGCCTGCCGGGGACAGCTACGTGGCCACCGAGTCGGCGCGCGGGGAGAAGGGATACTTTATCGTGAGCGACGGCAGCAACCGGCCGGCGCGGGTCCACGTGCGCGCGCCGTCGTTCTACAATCTGCAGACCCTCCCGGTGATGGTCGCCAACCGTCCGCTGTCCGACGTCGTGGTGGCCGTCGCCAGCATCGACATCATCCTCGGGGACGTGGACCGCTGATGGCCGGCGCGTTGCCGCGGCGGGACTGCTGATGGCCCGCGCGCTGCCGCCGCCGGTCCTCGAGGAGATCGCGCGCCTCAGGGGGTTGTACGCGCAGCCGCGATCGGCGCTCCTCCCCGCGCTGCACGCCGCGCAGGAGGAGATCGGGTACCTGACCGAGGACGCGATGCGGGATGTCGGGGACGCGCTCGGGCTGCCGCTGAGCGAGGTCATGTCGATCGCCACGTTCTACGAGATGTTCCATCTCGAGCGCCCCGGACGGCATCACATCCGCATCTGCACGAACATCTCCTGCCACCTCAACGGCTGTGAGGCGCTGTTGGAACGCCTGTGCAGCCGCCTGGGAATCCGGCCCGGGGAGACCACGGCCGACGGCAGGGTGACCCTGGAGCCGGTGCAGTGTCTGGCCGCCTGCGAAGAAGCGCCCGTGCTGCTGGTGGACGCGGAGCGGCACGCACGGGTGACCCCGGTGATGCTCGATGAGCTGCTGGCGAGGTTGACCTGAGATGGCAGGGCCGCTGCTGACCAGGCATTTCGGCCGGCCCGGGCGCGAGCGAATCGACGCCTACCTCGAGACGGGGGGCTATCAGGCGGCGACCACCGTCCTGCGCGACCTGGCGCCCGATGCGGTCACCGAGATCGTCGAGGCGGCGGGGCTCCGCGGCCGCGGGGGCGCGGGGTTTCCCACGGCCCGCAAGTGGAAACTGACGCCGAAGCGCGACGGCGAGGCGCGCTACCTCGTCGTCAACGGCGACGAGAGCGAGCCCGGGACCTTCAAGGACCGGACCCTGATCGAGCAGGACCCGCATCAGCTGCTGGAAGGGATCCTGATCGCGGCCTTCGCGAACCAGGTGCACCGGGCGTACATCTATCTCCGGGGCGAGTTCTTCCTGGGGTACGAGCGGCTCAGCCGCGCGCTCGCGGAGGCGCGGGCGCGCGGATACTTCGGGGCGAACATCCTCGGGAGCGGGTTCGACCTCGAGGTCGTGATCCACCGGGGGGCCGGCGCGTACATCTGCGGCGAGGAGACGGCGCTGCTGGAAAGCCTGGAGGGCAAGCGGGGCTTCCCGCGTCCGAAGCCCCCGTATTATCCGGCCGTCAAAGGGCTGTACAGTCAGCCGACCGTGCTCAACAACGTGGAGACGCTCTGTCACCTCTCCCACATCATCACCCTGGGGCCGGAACGGTACCGGGCGTACGGGCCGCCGGTCCTCTACTCGGTGTCGGGGCACGTGGTGATTCCCGGGGTCAAGGAACTGCCCATCGGCACGCCGTGCCGGGAGATCATCTTCAAGCACGCGGGCGGGCTCCGGCCGGGCCGGTCGGTCAAGGCGCTGTTCCCCGGCGGGTCCTCCTCGGCGATCATCACCCCCGAGTTCCTGGACACTCCGGCGGATTTCGAGCCGCTCGCCAAGATCGGGTCGATGTTGGGCTCCAGCGCGATCATCGTCATGGACGACACCACCTGCATCCCGGCGGTGATCCGGCGGACGGTGGAGTTCTATCGCGACGAGTCGTGCGGGAAGTGCACGCCCTGCCGCGAGGGGACGATCTGGCTCAGCCAGATCTTCGACCGCATCCTCTCGGGGGAGGGCCGGATGGAGGACCTCGACCTTTTGGATGGAATCGCCCGGAACATGACCGGGACCTGTTTCTGCCTGCTGGGCGAGAGCGTGCCGCCGAGCCTCCGCGCGTCCCTCAAGTACTTTCGCGCGGAATACGAGCACCACATCAGGACCGGGACCTGCGACATCCGCTCACCGGTGGGGGCCTGACGGTGGGTCCTCGGGAGATTGGCGCCCGATGAGCGAGCAGAAGGTGGCGATGGTCCACCTCACCATCGACGGACGGACGGTGGCCGTCCCGAAGGGGACGACCGTCTGGCAGGCGGCCCGCGGGATCGGCATCGAGATTCCGATCTTCTGTTACCACGACCGGATGCCGCCGCTCGGCGCCTGCCGGATGTGCCTCGTCGAGATCGAGAAGATGCCGAAGCTCGTGACCGCGTGCACCCAGGAGGCGGGCGAGGACATGGTCGTCCGCACCCAGAGCGAGCGGGTCAGGCAGGGACAGCAGGGCATCCTCGAGTTCCTGCTCGTCAACCACCCCCTGGACTGTCCGATCTGCGACAAGGGGGGGGAGTGCCCGCTCCAGGACAACACCCTGAAGTTCGGGCCGGGGCAGAGCCGGTTCATCGAGACGAAGCGGATGTTCCGGAAGCACATCCGGATGGGCCCGGTGCTCGTGCTGGACCGGGAGCGGTGCATCCTCTGCTGGCGGTGCGTGCGGTTCGGGGAGATCCTGGCCGGCGATGACGCGCTCAAGGGGTTCGAGCGCGGATACCACAGCCAGATCGGCACCCCGTTCACCGAGCCGGTGAACAGCAAGTTCATCGGGAACACGATCGAGATCTGCCCGGTCGGAGCGCTGACGAGCGCGACCTACCGGTTCCGCGCCCGGCCCTGGGACAACCGCCAGATCCAGAGCGTCTGCCCGCACTGCGGGTGCGGCTGCGCCATGGAGCTCAACGTCCGGGGCAACGACCTCCGACATCTGGCTGTGCGACAAAGGGTTCTTCGGCTACGAGTTCGTCACCAGCGCCGAGCGGTTGACGGCGCCCCTGGTCCGCCGGGACGGGGCGTTGCGGGAAGCCACCTGGGAGGAAGCGCTGGACCGGGTGGCTCAGGCGCTCCGCGCCGCGCCCCCGGAGCGCATCGGCGTGATGGGGGGAACCCGGACCACGAACGAGGAGAACTATCTGCTGCTCCGCCTGTTCCGCGGCATTGTCGGGACGAACCACATCGACTTCCGCACCGAGACCGCGCACCCGCAGCCGGCCGCGCGGGCGCCCTGGGGGTTGGACGGCTCGATCGCGGACGTCGAGCGGGCGGACGCGATCGTGCTGGCCGGCTGCGATCTGACCGAGGAGTATCCGATCATCTGGCTGCGGGTCAAGAAGGCGATCGACCGCGGCGCCTCGCTCATCATCGTCAACCCCTGGGAACTGGAGATCGCGCGGTGGGCCCGCCACTCGCTCGTCCACCGGTGGGGCGCCGAGGGGATCCTGCTCGAGGCGCTGGCCGGGCTCGTCGCTCCGGAGGCGGCCACAGCGGCCGTTCAGGTCCCCGCCGATCAGATCCGGGCGGCCGCCGCGGCTGTTGCGGGCGCGCGCCGGCCGCTGGTGCTGGTCGGGCGAACCGCGCTCGAGCGGCCGGATGGCCTCGAGATCCTCGGCGCCGTGGACCGGCTCCGCGCGGCTTGCGGCGGGGCCGGCCTCGGGCTGCTCCGCGGCCGGGGGAACAGCGGAGGGGCGCAGGCGCTCGGGCTGCTTCCCGACATGCTGCCCGGGTACCGCCCGCTGAGCGATGTCGCGGCGAGGGCGCAGGTGGAGTCGGTGTGGGGGCGCAGGGTTCCGACGATCCCGGGGCATACCGTCCGGGGCATGTGTGAGGCGGCGCGCGCGGAGAGGCTCGAGGCACTCTATGTGGTCGGCGCCGATCCGGCGACGGATTACCCCGATGCCGGCGCCTGGGCCGAGGCCCGCCGGCGGACCGGCTTCCTCGCCGTCCACGAATTGTTCCTGACCCGGACGGCCGCGTCCGCCGATGTCGTGCTGCCCGTCCTGAGTTTCGCCGAGAAGACCGGCACGGTCTGCAACATCGAGGGGCGCATCCAGCGCCAGGATCAGGCCCGGCTCGGTCCCGGCGTGGCCCGGACGGATGCGTTGATCTTCTCGCAGATCGCGTCCCGGCTCGGGACCACGCTGGCCTCCGCGTCCTGGGAGGACGTGTTCGCGGAGATCGCGCGGGTGATCCCCGGATGGAGCGAAGGCGCGCGCCTGGCGGCGCCGCGGTCGCCGCTCGAGGGCAGGCCGGAGCCGCGCGCCGCGGCCGGTCCGTCCTCCTTGCTGCGGGATCCGGAAGAAGGGACCCTCGCGCTCCTCACCGGGACCCGCCTCTTCAACCGCGGGCAGATGGCGCTTCGCTGCCCGGGAGTCCGCAATCAGGCGGGCGAGCCGTTCGTGGCGCTCCACCCCGCGGACGCCGCCCGCCTCGGCGTGTCCGACGGCGCCCCGTGCGAGGTGCGGTCGCCCCAGGGGGCGCTCCGGCTCGCCGCGCGAATCTGGCCTGGGCTCCGGCCCGGGCAGGCCTACGTGCCCCGGGGGTATGATGCGGCGCCGGTGAACACTCTCGAAGACGAGCAGGGGCCGGTTGCGGTCACGGTCCGGGTGTTGGTCGCGGCCGCGGCCGCCGGATAGCGGACGGGGGGCGGGACCCGGGATGCTCACGACGATCCTTGTGGACGCGATCCGGAGCGCCGTCATCCTGGGAGGCGTGCTGACGGCGTTCGCCTACGTGACGCTCTTGGAGCGCCGCCTGCTCGCCCGCTTCCAGCTCCGGATCGGCCCGAACCGCGTCGGCCCGCTGGGCCTCCTGCAGCCCCTGGCCGACGGCATCAAGCTGATCTTCAAGGAAAGCTTTATCCCGGCTCAGGCCGACCGGCTCGTGTACGTGGTGGCCCCGATCATCACGGTGGTGGCCGCGCTGTTCGTCTACGCCGTGATCCCGATCGGTCCGCCGGTCCGCCTCTTCGGCCGCGAGGTCCCGCTGTACGTCGCGGACGTCAACGTCGGCATCCTGCTGGTCCTTGCCGCCAGCAGCATCGGCGTCTACGGGATCATCCTCAGCGGCTGGGCGTCCGACAGCAAGTACTCCCTCCTCGGCGCGCTCCGCAGCAGCGCCCAGGTCATCTCCTACGAACTGGCCCTGGGGCTCGCCGTGCTCGCGGTCGTGATGATGGCGAACTCGCTCAGCCTGGTCGACATCGTGCGGGCGCAGGCGCACGGCTGGTTCATCACGACGCAGCCGGTCGCGTTCCTCGTGTTCCTCGTCGCGGGGCTGGCGGAAACGAACCGCGCGCCCTTCGATCTCCCCGAGGCCGAACAGGAGCTGATCGGCGGCTACCAGACCGAGTACGGCGGGTTCACGTTCGCGATGTTCTACCTCGGTGAGTACGTCGGGGTGATCACGATGGGGGCGCTGTCGGCGACCCTGTTCTTCGGAGGCTGGCAGGGGCCGGGGCTCCCACCGGTCCTCTGGTTCCTCGTCAAGGTCTTCGCCATGGTGTTCCTCTTCATCTGGATCCGGGCCACGCTCCCCCGGCTCCGCTACGACCAGTTGATGGGATTGGGGTGGAAGGTGCTCGTGCCGGTCGGGCTGATCAACCTGGCCGTGACGGCCGTCGTCCTGGTCTGGTGGGGAGGTGCTGTGTGAGCTCGGCCACGCTGGGGGGGAAGCTCCGGCAGACCTGGGCCGTGGTCAAGGGACTGGGGGTCGTCGGCCGGTACTTGTTCCGGCGGCCGATTACGGTCGGGTACCCGGAACGGAAGGCGCCGGTGCAGCGGCGATTCAAAGGGCGCCACTACCTCACGCTGTTTGCCGACGGGATGGAGCGGTGCGTGGGGTGCGAGCTGTGCGTGATCGCATGTCCCAGCCAGTCGATCTACGTGCGCGCGGAGGAGAACGATCCCCTCGCCCCTACGTCGAGGGGGGAGCGGTACGCGGCGGATTTTCAGATCAACATGCTGCGGTGCATCTTCTGCGGGCTGTGCGAAGAAGCGTGCCCGACCGGGGCGATCGTGCTCGGGCACGACTACGAGCTCTCAGGGTACACCCGCGAGTCCCTGATCTATACGAAAGACCGCCTGACCGAGCGCTCCCCGGGGGAGTCGGGCCGGGACCCCCACCGGGAGGTCTGAGTGGCGGTCCTTTTCGGGGGGGTCGCCTGCCTGGCGCTCGCCGGAGGGGTGGGCGTGATCGCCTCTCGCCGGCCCGTGCACAGCGTGCTGGCGCTCCTGCTGGTCCTCGGCAGCCTCGCGGTCGACTACCTGCTGCTCGATGCGCAGTTTATCGCCGTGCTGCAGCTGATCATTTACGCCGGCGCCATCGTCGTCCTCTTCGTCTTTGTCATCATGCTCCTCCACTCCCGCAGCGGGGAGGAGGCCCGGGCCCCCGCGGTGCTGCCGCCGGCCGCCGCCATTCCGGTCTGCGCGGCGTTCGGCCTGATGTTGCTGGCCGTCCTCACGGGGGCCGCCATCGCTCCCGCCGCGGTCGGACCCGCGTTTGGGACGGTGCAGGAGGTGGGACGGGCCCTCTTCTCCCGCTTCCTCCTGCCGTTTGAGGCGGCCTCGATCGTGCTGCTGATCGGGATGATCGGCGCGGTGGTCCTGGGCAAGCGCCTGCCGCCCTCCCCCCCGGACGCAGGACGGCCCGCCGAGGGGCCCGGGGGGCGCCGGTGACCGTCCCCGCCCCGTACCACCTGGCGCTCAGCGCCGTGTTGTTCACGCTGGGGATGATCGGGGTGCTGGTCCGCCGGTCCGCGCTTGTGGTGTTCATGTCGATCGAGGTGATGCTGAACGCGGTCAACCTGGCCTTCGTGACGTTTGCCCGCCTCCGCGGCGCCGTCGACGGGCAGCTGCTCGTCTTCTTCGTCCTGGTGGTCGCGGCCGTGGAGGTCGTGATCGGGCTCGCGATCATCGTGGACGTCTTTCGCGCCATGGAGACGGTGGACGTGGACGACGTGGATCTGCTCCGTGGCTAGGCGGTCCGCCGGCGGTGTGAGCCGGAACGTTCCCCCCGCGCGGTCCGGGGCCGGGCGGCGCCCGCCGGCATGCTGATCCCGGTCCTCGCGGTCCTCGTCCCCACGCTTCCCCTCGCCGGCTGGGCAGTGAACGGCCTGTGGGGCGGCCGGTTCACGCGCCGGACCGTGGCGATCGTGGCGTGCGGCGCGGTCGCGGCGGCGTTTGCCGCGGCCGCGCTTTTGCTTTGGCAGATCAGGCTCGCCCCGCCGCCCGGCCGCGCGCCCGCCGGCGGTCCCTCCTGGATCGTGGACCTCTACGCGTGGATCGGCGCGGGCTCGATCCAGGTCCCCCTGCGCCTGCTCGTCGACCCCCTCTCGGTCGCGATGGCGCTGGTGGTCGGCGGCGTCGGACTGCTGATCCACGTCTACTCCGTGGGCTACATGGACGGCGACCCGGGGTGTGCTCGGTACTTCGCCTACCTGAACCTGTTCATGGCCTCGATGTTCTGGCTCGTGCTCGCCGGCAATCTCGCGGCCATGTTCATCGGGTGGGAAGGCGTGGGGCTGTGCAGCTACCTCCTCATCGCCTTCTGGTTCACCCGCCCCGCGGCGGCCGCGGCCGGGGTCAAGGCGTTTCTGGTCACGCGGCTGGGGGACGTCGGCTTCCTCCTCGGCATCTTTGTGGCGTTTGGCGTGTTCGGGACGACGGACTTTGGGGTGATGACCAGGGACGCCGGCGCGCGGCTCGCGCTCGGCGGCGGCGCCGCGACCGCGCTCGCGCTCCTCTTGTTTGCGGGTGCCGCCGGAAAATCCGCGCAGCTCCCCCTGTACGTCTGGCTCCCCGACGCGATGGAAGGGCCAACGCCGGTGAGCGCCCTGATCCATGCGGCGACGATGGTGACGGCCGGGGTCTACATGATCGTCCGGCTGCACGCCGTGTTTCTCCGCGCGCCGGCCGCCATGGATCTCATCGCGGCCGTGGGGGCGGTCACCGCGATCTTCGCCGCCGCCGCCGCCCTCGTCGAACCCGACCTCAAGCGGGTGCTCGCCTACTCGACGATCAGCCAGCTCGGGTACATGTTTCTCGCGGTCGGGGTGGGGGCGTTCTCCGCCGGGATCTTCCATCTGACGTCGCACGCCTTTTTCAAGGCGCTCCTGTTCCTCGCCGCGGGCGCCGTGATGCACGCGCTCGGCGGGGAGACCGATATGCGGCGGATGGGCGGGCTGGCGCGGCGGCTGCCGCGCACCACGACCGCATTTGCCATCGGGGCGCTTGCGCTCGCCGGGATCCCGCCGCTCAGCGGCTTTTTCAGCAAGGACCTCATCCTCTCCGAGGCGTTCCGGGCACAGGCCTGGTTGTGGGCCGTCGGGGTGGCGGCCGCCGGGCTGACCGCCGTGTACATCCTCCGGGCATTCGCGCTCACATTCCTGGGAGCGGATCTCCGCGGCGCGGAGGGCGCCGCGCACGATCCGCCCCCCTCGATGGCCGCGCCGATGTGGATCCTCGCCGGGCTCACGGTCGCCGGCGGCGGATTGGGATGGTCGTTCACCCATCCCGGGATCCTGGAGCGGTTCCTCCTGACGGGTCTGCGGGCGGGCGCCGGGCCGCCCGCTCGGGCCGGGGGAGCGGGGGAGGGGACGCTGGTCGCCGCGAGCGTGCTGGTCGCGGTGGCCGGCATCGTGGTGGGGTGGCTCGTGTACGTTCGCCGGAGCCTGCGCGGCGGCGTCCCGGCGCTGGCCGGGCTGCTGAGCCACCGTTTTTATATTGAAGAGGCGTACGCGGTCGGGGTGATCGGCCCGGTTCGCGCCCTGGCGCGAGTCGCGGCGGTTGCGGACCTGACCGTGATCGACGCCGCCGTC